>Ga0194117_10002162_pt1 | contig 21299 bp, 15 predicted proteins | sample TA2MahsurfametaG_FD_160579 | JGI IMG/M metagenome (GOLD analysis project Ga0194117, IMG submission 160579) | Freshwater microbial communities from Lake Tanganyika, Tanzania - TA2015009 Mahale N1 surface | ecosystem: Environmental > Aquatic > Freshwater > Lake | place: Tanzania: Lake Tanganyika...
CACCCCCAGCACCCCCAGCACCCACGGCACCCACGGCACCCACGGCACCCACGGCACCCACGGCACCCACGGCACGCGTCTGGTGAACAACCTAGTGATTATGGGCATGGGCGAACCCTTGGCCAATTACGACCACCTGATGAGAGCTCTCCGGACGCTCAACGCGCCCTGGGGCCTTGGCATCGGCGCCCGCAAGATCACCATCTCGACCAGCGGACTGGCCCCGAAGATCCGCCAGTTGGCCGAGGAACCGGAGCAGTTCCGGCTGGCGATCTCCCTCCACGGGGCGACCGACGGGGTCCGGGACCGGATCATGCCGGTCAACCTGCGGTTTCCCCTCGCCCAACTGACGGAGGCCTGCGCCCACTACCTGGAGAAGAAGGGCAGGATGATCACCCTCGAGTACATCCTTCTAGACGGAGTGAACGATGCCCTGGCCGAGGTGAAACCCCTCTCCGAACTCGCACGTCGACTCCACGCCAAGGTGAACCTCATCCCCTACAACACGGTCGACGGGCTGCCCTGGAGTCGCCCGGATGAGGCCCGCTGCCAACAGTTCGCCGAGGCATTGTCGCGGACAGGGGTGACCTGCACGCTGCGTCTGGAGAAGGGGCACGACATCGACGCGGCCTGCGGCCAGTTGCGCCTGAAGACCGAACGCGCCCTCGAGGCCAGCCCAGCGGCCTCCGGGGCGGCCGTCACGCCCACCCCGGGGATGACGGCGAGCCCGGCCCTTTCCACCATCGACCCTCCGGGCTGCGGCGCGTAGGCTTCGCCCGGTGATCGCCCTGCTCGATTACGATTCCGGCAACATCCGCAGCGTCGAGAAGGCCCTTCGGAGGGCCGGCGCCCACGTGGTGCGGGCACGCACGCCGGAAGCCATCGGCGACGCCAAGGGGATCGTCCTCCCCGGGGTGGGAGCCTTCGACGACTGCATCTTGGCGATGGAACGCCAGGGCCTGCTCGAGGCGGTCCGGGCCTGGATCGCCGCCGACCGCCCGTTCCTCGGAATCTGCGTCGGATACCAGGCCCTGTTCGAGCGCAGCGAGGAGTTCGAGTCGCGTGCCCGCGGCCTCGGGGTCTTTCAGGGACCGGTGATCCGGTTTCAGCCCACCGCCGAGATGCCCCGCCTGAAGATTCCCCAGATCGGTTGGAACCGCGTCGAGTTGCGCCAACCCGACTGCCCGCTCTACCGGGGCATCCCGGATGGCAGCTGGTTCTACTTCGTCCATAGCTATCATCCCTGGCCGACCGATCCGGCCATCGTGGCCACCGAGACCACCTACGGACCCACCTTCGCATCGTCCGTGGGGCGAGGGAACACCTTCGCCACGCAGTTCCACCCCGAGAAGAGCCAGGAGAACGGCCTCCGCCTGCTGGCCAATTTTGTCGCCCTCGCCGAGGCGACCCCTGCGACGTCCCGCTGAAGGGTCGACGTCGGTTTGGAAACCGACGAAACCTTCCGGCTTGGGAAACCTCGTTCTCCCGGGGGCCGTGCCGGGGCATGAATCCCGCCCGGTCGTGGTCGGTGTCGAAGCGAATCCTGCTTTGAACCGCTGGGCCTTGAACGCTCGTGACATCCACCGCAAGAAGGAAGAAATGCCGACGCGGCCACTTCGGAGGAACGAGCCCCTGTCAGCGACGGTTTGAAAAGCAACGAAACCTGGCGGTTTGAAATCCAACTTTCCCGGAAACTCGACGGATCATCGATGCGGTATCGGCTTTTTGATTGTCGACGCGGATCTTGAGTAGGCCTGCCGGGCTTGGAAGGCTCTTGGCCCCAGTTTGAAGAAGGAAGAAACGCTGGCGCTGATTCCGGAAGAAAACGTCCTCATGGACACGGAAAAAGCGTGGATTTCAGTCCGGCAACTTTCTACGGGTTTCGGAATGAGGCTGACAGACGCGGCCACTTCGGAGGAACGAGCCCCCAAGAACCCGGCAAAACCACGGTTCAATACCAGCAACGTTCCGTGGGTTTCGAAACGGTGCCGAGACGGGAGGTCCCGCCACCCACCACGGGTAGACATTGTTTTGGAACCCGCCATGGCTCACTCCGGACAGGTAAAGAGGGGGAACAAGCAAGATCGGCCGCGAACTGAGGTCCGCCACATCAACGTGTTGCCCAAATCCACGCGCAGGAACGATGTCGTTCTCACCCGCCCCTCTGGGTTGAGACCTCAAGCCCCGTGCCAACACTTCGATGTGGCGCACGGCGCTTCGTGGGAGGTTCGGACGCCAACCCGCTCCCTTCCGGCTCGGAGTGACCGACCGAGGTCCCCAAAAAAAACGGTTTACGCATGGTTCATGGTGTTGGCACGGGGCTTGAGATCCCCATCCAATGGGGGGTGGAGAAGAACGACCGCCGTTCCTGACGCGTGGATTTGGGTCCCGCCGGCGGTCCGGGATTGTGGGCTCAGCCTCGGGCTCCCGTGCCCACCGTCTCCGCCCAGGGCGAGAGGGCGGCCAGGACCGACTCCGCCGGGACCGACGCCATGATCCGGGTCAATTCCTCGGCCGTTCCCGCGATCGCCCGCCCGTCGTACCGGTAGAAGTCGAGATGCCGACCGCCGATGGCCGGGTTGGGGATGAGGACCCAGTCGTCCCGTCGGGGATGGACGGGCGGATTGAAGGTGGGCGTCTCGATGACCCATTGGCGGGGCACACCCATCGCGGCGGCCACGTGCATGAAGACCGTGTCCACGCTCAGGAACCCGCCGGCGTGACCCACCAGGGCCATGGCCTCGCGCAATCCGGGGGTGGCCGCCTCGGTGAACTCCACCCCGGCCGCACGCAATGCCGCATGCAAGGGCCGCTCCTCGGCCGACCCGAATAGGACCGCCGGCACGCCGGGATGCCGGATGCGCCATTCCCGCAGGAAGTCCGCGAAGTGCCCCACCGGCCAGCGCCGAAGGGCCAGGTTCTTGGTGCCGCCCGAACCCACATGAATCCCGAGCCACGGGCGCCCGGCCAGACCGCGCTCCGCCAGCCAAGCCCCGGCCCAGCCGCGCTCGGCCCCGGAGAGGAACACCTCGTAACCGGGACGCGCCAGCCGGGGCGCGAGGCCCAGCGTCGCCAGCAGGCGCACGTTGTTCTCCATCACGTGCACCGAGTAGTCCTGGGGGATCGACCGGGTCACCAGGCAGCGGTCCAGCCACGACTGGTTCTCGTAGGCATGGCTGAGGCGCTCCCGGGCCCCGACGAGAAAGGCGATGAGACGATAGGCCCGGCGCCCCTGGGTATGGGTGTTGATCGACAGGTCGTAGCGGCGACGCCTCAGCTCCAGACACCGCGCCACCGAGGCCATCGGCCCGGACCGCAGGAAGTCGTGGCGCAGAACCTCGCGCACGTGCGGATTGCACTGCAGCACCTCCGCCGCACCCGCCCACAGGACCAGCACGTCGATCGCCGCGCCGGGATGTTGCAGGCGCAACTCGTGCAGCAGCGGGGTCGCCATCAGCGTGTCGCCGATTCCGGAAAGGGACAGGACGAGGATTCGGGTCACCGGGACCGAACCGTAGGGAGCCGCCGCCCCGGCCACAAGGCGCGGCCAAAGGCCCTCGTTCCACCGTCGGTGCGGAGGGCCCGCCGAGGCGGCCGGATCCCCCGGGCCCGGTTGCGCCGGGCCCCGCGCCGCCGAGCGCACGAGCGCACGGGCGCACGATTTTGTCCCCGCAAATGACTTGCGGTGCCCCCGGTTCGGAACAATGTTAGACATCCGCAGGCGACGATCCCTTCCTCGGAATCGTCCACTTTCCCCAGGTCCCATCCCCGTCCGGAACTGCGTCGGCGCCGTTGAAGGCACCCCGAGGGAACCCATCCGATCCGAACCGATTTTCCACATGCCGCGCGCACCGAAAGATCCGTCCGCCCCGAAGAAGCCCCGGGCGCCCCGGAAGAAACCCGACGCATCTGCCGGGATCGCCGAAGACCCGTCCGAACCCACCTTGGCCGGGCCGTCTGCGATCGACATCGCCACCGGCGGGGTCACCGGGGACACCCGGCATCCCGGGAAGTCGGCCGGGAAGCCCGCGGACCGGGTGCCGTCGGGCGCCGAGGGCGGCGGGAAGGCCTCCGGGGATTCGCCCAGCCTCCAGGACCCGCCGAAATCCCCGGAGTCCGGGCACGCACCTGCCCGACGGGGCCGTCGTGCGGCCGCCGACGACGGCAACCTGCTGAGCAGCGTGTCCGCCCCGCCCGCAGACGCACCCGTGACGCGTGAGAACGAAGACGAACCCCTGGTGGTCAAGGCCTCCCCGCTGCCGCCGAGGGCCCCGATGGCCCCGCCCAACGAGGACACCCCGGCCCCGGAGGCTCCCGAGAAGGCCACGGTGGCGATCGAACCCCGCACGCTGAACCTCCACGAGCTGCAGCCGATGCCCATCGGCCCGCTGGCCGAGGTGGCCAAGCATTTCGGCATCGAGAACTACGGCACCCTCAAGCGGCAGGAGATCATCTTCCAAATCGTCCAGCGCAACCTCGGCGCGGGCGGCATCATCAACACCCGTGGCGTCCTGGAGGTCATGCCGGAGGGCTTTGGATTCCTGCGCTCGCCGGCCTTCAACTACCTGCCCTGCCCCGAGGACATCTACGTCTCCCCGTCGCAGATCCGCCGCTTCGACCTGGCCACCGGCGACGACGTCGAGGGGCAGGTGCGTCCACCCAAGGACAAGGAGAAGTTCTACGCCCTGCTCAAGGTCGAGCGGGTGGCCGGACTGGATCCCGACAAGGCCAAGGAAAAGACCCATTTCGAGAACCTCACCCCGCTCTTCCCGAACCGCCGGTTCCTGCTCGAGACCACGCCCGACGAGTACAGCACCCGCGTGGTGGACATCGTCTGCCCGGTCGGCAAGGGCACCCGCGGCCTGATTGTCGCCCCTCCACGCACCGGCAAGACGGTGCTGATGCAGAAGCTGGCCAACGCCATCCTCAAGAACAACCCGGACTGCCACCTGATCATCCTGCTCATCGACGAGCGCCCCGAGGAGGTCACCGACATGGAGCGTTCCTGCCGAGGCGCCGAGGTCGTCAGCTCGACCTTCGACGAACCGCCCGAGCGCCACGTGCAGGTGGCCGAGATGGTCATCGAGAAGGCCCGCCGGATGGTCGAACACAAGAAGGACGTGGTCATCCTGCTCGATTCCATCACCCGTCTCGCGCGCGCCTACAACACGGTGCAGCCGCACTCGGGCAAGATCCTTTCCGGCGGCGTCGACGCCAACGCGCTGCACAAGCCCAAGCGGTTCTTCGGAGCGGCCCGGAACATCGAGGAAGGCGGCTCGCTGACCATCATGGCCACGGCGCTGGTCGACACCGGCAGCCGCATGGACGAGGTGATCTTCGAGGAGTTCAAGGGCACCGGCAACATGGAGATCCACCTCGACCGCTCGCTGGTTGATCGCCGCATCTTCCCGTCGATCAACATCGAGAAGTCGGGCACCCGCAAGGAGGAGCTGCTCTACCACCCCGACGAATACCAGCGCATCTCGGTCCTGCGCCGAGCCCTGGTCGGCGTGCCGCCGGTCGAGTCGATGGACCTGCTGCTCGGCAAGCTCAAGAAGACGCCGAACAACATCATGTTCCTGCTCTCGATGGGCCCGTCCTCCCGGTGAGGCGATCCTCCGCGGTCTTCTGAAATAGAGCCTGACAGAGGGGCCCGCCGACAGGACATGCCGCGGGCGGACCATCCTTGGGGAACCTCCCAGAAACTCAGGGGAGAAGCGCCTGTGGGGCAGGGCGCTCCCGGCTCCGGTGTGTGCCGTGTGGCGGGTGCCTTGTGCCGTGTGGCGTTGTTGGCGTCCTGTTTCCGCATCACGCCAGGTGGACCCGGGTTCAGGCCAAGCTGAGCCAATCTGAGCCGGGCCAAGCGGGTCCATGGAGGCCGCACCGACTCCCGCTCACCCGCGGCCGAACGTCCCGCCCGGAGTCTCTCCCCTCAGCCGGTTGAGCTCGCCGCGGAGATCGTCGAGACTGCCCACCCGGGTGGCTCCGACCGCCTCGATCTCCTTGCGGTAGGCGTTGCTGGCCCGGCCTCCGACGAGGATGCGGGTCGTGGCCGGCAGCAGTCGGCGAAGCAGCTGGAGTTCGCGCGACACGCCCGGGTCGTCCGTGGGGTGCACGATGCTCAACCCCACCGCACGCGCACCCTGCGCGATGGCCATGCCCGCGATCTCCTCGGCAGGCAGGCAGGCCCCGCCGTACACCACCCTCCAGCCCAGACCGGTGGCCGCCGCCGCGACGATGATCGCCCCCAGTTCGTGGATCTGGCCCGCGGGCGTCGTGACCACCAGCACCGGGGCCCTCGGGTGCAGGGCGATGGGACGGGCGATGTTGCCAAGGAAGGTGCGCAGCACTGACGTGGCGACATGCTCCTGGGAGACCTTCACCTCGCCGCGCATCCATCCGTCACCGATGCGCTCCACCAGAGGCACGATCACCTCGGCCAGCAGGCGCATCTGCCCCATCGCCACGGAGGCCCGTTCCAGAAGGCCCTCGAGCCCCGTGGCATCCATCCGGAGCACCGCCTGGAAGGCACCCTCCAGGAATCCGAAAACCTCCCAGGAGGCCAACCCCTCCCGGAAAGCCGCCTCTCCGGCGGAAGATCGATCCCTCGGTGCATCGGGCACGGATGAAGGCCGCGCGTCCCCTCCCGTCGCCTCCGCCGAGGAGGCTGGCCAGCGCCTCGGAAGGCTGACCGTGCCGGCAATCCCATCGGGTCCAGGGGCGCGACCGGCGCCGGAGACCAACCCACGCAACGACTCGACCGACAGCGAGGCAATCGTGCCAATGGAAAAGCCGGCTTCGGTGCCCTGCCGCAGGAGGATCAGGCGTTCGATGTCCGACTCGGAATACAAGCGTTGCTTACCCTCCGATCGAGCCGGACGGACCGTCTGGTAGCGCTTCTCCCACGCCCGGATCACATGGGGACTCAACCCCGTCTGCCGGGAGACGGTCCGGATCGAATGTCGCACCATGGAATCGCTCATGTGAGGACAAGGTTGATCAAAGATTGAACAGAAGCAAGACCTTGACGTCCACACTTGGACAAAGTCTGTACGCCTGCTCAACAGGCAGCCGGAAAACCGCGAAACCGAGGCATCAAGAACCCAGAAACCTAGACAAGCGAACTTTGATGTTGATTTTCTGTCTAACTCTCAACTAGCTTTTTCCCGGCAACGAACTACAGTCCTCCGGTCAGGCATCAGGGCCTGCCTCCGACACCCACTCCGATGAAATCCCAGAAATCCCCCTGCGTCCCCGTCAACGCCACCCCGAAGACCGGCACAGCCTCGAAACGGGCCACGTCCCCGTCGGTGAAGAAGGCCAAACCGGCGTCGGCGACATCTCGAGGCGCCAAAAAGGTTCGGGTGCCCTCCTTGAAGGCGTTGCGACCCGCCCCGGCGCCCCGGCAGAATCGGCCCGCCCCGACCTCCAAGTCCGCCGCTCAAGTGACCGGATTCCGTCCCGGGGTGCAGGTCGTCGATGGCATCCCCGTGATGCCGACGCCGGCCGAACCGGTCCGGGACATCTACGAGTCCAAGAGCGCCCTCAACCTGTACATGCGACAGGCCGTCGAGGTTCCGCTGCTCACCGTGGCCGAGGAGAACGCCTTGGCGGCCCGCATCAAGAAGGGCGACACGGTGGCCCGCGAGCACATGATCCGCGCCAACCTCCGCCTGGTTGTGAAGATCGCCAAGGATTACGACGGTCTCGGCCTGCCCCTGCTCGACCTCATCAACGAGGGGAACATGGGGCTGATGAAGGGCGTGGAGCGATTCGATCCGTCCAAAGGCGGCAAGTTGTCGACCTACAGCTCCTGGTGGATCAAGCAGTCCATCAAGCGGGCGCTGGCCAACCAGTCCAAGACCATCCGGCTGCCGGTCCACCTGGTCGACAAGATCTCGAAGATGCGCCGGGTCTCGATGGAGCTTCAGGAGCTCTTCGGCCGCGAGGCGACCGACGAGGAGATCGCCGAGGAGATGCAGGTCCCGCTGCGCAAGGTACGCCTGTGGCGCCGGGCCTCGCTGCGGACCAGTTCCCTGGACGAGTCCCTCGGGGATGAGGACTCCAGCCGCTTGGGCGACGTCGTGCCCGACGAGTCCTGCCAGACGCCCTACGAGGACCTGGAGAGCCGCACGACGCACCAACTGCTGCAAAACAGCCTGCACATCCTCGATTCCCGGGAGATGACCATCCTCCGGGAGCGGTTCGCGCTGGATGGCGGCCAAGAGAAGACCCTGGACGAGATCGGCCAGAAGTTCGGCGTCACCCGCGAGCGCATCCGGCAGCTGCAGAACATCGCACTGGCCAAGCTGCGGAAGCGGATCGAGGCCGTGGAGGCCGTCCGCGATCCCGAGGTGGCCGAGGACGGGGTCCGCTGATCCCGAAGCCCATCCCCGGGAGACCTCTCCCGGCAGGCATTCGTCCCACCCGAGGCCCCGCCCACGCGGGGCCTCGTTCGATGTGTCAGGGTGCGCCCCCCTCCAGAATGGCCACCGCGACGGCATGCCCGGCTGTGTGGCTCAGGTTGAGATGGACGGCCGAGGCCGACCGCCGGTCAAAGAGCGCCCGGCCGGCGCCATGCAGTCGCACCGACGTGGACCCGGCCTCCGAGCGCACCACCTCGATGTCGAGCCACCCGATCTCCCCGCCGATGCCGGTGCCAAAGGCCTTGCTGACGGCCTCCTTGGCCGCGAACCGGGCGGCGACATGCGTCGTCGGGTCCGGGTGCCCGAAGCAGTAGTCGTACTCGGCAGGCAGGAGGAACCTCCGGGCAAAGCGTTCCCCGAGACGCTGCAGGGAGTCGCGGATGCGACCGACCTCCACCAGGTCGATGCCCACCCCGAGGATCATGCCGCCGGCATGGGCCGGGCCGGTCCGCCGTAGCCTTCCATGGCCCCCAAAATCTCCTTCACGGCCCGCTCGAGGCCCACGAAAACCGCCCGGCTGATGATGGAGTGGCCGATGTTCAACTCTTCGAGGTGCGGCACCACGTGCAGCAACGGGAGGTTCTCGAGGTTCAGGCCATGGCCGGCATTGACCCGGAGGCCCGCGCGGTGGGCGTGTTCGGCCGCGGCGACCAGACGCTCCAGTTCCCGATTCCTCTCGGCCTTCCGGTGGAACACCTCGGCGTAGGCCCCCGTGTGCAGTTCGATGAATCCCGCGCCGACCCGGGCCGAGGCCTCCACCTGAGACGGCTCAGGGTCGACGAAGAGGCTCACCTCGATGCCCGCGTCCCCCATCCGCCGAATCGTCTCGCGCAGGGCCGCCTCGTGGCCCCGGACATCCAGACCACCCTCGGTGGAGATCTCCTCCCGCTTCTCGGGCACGAGGCAGACGATGTCCGGACGGACCGCCAGGGCGATCGCGACGATCTCCGGCGCGTTGGCCATCTCGAAGTTCAGGCGCGTGCGGACGGCCTGACGCAGGGCCGTGATGTCGCAGTCGACGATGTGCCGGCGATCCTCCCGCAGATGGGCCGTGATGCCGTGCGCGCCGGCCTGCTCGCAGAGCCGTGCCGCGGCGACCGGATCGGGCTCGCCCCGTTCCATGCCCCGGTAGCGGGCCTGACGAAGGGTCGCGACGTGGTCGATGTTGACGCCAAGCTTGAGCATGGGTGTCTCAGGGCTTGGGCTTGGCTGCCGGGGCGGACTTGGAGGCCTCTCGGGCCGGGGCTTCCGGAAGTCCCATCGGCGCCGCCACCGGGGACGCGGACCTTCCCGGGCGCTGGGCCCGGCTGGCGCGCGGCAGGGCGGGATCCAGCCACCTTCCCAGCAGCACCCACTCGAAGGCGGTCAACCCGGCCGGGGCCTTGCGGCTCCAGGAGAACGTCCCCGGGCCCGTCTGGCGGACCTGGGTGACGGTGTTGTCGACCTTGGCAAGGCTGTCGCTCAGCCATTGGCTGGCCGGTCCGTCGCCCGGGGCGGGTCGCAGCCCGAGGGAGATGTCCCGGACCTGGAGGTTGGCCCACCAGTGGGTGAAGTTCTCGGAGGTGATCTCCCAATCGTAGAGCACCAGTCCCGGCTGCTGCAGCTGCTGCAGCAATTCCGCCGGGACCGGCTGCACCGAGCGTTGGCGCCGGAACATGCTGAATCCCAGGAATCCGGGCCCTCGGTTCTCCGGACCCGTCAGCATCGGCAGTGGTCCGGGGGCGCAACTCAGGCCGAGGATCTGCTTCTCGGGATCGTACATCACCATGCCGTCAAGACGGCCCGGTTCGCCGTTGGTCGAGTAGAGGCGGGCCAGTTCGGCGTTGGCCGAGTCGAGCACCTTGGCCGGCTGGCCGACGTGGACCACCGCATAGGTCTGGAAGGGGGATTCCTGCTGGGCCCACTGGTAGGCCTGGCCGATCTCCTGGCCATGGAAATGGCGGTCCAACCCCAGCAGCGACAGGAGGCGCGGCGACACACCGCGCACCGCGGTGAGCGACACGAGCGGGTCGTAGATCGCGTTGGTCGGGTACTGCCAGGCATCCAGTTTCAGCTCCGCCATTCCGGGCTGGGTCAGGGTGCCGGACCAGGCGACGGCACCATTGGTCGCCTCGGCCACCGCCCGAAAGCCGGGGAAGGCCCCGGGAGCCGTCTCGAGGTCGAGCAACCGCGAGGGGTTGGCCACGGTGCCGAGGACCCGGGAGCGGAAGGTCTTGGCGCGGGGGGAATCCGACGGGCTGACCGCGAAGAGCCATCCCTTCTCCGCGCTCACCCATGCCCCGGCAAGACCGGGGGCCAGGGGCTTGACCAACGCCGGAAACCGGTCGTTCCAGAGGGGCGCCCGCTCGGCCGTGATGCGGACCGCGACGAAGACCTCGCGGGCCCCGTCGCCGCGTCGCCACACCTCGCCGGCGGACTCGTGGTCGAGCAGGTCGGCCACCAGCGGCTGGGCCTGGGTGACCGTCGCGTCGGCGGCGGCCGACCCAGCCAGCCATTCCAGCGCCGCCCGCGCCGCCTTGGGCCGCAGACGCCCGGCCAGCACCGGCGCGTTGCTGTGGGACAGGAGCAGCCGCAGGCCTTGGGCGCCGGTCTGGCTCCGAAGGCCGTCGGCCCCCGCGGAGTGCCAACGGGCGGCCAACTCGGGCGCCTCCTGGCGGCAGCCGGCGACCAGCGCCATCAGCATCGCGGCCAGCAACGAAGGAACCGTGCATCGTCTCGTCATCCGGGGAACTTTGGTGCCAGAGAAGCCCGCGCGAAGCAATCCGCCATTGCACTTTGCCCCGACTCCGGAGCGGGGGCACCCTTTCCGGACGATGGGCGACGCATGGCATTGGATCCGATCGGGGGCGGGGGATGCACCCGGCAACATGGCCTGGGACGAGGCCCTGCTGGAGGCGGCCGCCGGCCTCGCCACCCCGGTATTCCGCAGCTACGCCTGGGAGGCGCCGGCCGCGACGTTCGGCTACTTCCAGCGCCATGCGGAGATCGCGGCATGGACGCCCCTGCGACCGCTCCTCCGACGCCCGACCGGCGGCGGCCTCGTGCCCCACGCCTCCGACTGGACCTACGCGATCATCCTCCCGCCGCAGCACGCATGGTATTCGCTGCCCGCGGTGGAAAGCTACCGTCGCGCCCACCGGTGGCTGCAGCGCGCCTTCGGCCTGTGCGGCGTCGAGACCCGGCTTTCCCCGTGCTGCGACCCGGCGGGCCCGGGCCGGTGCTTCGTGGGTGCGGAGCGGGAGGACCTACTCCTCGGGGACGGCAAGGTCGCCGGGGCGGCGCAGCGGCGCAACCGGCTGGGCCTGCTCATCCAGGGCAGCGTCCAGCCGACGCCGGACGGCCTGGAGCGCGCCCGCTGGGAGGAGGCCCTGATGGAGGCCGCCCGCCTCGACTGGCAGGCCTCGTGGAGCGACCTGCCGACCCCCGACGAGGCCTGGCTCCGGCGACTGTCGGAGCTGCGGACGCGGTACGCGTCGCGCGCGCACAACGAGCGGCGTTGACGGGCCGGTCAGTCCGCCCGCCCCCTGCCATCGCGACTCTGCCGGAACCGCGTCGGTGTCATGCCCGTGGCCGCCCGGAAGGCCCTCGAGAAGGCGCTGTGGTCGTAGAAGCCGCAGGCGTGGGCGATCTCGGCGACCGGTTTGCGGCTGTCCTCCAGGAGACGCGAGGCGGCCGTGAGACGCGTGTGCGAGATGAGTTGGCTGGGCGTCGTGCGGAAGAGCCGCTTGATGAGGCGGGCGAACCGGACCGGCGGGATGCCCGCCGACGCGGCGAGCGACGCCGGGGTGACCTCCTCGTCGTAGTGGGCCTCGAGATGGTCGAGCGCCGCGGCCAGACCGGCCGGGATGCGGCCGGCTCCGGCCGGCACCTGCAGGTCGCGGGACAGGCCCACCAGCCCGATGACCCGTCCCCGCTCATCGCGGATGGCGAATTTGGTGGTGAAGCACCAGCCGGTCCGGCGGCGCGATTGCCAGTGCAGCTCCAGCTTGCCAACGATGGGCCGTCCCGTCCGAAGCACGGCCTCGTCCTGCCGGGCGAACCGGATGGCCAGGTCGGCGGGATAGACCTCATGGACCGTCTTGCCGATGAGGTCCTCGGGTCGCTGGCAACCGACCCGCTCGGCGAGGGAGCGGTTGACTGCCGTGTACCGTCCGGCCGTGTCCTTGACGAAGAAGGCCACGTCGGGCACGTGGCCGAAGATCTCGGCGAACAGGCTCACGGGCAGATGGGTCACCGGCGAGGCCGTCCCGGAGCCGCCTGTGCGGACTTTGGCGGGCATGGGCGGAGGGTGCAGCAAGACAGGGCGCGCGGCGATGCCAGAGTCGTGGCTCCATGCGCCCGCATCCCCGTTGGAATCACCGGCAGGACCGACGTCCGCCTGGGCCCTGCACCTGCCCAGGTCTGCCATCCCTGCTGACCGTGCTGTTCGTGCTGCTCCTGCTGGCGACCGACCGACGGGCCCTGGCCCAAGGCTCCCGCGACGACTACCGACGCGCCCTGGGCCTGGCCCAACGCACCGAGAACACGGTGTTCCGGGCGACCGTGCAGCCGCAGTGGATCGCCGGAGGCGACGACCGCTTCTGGTACCGGGTGACGACCGGACCGGATCGGCAGCAATACGTGCTCGTGGACCCGGAGCGCGGCGCACGCGAACCGCTCTTCGATCACGCCGTGCTGGCGAAGCGCCTCGAACAGGTCGAAACCGCGCCCGGGCCGGGCCGGCCGACGATCCCCCCCGACGGCCTGAAGCTCGATTCCCTCACCGTGGAGATGGACGGCGGCACCCGGGTGCTGAGGTTCCGCCAGGGCGGCAAGCGTTGGAGAACCCGCATCCCGGTCCTCGCTCTCGAGCCCGACCCGGCCCCGGAGGCCCTCCTCACCCCCTCTCCGTCGCAACGACCTCCCCGCCGATCCCGCACCACCGGTGACGAGACCGAGATCGTGCTGGTGAACCGCACGACCGAGGACGTGGAATTGTACTGGCTGGACGACCAGGGAACACGACGTCCCTACGGCCGGTTGCGTCCCGGAGCCGAACGCCGGCAGCACACCTTCGCCGGGCATGTCTGGCTGGGGACCGACCGGAACGGGACCGTCCTCGGGATCTTCACCGCACCCGAAGGGTATGGGCGGGCCGAGTTCGTGAGCCCGCCCGGAGGCTCCAAGGAAGCCGCCGCGCCCCCGGAGCCGGCCCCAGAAGCCAAACCGGGCCCGCATGATTCCCCCGACGGCCGATGGACGGTCGAGGTCCGCGACCACAACCTGTTCCTGCGGCCCAGGGCCGGCGGCGAGGCGGTCCGCCTGAGCCGGGACGGGGTCGCCGGAGACGCCTATCACCCCGAGGTACGCTGGTCGCCCGACTCGTCCCACCTGGTGGCCCGACGGGTCCGGGACGTCCCGCCCCGCCGCGTGTCGTGGATCGAGGCCGCACCGAAGGATCAACTGCAGCCCAAGCTCCACTCGCACGACTACTTCAAGCCCGGGGATCCCCTGCCCCACCCGCGGCTTCGGGTCTTTGCGGTCGACGGATTCCGCCAGCACGACGTGGACGAGGCGCTGTACCCCAACCCCTTCACGGAGAATGGCGCGCTCGACGTCCAGTGGTCCCCGGATGGACGCGAGTTCTACGTGGACTACAACCAGCGGGGACATCAGGTGTACCGGATCCTCGCCGTCGGCCGCACGGGAGCGGTCCGCACGGTGGTCGAGGAAGCCCCGAAAACCATGGTGGACTGGACGGCCAAGACCTGGCGGCACTGGCTCCACGGGCGGGGCGAACTGCTGTGGATGGCCGAGCGCAGCGGTTGGTGCCACCTGTGGCGTGTCGACATCGCCACGGGTGCCGTGAAGAACGCCATCACCCAGGGCGACTGGGTGGTCCGCTCGGTGGAACATGTCGACGCGGAACGCCAGCAGGTCTGGTTTTTCGCCGGGGGCATCCGGCCGGACCAGGATCCCTACCACCTGCACCTGGCCCGGGTGAACTTCGATGGCACGGGGCTCGTGGTGCTGACCGAGGGCGACGGCACCCACAAGGTGCAATTCTCGCCCGACCGACGCTGGTTCGTCGACACCTGGTCCCGTGTGGATCACCCGCCGGTGACCGAGCTGCGCCGCGCGGACGACGGCCGCAAGGTCCTCGAGCTGGAGCGGGCCGACATCGGCCGACTCCTGGCCGCCGGGTGGTCATTGCCCGAGCGCTTCACCGCCAAGGGGCGCGACGGAACGACCGACATCTTCGGCCTCCTCATCCGCCCGTCGCGCATGGACCCGGCGGCGAAGCTTCCGGTGATCGAGGAGATCTACGCGGGCCCGCAAGGGGCCTTCGTGCCCAAGGAGTTCGGCCGCCTGACCCGACAGCATGCTCTGGCCGAATTGGGATTCGTGGTGGTCCAGATCGACGGCATGGGCACCAGCCAGCGCTCGAAGGCCTTCCACGACGTGGCCTGGAAGAACCTGGCCGACGCGGGCTTCCCCGACCGGAAGCTCTGGATCCGGGCCGCCGCCACGACCCGGCCCTGGATGGACCTGGGTCGGGTGGGCCTCTATGGCGGCAGCGCCGGGGGCCAGAACGCCCTGCGCGGCCTGCTCGACCATGGCGAGTTCTACACGGTGGCCGTCGCCGACTGCGGCTGCCACGACAACCGCATGGACAAGATCTGGTGGAACGAGCAGTGGCTCGGCTGGCCCGTCGACGACGCCTACCGGCGCTGCTCCAACGTGGAGGACGCGCACAAGCTCACCGGCAAGCTGCTCCTGGTGGTGGGCGAGGTGGACACCAACGTGGACCCGGCCAGCACCCTGCAGGTCAGTGCCGCCCTCGTGCGCGCCGACAAGGACTTCGAGCTGCTGGTGATGCCCTCCACCAACCACGGCGCGGCCGAGACGCCCTACGCCAGTCGGCGGCGCATGGACTTCTTCGTGCGGCACCTGCTCGGCCGGGAACCCCGCTGGCATTGACCGCAAGGCTCCGGCGGCCAAACACCGACCGGGCCAAGCCCCAACCCGGAGCAGTCTCGAACCCAGCCGAGGTCGGCTGCAGTCCCGGAGCCTGTCCTGAGCTTCCGGACAGGCTCTCAGGCCAGCAGCGCCTGGATCGGGTGCGACTCTTCGACGCCGGTGAGACGCTGGTCGAGCCCCTGGCTCTTGAAGGTGAAGCGCCGGTGGTCCACGCCCATGCACTGGAGGATCGTGGCGTTCAGGTCGTTGATGTGCACCGGGTTCTCCACGACGTTGTAGCTGAAATCGTCGGTCTCGCCGTACGAGATGCCGCCCTGGATGCCGCCACCGGCCATCCACATGCAGAAGTTGCGCGGATGGTGGTCGCGGCCGTAGTCGGTGCGGGTGAGCTTGCCCTGCGAGTAGACGGTGCGGCCGAACTCGCCGCCCCAGATGACCAGGGTGTCCTCGAGCAGTCCACGGGCCTTGAGGTCGTGGATGAGCGCTGCGGAGGCCTGGTCGATGTCCTTGCACTGGGCACGGATCTCGGAGGGGAGATTGCCGTGCTGGTCCCAGCCCCGGTGCAGGATCTGCACGCAGCGCACGCCGCGCTCCACCAGGCGCCGGGCCAGGAGCGTGCTGGCGGCGAAGGTGCCGGGTTTCTTCACGTCGTCGCCATACAGGTCGATGGTGGCCTTCGACTCGCCGGAGAAATCCACCAGGTCGGGCACGCTGCTCTGCATGCGGAAGGCCATCTCGTACTGCGCGATGCGGGTGAGCGTCTCGGGGTCGCCCCAGCGCTCGTGGGTCCGGGCATTGAGCCGGTTGAGCGCGTCGAGCATCCCACGGCGGTCCTCGCGGCTGACGCCCGGCGGGTTGTCGATGTACAGCACGGGGTCGCCGATGGACCGCAGGGCCACGCCGGTGTAGCGGGTCGGCAGGAAGCCGCTGCTCCACATGCGGGTGAAGAGGGCCTGCGCATCGGCCTTGGACGACCAGTTGGGCGTCAGCACCACGAAGGCGGGCAATTCGTTGTTCTCGCTGCCCAGGCCGTAGGCGAGCCAGGCGCCGAGGCTCGCCTTGCCGGGCACCTCGCTGCCCGTCATCACGAAGGTGCAGGCCGGGTCGTGGTTGATGGCGTTGGTCTGGACCGACTTGAGCACCGCCAGGTCGTCCACCACCCGGGCCGTGTACGGGAGCAGTTCGCTGATCCAGCGTCCGCTCTGGCCGGCCTGATGGAACTTGAACATCGTGGGCGCCACCGGGAACCGGGACTGGCCCGAGGTCATGGTGGTGATGCGTTGGCCATTGCGCACCGAATCGGGCAGGTCCTTGTCGAAATACTCCTGCAGCTTCGGCTTGTGGTCCCAGAGGTCGAGCTGGGACGGCGCGCCGTTCATGTGCAGGTAGATGAGGCGCTTGGCCTTGGGCGCGAAGTGCGGGAAGCCCGGGAGGGGAGGATGGACCCGGGCCACCGGCGAAGCGCCCGCGGCGGCGGCAGCAGCCAGCTTGCCCGCCCCCAAGGTGGCCAGCGCCAGTCCGCCGAGGCGGATGCCCGTGTTGCCGAAGAACTGACGCCGGGTCTGGTTCAGGTGGAATTCGAACAGGGGATTCATGGTCAGTTGCGGGTCACGGTTTCGTCGAGGTTGAGCAGCAGGTTGGCCGTCAGGGTGTAGGCGGCCAGTTCCGTCTCGGGCAGCCCGGCCCTCGGTGCCGACTCGCCGACGCGGACGGCCTTTCGGGCGGCCTCAGGATCGGCCTGATAGCGTTCCAAAAACCGGTTGAAGGCCTCACGGACCACCCCGGCCTCGTCCGGGCTGGGCGCGCGGGAGAGGACCGTCTTGAAGGCGAAGCCGATCCGATCCTCCAGGCGGGTCCCGCCCTCGGTCATCATGCGGGTGGCCAGGCCGCGGGCGGCCTCGAAGTGCTGCACGTCGTTGAGCAACTGCAAGGCCTGCAGCGGCGTGTTGCTGCGCTCGCGCCGGGAACAGAACTGCTCGCGGTTGGGGGCGTCGAAGGTGGCCATGAAGGGCGGCGGTGCCGTGCGCTTGAAGAACACGTACAGGCTGCGCCGATAAAGGGCCGCACCGGATTCCTGACGGTAGGTCCGGGTGTTGGAACCGCTGTAGCCCACCGGCTCCCAGATGTTCGGCGGTTGGTAGGGTCGCACGCCCTTGCCGCCGAGGGTGCCGTCCAGCAGGCCCGAGACGAACAGCGCGTTGTCGCGCAACTGCTCGGCATCGAGGCGGAAACGCGGGCCGCGGGCCAGCCAACGGTTCTCGGGATCCTGCTGCAGGAGGGCCGTCGGGACGGCCGCCGACTGCCGGTAGGCCGCCGAGGTCACCAGGGACCGGACCAGCGCCTTCCCGTCCCAGCCGGATTCACGGAAGGACACCGCGAGCCAGTCGAGCAACTCCGGATGGCTGGGCGGCTCGCCCTGCGACCCGAAGTCGTCGGCGGTCTTGACGAGGCCCACCCCGAAGAACTGCTGCCAGAACCGGTTGACGGTCACCCGGGCGGTCAGGGGATGTTCCGATGACACCAGCCAGCGGGCCAGATCCAGACGGTTGGGGGTCGGTCCCGACGGCTTGAGCGCCGGCAGCGCCGCGGGCACGGCGCGGCCGACCTTCTCGCCGGGCGCGTCGTATTGGCCACGCACCATGACGAAGCTCTCGCGGGGCTTGTCCATGTCGCGCCAGATGAAGGTCTGCGGGATCTGGTCGCGGAACTTGTCCCGCTGCTGGCGCAGGTCGGCGACGGTCGCATGGAGCGGGTCGAGCACCGGGCGGGTCTCGGAGCAGACCCGGGCGAGGTAGTGCTCCTTCAGCAGACGTGTCTGCTCGGGAGTCCGCTGTTCGGGCGTCGTGTCCTTGAGGACTTTCCGGAGGGTCTCCGGGACGTCCTTGTTCTCCTTGCCCTGATGCTGCGCGAGCCAGGCCGAGAACGAGGTTCGCGGATCGCGGGCCGGGTCGATGCGGCCGGTGATTCCCGCGCGGTCCCAATGCGCCAGGCCTCCGTTCTGGGTGTAGGCGAGGCCGGTGACCGGCTGCCCCGCCTTCAGGCCCAAGGCCTCGGTGTCGAATTCCAGACGCACCCACTCACCGGCCTGGGGGAGCGGACCGGCGTGCCGGCGGCTCGGCTTGCCCTTGGTGCCCCAGTCGGTGGCGTCCACGTCGCCCCAGACCACCCGATGCTCCCAGTCGCCCTGGAAGAACTGGAGCATGATCATCTTCGGGAGCGCGGACGGGTCGAGCCTCACCCAGGCGAACACCTTGGCGGAGGCCGGCACATCGAGCGAAAAGCCCTCGTAGACACTCTGGGTCAACCCGTCGCCACGCTGCTTCAGCGCAGACTGGCCGAACTTCACGGGTCCCTCGGAGGATTTCACCCAGACGGGCGAACCCTGCACGCGGGCGCCCGGCGGGGTGCCGTCCTCCAGCCAGACCGCCTCGACCTCGCGCGCCTGCGGCGGCGGGTTGAGCGTGGCCGGATCGGTGTAGGACAGGCCCTTCACCCGGGTCTCGACCGCCTGCTCCGCCTCAGCGATGCGGGCCTCGAACCCGGCGAGCCTCTGGGCGTCCTTCTCGGACGTCACCGGCACCACGGGCGGCGTGCGCAAGGAATTTCCATCCATGGCCGGGTCGGCGGCGCTGTGGAAGAACGCGTAGAGCGAGTAGAATTCTTTCTGCGAGATGGGGTCGAACTTGTGGTCGTGGCAGACGGCGCATCCGGCCGTGAGGCCCATCCAGGTCTGGGCGGTGGTGGCGGTGCGCTCGACGGCGTAGCGGAAGATGAACTCGGCATCGATGGCCCCGCCCTCGCCCGTGGTGACGTTGTTGCGGTTGAAGCCGGTGGCCACCAACTGGTCCTGCGACGGGTTGGGCAGGAGGTCGCCGGCCAACTGCTCGATGGTGAACTGGTCGAAGGGAAGGTTGCGGTTGAAGGCCCGGACCACCCAGTCGCGGTACGGCCAGATCTGGCGCTCGTTGTCGAGGTGCAGCCCGTGCGTGTCGGCATAGCGGGCGACATCGAGCCAATGCCTGGCCATCTGCTCGCCGTACTGCGGGGTGTCGAGGAAACGGTCCACCGCACGCTCGTAGGCTCCCGGCCGGGTGTCGGCCACGAAGGCATCGACCTCGGCAGGCGACGGCGGCAGGCCGCGCAGGTCGAAACTCAACCGTCGCAGCAGCGTCGGGCGGTCGGCCTCCATGCCCGTCGGGAGAACCCCCTCCCTGCGCCACCGCTCGGACAGGAAGGCGTCGATCGGCGAGGAGCCCTGGACCCCAGCGGGCGGAGCCCCACGGGCGGGGATCTCGAAGGCCCAATGCTTCTGGTAGGGGGCGCCGGCCTCGATCCACCGACGCAGCAACCCGCGCTGGGCATCGCTCAACGGTTTGTGGGTCTCGGGCGGCGGCATGACCTCGTCCGGATCCTGGGAGAGCACGCGCTGCCACAGTCCGCTGGACTTGAGGTCGCCGGGACGGATCGCAACTCGTCCCTCCCGGTTGGGAGTCAACGCCCCCTCCGCCGTGTCGAGCCGTAACCCGGCCTTGCGTTTCTTGGCATCGAATCCGTGGCAAGAGAAGCAGTGGTCGGAGAGGATCGGACGGATGTCCCGATTGAAGCTGAGGTCGGCCGCGGCGACGGAGAGCGCCGACACGAGGACCCAAGCCGGCATCCCATACGGGATCCGAAGGCCACGACCCAGAAGCGATCTTTGGAACATCATATCCAAAGTGTGTGAGCTGCGGCCCGAGTTTCAACCCTTCAACCTGAAGTTTTGGTCGACGTCACTCCGGGCTTGCCGGACGGGTCGATCCCGGGCGAGCCAAACCTCCGCAGGCGCAACAACAAATAGCCCGGGGATGGGCCCCGGGCTTTGAGTCAGGACGGGATTCGCGTCCTGCGGGACCTGTGTCCCGTCACCGTTCTCAGGAGGTGTCTGCGTCGACCTCAGTTGCCGCCGCCGCTCGTCGTCGTCGGCGAGGCCGGAGGATTCGGGCGGGTCGGAACGATCGCCGGGAGCTTCACGTTCGCCGACTGCTGGAGCGTGCCTGAGGGCATTCCGACCGGGAGGACCACCGTGTTGGCAACCACCGAGGCGGCAGCCGGGTCGAACATCTGGCCGCCGCAGACCTCGTAGGAGACCCCGCGGTAGGAGACCGTCACGCAGCCAGACCAGACGGCCACGGTGCCGTTGTCGGTGATCTGGTACTCGGAGGTCCGGATCACCGCGCTGACGGTCGGACCCTTCACAATGTAGGAGGACTGGGAAGAGGTCTTCTTCACGTAGCCGGCCACGGTGCCGACCTTGAGGTTGATCTTGGTCGTGACCACCGTCTCGGCCCCGGACTTGTCGAGCGTCAACTCGTCGAACGAGATCGAGGAGTCGGGGAGGACCACCACCGTCGGACCGTTGTCGCCGAGGTAGAGATTGGCTTGGGCGCCAGCGCCCGTGGAGATGGACTGACCCGGCTTCACCGAGTCACCGACGGCGGCCGGCTGTTCATCGACCTTGACGCTTCCCTTGATGCCGGTCAGTTCGGCCTTGCCCGTCTCGGCGGCATAAAGGGAGGAACCCGCCAGGATCGCGGAGACCGCGAGGAGGCTGGCGAAGCGGGGAGAGATCCCGATCATTTTCATGGTAGCTCGTGTGAAAGGTTGAAACTTGTAATAGGGAAGGTGGGGAGGGCCTGCCGGGAAGTCAACCGGTAATTCCAGCGAATCCATCTGCGGATTTCGCCCGATCCCACGCCCCCATTCGCTCCCGGCAGCTTGACAGGATACGGCGCCGAATCAAGGCCTTGACGCGATGAGCCGGGCGGCCTCGGTGGACCACTGGTCCCACGATCCCAGAAGGGCACGGACCTGACCGGCATCCGGTGTCCGCAGGGGCAGGCGGACCGGGCCTGCTTCCACGCCCAGGTGGGAAAA
>Ga0194117_10002165_pt1 | contig 21278 bp, 14 predicted proteins | sample TA2MahsurfametaG_FD_160579 | JGI IMG/M metagenome (GOLD analysis project Ga0194117, IMG submission 160579) | Freshwater microbial communities from Lake Tanganyika, Tanzania - TA2015009 Mahale N1 surface | ecosystem: Environmental > Aquatic > Freshwater > Lake | place: Tanzania: Lake Tanganyika...
CAACCCCAGAACATATAAATAGGTTAGAATTCCTTCAAAACAGATAGTTTTATTTGTAGTGATACTACAATAATCCCATAATTTTTCAACCATCAATTTCTCATGAAAGAACACCTTTTGAACTATAATCAATACATGTAATCACCTGCCCATCGTAACCTACGACCTGAGCTTCAAAACGAACACTTTCAGGAGGTACTACTCACACTCGAAGGATAGTGCAAAATAAAATAAATTATCTACCTACGTATCAATCATATCAAAGCCATTCTTCTCACTATCATACTCACCATCTCAATAGTCGGATTGCTGTTACTCAAATACTTCAAAAGATTAAGAGCAATGGTCTTCTACGATACCATCTCCTACTCACAAGTTGATCAAATTACGCACGTTTACATTAAAGGTAGCTAAAAATAAGAACAAATTTCACATGTTGAGGCCGTACATTATTAAAATGAGACTAGAATTGTATTTTAGTTCAAAAAATTGAGGTACTAACTCTTTGGGTAAAAATGGTTACCGGTTGGCTTAGCTTACATGAAAGACATAAATGAATTAAGTGCTGATAATTTTGTTAGAGTTGGACTCAAAACTTTTCAAATACAAGAAAAACTAAAATTGTTCGGGAAGAATTAACACAATGTCTAAGTGCCTACATACCCCGAATTTCTATTTGATACTATGACTCAGCCTTTCTTCCTTTTCCAATACTTCGTCTCTCTGATTTATGCTCTCTAAAATCTGATTCTTTTTTCAATCTTAATGATAGCATTTGGATTCATTACAACAACCATTAACTATTTTCTGCTGAGGAAGTCTTACAACAAAATTAAAGAAACTGCTGAGAAAAGATTTCAAGTAGAGGTCCTTAGAAACGGTAAATTCTAACAAATAGAAAATACGGATCTGGTACCTGGAGATCTGTTCATACCTTCACTAGAAATACCCTGTGATTCAATCGTTGTGAGAGGTGATCTCTTCGTGGACGAAGTAAGTTTGACAGGAGAAACAGTCCCTATAGCAAAGTTTGCAGTAGTTGATGAAAAAAAAGTAAATGACAAATCTCATTGGTTGTTCTAAGGCTCTAAACTTTAGACTATGAAGCCAAATACTTTAGCTTTGGCTATCAATGTGGGTTATGGTTCTAGACGAGGTCGTATTATACGTAAGATTTTGACAAGATCTATGAAGCAGCCTTAGTTTTTCATAAAGATCATATACTTCCAAATTGAAGTGTTAATAGTCAGTATTATTCTCTATCTAGTGACTCTTCCAAATATACTTCCACTCAATGTTGATCGTGAGCTAATAATCATAAGATTAGGTGATTTCATAACATATAGTTTCCCAGCCCCCTATCCCATATTCTTTAACCTGGCCTATAGTTTCTGTCTGGTACGACTCAATAGTGCAAATATACTTGGAACTCAACCAGAAAAAACAGTTGAAGGATCTAGACTAAAAACAATGTGTTTTGACAAAACAGGAACATTAACTTATAATAAAATGTAGGTCTGCAAAGTCTACATCCCTGAAGGACCTAACGATTTCAAAGATATTACTCATAATGCCAAAGAATAAGCAATGATAGTAGATTGTTTTGCCACATGTAACTCAGTATAGATGATAAATGGATAAATAAAAGGTGATTAGATAGATATGAGATTATTTGATTTTGTCAACGGTAAGCTGAAGACAAGCAGTAAGAGTGGTATTGTAAGAGAAGTTATGACAAAAAATAGCACTGCTTAAGTCTTAAAGATTAATCAATATGAATCTCAATTTCAATCAATGTCAGTTCTGATAAAAAATCCTTCAACTGGTAAATACTATGTATATGTGAAAGGTAATCCTTAGATGATTCATAAATATTCATCAAGTAAGTATTCAGGTTTTGATAACTTCATTAAAAAAATGTCGTTTTCTGGATACAGAAGCATAGGCTTTGGATACAAAGAAATTAGACCTTAGGAATTAAATTTAATTTTAAATGCAAGTCGCCAATAATTCTTGATGCATACAAAGCTTCTAGGAGTTGTAACATTTGTCAACCAGTTAAAAGATGACTCTTTTTCGACTATTTAAAGTCTTGCTGAGGCTGGTATAAGCACCGAAATTATTACAGGTGACAACATCTATTTGGGAATCCAGACAGCCTTTGCCACAGGTATGATCTCAAACGACAAAAAAGTGATTGTGGTTGAAGGCAGTAAATACAATAAAACTACAAATAGACTTCTTTCACTGGAATTGGTGAGAAACCAAGATGGAACATTTAGTGAGTAATAAAAAACCATAAATAACTTTTGTTATACATAAGAAGAAGATACCGTCTATGCTATTGATAATGATTTTATTACTGAAAAAGGATAGGACTTTTTGGATAATAGTGTTAAAGTTTTTGCCAGGATATCTCCTGAAAATAAAGCACTAATAGTCAAAAAACATAAATAAATCGAAAAATAGGCTGTAAGTAAGAGAAAAGGATTTGATAAATTGTTTGGAGATTGCAGCTATAAAGTAGGAATGGTAGGAGATGGTGCCAACGATCTCATTGCTATAAAAGAAGCTGATGTAGGCATTGGTATTAGCTCTAGTGATGCCATTTATAGTGCAAGTTTTGCAGTCAATAAACTAGGCCAAATAGTGCACATCCTTTGTTAAAGCAAAAATTCAGAGAGACAAATCAACTAAATGGCAAAATACTACGGAATTACCCAATTTTTATCAATAGTTTTGACACTCATCATGACAAGTGACTACTCTTACTTTACTTCTATTGAACTCATCTACAAAAATTTCTTCAATACTTTGCTTATTACTCTGCTTTTTGGTAGAAGTAAACCTGTTAAAAAGCTGACTAAAAAGACTCCAAACTCTAATTTCCTAGATCTCGAAAATCACCTCATCTTCTGGGGGAATACTATAATTTGCTCTTTGGGATTGATAATCAGCTACGCTTACTACCAGAATACTGATGACTATTAACCCAATAGCAGTCAGTAGGCGCATTTTCCTGATGGGTGGAGTTCTTAAAGTAAGACAAGTACTATAAACTTCCTGGCTGCAAACGTTATCTTCATATTTTTACCCATTTTCATCTATCAGAGCAAGCCTTGGAAAAAATCGATCTGGACAAACAAGGCTTTGCTTATTCTTATCATTTTGAACATCATTATGCTAGGAATTATAAGCTACTCCACGTAGAGTTTGAAGGATTGGACAATTCAAACGATTGGCAAGAAATAGATATCTGTTGTGCTGGTCATAATGCTTCTGAGTTGCCTGTTGTGTGGTGTTTTGAACAAGACTGTCCAGTGGTGGAGCTTGCGCCGGCAAGATTCTAGAAAAGAGTTAAACTAGGAACGTATATTTGTAGAATATTGATTATTATGATATCTTAAAATTAAATTTATATCGAAGACTTTAATCATTGAGCCGCAGTATGTGGCCCTTCTTTTTCATCCTACCTTGAATAATCGAGTCTGGCTTTGGCGTCGAAATACAAATCTGAGAAAAACTCATCAGGATGTTTTCTCTCATCCAAAGCTCTGTATATCAATCCAAGTACCAATCCCGTAAAACCTCCAATACCAATACTTATCAGCCATCCTGCGATTTGATATCCTCCCTGCCTTATAGCTGATCTGTTGATCTCTCTCAATTGATTGTAAATAATTGTTTTACCGGACGGTGGTGTGAAACTTGTTCCAGACTGTCCGACTGCAGATAGAATTGCGGAGAAAACGGCTGCGAAAAATGAAGGTACCAAGAACATGAATGTTGTTCCATTAGTATCGATTATACCCTAACTATTCATTTTGCCTTTTAATTTTGTTTGACAAAGACAACAAATAAAACCTACACTACTTCCAATTGCTATAGCTGCACCTGGGTTGTAGTTGATATCGGTTGATGATGAATAGGCGATAGCTCCCTAAATAGTACAAAAATTACAGTGAAAGCAGAAAATACTAAGTCGTGGACACAGAATTTAGAATGAGCGTATAAAGAAGCTGTATAAGAACCCCATGCACTTGCTGCAAGTGCGAGCCAAATATTAACTTGTCCTGGCATCGCCACGATCTGCCCATTAGTAGTATTATAAGTATTCACCAAAGTTAGAATGGGGAAACAGCACCAAACGAAAATGACACCTAGAAGTGCCAAGGTACGGATGTAGTATTAGTTTATCACATTTTCGTTATGAATAGTAAGGTTTTTTTTGCCCAAAATCACTGAACTTATCAGGCCTAGCATACCACCAAATGCGAAAGCTCTAGAAGCAAAACCATTGTCAGGGATATAAAGTCTCCATAGAATCTGACTGTTTAATTCATAGAAGAATGTTCCAATCCAACTTAAGAAAAAGATTTATCCAAAACTGATCCTACCAATCACAGCTGTAAATCCAGCATAGAGAGCAAGGGCTGCTCCCACTGTGTCGAGAAAAGAACCAGAAGTGTAAGCGTAGGTGATACTGGTAACTGTTCCTGTCGTGATAGGCTGAAAGACATTGCCATAGTTTATGAGGTCTATCTTGTTATACCTATCGTTGGAAAAGTAAGAACTAGCATTCGGATCATTAACACTAATTCTGTCCCAGAAATCACGGAAAATAAAGAAGTTATGTAAGGTTAAAGCAAAAATCAGCAGAGTAAGAGCCATAGAGCTGATTGAAGCTCTCTAGTAATATCCAGCAATCATGGCAAGACCTATATCTCAATCAAATTACCAACAATTAGAAGAATAATCGCTATTGCCACCACCATATGGGGAAAAGGAAATTGGGTTGAATCTACGGCGAACCTGGTACCAGTTGGGCTATCAGAGGAATAGTAATAACTATCTGTAGACCCAGTTTCCATAACAGTGAAACTACTTTGAGCGTAACCAATTAAAAAACCGTAGAGAAGACCTACTGCTATTTCCCAGAGAGCAACACAGACGAGAAACACCTTTAGACTCTTCTGCATTATTAGTGCTATTTATAATATAAATTAACAAAACATTTAGGTTTTTCAAAATTTACTTCGACATAATCCCAAAATGGATGATTTAAACTTGAACAGGAGTGGCTAAAATCAAGAGATGTTCTAGGCTGTTTCAAAGGACTATAATTAAATAATTGACGATATATCATGGACAATCTTGAAAAATAATAAAATCAAACAGAATCGAAGAGAGCCAGAAAGAGTCTATCTAAATTCAACAAAGAAGTGCCTCGATATGAGTGTTTTTGTGCCAAACAGTACCTAAGCTATCCTGCACTATACTTGCATCTTAAAAATAAACACCAAAATTACTTTCAAAACTCTAAGAACGGCAAAAAAATTGAAACTACTAAATTAATCGAATCCTTCGACTCCCATGAAGGATTTAAGGTTTATAAGATTTCAATTGAATCCATAAAATCAGAGAGATAAAAGCACAATCAAGTTATGCAATCCGCCAAACAGATGGAAGCACAAGGATTAACTGAAAATCCTCTCTACTACGCACAAAATAAATATCTTGCTTATGGGAATATTCCCCTTCAATATTAATACGAGTATCTGATGAACAAAGAGTAAAGTAGCCCTTTAGCTAAAGACGCATCAGTATAAAATGCGTTCTCAATGTTCTTTTAGAGTCTGAATATAAATTCTGCGAAATAGAAAGCTTAGACCTAGCTTCTGCTTGGCCTCCTTGTTTGTTGTATAAACGAAAACTACACTATTCTGAAGTAAAATGGAGAATAAATGTAGTACAAAAGATACACATCATAACAAAATTGCAAGCATCTGAGTCTGTTTTTATCATTTTTTTAGAAAAAATGGTTGCCGTAAGCAATAAAGTAGGAAAACAAGTACTATAGCTTCTTTGTCAAAAACTCCTCAATAATTGTATAAGGAAAGTATAAGAGACTGCTGGAAGAGTTGCTATAGTTTGTAGATGGATAGAGATATTAAGATATAAGCGAGCCAGAAATATTAAAATCTCGATAGCCATGTCTACTAATCAATGAAAACAGCTTGAGTCATGCAGCTGGTAACAATGAGATCCCAAATGGTGAGCCTAAGAATAAATTATAGTAAAATTAGCTCAAATGATACAATAGATATAATTTCTGATTGACAATAATTTATAAATATGATTGATAAAGCAGCCAGATTGGCCAGAATCAAAACTGCAGCGCAACTCTTCAAGTCTAGACATCCAGAAACAGTAGGACAACCAGTGAGAGTAGTCTAAGTTGGGCCTCGAGATGGGCTGCAGAACTAAAAAAAGATCTTGTCACTCGATGAAAAAGTAAACCTCATCAATAAATTATCCAAAACAGGCCTCTCAACTGTATAAGTAGGGTCATTTGTATCTGCAAAATGGGTCCCCCAAATGGCCAACTCGAAATAACTCTATCAAAAAATCTAGAAACAGCCACAAGTTAATTATCCTTGTCTTGTACCAAATGCTAAAGGTATGGAGACTGCAGTATAAATTGGAGTTAAAGAAATCGCAATATTTGCATCTGCCACTGAAGGATTTTCAAAGAAGAATCTAAACTGCTCTATCAAAGAAAGTCTCTAGAGGTTCGTGCCAGTCGTTGAACAAGCTAGAGCTCACTCAATTAGAGTAAGAGGATATGTTTCAATGGTAATGGGATGTCCTTTTGATGGAGAAGTTGCTCCATCTCAAGTAAGATGGGTAGTTGAAGAATTACTTAATATGGGTTGTTACTAAGTATCGCTTGGAGATACAGTTGGTAGAGGAAACATTTAAAAAACTAAACAACTTTTTGAAGGACTACAGGGTTTGCCAGCAAACAAACTTGCTGCTCATTTCCACGATACTTTTGACAATGCAATCGATAACATTCTATGCGCATTAGAATTTGGTATTTGTAAAATAATTTAGGTTGCAGAACTGTAGATAGTTCAGTTGGTGGTCTCGGAGGTTGCCCTTACTCGATGAAACCTGTCGGAAACGTTTGCACTTAAAATGTAGTATTTGCTCTGCAATAAGCAGGATTTAAGACTGGAGTAAACTTGTAAAAAGTAGCAAGCATCGGGCAGTAGATTTGTAGCTTATTGCAACGCCCATCTCTATCAATTGTATGACTTTATATAGCTTATTTACAATTTATAAATGAAAATATTTCCCTGCTTTAAACTCAGTATCTTTAATCCTCATCCATATCTTCTTTAAGGTATGCAACAATCGAAGTTTATCCAAACGGTTTCAATAATTTACTCCCACCAAATCCGTTATGATTATCATAATAATAATCTGCCTATGACAGAATAAATTGAACCTCACATTCTCTAATACTACCAGCCTATCAAAAAAATCGGAAGCGGAGCCTACGGACACGTCTGGAAAGTTACTCAACGATCCAACAAAACAGTCAAAGCCCTTAAGAAAAATTTTGATGCATTTTCTAACTCGACTGATGCTCAACGTACCTACAGAGAAATAATGTTTTTAAGGCAGTTGAAACATCCCAACATAATATCTTTAGAACGTGTACTACCAGCCAGAAACGACAAAGACATCTATATAGTATTCTAACATATGGATATTGACTTATACAAACTAATCAGAGAAGATGGCAAGTCTACACAACTACAGTAAAGACATAAGCAGTTCATTATTCATCAAATAGCAAAAGCCATCTTTTATCTTCATAACTCTAATCTTATACACAGAGATCTTAAGCCTTCTAACGTGCTAATCAACTAAAATTGTGAGGCAAAACTCTGTGATTTTGGACTCGTGCGATTGTTAGAGGAAGCGCCTGACCAAGAAATTGTATTAATGACGGACTATATTGCAACAAGATGGTATCGCGCACCTTAACTCCTCTTAGGATCAAAAGACTACAATAAAGAAGTTGATATTTGGGCTCTTGGATGCTTGATTGGTGAAATGTTTTTGGGAAAACCCATGTTTCCTGGCACTTCAACAATAAATCAGCTTTAAAGAGTTTTAGGATGGACAGGTCCTCCGTCGAATCAGGACTTAAAAAGCTTGAATGTTACACTAAACCAAGGTTTATATCAAATACTGAATGTTCGTAAGAAAGGTAACAAGAATTAAGCCTTAGGAGGTAAAGTTAATGGAAGCTGCTTGGACTTAATAAGTCGTATGCTTTAGTTCAATCCTTCTAAAAGACTTAAGATTGAATAAGTTTTGAAACATGAATATCTCGCCTAATTTTACGATTAAAAAGAGATGAAGCAAATCCGTAACAATAAAATTAAAATACAACTGCACATCAATGACAATACTAAAATAACAACAAAAGACTATCGTTAGCTTATCTATTCAGAAGTTAGGAATGATAAACAGCCTTTATCTACTTTCAACACTAACAATATTCCTACAGCTACGTCTCAACAGCTTAAACCAAAGCCAGAAGAGCCTAAAAAAAAGGAAATCAACAAAGAAAAGAGTAGAACCAAAACTATAGTAAATGATCATCATGAAGATAACAAATACTGTAATTTTGAGTCTAGCCAAAGTCGAGAAGAAACAAGATATATCAGAAAAGATATAAAATCTTCTATGGAAAGAAGCATCAAGAGCAGACCAGATTTTCGGAAAAAAGGTATATCCCTTTGTTCAAAATCTATGAGCAAGAACACTTCTTTGAAAAAAAAGAGACAAGATACTTAAGGTACTGAAATTCACGAAGTAAAAAAAGGATAACTGATCAAAAGACTAAAGGCAGGCCAAAGATTAGGTACTGAAAAATCCTAAAAAGGCAAATTGACTCAGTAGAACATGAGGAGTAGTGGCAAAGTAGGTTTACTTGCAGAATGCTTTGTGAACTAAAATATAGGTAGAAAGTACTACAATAAATAAGCCAAATGAAGATTTTTAAGTTAATTGATTTTATTTTTATTATTGAGATTCATTTATTTCATTAAAGAACTAACTTCATTTCAAAAGTTAGAAACTATGTGCCGAGGAGTGAATCAAAGATAATTGATTGAGAATTTGTCTTAAGATAATTTGAAACATCCATGGTAGAATTCTCACTTGAGTTATTAACAGTTTGAATTCTATTATAATAAAAATGAAATTTATCTTATTATTGCTTTGCTTGATAGTTGTAGCCCACTCAGTCTGCCACTATAGTTGCAAAGACAATTCAAGTTGTGGAAGCCAAGACTACTACAATTGCACACTCTGCGGCGCAAATAGAGGTAGAAGTGTAATGCCCATCTACGGTATGTGTTACTGCGACAATTCTTCCGATGAAGATTAGACTGGTGCTTGCGTCAACTCAGGTTCTTTCAACACTAAAAGCAAAGTTATGATCATACTGTTCATAACCTTCACATTATTACTCGCAATCTTTTCAATATTTGTCAAAGGCATGAAGTATTTCCTCTATAAAACGATCGAAGATGTCCAAGAAATCTCGCTTATCGTTTTAATTAATCTTTACATTCCTCAACAACTTGATATCTTTCTAACTCATCTTTACTCTTTCAACATCAGTTCTTACACATTCCAGAATGTCGCAGGGTCATCTTTATTTACAATTATGCCCGATGCATCTCTATCTCCCAAAGATTCAGCTCAAACTATCTACGGCAAGTACAGATTACTTCAAAAAACTGCAAACTTTTTCTCAAATCAGTTCACTTGGATCATAGTTTTTCTGTGCATCTTAGCTGCTGCGATTTTACTTAGAATTTGGAGGAACTGGTTCAAAAAAAGACGTGATTTTGAAGTCATAAAAATGAATGTCGAAGGTGAAGACAAAAAAAAACTTTAATAAAGTCATTAACAACTGGGATAGTCAGTCATAAGTGAAAATAATAAATAATGGGTTGAAGTTATTCGTAAAGATAAAAATTAAGGAAAGGTGACTCTCTACTCTGTAGTTAGCAAAATAAACAACATGATGTGGTTTAATATCTTGATCGTGTTCTTCTATTTCTCTCTGATTGAAATAAACATCAATATCTTTACTCAAATAGCCAATCTCACATTTAGCTCTTCTTTTGCAAACACTGGAACTTTTTTCTCGGCTGCTTTTCTAGCCGGAGAAATTGTTATACTTTTACTACTGTTTCTAAAAGCTAAGGAGGAAATGATAAAACCGGAATGGATGAGAGACTATTCTTTTACAGCTACTATCTATCTAATAAGGACTAATTTCAAAACTATCACTAAATATTTTTGGTTTATAAGTTGCATGAAAAAGATACTACTCGCGCTTATGATAACTACTCTTTATGGTAACCCTGAACATGCCATTATTGGAATCTGTTCAGTACATACAATCTACCTCAGTATCGCTATTTACTGTGAGCCTTTTGAAAGGAAGTATATCCGTGCTCACTTCTACATCACATAATCAGCTAAACTATTTCTATTTTTGGCTTTAGTTAATTTCGTTGGCCAATACAGATCGTAAGTCGAATTGATAGCTTTAGCTTAAATTTTCTACACTCTGTTGGCTTTTGTGTTTGGTATGCATTTAGGCTTTATGCTTCTGTCAATTTGGATGTAAAAAGAAGTTTACAAACACTTTTTATTTAAAAAATGTTGTCAGGAAGATCATTAAGAGCTCAAACAAGAAAGGATAGGGTATCGTGCTGAGGAAAGACTCTATGTCTATGTTAAAGAGTGAAAATGATTATTCATTCTATATTTTTGAGAGCATCAGACAAGTTTGCCTCCAATCTTTTTTTATTGCGATATAGCCATATTCATTTCATTTAAATAAGTTACCAAATGTCAGGTGAGGAGTTATAAGAAATATCTTTCCCAATTTAAGACTTAGAAAAAATAACTCTAGAGACACTTGAAGCTTACCTCGGCCCCAAAAACTATGAATAAAGATAAGTGCCTAAATGGATCAATGAGATAAATGAGATCATTATGTAAAAGTTGGTGGCATATCAAAAACCATTCAAGTACTTACTTAACTGCATGATAATGCAACGTAAAGGTGCGAGTATTGTGATTTCACAGAGCAACATTTGGGACACAGGTCTTGACTCTTGTTTTACTGTGGCATGGCCTAAGTAAACTCCAAACAAAGCGTAGAAAAGCAAAAACAGTATACAATGCATGTTTTCGATTTATGCGATGACTATGCTTAACAGTAACTCATTGATCAAATCGGAACTCTGAGTTTTAAGTTTGTTTGTTATCTTTTATTATTAAGACTCAATTGTCTCAAAAATAAGTTTAGAGTAAAATGATGTGAAAACAGTGCCAGGGATTAGAAAAGCTGGATATTAATTTGTTTTTTGGACTAATAAAGATTTTTATAATAAAATCTCTACAAATGAAGAATCTGATCATAATTGCACTTTTACTACTTACACTCAATTTGGCACATTCGAAACTTACTATTCAAGCTCCACAAGATCTAGCAGCCTACTTTAACAACAAATACGGAAACGATGGTATACCTTATTCGATTGCCAACTATGGTATCGTCCCATACTCCAAAACTATTTCAGGGTCTATAACCACTCCATCAGTCCTTTAAGACTGTGTATTCGAAGATCTTTCCGAACAAACCAATACCAAACAGATTTTACTTATTGAACGTAATGATTGTACTTTCACACAAAAGTCTATAAATGCACAGAAAGAAGGAGCTAGACTTGCGATTATTATGGACAATCAAGTAGAAGATCCAGGCAGTTTTGTTATGGTAGACGACGGTAGAGCCAACTTAGTTACTATACCTACAATTCTGATAAGCCAAGTAGATGGATAAAAGATACTTTAAGCTATATTGAAGTAAAATGTAGTAACTTCTATAAATTTTGAGGTGCCGATTCGTCAATAGAGTGAAGTTGAACTCTGGTTAGACATCGCATAGCATAAAAACTTTATATTTTTGAGAGAATTGCAACCTTACTACAATAAAATTAAATAGTTTGGTAAAATTGTCATAACTTAGTAAAACTAGACATCGCCTACCAGACTCGAAAGTGCTCCAACGAATATTGCAAAGAAACAGACTGTTTCTATAATAAAAGCTATTGTAGAACTGATTTCAAATTTTGGGGAGTCGAGAACAAAGGTCAACTTATTATTAAAGAACAACTAAGACAGTATTTTATCTTTAAACTCTTCCCTTAACAATGGTGGAATTATGTATTGCTCTACGATTAAACTTGTATCGATTTAGCAGATATTTAATTATGTTCAGCCAAAATTATGAAGAAACTTTCCATTAATCAAGCTGCAGTAATTGAAGCTGTTGATAAATCTTTTACTTAAGATGATAACTAAATTTTACGAGAGCTTTCTTAGAGGAAATATAACAGCTCTATTGTTTACTTTCCTAGTGTAGTTGTAAACAATATGGTTTACAGAGGAAATCTCTAGCCTTTTGAAGTGTTTGAGGTAATTTGTGATAGTCTCAATCCTCAACCTCAAGTATGCACTGGATCAATTGCACCATAAGATGATACTCTTTCAACATGGATTGGATTTGTGATAGTTGGAGTAATTGCTTTCGGAGTGTTTTTGATTATATGTTTCAGAAGAGTAGCTCGCAGACAGGTAGCTTCTAAGATAAATCAACAAGTGAATGAACTTGTCAATCAATACATCACGATGTATGAAAATGATAGATTTGAACATGGAGCAGAGATGGTCACTCGAAAAACTAGTTCTGTTGGAAATTGATATTGAAATACATTTATTTGTAATATCTACCTGTTTTTATGCATAGAAATTTGTAATTAGATATAGTTGTTTGTTTTAATTAAAAGGACTATATTTCAAGCGAAAAATAGATGAGTGTCACAGTAGATATATAAATCATCCGATATCCTCAGTCAAATGTCTGATTTTTTACTCGATCATAAGGCAATTCTGATGAGCTTTAAGCTTATCATCTATCATTTGGTGTATCTGCTACTGCAGAAAATTCGTTTGTTCCTAGTAAAGTGCTGAATCTTTTTCGAAAGAAGTGCGGAGTGTTTCCTTTGCAACTTAGAAGTAGTTTTTGACTACTACGAAGGGGTCTTGGAGTATATTTTAGAGTATTTTCATCTACTTTTCTATCATCAAAAGCTGTTTTTTAGAGTCCGCGTTAGCTGCACGAGCAGATGTGATTTACTATTTGAGATTCGCCTAAGTTTTGAGTGACTTACTATGCGTTTTTTGATGGGCAGCTAGCTGATCATAACAGTGTTTAAAATATTAATTATAAACTATCGAAGTTACATCTTCTTACTAAAAAAGGTTAACAGTTTATTATGGCATTTGTGAATGTATTTTGTTTTGGATTTTTATAGTATTTGAGTAAATAAGATTGGGAATATTTATATTTAATATTATTATTTTAATCGCATCTATGGTAATATTGACCTAACTCAGGCAAAAGGAGTCAAAGCTAAAAAGGGAGCTAAAAAGGTTGAGAAGAAAGTTAATCCTCTCTTCGAAAAAAGACCTCGCAACTTCCGCGTCGGCAACAATGTCCAACCCAAAAGAAATCTCACTAGATTCGTGAGATGGCCTAAATACGTGACCTTCCAGAGGCAAAAAAGAATCCTCTTAAGCAGGATCAAAGTGCCTCCCGCAATTGCCCAGTTCTCAAGAACTCTTGACAAGAACCAGGGTATCAACTTTATAACTCAGCAAATGTTTTGTTCAGATTACTTAAAAAATACTCTCCCTAAGACGCTAAACAGCGCAAAGCTCGATTGGTTGCTGAGGCCAAGTTGAGAGCTGAGAGTAACTTATATTTAATCCAGAGAAAGATGTCCCTAAAAGCAAACCATATCATCTTAAGTTTGGATTGAACCATGTCACCAAACTTATCGAAGAGAAGAAGGCTAAACTCGTCGCAATTGCCAACAATGTAGACCCTATTGAGTTGGTAGTCTGGTTACCCAACCTTTGCAAAAAACTTGATATCCCCTACTGTTTCGTTAAGGGAAAAGCTGCTCTCGGAAAGTTAGTTCACCAAAAGAATGCCGCTGTTGTTGCTTTGACCGAAGTCAGAAAAGAAGACGAGGGAGAACTCAACAACTTAGCTGCTGCCTTCAGAACTCACTTCAATGAGAACAAAGATTTGGAAAAACTCGTTGGTGGATTCAAGAGAGGTGCTAAGAGCGAGATCAAATTCAAAAAAGCTGAAGCTGAAAGATAGAAAGAAGCCATCAAGAAACTTAAGGCTTGATAAAACTTATTTAAATTGGCGATTTGTTTATTCTTAAAGAGAATTATAATTTGAATGTTACTAGAAAATAATAACGAACCTCCATTTATTCAAGGACTTAAAGCAGCTCGAAATTTACTCGTAGCCCTGAAATAAAAAAAACTTAGTGAAAATCCACCTCAAAACAAAATAGTATCACGTCCAAGTTTAGAAGCATAGAAAGAGAACATGAAAGTTTAAGAGAAGTAAATAAATTAAGTTAAAGAGTAAATAATAGAAGTGAGTGTGTCCTTATAATAGAAACTAAATCACATAGGAAAAGAACTTTATTAGTGCAATATCGAAAATGATACTTATCAAGCAGTTTTTGATAGCATGAGTGACTATTATCAGGAAAAGTATAAAGTTATAGAGTAAAATTAAAAATTGAAAAGGAACGGATATGATCTGAAGGAAAAAATTGAGGAGTTTAAGGAGAAAATATAAAAAAATAGTCAACAAATCACCAAATTCAAAATACATGAAGCTGCTCTCAAGTAACTCACAACAGATCAACTCAAAGAATATCTTATGTTGGAAGCGGCTCGATCTGAACAACCTATACTTCCTAGAAGACCAATTTTTCTTCCAACCCGAATCAAATATGAATAAGAGACTGATTAAAACAAAAATGAGGAAGATCTTAATCTAAGATGGCAATGGCTATCCAAACAGGTCATTCGCAAACCCGCTGCAACTAGAAAACAATAGATGGAATAGTAAGATATAAGAAAAACTTCATATGGGAGCGAGATGTATACTATTTGAGTAGTGTTGGTTTTATGTTTATTTGCTTTTGTATTTGAACGATATGAATTTATAAATATTTTGAATGTCCTCATATTATATCGTGCCGACTGCTGATAAAAGTATCAGTTCAGTTAAGGGATCTGTGCTAGCTGTAGGTGTTTCATTCCTATTTCTCTACCTTGTATCATCTCTCTGACCTAGATTCATTATAGTTTTCAGTTCATTGTTACATTCGTTTTGGAAAGAGAAGAAAAAGATCGAAATCGCATCAAACAAAAATTATTATAAACGGCAAGAGTTCTTTATCTGTTTATCATCGCAAGTAAGCACACGTTAACTAAGCAATGATTTCGATTTATCCACCATTTTACTATGGACCTCACTGCGGTATTATGAGTTGGATCACTCTTGTCATCATTTTTCTGATGCACATTTTCTGTATCGTCGAGAAGGAATGCAAATAACGCAGTCTATGGAGTTTTATGTATCTCCTCTATCACTTGGCAATCGCATTCTGGGTCATTTTAGTTTTGATTGTAGGCTATGCCTGGTCTACTAACCAAGTGGCAGCTATAGATGAATGATTTCCTTTATTGATGTTTATCGAATTACCAAAACAAAACAAAATAAAAAACAAGACTTCGTATGATTGGAAGAAAGTACAAATCATATAGAAATTCTTAGATTAATAGTAATTTTGAGTGCTTTTGTAACATTTAGGTCAATTTTGAGGAGAATGGAGTTGAATATAACTATAAATATTTTATGATGCGAGCAGTCAGCCGAAATTTCCAAAATCTACTACAAAAATCAAAATACTGTTTCAGCGGTTTTGGTAAAATCACAATAACTCAGCTGGTCCATACAATCCCTACCTCTACAAGGACCAACTTGTACCAAGAGCATACCCCACTAATAAATAACTCTACAACTACGTCAAAAACCAAGATAAAATAGTCACTCCACCTATCAGAAACATGCGTCATGTCAATCCCATCAGGCAATCTGGACAAATTCCCTCTTACTATGGTACTTATACTATGGAGGACATGAAAAAACTTTTCGATCAATGCACCATGGGAAAGGATATTAACTATTGTAAAATGGATGTCGATTAAGTGATGAGAAGAGTGCCAGGCGTATCAAATATAGTATACAGATTACCCGCAAAGAAGTCTAGCATATCGTACAGATGGGACTTTCTCCCTATGAACAAGTTAGACTTGCTTATCTTACATATCACATTGGATATGATATCTTTTATGCTCCTAACGGTGTCTACGTAGCTAGACAAGTTGTTACGAATTCTAAGGGGCAGAAAGTCTAAGTATTTTGGAACTCAATGTGCTTCGAAGATTTGTCAGTTCTGAATGTCAACTTTGCACCAGTGCTTGAAGCAGTTGATTATCATTGGGAAATCTTCCTTTGGGCTGATCCTCCTATTAAAGTTACAGGTGATCTCGATTTGGGTGTGCCAAATACATGGTTTGAATATGAGACTGAGTGGAGCACATAGATGGCGATTGCTTTGGATCAATCAAACATTCCAGAAGACATTCGTCCATTTGATACAGGCCGTAATCCTCACGCTCGCAACTAGTTGTGGAAAAGCCAAGAACAACTTCAAGAGTAGTTGTAAATGCGTAATCCAGATTGGAAACTACCAGCTGTTTGATCCGAAAGTTAAAACTATGTTAATATCATTTGAAAGCATATCTTTACTCTCCTTAGATCAATGTAAATAAAACTAACTTTTTATATTTACGGAATTTTTGTCATTTATAGAATTATAAATTTAAAGACAAAGATCTAGTTGTTATTCTCTGTTGTTTATCTTCTTTCAGAATTTACTTAAAACCCAAATATTTAATATCAAGTTACGTGTCTATTATTTAATGACTACTTCATAAAGAAAATTGTTCAATCGTTTCGATCAATACGAAATCGCTTCAGTTTTTACTTAAACTGCAGAATAAACATTCCCCAAAAAATGGAAAATCAACAGAAAAACATTTTACATTAAATGCTTACTTGGTACTCTCCTCTTCTTAAATGGGTACCTATCGCATTGGGGTCCCTGGCCATGGCCTAGCAACTATTACTTCCTCATCTTTTCAGTCATTTTTTATCATACTGTATCTTACTTCTACTCTTCTCAGTCACCCGTTAACAATGCAGAGGGAAACTCAGTATTTTTTTGTTGAGTTAGGTGGGAGAATTCAAAGTAAAGGACCATAATGTCTGGGTTTTGCTGAGAATTGGCTAATCTAAACAAAATTATACTCTCTAGGCATTATAGAAAGGTGTGAGTATCGCAAAGAGAGAAATGGTTTATTCCTAATACTTCACTTAAAGTGGAGTATTTTTAAGTTATAAATTCAAGCGAGACATGGAAGAGTTGATAAAGCAAGTAGAGGAGAAAGTAGGACAATGATAATCAAAAAGTAAAAGCTATTAAAATTAAAAGATCTTCTTTAAGTAATCACTAAACTGAGTTATTATATTTGAAATTGAACTATATAATATTTTGTAATGAGCATTCAACGTAAAAAGTTGGCATTCATCAAATCCATAAGAGAACAACACCTCAATAACTACTTCACTTCACGCAGACAGTAAATTCAAGAACATAGTTTAAAAATGCAATAAATACTATCCAAAGTACATTCTCTCTTTGATGAATTACCTCATAAAATTATCGAGCTTGTGTAGTAGCTTGACTAAAATTTTCAAGTTGTTAGTCCTTTTCTAACTAATGAAGTCAAATAGTTTTGTAGTAGAATGATCGGGTCATAAAACGTAGAGTGGTGCTATTTCGTCTACACTATTAATAGACTATTGGTGAGCCCATTAAACGATAAAAATGCAGTCAGAAAAATAGTAAACGATTCCTTATTGCCCATATTAGATGGTGTCTAAATACAGTTGAAAAAAGCAAGTAATTCATTAATGTATTCCAAAATTTTAAATTGCCTACTTCAATACTGTTTTCGGCTCGGAGGATTGATCCAAAACATGCACTCTCTTTAATTAAATGCAATGATCAACACTATGAAAAGATGTTGGGACCATAAATGGTAGATTGAACAATAGTTGTAACTGCTTGAAACCTCTATTAAAGTATTCAACATTTATTTCGATAAGGAAGATGAGGAGAATGTAACATAGGTTCAGTGGAAAGAAGCAGAGATATCTCGAATTAAATTAATTAAATAGATTTTCTATGATTAGAAAAATTAGTAGAGAATAGCAAAAATACTGCACAAAATGATGAATCTGATATTTGAGGCTAATTCTGAGCTACTTAATCTCTATTTAAGATTACTGGTCACCTTTACCAAATACAGTTGGTAAGTTAAGTATATTTATCCTCTTCTCAAATACAATGTCATACACATCATCTCTTCCATCATCTACATGCATTAAAATTACGAAAAACTAACTATAATTTTCACGTTGCGATTTCTAAACAACCTATTAATGAATGATACCCGCCTTACCTCACATATTTCAGAAGAATTTATGATTTCTAACGTTATAAAACTATATCATCGAGTTAGTTGTAAGCAAATTCATAGTGAAATTGCAGAGTTGTTGATCAATTTGACTCTCTATATGAATGACTAATAAGAATTCATAAGAAATCTTATACATTTGGGAACAACTGAAATAATAATAGAGTCACTCAGCATTTTTAGTAAGCAGAAAGAAGATGCCTTACTATAAGAGGCAGTATCTTGTTTAAATGTAATGCACAATCATAACTCAATTTAGGTAAAGAAAATAATACGATAAAACTAAAATTTTTTGAGAAAGATACTCGAAGAATAGATAAATATCAGTAGCATGCTTGAAAATATTCTGCAGAGTTGCTAAATACAATAAATTAACCTTTGATTTTATTTTAATTCTAGATTTAAATACTCATATATCATTCAAATTGGATTAGTAAATTCATGCAGGTAAGCAGCAAAAGCAAAGTCATCCTTGTTGTAATCCTGAGCTCGCTTTATCAGCTGCAAAATTATCCCTTTCAACTGTTAGTTCTGCGAGTTGAGGTACACTTGCACAAAAACATAAGATAAAATCACCAGTAGCTACTTGTCCTGCGATGTTTAAAACTAGTCCATCATAATTTCACCTAACTTACAACTTCCAAAGTATTCCACCTTCAGCTTATAACTTTAAAACATCAAACGAACAATTCTGTAAGCTTGAAGTTTGATCTGCCGTGGAGGAAATATATTACTTTTATCACCCAACTCGAATCCTACAGTGGCCAAATTGATCAGATAGGGCATAATAATGTTCTAAATCATGGTTTCTGTAATCTCGTTGAGGACGAATTCTATCATTTCAAGTATCATGTGAGTATACTTTTTCTCTAAGAAAAAACCAGTCATTTCTATGAGCTTGTTAAGTGCTCCAAATTTCACTAAACTTTGACTCATATCATTGCTGAAATACCGCACCAGATAATAGTAACAATATGCTGCTTTTTTGATCAATTCTTTCATTTCTTCGCTTTATTTTTGCATTACAAGTTTTGTTAAGGGCACTTTTAGTTTTAGGAAACGTTAATCTTTGCAAAGCCGCAAACATTTAAATACTATTTGTAGTAAGTAAATAAGAAATGATATGGTGGGCTTTTAAAATCTTTTGAACAAAACACTCAATTTTTCAATTAGACTGTAATTATTGATCAATACGTTTAGCCAGCTTTGATAGTTGCTTATCACATTGTTTAAAAGAAAGAATACATTCTACAAAGTTTTCATACTGGCCTAATCAAACAGATTAGCTATTGACTGTGTGAGAATTTATGAAGGCGCTGAAATAGGTTAATAGTAAATGTTGCATAAAATGTAGCTAGCGTAGTATTGTTCATCACTATCTGAGTATTTCTAGCTCAAAAATGGATAAAGAAAAGTCTATAATTGGGACTTATGTATGATTTCTATGCCTTCTTTACTCTGAGATAACTTAGCAACTGCCTGAAGCTATGCTACACTTATTTGTTCTTTATTAATATTTTGTATATTGATTTCTTATTTTTATACATCCATTCCTTAAACATTGCTATTATTTTTAGACAGTCCCTCAATGAGTTTGATTCGTCTGGCTGAGAAAATAGAATCAAGTTGGTCTCTGCGAATTTCTTTTCTGTAGTTTTAAAGCCTATGTGAAGGTTGCATCTCAATTGTTAATATTATAAAAAGGTCATCAAATATATTTTTTGCTATTCTATACTTACCCGCTTTTTCATAAAAAATGCTAATAGTAAATAAAAATAATCTTTAAGATGCTTTTTTGGCATATAATTACGAAAATGTCATTCCATAATAAACATTCACTTTTTAGTAGTGTATTACAAACTAATTATGATTTTCATTCCATTTAACTGTATCTTCTTTATTTAGATTATCAACTATATGGTTCTTATGTTAGATTGCAAATAATGGCCTACCATTTAATCGCTTTATTATCAAATCATATAAAAGTAACTATGTAAGACACCTCTATAGAAAACATAAATATAGCCCCTATCAACTTAAAGTCACTCAAATCACTTTAGTTATAGTCTTTTGAAGTTATTGAACCCCAAAGCAACGTCTAACCCTTATTTCGAGAAGCCTCAAAAGAAGATAATTTCCTTCTCTCCTACGAGTAAATCAGAAAATCTAGTACCCACAGACTCTACAAAGTATAGGCGGATCAAAGTGAATCTGATATGGGGTCAGAATGGGCAAACTGGTATATACAACGTATCAAGATATTCCCTTGCATTCAAGGTGAAGAAAATGATTAAATTTTCGCCAATCATAGATTGAGAAAGAGGAAGAGCAAATCAATGGAAAAAAGAGGAAAATCTCCTTCGAAATTAGCCATAAAAGCGTAAAACTAAAAAGCTTAAAAATAGACAATTTAGAGAGAAAGAAGAAGAATATTAATGAATCAAGTTTTTGCTGGCAAAGGATCATTTATATGGATATTTATTTTGGGCAGAAACATCAACTAAAAGGAGTTAAATCCTGTTAGAGAAATATATAAGTAATTTGCTGAGAATGACTATATCTCTCCGCTTTGCCGTAGTTTTGATGAGGCTAAAAGATTTTTCAAAATGGAAAATTATTTCTTAAAAGTTATCACTGACCTTTAAAATTCGGAAGCAGTTATATAGGAATCTAATCAAAATTCCAATATTATTGCTATCTATTTATACTCAAATGTAAAATAAAAAGGTTCCAGTAACATCTTCGGCCTAAAAAAAAAAGTCGAAAAATCAAAGGAACCTTCACTTCTATAAACTAAGCAGTCAGTCAAGTCTCCTAAGACCTAAATTAATAGGCTCGAT
>Ga0194117_10002170_pt1 | contig 21253 bp, 21 predicted proteins | sample TA2MahsurfametaG_FD_160579 | JGI IMG/M metagenome (GOLD analysis project Ga0194117, IMG submission 160579) | Freshwater microbial communities from Lake Tanganyika, Tanzania - TA2015009 Mahale N1 surface | ecosystem: Environmental > Aquatic > Freshwater > Lake | place: Tanzania: Lake Tanganyika...
CATTTTGAGTCAAAACTTCAATAATGATACATGAAATGTTTTTGGATTAATTCTTAAAATTTAATCATGTTTATCCAAAAAGGCAGGATTTCTCAGACGAGAATACAACTCAGCTTGAATATTGAGAGTGGAGGAGAGAGTTTTAGGTTTAAATGGAACTGGGAGTATGTGCCTTTCAACTTATTTTTTCAACTTATTTTTTGATTGATATTATAAATCTTTCACACTTAAGTAACTGCAAAAATACACTAAAAGATGTTGTTTAGCTATAACAAAACAGCCTGTCGCCTATCATTCAGTTATATCTGCATTTCAACTCACATTTTACACTCCTCACCTTACTTTCAAAATCAATCTGATTTATATAACTAATATATAACTAAGCGTTAAATAAATGAATTCAAACCAGTAACTCCCTCCCTTACAATCACTCTATCTCAAACAGTTCTTTATCAACTACTTCGAACGCCAACAACACGTAGAAATCATTTCAGCTCTCACCAATGGACTCACCGTCTTAGAAACACTCATCAGCAACTTCGAGTAACATACCAGCATACATACTCAATACCATCATGCCAAAAAGGAAGAGAAAGATCTAAATCGAATAGTCGAGGATATGTATAACAGACTCTCTCACATTTTTGAAACAATCAGACACTAAAAGGAGAGCGAAGCAGATAATCTCTTCAGTAGCAGGAAATTGGTTACTTTCGAAAACAACATACAAGACGAATAGTTGTACGATATTCTCAACAAGTACAAAATAGACTTCAAAAGATAAAAGGAAGAACGTATTAGGCTGCAGAAAGAGATTCACATTCTCAAAGAAAACCTCCATCATCTCAATACAGAAAGGGAAAAAACAGCTGAAAGAGCAATCAACAATGAGAAAACAGCAGAAAAAGTAAAGAATTAAAACAGACATCTGCAAGCAACAATTAGCAGCTTAAAACAACAATTAGAATAGTTTTAGAATTATAAGTAGTCAGCAGAAGCCAAGATAGAGGAAATGCTACAGCTAGAAATCGCTCACAACAACATGAACAAAGATTATGAACTACTTTTACTCAAATACGATTAGTCTCGACTTCAACTGACACTTTTAGAGGAAAAGTTGAAACATCTAGATGCAATAGTAGAGTCAAGAGTCTAAAGAAATCAGGCCAAGTGGACTAAAACGATTGAGGAAAAACTCAACAATACTCAGATCTATCAGCAACCAGCTTGTAGAGCTTTTCGTGAATTTATAAAATCCTTTAACAAGGAAAACACACTCAGCAATACTTGATTTTACTTGGTTTAGCAAAACATATATTAATATAAAATTCACATCTTTTTCATAAGTTACACATACTTCAGATGGTTCAGATTCAATCTCTACAACTCAGAGAACTCCTCCTTTGATTCGGAGCGAGCCAATCTCTCCAAAATCTGTTGACCCGCAACTACTTTCGGTCTTGGTACGGTATGACTGTATTCAATTGCTCTTGTGCGTGGATTCTGTTTTTCATTTTGATGCAGATGGGATAGGCTCACGAATGGGATGACCTTTATTTTTTAGAAGTTCTTCTTCTTTATTTCCTTTGAAAAAGTCTAAGTAAACAAAGAATTACCAGCATTTTGTTATGCAGTTCGTTCTTTTTCAACCATTATTCTGTGCCAATGTTTGGGCCAAGACCTCCAAGCTGTACCCATTCTTTAGAAGCATATTTATCTTTATTCGCTTTATTAGACTCTACTGACTTTAACTCCAACTATATGCGTTTTTTTCTCTCTCTTTACAATCTTTACTTAATTTCCTGTTCTCTTTTGGCCCTTTCATCACGTTCTCTCTCTAATTAGTCGAGATAGAATGGATTCACTACGGAGAAGGGTGACTGCTTATTCTGACTTTTATGCTACTCTGGCTACTTGGATTGATTTTTCTTAGAGGTGTGCTCTACGGCTGTGGTTTTGGCCATATTTTGCGATCTGACATTTTGGTAGGTTTGTTGGCTATTTTGTGAGAAACGTGGAGGTGGGTTGGTTGAGTGGGAGTTGGGAAGGATGTTATCGATGTGGTGCTGAGATAGTTGGTTGGTCCTGCCCTTGAACTTATCCAAAAAACTCATAATAAGTTATTTTTCCAACAGGCAAACAATAAAACTCATAACTTATTATCTGCCAAAGTAGACTCTAAATTCTCTCTCCTGATGAAAGGCAAGAAAAAGGATCTATCAGAAATGCATCAGAAGCGGTTAAGCATAGATATGTCATTTCTTAAGATTTATTGTATTTACTTTTATGCCTATTTCTTACAAGACTTTTATAATACTTAAATGAACAACCCAGAAAAAAGCAACTTTGAAGATGACTTCATCAATATGTCCATGATCAACCAAGATAGCCTCTCCATCTCCCACTAGGAATCCGAGTTGATCCGAAAGCAACTCCAAGACATGGAAGAAGAGGTTAAATTAGAAAAAGAAAAGAATCGTCTCTACAGGTAAAATATCTAGTCTTTCAAAAAATTAGACAAAAAAAGAGAAGAAAATTCCAAATACTTGAAAATAAAGAAGGAAAAACTGCAGGCCAAACTCGAACAACTGACTGCTGAAAACACAGCCCTTAAAGCAGCTAATACAAACTCAGCCTTTTTAGAAACAATTCCAGAGAACTCCACTCTGTAACTTTAAATTTAAGCAGCCATCAACAATCATCTGAGGAGTTATAAGAATAAAAGACAAAATCAGCAAGGCTCAGCTAAAAGATTTGGCAACTTGAAGCAACGATTGAGAAATTGATGAAATCTGCATCGAAAGAACCGAAAATGGAAAGTGTTAATTCCTAAGGTGAGCTGGCTATGAAACTATAGAGTTCTATCCTAGAAAATGACTCTTTGAGGTAAATCCAATAATATAAAGGAGAGAAATAAATTAGCTGAAAAAGGAACACTAGATGCTGAAGAAAGATCTCACTATTGCTTGTAAAGGCCGCAACGTCATCTAAAGGAAATACAAGGAAATCATCAATCAGAAATAATCTTTAAGAATGAGCTTGTCTCAACTCAGCCCAAATAAAATACCCAGTGAGCTCAGCACCAACAGTTCTCTCTTCAGAAAGAAGTTTGTAGACATCGAGTCGGATGAGACTGATGAGGATTCATCCATCAGAATGAACTCCCAGCATTTCTACATCTTTGCAGAACTTAGGGACCATCTCTCGAAGATCAGTCGATAATCTGACCAGATTAACTTTTTGAATATGGTTTCAGCTTGGTCCGACTTGGAGATCGGTAAAAAGGAAGTATTGGATGATACTGATTGATTGGTTAAATGGATTATTACATTCTTTCTATCAATAAAACCATCATTTTTTGAGGCCCTACAACTCGATTTCTTTGAACTTTAGCATCATGCGCACTGATTTAAGCATTTCAGAGTTGAGCTACAACTGCTGCATTAACTACTAGCAACGCAGGCATGGTTATTACTGCTCAGATTTAAATGCTTTCTTCAGTTCCTGATGTTATAGTTCTAGGTCTTTGAGTTGCTGTTGGCTAATTTAGAGAGTATCCTACAGTTTCTTCTTGCTCTCCATCTCACTTTTTAAAGTCTCATAAGTCTGGGATAGTGTTTATGTGAGTAAATCGTTACTTTTTTGGGCCTATAAATTGAGCTGTAGCATTTTTAAGTGAAGTTAATCTCTTTCTCGAATACTTCTCTTCTAAAACTATTCTAGTTTTTGTTTATACTATTCAGCTAAAAAGAATTTACTATTTTTCTATATCTGTAACTCCGCACTCAAACTTATCACTGTCTGCCTCAGTTGGTCAATTTCATGTCGAGCAGCTTTGATTTAGCTATTGTTTGTTGATTAATATGAATTATTTCGATTCTAAGTGAATTGCTTCAGCTACTACTGACTACTTTCTAACATAGACTTCAAACATTTGATTTATTCTCTGAGGATTGTCTCTTTGCTTAAAGTGTCGACAATTTTAGCTGTCGATCCTTCTACTTTCCGAGCGAAATCAGCACTCTCAACCTTTTGGTCGTGACTCATTTATTTTTGTGAGTGGTGCTATTGTCTGTTGGTCTGTAGCTATCGGATGCGTATATTCAATCCAGTTATTTAATCCTTAAATTTGATCTCCATTTCTTCTTTTTCTCTAAGCAAAGCTGCTATTTTTTCCTATCTCAAAGCATAACTACATTGAGCTGCTTCTCTCTTAATCGTATTTTGATCATCTAATTCTGGTGTTTTTCCAACAACTCTTAGTGCTCTCTCTTCAGAGACTTGTACGAAGCACTCAACTCTCTGGTTTATACTGTCGCTTTTCGCATTTAATTATAGCAAACGAAGACTAAATATCATTTGAAAAAATTATGGGGGAACTTTTTTTTTAGTTTTTACACCTCCAGTTTGGGTTTCGGTCTCCTGCTAAACACAGTTTTGTCTTCATTGAAGTTACTGTCAAAATTGACACACTTCTAACTCTCCGACTCTTAAAATGGATTTTTGCTCACGAAAGACAAACAACTCTACTCTTGTTCCTTGATCGTGCTGCAGTTCCCCCAATAGTCTGCTTCGTCTTTCTTAATTGGTGTTTCAAATCCTTCTTTACTTTATCTTGTTTTGGCGTCTTTATTTTCCATATCTGTTTTAATACTTGCTTCCATATCTGTTTTAATACTTGCTTCCATATCTGTTTTAATACTTGCTTCCTTTCTCGATTACTAAGCATTTTCCTTTCTCGATTACTAAGCATTTTCATGGAAGATCTTCCTCTTGTTCTGAACTATCTTTTAAATTATGCCCTTTCGAAACGTTTTCTGCCTTTGCAATTATGGTTAAATTTTGCATTCGTTTTGGTCCTTGTAAAGTTTGACCAGTTTTGATTTGCTAGACTATTTCAACAGCTTCACCTTGCAAAACATCTCCAGATTCAGCTGTCGCCTCTCCTCTGCCTCGTACTTACGCCCTTAACTTTCCTTCGAAGTATTGAGGTTGACCTGTGCCATTATCTTCAAACTTTCAATTTTTTGTGTCTCATAAAAATTTGGTTTGATCTTTTGTATACAGGGATACTTGAGCTCGTTCATACTTGTAGGTCTGTTATCTTTTTCAAAGTAGTTATGTTTGTCGACCATATTAACCTCCATTGGTCCTAATTTGAAAGGATCTTCTCTGGTGTGATTAGTAGCGAGAGTGATGTTGACTGGTTGTGTGTAATCGAGTTTTAAGTCCATTTTTTCATGATGTCGAAAGGCAATGTCTCTGGTTTTGAGCAGTGGTTCTAGGCAGATCATTTTTTGCTGATTTTTAGGAACATTTTATTTTGCATGGGGGTTCCTGTGTTGTTTATGATGGAGGGATTGAGTGGCCAACTCTTTGAGGCTTTTGTTTTTGCGGATTATGAAAAGGTCTGTCATCGTTAATGCAGTTAAATAATAAACTCTAAACATACTATAAACAGGCATCCTAATACAACTAACTTTCTGGTAACCAACATCACAATAATTAGTAATAAGTTACTCACTAGTTCTATTGTGGATACTAGTTAATTAAGACTAGCAAAATCAACTTCAAGCGTACTTCTTTGTAAACTATCTTGCCTTTCCCTCAGCAGCCTTCTTGTTTTCCTTCCAATGAGCCGCAGCTTCGTTGTTCAAGGGATCGTCAGGATTGGGCTCAGCCAACAAACTTTGGATCGACAGCAATACCGACTTCATTTGCAGTGCTGGTGACCAGTTCTTCTTCAGAATGTCAAGACAGATACGGCCCAGATTGTCTAAATGACGTATGGAGTACCGATGTTGGGGTGGTAGATCTTGGTATCGAAGACGACTTTGGGTGGTGACATAGGGTAATCATCGGGGAGTAGCAGTTCTGCTTTGAACTTTCCCCCTTCGTAGCAGGTTCCAGGTGGGCCTTGATGTATGAGTGGGTACCTTCGAGTTTGATGAAGAAGTGTTTGTAGTTGTTGGGATCAGGTTAGAAGACAATTCCTGGTACTGGGTCTGTTTGTATGGTTTTGGTTTCCTTGACGATTCTGGGACTCGGTCCTTCCATTATTGAGTTGAGTGAGATATATAAAATATGAATAGATTTAAACAGATCTTATCCCTACTAATTATACCCTCTAACAGCCAAAATATAGTATTTAAAAGCATCATGCCAACTGTGGGTGAGGAAGCATTAATTATCATATTTATAGTACAATCAGTTAATAATTGCGCGTTTGAACTGTATTGGAGTGATTTTTGCTTGAAGCATCGAAAATACGCTTTACTGCATCTGTTCTGCTTCTCTTTTCTATAGCCAGGTAGAATAAAATAATATTGTATTGATTAACCAATAAATAAATGCAGAACAATCCCTCCAGAGAAACCAGAGAAATCAACCTAGAGTTCAATCATACAGAAAGACCTCTCCAGAAGTCCATGGTACAACTTACCAACCAAAACTCCCCACGTTCAAACCAAAACAGACCCCATGCAATCGATATCTCCTCCCTTGCCAGCCTCAAAAAATCATAAATCATATCGAAATAGAACGTCTCTTCTGCTAGCACCATCACCAACAACAGCCAAACCAACTTCAACTTCAATGTGGTCAATCAAGGTTACCAGCCCATTTTCAACCGTGATAACAAAAAAATCAGTTACTTGTAAGCTGGCACCACCAGTGCCTCTCTCAAAGGACTCCTTTCGCCCATCAAAACCGAGATCAGATACTAAACTAATCCTTAAGATTCAACCAAGTACTCTTCCAAAGGAGAAAGAACACATTTCAGTATTAATGACTCAAAGAGCACAGTTTTGCAGCAGGAACAAATAATAATCGAAATTGCCAGTCAGGTTAAGGAGAAACACCTACCTCAATTACTTGGCAAACTCAGGAAGGAAGTCTACGATGACATCTACAACTTGCGATTGGAATTCCAAGCATTCAGAGAGTAAACCCGCAATGCTATCAAAAAGACCGAAAACACTCTGCTAGAAATGAAGTTTTTGCAGGGCACAAACTAAACCCAGGTCAACAAGATTACAGTGCACGAGACCAAGTCGCTGGGGAGTATTAGTTACGACGATTTCGGTTAATTGCAAACTAACTTCTTCTTGCTTGAAGGCAGGTTGAACAAAATAGAAACACGAATTGCTGAGCATTTCAAACTGAACAGCGACCAGTTCGACAGTTTGAAAGCAAAACTATCCGAGTACGATCAGAGTAACTTTTAATGTATTCAGAACAAGCTATCAGCATAGGACCGATCAAGTCCTCTCTGCCCTCTATCCACATCTAATATCGCTAAAACTTTATCGTTAAAAAATAGGGAGCAGTGCATTAGATCATGATAAATAGCACCACCTACTACATCGACAAGTCAGGTTACTTGCTAGATCAAGATAACCATTATCTGATAGACCGCAGGGGCTATCAGATAAAACTTTAAGAAAAACACTTCAAACTGTTGGAGAGTCACCACCTTATAACCTACTGATAGGATATTCTTTTAATTATACCATACTTCTCTCTCATCTTTTTCTTTCATCATATATATCAATAGTTCGACAATTATTGTTCGCATAATTATAAAAAATATCACAGACCCTTCATAGCATAAGCATGCTTGTACCTGTCCTTTATGAAGGCGTACACTTAAAATGTCTTCGAATGGTCGCAGTCTAAAATATCGTACTCATCCCACTTGAATTTCGGAATATCTTTAATCGCTTTTCTTATGTTTCCTAAACTCTAGGCCCTACTTTGAGGGTGTTCGTTCATCCTTTCTATCGTCTTCATATTTAACTTGGCCATCAGTCGACACAGAATAACACTATATTAGCCGAAAATTACCCATTGTTGATTTATAAGTTTCCGTTGAAGCCCAGTTTCCTCATCCAAGGTACTTCTAGCTTTGGCTGTTCCACCTGAATCTGCACACAATGCTGACTAAAAGTCTGATTAGCAGTTGTTTCCAATCTTTAAATGGGTTTTTCCTTCGAACCACTGTCTTCTCTCTTGAGATATTTTACGAAGTTAACTGATTTAAGGTTCTCCTTGATATGAAGGTGATTGTAGTGATTGATCAGCTCTTGAATAAGTTATTTTAAAAGACTTTCCTCTCTTTTTACGAGCATTTTAGTCTTCCAAAGGTAGTTCGAGCGGATGATTTTATTATGAACCAAATAGCCCAGAACCTTTTTCAAATTAGACTACTTTTGAATGTCATTTATAGGTCTTTCGTATGTTGGACTAATCGCTCTCTTCCCTGTCACAAAGCAACTATAATGAAACAGAAAATCTGTATTGACGATAGCAAAGTGCAAAGCATTCTCGTTTCTTATTTTGTATTCACCGATTTAAGGGTAGTTTGTCTAGACTGATCTTATCCATGAAATGGCTGCCTCTTAACTTGTTTCTTTTTGATTGTGACTGAAATCGATACTATTAGTCATCTTTTGATTTTACCTTTCACTACTTTGTATTGCTTACCAAATGAGGCCATACAACAGTGATCTTTAGCCCTTAACCAAATCTTCAATAAACTGTTAGTAGCAACTATTGAAATTTTTCTTCTGAGATTTCAAGGCTTCGATTGCAGAAATGAAGTTGTTTCTGCAGTCTTAAATGCTTTTAGGTTTACGACTGGCGAAGCATTCGATTCCATAGGTTTTGTGAATAACTTGACAGATGAGGAGGCCATTTCTATAGAGATCCTTGAAAAGTTACTGATTTTATTGCTAAATCTGCAGAGAGTTCAATACTTTGAGTACTTTCATTTGCATTTAAAGTGTAATCGATGGTATGGTTGGTTTTACTTACTTCTTCTTACTGGAATGTTTACTAGACTCGATTAAAGCTTTGATTCTTGATTTTGAGAGGGATGTATTTATGAAAGATCTATTCTTCTGGGGAGTCTCCATATTTTTGAACTTGCACAGATACATTTATTTGTAACCTCTTTCTGTTCGGTTTGTCTCTTCATTTGGTTCTTCGTTTTGAACTAGGCCGTAAGGTCCATTCATTTTAACTGCTGACTATTCGCTTTAAATTGACTGTTTTCTACTTTTATTTGGTTTAGGCGTCTCTCTTCTTGGTATTTAAACTGGAGAAAATGCATTTTTAGCTTCTTTGTTAAGCGAGGAACTGTTATACTTAATCTCATTATAGGATATCTATTCACTTTCAGACTTCTTTTTGGATGAAGCCTTTTAAACTTTCTTCTGTAGTGATTGTTAATAACGATTTATACCTGGTTCTCTACTTTGTAATTTCTTATTGTAACAGTTATAAATGCTCAAAAGAAAACTCCAAAAAACTTTAGGTTGTGCTTCAGGAACAAAATATTCGAATTGGGAAAGTAGTGAAGAACTAAAATCAGGATGTTAGGATAAGGCGTTGAACATTTTTTGATAGTTTGAGTGAATTTCGGCTGATTTCTTAGGTTCTCTAAAGTAGAATAATTATTTGCCTCTCCCTCTATAGAAATTGACGCCCTAAAGGAAGATGACGCCATCCTTGCAAATAGTATGTAAATTATCCATAAATTTGGCTGCATTGCTCTTGAGTAAATTTATATTGATGAGCCATTCCATAATAGCTTTCTTTTTTTTGTCTTCGACTTCCGGTATGTCCATCTTGAAAATCTTCCTTTCACTCTTGCGATTCTTCTGAGTTAATTTTGTGTCTTCTTTCGAAGTCATCTTCAAAGCCTTTTCCTCTGAGATAATTTCCTTGTTTAACTTTTAAATGTGTTGCATGATTGCTTCTCTGTCAGTGGACTCTGAAGTAATTTGTGGAGTGGACTCTTTTTTCTATCTGTTTTCTGTCAACTTCTACTCTTTGTGTTTGGGTTTATAGAGTGGAGGCTTTTCGTACATTTTAGGGATAGTTTTTCTACAATTCAGCTCTTCTCTATCGCTTTCAGTATTATTTTCAATGAGAATTCTTTATTTCAAAGGTTCTTTCGATCTACTATCTTGGAGATTGGCTTATGTACGGAAATGTTCAATTTTGATAATTTAATCTCTCGAAGATTTAGATTCAGTACTGATTTTAGGTTTCACTATTTTGAATGACCCCTTTCTAACGACTTTGTCTTGCTGATTTTCGACTTCCAGATTGTCATCAAGTTGCTACTTTTTTTACATAGAACTCACAAAGTAAAGGTTCTAAAACTCATTCTACTGCTAACGAGGAGGACTCATTTCTTATCGCAGTTATACTGTTTAGTCAGGTTTCTTATATTGGTCCAAAATCCACCCAATTAGCCGAGTCATCTCATCCTCCTACTCAATCACTTTGAACGCTGTCAGCTCTCTAATCCTCTCATCTAAGATAATATTTTGGTCCTTTTTGAGATGGTTTAGGATGATGTTAACATTGAGGATGCTGTTGCCTGTTTTTTGGTGATCTCCGAGGCGTATCTTGGATGACAGTTAGGAATTTTATCCTTTGTAAAATACTTGAAGGACGAGCTGCATAAGTTTGAGTCCTGTGGTGAACTAGTTGGGATGGGTTGCTTAGATGCCTAGCTGCTGCAATTTTTGGCAAATATTTTTGTCTAACATAGTTTGAATTCAAAATTATAACTAGCAACAGTTTAATAATTTCACGCCAAAACCTGCTCGTCTGCTATTCATAATAAATCCCCTCTTTATCAGAAATTATTTATAAAATATTTGCCATAGCCTAGATAATAACTGAAAACTATACCATCAAGTATAGATTATATTATTCTAAGCTTTATATGTCATTCTTCACAAAAATTTTAGGGTCTGAAGAGAAAAAAGTCAAAGCAGCTCCTCCACCTCCACCCAAAAGCGAAGCAGAAGTGGTCGCAGAAAAGAAAATCAAAATCTAAGCAGCACTCAACGATCTTGATGTCAAAATCAAATCCTTTGAAGAAAAGGAAAAGAAGTTTGATTATAAAATCGAAGTCTTGAAGAACAAAGCGAAGGAACTCATCGAAGCGGATAAAAAGAAAGATGCAAAGAAGTACGTGTAATAAGCCACCAAAGTACAAAAACAAGCGGAAGTAAGCATACATCAAGATAGAGCTACGCACTTCGAAAGAAAGTGTTGATTGATAAGAAATTCCATCTCTAGCAGGCTGTAATGGATATGGATACTATCACTATCCTCGACAATGTGACTGATCATCTCAAATAACAGGAAAAGTATTCTGACAAACTGCAGGATGTTATCCTAGATGGACAGTAGTCCAAAATGAGGCAGAAATAAATTGATTAGAAGATGAAAGACATGTTGGGTGAAAACTCTGACTAATAGGAAGTGGACGTAACTTTTATTTAATTTAGTAAATGTTCAACGACTTGCTAAAAGAAGTGAATAGCAAAAAGAAAGAGCAGATTGCAGGCAAAAATGTGCAAGTAGATGCTAAAACTAACGTGAATGTTCCAGTCAAGTAGCAGAAAAATGAGGCAGACTAAATCGAAGACATGCTCGCCAATTTTTGATCTTCATTTGCGTTGTTTATTTAGAACTTACTTTTATTTGAGTTTTAATTCCTAGTAAAGTATTTTATGAATGTAAAGTAAATCAAACTCTTGCTTTTTTGGCCCTTTGTATCTGAAATACTTTCTTTTTTGCTTGGATGTAAGCCAAAGCGTCTTCGTCAATGTCTTCATTTTTGGGAGTAGACACCACTTCTGACCTGTCATCATCTTGGTCATTTTGGTTGAGTAGAGGATTTTACAAATCTGCCACTTAGATTCCGTATCTTTTGAAGAACCATTCCTCGAATTTTTGAATCATACTGGTCTTGAGAGATGTGATATTTTTATCCAATTCAATGATTTAATTCCTGAGGAGTTTTATCTTTTCAAGCTAAAGTTTATAATCCCTCTTGCAAACCTTTTTCTCTTTTATCAGTTCAAACTACTCCTAATCAATAATATTCTTGGCAAGCTCCTCCTGTGTTTTGTTCTCTTCTTTCTGGTGGAGTTTGGCAGTAATTTCTTCAAGCTTATCCTTTTTCTTTTGGATCTACTAGGTTTTTACTTTGATGTCTTCTTTTTTCTGCTTCAGCTACTCGATATTTTTCAAGATGGAGTTGTTTATCTCCTGTCCGCTATTGTTCTTGAACTACAGGTACGCTTGATTCTTGTCGACATTTACTATTTTCTTCTATATTTTGGTCACTTTCTGCACATTTTAGGGTGATTTCTCTTATTCCTCGAACTCATCCCGAGGGATGTTCACTAAATTGGAAATATTTCTGGTGGGTTTTGAATCTTTGACAGCCTTTCCAGCTCCAAATCCGAAGTTATGTTCTTCTTGGCCAACTTTGGTAGGAGCAACTTTCTTCTCCCCTCCATCATTTTTCTTTTCTTCCTCATTCTTCTATTGCTTAGGATGAGTGTTGTTTGCCACATCTCTCACTGCTGCTTTATAAATATTTCTAAACTGAATAAACAATTCTCGAACTTGCCTCAAAGATTAGATTTGAATATCATCAGTTTTTCCATCCAAAAACTATTGAGCAATTATCTGCTGTTTATGTTGTTGTTCAGGTGTGTAAGGTTAGTAGTTGATTCTGCCTCTACTAGCAAGAGTATCGTGCATTGCTAACTATTGTTTGAGTTATCTGATGTCTTTCTAATACTTTTTTAACAAAAGTTTGGGATCAAGATTAACATCAACTGTGATTTAGTTTGTAACTTTCATCATTCTTGATGCGAATTTGAGAGTCGATATTGTTTACTAGAGATGAGCAGCTTCAGGCCAAATGTTCGCTATCATACAGGTTTTAGAATTTCCACCAATCGAATCTTTGAGTAGATAAGTCAACTTGTTTTGACGGTAAGGGATATGATCTCTTTGTTGATCACTAAGTGCCACGACAACTTGCTAAAGGAAAGATAGAGATTTATTGATGAATTGAGCTTAAACAAGTGTTCTACCCTCTGAACCTGTCTTTTTGGTTCTTTCAGATCCAGCCAGATCCACGAGATTTATTTTAGACATTACTACCTTTTAGCTGCTTTCCACTTTGCTCCTGATTTCGAGATGTATGGTGAAGATAGAATGTGCTCTTGAACTGTTTCTGTTCAATTTGTGTTCAGCTACAGTTTTGTTGTTTTCTCCCTAGAACAGAATTTGATGAGCATCTTCTTAGTTGTCTGCTTGTCTTCGAGTCAAGCCTTTGACGAGAACATAACCTTTTTGGTCTTATTGAATAGTAAGTTGATCTTTGTTGTTCTCATCCAGTAGATCTACCAAAGTCTCATTGTAAAGTTCGAGATAAGAAATTGAAACTTTGATTTGATGCTCGTATCTTGAGTTGATTTCTTGATAGAGTGAAGATAAAAGACGAGGAACTACACCTCGATATTTATAATCAGTCTGTGCTCCAGTCATTGTGAAAGTTTTACCTGCTCCTGTCTGGCCATAGCAAAGGATGCATCCAGAATAACCTTAGAGTGCGCTTGTTAAGATTTATTTCGAACTCAAATTGTAAATGACTTATTGCGACGCATTGGATAGTACTTTCTAGAATTGGAATCCCCACTGATTTTGCTGATGATTGACGATACCTGACTCAGGTGGTCTTTCGACATGTATAGAAATACTTCTGCCTAAAGATATAGTTACCCTGCTTGTTCATCAACAGTCATTTCTTGATGTGCAAAGTTTGAGGTGGGTCTCAGTCTCACAAGGACCTTAATAGGTGATTTTTTCATTGATAGTAAGTTTTATTTATAGAATATCGTTTATAAATTAGTTTTTTAAAGCAATATTAAATCACTCAACCTACTCAGCTGACTCTTCCATATGATCAGCTTCAGCTTACTTCAACTTTCGACATCGATACTACTCCTCTTCTTTGCTGTACAGGCGATGATCTATTTGTCCGTCTATCCACATGAATTTCCCTACCTTGCCATTTGGATGTCTGTAAGTACCCTCACCGTGACGGATGTCATTTCTAAACTACCCTTCATAGATCTATCCGTTTGCCCATGTAAATTTGCCCCAACCATTTTTGATATCTTCGAAATACTAACCTTCAAATATATCTCCATTATAGCCTTTCCAAAGTCCTTTTCCTTGTCTCTTGCCTTTCACAAACTAACCTTAGTAAACACTTCCATTTTTCCATTTGTAAGTACTAACTCCACCGAACTTTCCATCTTAAAATTGGCCAGTGTATACATCGCCATTTACTAATTTTTAGAAACCATAGCCATGTTTGAGATTCTTTTTGACTTCTCCTTAGTAGTAAAGACCATCTTTGGCCAAAATGATGGCTTTTCCTGTTTTCTCTCCCATTTTGAAATCCCCTATATACTTAGCATTTTTTTAGTCAATGTGTTTGCCGAATCCATGGGGTTTTCCGTTCGCCCAATCGCCGTCATAGGCCATAAAATCATCGGGTTTGTCAGTTTTTGTGGAAAATATCTTGATGGTTCCCTTGCCGTGTCTCATTCCATCCTTAAAATAGCCCAAGTAAATGTATTTGTTTGGAACATACTCAAAACCAAAGCCGTTCTTTTGGCTTTCAGTTGGTAAATCTACTTCCCAGTCTCCGAAATAAAAGGTACCACTATAGTACCAAATGATATTTTTACCTGCATCCAATTGAAAGTATAGCCCGTTCTTGAACTTTCTAGTTATTATCTTCTTTTCCTATCTCTCTATTTTTACTCCAAACAACTCAAATATTTTCGGGCCTAATTTTTAGTAATCTTCAAAGCTCTATCCCATTTCAGGTGGGTTCAAAGGAAACCCTTTGGGAATTTGCAGCTTCTTCATTATTTTTTATCTGAAATCCTCTTCTATTTTGGTGATCTACCATTCTGGCACGAACTATTTTCGGAAAACGATTCCACTGTATGGCTATAACTCAACTTTCTACTATTGCTGAACAGTTTTCTAAGGATTCTACTCATTTTTTCGTGCTTTTGCTTGTGCTTCATACAACTGTATTAAATCATCAGTCTGACACTCAATTTCATTTATCACTCCTTTATTCAAATTTTTCTGTTTGACTCTGTAGTTAGATATAGGTTTGGATACTACAGTTTGTTTTCTTTTACCCTCACTAGTCATGGGTGCGCGTTGAAGTCCGTTTTATCCGAATTTCTCCGCATTAGCACTCTCTAATTCAAAGGAGTAGTTTTAGTCAACTTTTGGCTTCCACTTATAGTATGTTGAAGTTTCATTTTTGTTTCCAAACCTGACTTATCTCCCTGAAGATGGAGTTTTGAGACGAGTATAGATCCTTCCAGATTGATTTTTGCGTTATTAAATGGTTCTACTCCTCTCGAGGACAGGGTCCACAGTTTTCGTTGATTTTTATCTGTCTTCGACCTGTATAGTTCTAGACATAGCCGTTTCGTTTTCTTCCAACTACAAAAGCTTGATTTTATTTTTGAGCTGGCTGATTTCTTTATTCAGATTCATAAGATAGGCTTCTCTATCGATGATTTGTCCCACTGCTATATTGTAGATGTTTCTATTCAGCTCAAACTGTTTATCCTGCAAACGCATCAAATTCAGTTGCACACTGCGACGTGTGTCGATGGCTCTGCTATTTGCCTTCTCCTTGAGTAACTTACTCTCCATACTTTTGCGATCGATTCCTTCAACCAGTTTATCAATATTTTCGCTCTTGATGATGGGAGTCTTCTTGGGAGTGAGATTTTGTGACTGGTTGGAATTGTTGGCAAAGGGTGATGGTTGTTAGATGTTCTGATGATGGGAGTTGATGTCTGATTCGAAGGGAAGATCGTATCTTTCCCTCTTCCTGCGATAATCTCTTTACAAGTGAGTCATGTTATTTTTATTTATTAACTAATAATCTCATAAACGCATTAAAATGGCACCTAGCATGCATTTTATTATCAGATCAAATATCTATATTGGATTTACTTTATTTTAACGCCAAAATAGTGCACTCCCCACAGTAATAAAAACAATAACCTCCTTAAGTTATTTAAAACAACACTATTTCCCACTCAAAATAACAAGCAGGACTACTTTCACTTCCCTACCTTCTCCAGGGTATAGATTTTGATTGCGCTTGTAATTTTGGCAGAGGAGTGCTCTAAAGATGATTGGGCTATTATTAAGGGCTACTAATACTATATTTATTATAGCCAGCAATGATCCTCAATAAAATAACATTCTCTCCCTTTTCTCTTTCAATTTAAAAATAGTAATCAGCCACTCCTCGCCTGTTTGCTCAGAACAAAAAAATGTACCGCAAAGTCAACTAATTGCAAAGTCTATAGCACTCCGAAAAGTAGCCATTCAAGTTTGACGACAATTTCTGCTTTACTGAATTGCACAAAAATACATAAACTACAAACAACAAGCCAAAATAATTCAAAACAAAAAAATGTATCAGCCAATTCTTAACAATCAAGCACATCTACCAAAATCCAAGTTAACGCAACGATACGCAATAAAATACTCCCTTGGAGGGCTCTACTTTCAGAGCACCAGATAACATTAATCCCTTTGAGTTGTTTTATGAGGGGAAGTCCGAGAGAGACGAGATCAAGAATAAATTTTATCAAAGTGGTCTTTCAAGCAGGCGCAAATACAGTATGAATAAGACATCTTAGGATTTTAGCAAATTTACTCCGTAGAGACCACTCACACAATAAAAATATACTCGTAAAAAATCATCCTTTATCAAAAATAAATTCACATTCAATGTGGAACAATTCACTCGGAGCGTGAAGTCATCCACCTTCAAATGCGTTGATATCGGAACAGCACCCATTTTAGTTGAAAAAGAGGATGGGATTAAGTAATCCATGAAATCAAGGAAGAGCAACTTCTTCCAATACAGTGTGTAAAAATGTTTAGACTCAGAATAAGGCCTGATGAGATCAAACCTTTGGCTCTTAGGAAGAGGGAACAAGACAGGTAGTATTATGTGAATCGGCAGAAAGAGTAAAGAATGATCTATTAGTAAATGCTTCAACAGACGAGGCGCAAAGAGGAGATAATCAAAAGAAATGCAGCTATCAAGTAGCAAAGAGCCAAAGAGTAAACCCAGACTTTTGACATACGCATTCACGTTCCTACCAACTCCAAAAGAAAGACACTTTCGGTGCGTGTTTAATAGAAAAATGAAGTAAAGCCTTGGTAGGTATAGGCAATTTCCCCTCTAATATCAGAATTTTGATATTTTATGATAATATTATATTGATCATGGAAAAACCCATGCCTCCTAACTTCGATGTAGTACTGGACATGCTCATTCAATCAGACAGCAACTTCAGTTTTTTTGCAGCCAGCAAATTGAAATCTATAGTCTCGACTCTGAAAATAGCCAACCAAAGTGAGTACATCCCTGAATTGATTTCTCGTCTAAGTGATCTGAGATAGAGCCCTAAATTCATAGAGAGGTGTGATGAAGAGACCATCGGTCTGGTGGACTAGTTACTTAGCACCTACAAGTGAGGATTTTTTGATATTTAATGATGTGTTAGATAAACTTATATTCTATAGAAATCGTTGTAATTTAAATGAACTACAGAAATAACAATTATCCAACGTACTATGATAACAATCCAAAGCTAGGCTATAGCAATGTATCCAAAGGTTTCGGACAGTCCTACAGAAGTAACTTACTTTATATGCAGATCAAAACGAAGACCACAACTTCGCCGAAGTCGAATTTATGCTATAAAACGAGCGTAGGAAGTTTAAGGAGACGAAGGACAAGCTAGAACATGATCTTGACAATGAACGTAAGCTGCGGATCGAATTCTAAAACAAACTGATCAAACTGAAGGATGAATTCAGTAGAAAAGATGTTACCCTTTCCGAGCTAGAGTTCAAAATTAACAATCTGCTACATCAAAATCAGGACATCTCAGTTGAAAACGACAGATTGAAACACGAACTCGCCCGTCTCTAGGAACTCTATGGCGGAAAAATACATTAGCTTGAAACACAACTTGCGTTGGAGACACGCAATTTTGAAGAAACCACTCTCGAGTACAATAACTAGTTTGAAAAATTTAAGAAAGAAGGACAAGAATACGTATAGCAGCTGACTTTCGAGTTTGAGAGAAAGATCAAGAATCTCGAATAGAAATGCAAAGCACTGGAACTCAATAGAAAAGTATTTTACCATTTATAAAGGATTTGGCAATGGAGAATAAGAAATTAAATGATATCCTCATCAGCAACAAGCTCAATTTTGAAGAAGAAATCAGAGATATTAAAAATAAAGCGAGAGACTAGGAAATCAAAAGAACTCAACAACTTACAAGAAGTTTTGAACAGAAGTTGAAAATGGTCGAAGAGGGCAAGGAGCTACTGCTTCGCAAAAATCAATAGATGCTGAGAGCTCTCCAAGAAAAGGAAAGATAAATAGGAGAGCTCTAGGCTGAAAAAGCAGAAGAAGTCAATAAACTGAGACAAGACTGCACAGACTTCAGTCAACAAATCAATCACCTCAACTATCTAATCTCTAAACTCAAACAAGAAATCGCTTAAAAAGACAACATGATAGGCCGATCACTCAATGACAACGACGCAGAACTCAATTCTCTACGTCAACAGTTAGAGCAAAAAAAGAATGAAAATGCGCAACTTGCATCAACTGTTCGTGAGATCCGTAGTAATTGGAAGTAAGCTGAAGGTGAATGGTAACGCCGCAAAAGATAGCTCCTCGAAAGAAACAACATGCTTGAGAATGAGGCTAGAAAATACAAAGAGTAATACATTCGTATCTGTGAAGTGTTGAAAAGCAAAATTAATAATGCAATCGACAATGTTTCGTATAAAAAATGATTTTAATATCATTCATCTTTCAGACATAGGCCCGCGCAAAATATTATTTCGTCATCTTTGACACGTATTCATCCAAACGGTTCAGCTGGATGTCTAAAGGCACTATCAGCATAAGGATTCTAGAGTATTTATGGAATCCACATATCCAACCCATCGGAGTGGTTGTAGCAACGATTCCTTCAGTGTTTGATAGCAAAACGTTGAAGTCTTTGATTAGTTGTAGGCCAATGCTCTTCCATTCTTTTATAGTCGATTTACCAGTATAGGTTGCACAGTTATGAAACAGAAACTTATATGGGTCATTGGGTTTGATCAAACTGGGCACAGACTCATTGATTTTTTGGATGAAACGGTCTGAGTTGTCATGGAAAAAACGGTTTTGAAAGATCATTTCGTTGATAGTTGGAGGCTGTTTGTAGAAACTTATGAAAAACATGTTATTTTCACTGTAGAAACTTATCTTAACAGGAAGCTACTCTTACTCGATGTACACCTCAAAAAGTTCAAACCGATTATCACTTTACAGACCGAGTAAATCTGTTTCTTTTAGTCTATTGACAGAAACACTAGTTCTGCCGGGTCCAATCGGTTATTTGGACTATTAAAACCCTATAACTTTAGTGTTATAGATGGTCCTAAACTTCTAAGACATTTGAGACCTGGGTATTTAAGGATGCATTTTCATTCTGGTCCTATATTGATCATAGAAAGTATAAGGTTCTCCAAATGAGAAAAGATACTTTGCAAAAAGTTCAGTTGTATTTTTTCCGAGAGAAGTGTAGGCCAAAGCACCATAAGCAAACACGAGCATATGTATGATGTTAGGATTGTAACTTTGGAGTACATTTTTGAAGTGCGAAAACTTCAATGTACTGTTCACATCCAAAGGAATCAGCCTCAAATCTTTCATGCAGAAAGAGAGGTAGTCAAGTCTATTTTCTTTATCTATTTTGTAGAGATCTTGGTATTCAAAAACAAAAGATTGCAATACCTGACTCAACTCTTAGAATCGTTATCGAAATACCCACCCTCGGATGTTGCCATAGAATAGCTTGAAGTTCTGATACAAGTTATCCATGAATATCCTGCAGAAATTTTAGTTAAATCCATTCTCCAAATATGTATTTTATTCGAGTTCCGAAGGACGCGAATAGTTGGATTCTTAGTCATGTTACAATTTCACAAACATCCAAATGTTTTACTATACTTCGCTCAAAATTAGTGTGCAACAATCCATAAACACTGTTTGCCAACCTGTTTTCTTCTAATCCTCATCTTTGCTCTATTTTCCAGTGAGCAGAGTATGACAGAAGTTGTACACTCCTTCAGCCATACCGACAGTATTGCATTTTTGTTATAGCGGAACATCTTTGGGGATGTAGGCTACTATTTTGGCTTATTGGATGTCGATTTCGATAGGTTTTCTTTTCGGGGAAAGTCGAGTGGGATCATAGATCAAAAGTTCTCCTATAGTAAAGCCCTTCATAAAAGTGAAGAAATTAGGTCTGGTATAAAATAACTATAAATCTTATCTAAAAAAAAACAAAATGAGAAGATAGCAGTAAAATTTAAACATTGAGGATCATAAATTTTAACTGGGCAATATCTGATGCACTTGATGGGAGAGTTGATTCTTTTTATTACTAGTCTATCAAGTTGCAATATTAACTAACGTTTGAATTATAAAATGCCAAAACTCAAAAAACATTCCGAGAGTAAAACAAAAAACAGCCCAAATAACGATGAAGAAATATCAAAGGATCAGCAGGAAGATCTTGTTGAAGAATCCTCCTTAAAGAAGAGCCTTGTTAGGCCTAAGAGGATGAAGATGAGATAGAGAGTTAAGATGTTTGAAGATAGTTAGGAGTAAGTTGAGAAAAAAACGTAAATAAGGTATTCTGATCCTAAGTAGGAAGCCAACAAATAGAAAGATAAGGATAAAGTAGAAATAATTCTCAGCAAGTACACTGATGATGACATCGACACAATCGATGACAAAAGTTGTCCACCTGAAAGGCCAAAAAGAGCTAAGAAAAATGAAATAAAAACAAGAAACAAATTGTTTTCTGGATTTTAGTTTTAGGAGAGCAAGTAAACAAGCAGTAATTGTCAAGAATAGTAATAGCCTTAAGAATATTAGCTTCAGGTGGTAAAGAAGTAAAAAAGATAATCTGGATGTTTGTTAGACAAAGTAGATCAAAAAGTCAATATTTTTAAGAAAAAACTATAGTATAAGGATCTCAACAAAGATCACAAATATAAACAAGATATCAAAGACAAACTCAAATCCATAGAAGAGGCCTAGGAAATCAATATTTCAGTTGAAGTCCCCAAGGTTTTCGGAGGAAAGCATGCGCATTTATAAGCAGCCATCTACCTCAAAAACAAAAAGTAGCTTTCAACTCAATAAAAAGTCGAAAACAAAATCAAACAATCATAAGATGAAGAATAAAGTGTTGTTTTCAAAGATAGAAGACAA
>Ga0194117_10002176_pt1 | contig 21246 bp, 6 predicted proteins | sample TA2MahsurfametaG_FD_160579 | JGI IMG/M metagenome (GOLD analysis project Ga0194117, IMG submission 160579) | Freshwater microbial communities from Lake Tanganyika, Tanzania - TA2015009 Mahale N1 surface | ecosystem: Environmental > Aquatic > Freshwater > Lake | place: Tanzania: Lake Tanganyika...
AAAAATAATAGAATACTCTAATTCTAAAATATAAAATAGATCGAGAGAATCAAATACGGCTAGGCATAATATGAGCATTTTATTATTTTGCTTGATATTATTAGGAAGCTTCTCGGTTTGATAGATATGAGGTAAGAAAAAGTAGTCCAGATCACCTATCTTTATTGGGCTATTAAAAAATTAAAGATGGATATAATCAATTTGATTATAATACTAACTGTTAACAGGTAGTATTGGAAAATAATATTTGAGATACTCTAATAACTTATAAAGTATTGTACACTTCAATAATTGCACAATAATATAGCAGGTTTTCTCTAAAAGAATAGTAGAAACCCTTCGAAAATATAAAATCTGAGAGAATAGTTGGTGATGAATTCTTTTGAAGTTTTTATAAGAGCTGTTTTAAATGCTGTAGCCTAAATTGTTACAATTAAAACATGTAAAGTTTTAAAAAGTGAATTTGTATATTCATGTCAATATTTTTTGAAAAAGATAAATAATCTCATAGATTTAAGCTCTCATCGTAAAGATTTTTAGATAAAGCTTGAAATATCATTTCCAAATAAAAAAATTGTCTAGCTTGAGCTTGTCGAATTGTTTGGGTTTTTAAATAGTAAATATGAAACGAAGTTTTTTTAGCAATATGTTGCGAAAACGAAAGGAGATTTTTCTTACTATCTCATAAGTGAATTTTGCTAGTAAATGCTCTTAGAATGTGAAAAAAATTCGAAATAAAAAGAAAGGGAAATATCAACTTCTAGAATCATAAACTACCTTGGAAATTTATTCTCGTACTTTGGCAAATAGTTGGATTAAATAGAGACTCAAACTAAAATGAAAATGCTTGAAAAATGTTAACAATTAGCGAATAAATATGTAGGTTTTGCCAATCTTCTTCTTCCTTTAAAGTTTTTCCCACATTTGTTTAAGGAATAAGAATAAGCTTAAAAATAATAAAAATCTATCAAAAATTATTTTATAGCTTTGAAAGGTATGAAAAATTTTGGCTTTAAATAATCAAATAAAATTGGAAACTTCGATATTTCTTTGGGTCTTTATTTTAGAAAACTTCTTTTATAGGTTTTCTATTATTAACATTCATCACAATATACAGAATAAGATTTATAGAACCCATAATTTGATTATGCTTTAATGAATTTAGAAGAGAATTAGGAATTGTATCTATAGTGCCTGGAATAATAAGAACTTACAAAGTTAGCTAAATTATTTAAGTATGAATTTATGAAGACATATTTGTAATTTTATATAGAAAGCATCTTTTTCAGAAAACGCATTCCTATTGAAAGATAATGGAAAATAAGGTAAGGGATTAATAATTACTTAAAAATGAATACATCAAATCTATTACTCAATCATTTAAGAATCTACCTCCTCAAATATATCTATCATAGATACAAATATCAGTAAAAATAGAATTTTGAAAGCGTTATGTCCAGAATCAGGTAGAAATCCGAGGAAGAATTATACTCCTGGCTAGCCATTTGTATAAATATCATCAAATAAGACAAAAATAAAAATAAATACTATCTACCCATTTAGATTCATAATGGGAATCAGGCTTTCTTGGCTTTTTTTAAAGAGGTTAGAAAAGATAATTTTCCAAAGTAAAAAGTTAGATAACTTCTTCAAAAAGGATTATAGTCTCCTTAAAATACATACTATTTGTTGACCATTCTGTCAACGCTATTTTACACCGAGTAAATCGCTGGAACTTGTATGAAATAAGAATTAAACAGAATGGAAGAGTACAATAAACCTGAAAATAAAATAGTTAAAAAATTTATCCTTAACTATCTAAAAGGTGAGATAGTTTTAAATTAAATAAAGTTTGATTAAAAAAGAATCGCTTAATACTAAAGCTTCCTTCCCATGCTCAACTTTTTAAATTTGGTTTTAAGTTACAGGATAGTTTAAAGCTGCTTTATTGAAATGTTTTTCTAAAAGGGATAGCCATTAAAAAACGTAGAAGAATACTTCAAAGATAAATATATTTTTGGAACGCTGAATAATCCATAGCTTGTAAGATTTTATGAGTTTTTTAAGCAATAAAAAATGAATCAAACAATCTTCGTAAAATGTTAATCACATAGTTGTCTCTATATATTTGGTCATAAATAATGTCAAGATTCTATATAAAAAAGTTCAATACCTTTAATTAATTAGAGATTTTGTCAATTATGTAAAACAGCTATCCATTAGCAAAACAAATGTCTCATTAATTGCTAGTAACTTTTGAGTGATTTATAAAATAAAAAAATATTTACTGATATAATGTAAAACGTATAATATAAATTAAAAGGTCTTCAAGTTATATAGGCATCAGATTCATTTGAATATTATCGAAAAAAACAAGTATTGGAAAATGTTGCGTTATAAAGTAAATAAAGAACTAGTAAATTATTGGCGTCTAATGTCCTTGAAATGATCATATACTTTGTTTGGTACGTTTTGTCAGAAATCAATTAAAAAGGGAGATCCTTTTTTTCTTCTAATTCAAATAGATAAAAAAATAAAGGATTATGGAAGAAATATTATTCTGAATTGTAAACCAGAATTTCTATTCCTTAAAATAAGTTAAAATTAAAATTTTGGCTTTATGGAGTAAACAGTATTTTAAGAGAGCAACTCAACTAAAGTTATTTAAAAAAGTAAAAAAGTACGCTTTCCGATCAATTTGCGAAATTTCAATTTTCATCAAAATTTGAGAAAAAAATCTCAAAAATTGGGTTAAAAGAGTAAAGATTTATTAATGAAAATAAGCATCCCAGTTTTTTGAACAAAGAGGATATTATTATATAGTAAGGTCTAATCAAAGATCATAAAAAATAACTTCAATAAATTGAACTTTTTCAATTAAAGTAGAGCTCTAAGTTTTAAAGTCTAAAGGAATTTCATCTAAGATACCTTGAACGATTACAAAGAACTTATCCTGCACTTTATTAGATATTAAAAAGTATTCAAGAGATAAATGAATTTTATATGCATCTAAAAGTTATCTATGTATTTGTTTATAGGATTTGGCTGATTTTTAACTTCGAACTTAAAAGATGTCATGAAAAAAAACCAATAGGTCAGATTTTGAACATGCAGAATATGAAATAATAAGATAGAAAGAAACTGTAAGTTAAACTTAAATAATTTTATAAATCTTGGAACTATTTCGCTGAATAAAATTCTTAGCTTCAGAAATATTAAAATACAGATTTTAATTTCTCTGAATTTATTTTGGACAGCAAAAAAAGCAGTTAATAATCAAAAATGTTCAAATTTATTTCGGATAAATCCGAAAAATATAATAGTATCTGCAAGAAGATGTAATAAAAGATTAAATAATAATATTACAACAATAAATAAAAAAGAGTTCTAAACTCTTTCAAAGTTAATCCGACATATTTGTCCTCTGAAAAATAGTTTTGGCCATTAAGTTGCGATCGTGTTTAAAAGTTATTAAAGAAAAATAGGTATTACAGTTTAACCTACGGATAAATAAAATACCAGTTTGAATTTTAGTAAATCCAAAATTGTTTGATTAAAGAACTGTATTCTGCTCACTACTTAATGAAGTCCTCAGCTTTTAAACGTTTTTACTTCATCTAAGATGATCAATAACTATATTTAGATTAGTCATTGAAATCTATGAATTAGTAGCTTTCTTAGGCAGACAAAGTTGCTATAAAAAATCTCTATTAGTAAGATAAAAATCGAAAAGATCAGTTTATTGAGTCTTTAACGTATTCATTAAAAAAAATAATTAACTATTTAAGATATTTCAAACCTAATCCTGAAGATAAGATAGATTAGTTCTTAGAGAGGCAACAAAAAGATTATAAGACTACTGCTAGTAGAATACAATCGTAAAACGAAGTGTAAAGTGACAATGAAGGCATTACTAGTCATCCTTTGAGAGAGATTGATGTGCTCATCAAGAAAAACCCCATTAAGTTCCTTCCTATAAATAAGATCATATCTTTACTAAAGTTTATAGAAAACCTTCAAGTAAAATAAACAAAGTCTGTCGAAAAAGGCAGAGATGCTCCAAAGACAAGACCAACTAAAGGAACAAATAGATTAAAATAAAATAATTGATAGATAGATAGCTATTAAATAACTTTATCAAATTAGATATATTATACAACTGTTTGATTTTTTTTAATGATTTTACTTTAATAAATTTTCGCCTGAATAGAGTAATATTTGCTAAAAATATTAAAGGGTTTGCTTATTTTTATTATATAAATATCGACAATGCTATAAATTGATTAAAAAGAGATCTAAGTCTATAGCTGTTCCTTTCGTATCAACATACACAAAATCACCATTCCCCTCAAAGTTCAGGGCAAGTACTACATTTAATGGAAATTAAAAACTAATAGACATGGAACGGAAACGCCTCTCATCAGCTCCCAAACTAGCAATAATAACTAAATCATAGTAGATGAATCTTTAAAAATACATGCTGAGATGTTTCTTTTACTGAAAACCAACAAGTACTACAAAAGATTTACTCAAATAACGGTCTATCTAGTTTCCAGTAGATACCCGACGCGTCCAAAAATAGTAGGAAGCATGATGGTAGGTCTCCACTAAATTATGAACAATAATCGATACTCTTCATCTCAAAAGAATCTGCTAAAATATTCATCTTTTTAAGCTTACATCGAATTTTATTGCTAAAACATTTAATGCCAGCAATCATCGATTTTTTAGTCAAATTTAGATTCCGCGTTGTTTGCAGAATAAAACTTTGTAACAAATCTATCTTCAACTTTTTATAAATTAGAAAAAGAACAGTCGAAAGACAGTAAATTCGAGGAGCAACACAAAAGCTAAAAAAAGTATCTCGAAGATGAAGAAACTTTCAGTCACGGAGAATATTCGTTTTTGCAGCCATAATATGAATAGCAAAATGAAGACAAATACTAATCTAAAAACAATAGGCCATGCTTGATTTCTAATTCGCATGTTGACAAAATTACCAAGTTTTACTAGTAGTAATCAGAGAGCAGAGCTAAGACTTCATTATAATAAAGCCGGTATTCTTTGCTAAGATAAAACAAGAATCTAAAAAGACTATTAACAATAACAAACAATTAAAAAAACGTACAAGTTGAAAGACTTGAAGAAGAAATAAAAGAACTAATCAGATAATTATCAATAAAGGATGCGTAAATACTTAAACTCAACGAACAACATTAATCGGGTAGTTATAAGGTGGGAGAGTTACTCGATTAGTAGAAAAGATTGAATTAGAAGCTGGAAAGTTGTACCCGAAACTGTGAACTTTTGACATAAAAACTAAATCTTTAAAAGGTTCTAAGCAAGCAGTTGGACTAAAATTACAAACGCCTTGAAAGTAGATTAGAGTTATTCAAACAATGGTAAGTGTAAAAAGCCCAGCTATTGTAATAGATCAAAAATCAAAAAGAGTAAAACAATTTTTTAAAGCTAAAAAATAGTGAGTTATAACTCAAACTATAATAAACCTAATCTACTCACCTGAAATCGACAGCTATTTTTAAATCTTAGATATAAACACTTCAGAGCCAGATAGCAACAAATACATCTATTCTCCAACTGTATGAGTAAAAGTTCAATAGATTCGAGTAAGAAATATCTTACCTCCAATAATAGGAAATAACGCATAGATCTGCATATAGTTCTGGTTTGACCTAAACTAAGTAGGATTCTCCGATTGTGATTAAAAGTAATCAAGAAAAGCCCAAGAAAAACATGTCACCAATCAATATCGAATAGGAATAACATGCTCTATAAAGTATTAACTAAGAGGATCTTGAATAAAGTTTGATTTCGGCCAAGGCGGAAAAATAAATCGTGACTTCAGCTGATTTGCCACCCTAATAAAATTTTTAGACTCATTTTTATAGGAAAATGGCAAGAGATGTTCAGTAAGAGCTGAATATACTGAGAATACTCTATCAATAGAAAGATTCTGTGATAAAGAAAGAGAGAAAAATAAACAACGACTTGTATGAAGAATTGTAGAGACTGCGATTTTAATTTGTGTACGAGCTGAGCAAGGTGACTGCTCTTCTGAACCAGAAGATTTTCGAGATAAGAGAATTGAAGGATGAAAATATAGTGCTTAGGTCATAAAAATCGGTTCTACTTTAGCAGAAAATTATCTCTTTGACCTAATAAATCAATATACTTAACGAGTAAAAACTAGAATATTTTGATCGGTGTTATCGGCTGGAGGAAGAAAATATCAATTTGATTAACCTAGCGCGTGAGAAATAAACTGTTCTGCAATCTTTGTTGCACCCCCACTAAAGAGAATAGCAGAAAGTTTAAACAATAGTCTAGCAGTTTTAAAATCTCATCTGCATGCTCATGAATAACCAGTAGAAGTATTCCACTGTTTTGAAGAAGTACAATCTTTTGCAGCAGAGTAATCTAATGCTTGAATCGAACTGCCAAATGTAGATTAGTTCATAAAAATAGAAACCTTAGGTCGAATTGAGCGACCTTATTTACAATTTCAACAAATATCCATGTAATCTTATTCAGTAGCTAGATTGCTCTGAACATTCAGCCAAAAATTCAGAACTACTCCTATAATCTCAGCAGAGATTTTTCAAGCATGAAAATTTATACGATTCGAGGTAGTAGCTCATGAGATTGTTGGAAGAGTTGATTCGATTGAACGAGCAAAGGATGAGAGAAAATTACAATTTCAAAAAGAAAAATAGTCTGCAGCAAGATAACTAAAGAGTGTCAACCAGAATGAAAGTTGGTGTTCAGAGTTTGAAAAAAGCTATAATAAGGGTATAAAACAAATAGTTGAGGCAATAGCTTCTGCGTTTGGCTAAATAGTTGGAAAATGACTACAATATTGCCACTTAATGATAATTTTATTTCACTTTCTATTCATTTTATGTGCTTATTATAACTGTAAAGAAACAGGAGTGATGAGACAAATAAAACTTGAGGAATTCGAACTTTTTTATAGAAAATAAGGATCGATAGAGAAATATAGAAAAACAAAGGGAAAATAAGTATAGTAAAAGCAATCTTCTCTTGGCAGAAAAGTTTAACTTTGTTAAATTAAAGTCTGCAACATATTCACTCATTCAAAAACAATCTAAAATCAAAAGAGTTAACGATTCGATCTCATCTTATAGTCAATACCAACTTTTTTGCATTTGCTTCCAGCAAATCACCAAAAGTTATTGCTGACAATTTAATTTATGTATTGTTTCTATGTTCGCTAATTTCTAATAGAAGATCTAAAAAATAATGTTACGACCGTTCCTTCCCATGAAATCGAGGAAGCTACTCAAACTTGATTAGTATAATAAAATAAAAGTGCATAAACATGATGAAGAGCCAGGCCAACACCTCGTCGCAAAGTCTATACTATTCCATCAAGATAGGGCAGGATGCAGCAACCATAAGGAATAGTCAAATAAAAAGTACCCAGACATATATCTAGAGTTACTTTTATTATGGACAATCATGCTATGCACTGCCATTGTACTCGCGAAGAAAGACATCGAACGGCTGAGAAAATCCGTATCTGTGAAATTATAAAGGAATGGGTTTCAGAGTCAAGAAAAGTTTTACAACTCACAAATACTTCTAAAGCAAGAAAGCAATAAACAAAGAAGATGATGTAGCTGAAAAAAGTTAAGATGTTGTTAATAATGAGTTATAAAAAATGACTGAAGCTATAATATAGGCTATGAAAAAAAATGGAAAAATAGTAGTGCTAAACTAAAAGAAAATGGAGTTATAAAATGGATCTCTGAGTAAATTGATCAAATATTTTCTATCTTTTAAGCGAGGGACAAGAAATAGAAATAAAGACAATAAAGAAGTTGAGGTGAAATAATAAATGAGCTTTATAAAATAAGTGGATTAAATTGTAAACTATTAAGTGGTCTAAAAGAGTTAATGAATTTTATTATAACAATCGTTTTAGCGGCGATTTTAAATTTGAAATCTAGAAGAGAAACAAATAAAATATCCTACATGATTTGCAGAAGAAAATTTAAGCCAAAACTGCAGAGATAGCTGAACTGCACTAAAATATCTCCCGCTCTCGTGCTATATTACAGAAAATCGATAACCGGAAGAAAGTGGTCAGATAGCATGGCATCTTCAAAAATGACTAATACATAAGGTAGTTGTGTTAGGAGTACAAAAAGCATTGGGAAGATACAAATTCATATTCAGTTATAATCCAGACATGGTAATCCAAAAACAATGTAAAAATAAGTACATTTCAAAATATAGAGTAGAATGTTGAAGAATAGTTTAAAATGATTACCCAGTTTTTGTCACAGGAAAACAAATCTAAGATTTAGTTGGGTTATGTTAGAGATTTTTTAGTTAGAGTTATGCAATAATTCAAGGCCAAGGTATTTTTATTGTTATAAAGTATACTTATCTTTAAAGACTAGTTTAACAAAAGACACGATGGATTTCGTAGCTGCTCTAAAAGAATAAGAAGCAGGCGTAGTTTAACTCCTTCAAACAGTAATTTTTGCAGAATTTGAAAAATGAGTTCTATTTGAATTACCTTGAATCAGAGGACAAGTTGAAAATTCTTAAGAAAAAGATGCAAATTTATGGAAGTTAGACTAGAAATAATGATGCTGCTGTTATTATTGAGTAAATATAAGGTTTTCTGACAAAAATGAATCAAAATTTCCTACTTAATAACTCCTTTCATTGATCATTCATAATATTATAGTTATCAGATATCATCAGATATTCTTTGATTATCTGCAGTAAAAATATTTAGAAGAATTAATTAAAGAATTATAATTAGAATCATTAGATGGAGATAAGAGATATCTATTCATGTCCTTAGATACCCCTCGATGCTTAAGGATATACGTATTCCTTCGACCTTCATAATTGCGACCTACAATAACTCAGGAAATTTTACTCAACCTATGGATTCGTCATCTTTAACAATATTATCACATCAGAATAAATATAAAGAACTATTGAATAGCTATGGGCTGACTTACAAACTAGATGTGGTAAATAGTTTAGAAGAGATGATAAGAATTCTTGGAATGTAGAAGGATGGAAAAGTAGCTACGGATTTGTAAATACTAAACCTTTGGTCTCACCTCAAATTTGTCTCAATCGACAGAATCCTAACACTTATAAAGCTTTCAAAACAATGTATGAGGTATCATCAGGAAAACTTTTGAATTAGCCTCTAATCGCACAGTTTGACAGAGGCTCAGCCATGCGACCAGCAAAACTAAACGAATAATGGCTCACACAGCCGTTGTATCACTTCGATATGAACCCTTGGCAATGGACAAAACTCATTTCAACTCCTAAAACTTGGAAAAACATAAAAGATTACACTCCTTAAAGATTTTCAAAATGGTTAAGCTAGAGTAATTTTGCTCCAAATGTTGGTTATACAAAACTCGCTGGTGTTTTAGTATTAACAAACACAAACAACTTTAGTGGAGGATTTGAGTGCGTACCAGGTTTCCAAAACCACTTGTTAGAATGGTGTAAAAATACAGAAGTAAATCAACTGATTGAGAAAGATGAGTAATTGCTCAAAAACTTTAGAAAAATTTATCAAAGAAAAGGTTCTTTGATGATATTTACTCGAGAGGTCCCCCATAATATTTATAACAATATATCTTAGTAGTGGAGATTTGCTCAGTATTTAAGAATGTGTCCTTTATCAACCCTCTGTTTGACCGAATACTAACAGGAGAAAAGAAGAATATGTGTTGAACAGTTACTACCCAAAGATTTACCAAAAGAAGATGCAATATGCAAAGAGATCTACATGCTTAAATGATTTTATATTGACTATGTGGATAGATAAATGGGTAAAATTTGATAAGAAATAATATTTGGGATGATCAAACAGTTCTGCCTAAAAATACGATAGTAGATCTCCAATGGCAATCAGCACTTTTTATTGGATTAGTTTCTTTGGGATATTTTAAATGGACAGAATAACTATTTTAGCCCCAATAAATAATCTGTGCACATCTGCTTCCATCAAAATTGATGAGTTGTTTGGCTTATTCAAGAGCTTCCTCAAAAGAAACGATATGTTGCTTTAAGAAGAGATCTCCACCCCACATATCTAAACCATCGACTATATAATAGTCGAATTCTTGAGATGAGTTACTTTTCTTTGATATATTTGCTGTATTGGATTATTGTTACATTTAGAAGTGATTCTTCGTCCGTAGAATATATTTGTACATTTCCAGCATTCTGATTTATTTGCGGAAGGATTTGTGTTGGTCTTCCTTTTGATAAAGATAGTATTATCCATATTCTTTTAAATCATTCCACATAGATTCTCATTTTAATGTATTTTGTTTTTGATAACTATGATAGCTTCTTCATAGCTGGCAAATCCGGGATGAATTTACAAATCTCCACCGTTCATATCAAATCCTCCTATCGCAAAGTAACCATGCTATACCACATTTTTTACATTATCCGTTTACATATCTAATACAAATATCAATGATGTCATTTGTGAAACGATTAATTAAGATTTAGATTTATTTAAAAAGCCACTAACAATCAAGTACGATAGCTGCTGCTTAGCTGATATTTTTTACTAATAGATCCTCTACTCTTACTTGTTAGAGGTTTACCCCACTATCTGAGTTTACTTGAGACCATTTTGGTAGCAATTTTTAAGGAATACTTCTCTTTTGAAAGATCCTTCTTGGCTAAACTACAAACATCTTAGCTCTAAATCTTATTTTAACTAGTACTTACAAAAAGTTTTTTTTATCGATCGGATGCCAGTCCTAAATAAATTAATAGATACTAGGTAGGCTTTGTTTGCTTTATTTCTATTCACTTAACAATACGATTTTTCTTAAAGCTGGAGTATTAAGATTAGATTTAGAAAGATAAGATTGGCAAGAAACCAAAAGTATCTACAGAACTCCATTTAATTATTCATTTGTCCAATATTTTGGATTTTTCTTCTTAATCAGATTCAGGTCCAAAGATATAGTATTATTTTCGTTTTCTTTCTGATTTTCAGTTGTAAGATTTGTAAAACAGTGCAAAAGAGAGTTGTACAATTCATTTTTTATGCGTTGGGAAGTCTACCATTTGAGACTTATTTATTATTTTTCCCTCTGTAGAACTTCATATCTGGATTGAAGTTCAGCATATCTTTTCTATGCTTTCTATAACTATTTATCTATCACTTGAGTCATTGCTTTTTCAGGTTTTTCGATACTTTACTTTTTACTGATCATTGAATTCTATCCGGAATAAGAATAAGTCTCTTATTTACTTTTATTAAGCTATCCTTCAAGTTCCTACACTCTGGCATGCAACTTTTTGATAATTCCTTTGGAAAAATGTGATCTTTTGGCAAGTTAATCCTCCACTTATTTATGGATATCTAATTATTGCCTAAGTTTGGCAATAGTTTTTTCTAGTTCTTCATTTTTAAAGACTATTTTTTATGTTTGTTTGCTTTGATATTCTAATTATGATGTAAGTTGATGGTTCTGGAGCATGGTCAATCTGGTTGTAGTTTCAAGTTCTTCCTTTTTAAGACTCAGTAAATTCTGTCTCATTTATCGGATTTTGTTGCCCATTTCTACATCTAACTATATCTACCTTCTCGAATTTTATCGGTAGCTTGCACTTTTTCTCGTTCCTTATCAGCTACATCTCGAATCCTATTGGCAATTTAAATTTCTCGTGCTTAAATAAGTTAGTTGATCTATCTTTGTCTGGAATCTCTCTCAGACATATAGAGTTTATAGTCATTGAGCATATTTTCATATTTGGCAATTTCAAATGTCAAGTTCTTTTTCATTTCTTAAAATTCTTTATTTTTCTATGCCCTCTCATCATCTAAATCAAGTATGGGCTACTCATATTTCTTTAGAGAAGCCCAATTGTATTTGAAAGCTTCTTGTTTTCAACTTAAGAGTTTGTCAAATCATTTCTCATTGTGATTAACCTCTTCTAGTTTGTTTCGTTTTTGATGGACTAAATAACAATCTAAATACTAACTATTCAATTTTTTCGTTGAGTATGTTAAACTGGTTTTGCCTTTATTACTAAAGACGATGGTTTTCATGTGTTCTATGTTATATGTTAGTTTTACAATAGATTAACTCTTTCTTGTAGTTTTTTGATCGTAAAGGTGGCATCAATTAAGTCTCTCTTCTGATCTTCGAACTACTTCTACAGTCTGATTATTTGAGATATACAGTTCGTAATTTTATGGTTTTTTGTCCTTGGGCTTTGACTTAGACATAATGATAGAAAATGTAAATGGAATTATAATTTACTATTCTTTTTGAATAAATCACAAATTAGTAAGAAAAACTAAATACCTCTTTGAATAAAAAGATCTTATAAAATATTTTGGCAAAAATTTTGATATTTTTTGTTTGTGTTTACAATTTTCAATTTTCGTTAGCCATGAAATTTCAATCAAAATAATTGTTCTAGAACTATCACATGAATTGTGAAGTTTTAATTAACAAACTGTTTTGTTCTTAGATTTTATAAATTGATAGGACTTTATTAAAATTTGAATTAAATGTAAGATCAAACAGCAAAAAAGAAAAACGAGCAAAAAATCAAGATTCTCAACAAATACCAACCAATAAATATTTGAAACTAGTATTGACTGTGGGAAAGTATAATATCTTATTCAACTCTACTATGCCAATGTTTCAATTAGTCTCAAAAAAGTATACTCTATTGGTAGAATTTCCATCATTTAGTCAACTTTGTCAACTAGACTAAATTTATGAACAAGCACGAAGATAAAGTTCTACTTGATTTTATTCCTAATCAAGGACAGCTCAAACCTCCTGAAGATTTTAGATCTGTTTATTAAAAAGGTTTTCATGATATTAGGAATCTTACATATGGGCATCTTGAACTTTAGAAACTGGAAAAATAAAACGAAGATTACTATGAGGTGATGATTTGTAGAGCAGCTATCGGAAAAACTTGTATCTTTCCTAGCAAAAACATAACTTAATCAATAACTCTGTATGAGAAGCCAGAACAAATGGCGAGCTAGTTTGACTCGCTTTAAATCTATGATGAACATTTTGTGACAAAAGAATTTAAGCAGAACTATCTAATTTACAAATCCAGTTAAAATATATTACCTATTTATATAGTGCATTTTACGATCTACTAGGCCAAGTATCGATAGTTAAGAGAAGTAAAGCAGAATTAACACAGAAAATTACTTGTGAACTCTGTGAAGATAACATCGCCAGGAAATATTGTGAGATTTAAGATGCTTATCTTTGTATTTCCTGTCTCATCACTATAATCGACTTGTTCATAAACATAAGAGGACTGAGCTTGCAGATAAGCCCAAAGTTATAAGTAATTGTTTGGTGCATCCAAGTATCAAGCTAGAATTGTTTCGTCTTGAATGCAATAGGCCAATTTGTGTTAACTGTAAAATTAAGGGAGATCATAGTTCAGGTGAAATTTTGATACATACCTTAATCAGGCTGACTGAAAAATACAACTAGACTGCTAAAATTTTGAAAGAAGTGGATCCTGCTCTCGACAAAAAGAAGAAGAATCTCATTTCTTTGATAACAATGACTGAAAAAAAGCTTAAAGATATAAATAGGAAGAGCAGTTAGGTGGAGGAAATGCTTAACTAAATAATGCAAAGAGCATTGAAGATGCCATAAACTATAACAAAGCATAAGATGAGTCTGTTGATGAGTGATCATATTGAATTAAAGAGACAATTGGATGAGATTCAGTGGATGTAGAAATTTATTAAGTATGAATTCTCCTAACGATTTCTTGCTCTCTTGGGAGAGACATATGATATTTAGAAAGATGGCTATAAATAACAACTACATAACAAATAAAATACTGCCGGATATGAAAATTGAGGGATATTTGAATTTAACAACTGAAGAGTAGAGTAGGAAAGGAGATCTCGAAAAGTTGCAGAGGAGTGAGTAGGAATCTTAGAAGATAAAATCAAGTATCTTCAAAAAGGGTGAATAAAAAGACCAGTCACTTGCTAAAGAGTAAGGTGAATTACGAATAAAACGATATTTAGCCTATGACTATCAAAAGCAAGAATAATTTCCTAAATCTGCCTATCCTTAAACACATCTGATGATTTAGCAAATACTTCAATCTTAACAATCAAAATTCAAAGTTATTTTTATAATATAGACCATTTGTGACAATTATTAACTTGCTTGTTGAATGAAATAGTTATTGGATGTAAATTAGAGTATTGATCATTTAAAATTCACTATAAATTCATTTTTGACACTTCATACCTCAGAATATACTAAAATTTGCTGAAACAACTGATTATACCTGCAGGTTTAATCTATTTCTAAATTCGCACACACTCATTTATCTCATGACTGATGCCGTTCAAAAATTTATCAACTTCTTTATTGACCTCATTGTAAGCACCTATACTTTAGTTCGCACATTCTGAGTTCGGACATTCTCTCAGGATGTTTAGAAATTTTTGTTGCCTCATATTGTTGATTTTTTATAAAGTAATTTCCATAATTTTCATGAATCGTGATCTCTATTTTTCGATTTATCTCAACTATGATTTTTTAAGACTCATAATTAATAATTATTAAGTTTGAATTGTATTTCATTTCATAATCTTTCTCTAGATGGCAAAATATTATTCGATTGAATCAATATGGAAAAGGAGCATTTTTGCTATGATGCGGGCTTTAAGATCTCGAGAATATAATGGAGCAAAATATAATATTAATGGCTTAAGAACTTATTTAGTTGCTCAGAATAAGTAACATTGAAATCAAAATTGGATTCTAGAGTGGCCTATATAAAATTTACCGAAGATATGGTCCCTTTTCAAAAGAATTCTTCAGGTAGCTGCAAGTTTCATCCTCTTCAAATTTCAGATAGATAGTCCTAAATGTTGCTAATAACCTTCCACAATCATAGATTTCATAGCTAAATGAGGAAACATACAACATAATAAATGATTTTTCGAACTATTTGTTGTAAACTAGGTATTTACAAGTTTAGGATGTGAAGAAACTGATTCATAATGTTTTACACGGCATAAATAATTAGTAAATAGTTGCCTTATATGGGTTGATGTAGGAATTCTCAACAGACTTTCTTTATTTTGTATAACAAATTAAAAACAAAACAATCAACTTGTAAGAAGGACAGAAACTAAATTTAATCAACGAAATAAATTCTAAAATTTTAGATAAGATTCATTTCAGAGTACCCTAAAGAATACTTAATATAAATGAAGAAAGAGTCATTTCCCCATAAGCTTTCAAAGTTATTTGCTTTAAAAAAAGAATTTTCATCAAAGAATCTTTTCTGCACGAATTTTTCAATTTCTTCCAAATGTAAGATCCTAAAAGCTAAAATTTCTAACTTTTAATAAAAAAATTTACCTATCCTTTCTTTTACTAAAAACTCTCAGAAATAGTTTCGATCCTTTTTAGGAAAGAAAATTTTTAATAAAATTCTGAAATAGTGAGATCTTCATTATTAAGTATGCGAATTACTCGTATCTCTCCGATAGAAAGACCAGATTTTCTTTAACTTGGCTAGTATCCTGTGAGTAATTTATAAATCGGAATTTAGGATTTCGAGTCAGACGGTTTTTCTATACCTTCACGCTTACATCGACATTCAAGATCTGAGCGAAAAATCTAATAATTTAACAGATAAGCGCGTAGGCAATCTCAAACACGACTAAATCCTTTTAGATAACAATAAAATTTGGTTCATTAAAATTAAAAAGACATAAACGCTATTATCATTTATCTGACAATAGTCCCATGCAAAAATGTTCAAATTAAAGAGAATGCTAGCAAAGAAATATGGATAAATATGGATTTTGTTCAGAAAAATTACAAGAAAAAAGTACAGATTTACTATATGAATCAAACTTTAAAAAGAGACACTTAATATACTGTTAAATTTGGCGAAAGAAGCATTTTAGTTTAAAGTGGTAAGTTAAAAATCCACAAAGGATGTGCTCTTCTAATTGAGACCTCAGATAATCTAAGGCTCAAAGAAGAAAGGATAAATTTATCTTAACTATGTAACTACAGCTTATTTTTGGGTACAAAATTCTTAGCAAAGAACGTGGTTTACAATTCGAAGGAAGATATAGCAATCCATTTTCTCAAACTTTTCTACGACAATTATAGTTTTAGTGTACCCTAATAGACTTCGGCTGCTTTAATTCATAATATCTACATTTCAAAATCAGTACCCCTTTTCCATACAAAGTATCTTATGTATTTTTTCTACTAAACTTTTAAAAAGAATGCTTTAAAGTATTTCTTTGAACATTAGATTTTCAAATATTTGAAATATAAAGACATTTATGAATTTAAACCTCCGAAAGACATTACAGTACTGGAAACAGCAGAGCATTTTTATAACTTGACTCAACTCATTAATTTTATGAAAATGCAACCCAGATAAATTTAGAAGATCAAAAATTTAGTTTATAAAAATTTATAAAACCAAAAAAGATAAAATACGTACATTATTCTCTATATCATTATTTGTGAAGCACCCATCGAGCTGGTATTGCTTCTCCAAGCTTAGATCAAATTAGAATCTTTATAAAATCCATTTATAACTCAGTCAGAATACTACAATCTTATGACGAAGTTTGTTACACGTGTACTTGAAAATCAAAGTGACTTAGAATAAAAAAGAAATTCGATTACTAAATATTTGAAGGATTTGTGTTCATTTTGTGAAAGGAAAAAATTATTCAACTCAAATCGATAACTTTAGGTAGATTCAAAAATTTTTGAAGCTTTAGTCAATAAAAGCAGATCAAAAAATTAGAGGATCAATTTTTCAACTTTAATAAAAAAACTTTACAAAGTAACCGATGGAGAACTTGATCCCACTATTAAACTGAAAGATACTGGTAATTATTAACCTGAAACTGAGTAAGCACGTTATGTTTTATGTCTGGCGAAAAAACCATTAACTAACTTTGACAAGTTAGAAATTGAAAGATTGATTAAAACTCGATTATGGTCACAACATTTGTAGTCTTTTGTGAATATTCTGGCTTCATAATGCAAATTGGCCAACTATGAATTATAAAGGATTACAAATATAGTCGGGGCAATTTTTAGAAAATGTGGTATGATTACTGTGTAGAGAGTGGATGAAATTGTGTTGGGATGGCTGCGAGTTTGCAAGATAGCTTCAGAAAAAAGTCAGTATACGTTAGAAGAGATGATATTTTTAAACAAAGTTTTGAGAACTCTGCTCTCTGCTGTATAGTTTATGATTAGTATGAATCCACCCACCATTATGATAATTAGAGAGAGAAAAAGAATACAAGTCTACTTAGAAAGTGCAGTTTTAGACTCGTTTAAAAAAGAAATTTTGCTAAGACTCAACAGATAGCTCATCTAAAAACAATGTAGTGTTTAAGGCATAATCGAACACATCTACCGTTAGAATCAGCAAAATAGAAATTCTACCTTCTAAAGAGAGCTCAAATAACTGTGGGCGAGTATTACTGGTAGACTGGATTAATGATCAAATTTTATTTATTTTGATTATATTTAAAGTGTAGCATCAGTTATTGCCATCTTTTTAAGCCATTTTTAAGTATGTTTATTAATACTTATTACTCATAATGCTTTCAGCATAAAAAGCAGGATGCTACGGAATAGAAGCAGGCAACAAAGACTATCAACAATAAATAGAACTTCCTCTTAAAAGATTGACTTATGATGTGGAACTGAGCTAATGTCTAGCCTATCTCTAAACCTAACAGATTTATTTCAATCAAAGTAAAAAAATACTGGATGTTCAATATGTATTCCCAGTCTACCCCAATGCTGCGATAGTAAATTTCTAGGTCTCCTTCGGCGGTCACACTTCAAAAGGAATAGTAAAATCTAAATAATAAGCTGAAAAGGAATATAAATAAATCTTAGATGAAGGAAGAGAAGTTTGCTATGGAGGATATTACAATCGAATTTCAAAGGATATTATGAATATTAAGTTAGGAAATATCAATCCATATGAAGAAATTAAGGTCAAGGTATGCTATGTACATACTGTGGGTGTGGCTTATAACACATTTTATGAGTTTAGACTTAGCACTACTATTACTCCAAGATACGTCAGTCGAGCAGATGCTGAGAATCAGGTTTAGTTTGTTGCAAATAAAGGTGAAAATGTATCTGGCAAGTGTGCATGGTTTTTAAATATCAAAATTAAGTCTAGAAGGAAACTGATGAAGTTTTTCTCAACCACTCATAAGATAGCTGGGGCAAATCTATTGGATCAAATCACGTATCAAATTCATGTTAACGAAACGAATATGAAGCCAAATAGGGATTTCAATCTTTACTATACTTTCGAAAATTTTGATAAACCTGTGTGCATGTTGGGACAGAGCGATAATGTAACTTAAGCTATAGTATCATTTGTGCCTAAATTTTGCAATTTGCAGTTAGGAGACGCCTAGAAGAGAGCAATATAAAATAAGTAATACCCTGTGAATATGAGCAAAACTAAAGGAGAATATATATTTTTCTTGGATAGAAGTGGTTCGATGGGTGGAGAGAGAATAGCCAAAGCCAAGGAAGCTCTTATTATCTTTTTGAAAAGTTTGCCTATGAATAGTTACTTCAATATAGTTAGTTTTGGAAACTAATCTTAATTACTGTTCAATCAAAGTCAAAAATACTAAACCAAGAGCGTAAACTAAACCTTGTAGAAAGTTAAAGGGATGGATGCCAATATGGGTGGAACTTAGATCCTTGAAGCGATCAAAAAATGCATGCAGTTACCTCCGATTCCCGATTATACTCGTCAAATATTTTTGCTTACGGATGGATCAGTTTCGAATACATCAAGTATTGTGGGATATGCAAGTTTACATACTCAATTCACAAGGTACCATTGTATTGGTATTGGAGATGGTTGTTCACAAGATTTGATTATAAATTGTGCTGAAAAAGGTAAAGGTTACCATATGTTCATTAGCGATCAAGAGGATCCATCTGAAAAGATAGTCTAAATATTGTAAAAATCATTGAGTCCAGCCATTAGTAAAATGAATGTACATATTTCAGGAGGAGCGCAGTCTGTAGTTCCTAATCCCAACAATTTACCCTATGTTTTGAAGAATTAACTAGCTAACTTCTATATTACATTCAATGGTAAATTGACCAACCCTGCTATAGTTACAATCACATATAGTGACAGTCTAGGCCAAAGTTATTCCTAAAAGATTGATATTTCACCCTCAAATGCCTTGGTTTGTAATTACATCAACAAAATGGTCTCTTTTACATCTATCAATACTCTCTATAACATTTACAAATACAAAGAAAAAATAGAGGAGCATATGTTTTTTGTGAAGTAACTAAAAAAAGAGGAACTGGCCAACTAAATCATAAAGTAATCAGTTGATAAACAAATTTTAACATAGCTTACAGCCTTCATCTGCATTGATTCTTCAAAAGCTGATGAGATAACTAAGTCACATATTAAAAATCAAAAAGAAATTGTAAATATTCATCCTATGAATCCTGCAGACTATGTCTTGCATGTGAATTTTGGAACAGGTTTCAATTATTTTGACTCTGACTCTGATGTATATATCGATGAGTGCTGTGTGGTTTAAATGGAATTGCCAAAGTCTGACTCTGAAATTAATAAGCCTCACTTTAGATTTAAAAAGCCCAAAAATACTGAATTTCATGTTATTGATAGATCTTCGAAAAATGAGTTGAAGAAATTTTATTTTTCAGTGAAAGAGAACGCCCCAAGATAATTGTTGTAATTCATTGAGAAACAATAACCAAATGGAGTATGGATTCTTGATGAGATCTTGAATAGAACTTTTTCTGAGAAAGAGATTTTGATTCTCAAAAAACCCTTCCATTCATATCCAAAGGAGATTTGGGGAACACTAGCCATAATAAAAACTATTGAACTCTTTTTCAAATTTGAAAAGAAAAAAGCAAGTTTGATCTTACGGAAAGCAAAGGAGTACATTGATAACAATTGTTCTTAGAAATACTAGTAGTTGCAGGCCCGTTGGAATGCTGAGGTGAGGAAGCAGGAGTTGTCAACTATATGATCTTGGCAGCCGAATCATTTTAAAATATTAATTTTAACAATTAATAGCTCGAGGATCTAATCCTCGGACTTGAGAAATATTGAGTATTCATGTTTGAGAAATACATAAAATTTAAATAAGAGATCCTCGTAGTCATATTCTTCGTCAACAACTTTTTAAATAGTAGAATTTAATATAACTTTTAGATAAAATATATATTTTTAAAAATAGATCGATGAACATCCAAACACCAAAAATGCGTTCACCCAACACAACTACCATCCGATTAATAAAAAATCAATATCAAAGATAACCGCCCTTAAGTAGTAATTAGATGTCAGATTATTTCAATAAATAAAAAAAATACGATAATAAAAATAGTTCTGAACTTCTTTAACTTAGTTTTAGCAACTCCACTGCCTTTATAACAAGCAAAGAGAAGGAAGATGCTGTTATTTCTTAGAGATTGGCTGATTTCAAAAAATATCTCCATGATAGCGAACTTTTCACTTCCATTCAAATGAAGACCCACAAAAACAAGATTTTACGCTAGTAATAAGCCAAAATGAAATTGAATAATAAGATGCTTGAGGCTCACAGAAAACTTGAGGAATTCAAGCAAATTGTTATAAAACATCAGAGAGTAAAGGCAGAAATCTTAGCGAAATCTGATTTAAGGAGGATAACACACAGTTCATTTTCTCAGTGATAATTTTATTGATCTATGATATTTTATCCTAATTCATGTTTTGTTTTATATAATACTTTTGATATCTCTTATACCATAAAAGTAATAAACTTAGTTATTAGATATTTTTATCTTAAAGTTTTAATACTCAAGTTAGGTAATTGAGCCTTGCAGTATTTTGAAACTTGTTCCTTAATTATGCATTTTATTGATAAGTGCGAATAATATAACCCTTAGTATGATTGATCAAATCGAATACTTTCAAAAGGGTGTCGTATACCGCATCAAAAATAAAAAAACTAAACGTTGTCTTGCCCTATGCTCCAAGCGTGATCTCAAAGCTATCGAAGAGTAAGACTCATGCGACCAATTGTGGATTATAAGATAGATCAAAAGTGGAGAGTACGAGATAGAACATTTCAAAGTCGGCAGTGTCATGGGG
>Ga0194117_10002178_pt1 | contig 21222 bp, 16 predicted proteins | sample TA2MahsurfametaG_FD_160579 | JGI IMG/M metagenome (GOLD analysis project Ga0194117, IMG submission 160579) | Freshwater microbial communities from Lake Tanganyika, Tanzania - TA2015009 Mahale N1 surface | ecosystem: Environmental > Aquatic > Freshwater > Lake | place: Tanzania: Lake Tanganyika...
ATCTAGAAAAGAAGCCGATGAGCACCTGGCTAAATTTATTCCAGAATTAGGTATTCGCCAATTTTTACTCAAAAGCTTAGGAAGGGATGAACAGGGATTTGCCTGGAAAATCAATCTTTCGGTGATTGCCGAAAAGATTGAAGAAGTTGGAAAAGCATTGGAAGAAGGGGCTATTTTTGAAGGGCCAACCTTGTTTTTGAGTGGAGGTAATTCCAACTACATACAAGAGAAAGACCTCCCCGATATGAAACGTCATTTTCCAAATTACACCTGGATTTCTCTTCCCAATGCTGGACATTGGCTTCATGCGGAGCAGCCTCAAGCAGTGGTAGCAGAGATGCGAAAATTTTTGGGCTAAAATTCGAGTTATCGCAAAATTTGCGACAGCTCAAATTATTTTTAGTGCTAATTACTAAACCCTATTTTTTAATAAAAAACCATATCAATTTTTGGGAACTTGTTATTTATGGAGAAGCCATATTTCAATTCAAATGAACTCGTATTATTCAAGTCCTCTAAAGCGGGGATTGAATTTCAAATAATTTTGGATGGGGAAAATGATACGGTTTGGGTCACAGAACAACAGTTAACCGATTTGTTTGGAAAAGCTAGAAGAACCAACGGTGAGCACATTCGAAATATATATAAAGAAGGAGAGTTGGATCAAAAGTCAACTTGGCGGAATTTCCGCCAAGTTCAGAAAGAAGGGGAAAGAGAGATAAGTAGGACCACCTCTGTTTTCAATCTTGATGTAGTAATTTCGGTTGGATACCGGGTAAAATCCTCGGTAGGATTAGAATTTCGTAGGTGGGCCACCCAACGATTGAAAGACTACTTGATTAAAGGCTATGCAGTACATCAGGAAAGGCTTTCGCAGCTTCAGCAGTCCTTCCAATTGATTCGAGAAGCGGCTCTTTCTGATGATTTTTCAAGAGCTCAGGTTAAAGAAATCATTGATGTTTTGGCCGACTATGCGCTAGGATTGGATATTCTGGATGGGTATGACAAACAAAATCTTGAGAGGGGATTGGTCCAATCCAACTCTATTTTTCAAATTTCTTATCAAGAAGCCAAAGTGGCTATCGAAGAACTCCGCATTAAGTTTGGAGGATCCCTGCTTTTTGGGAATGAAAAAGATGACTCCTTCAAAAGTTCGATTTCCACCATCAATCAAACTTTTGATAATAAGGAACTTTATCCCAGCATCGAGGAAAAGGCTGCTCATTTACTTTATTTCGTGGTGAAGAACCATTCGTTTACTGATGGAAACAAGAGAATTGCTGCTTGGTTATTTGTATGGTACTTAGCCAAAAACAACTACCTGCTCAACTCGAAAGGGATTCCAAAAGTGGCCAACAACGCGCTGGCAGCAATTACCCTCATGGTAGCGTTGAGCAAGCCCGAGGAAAAGGACCTGATGATTTTGGTGATTGTGAATTCGATCAATAAGGCCAATTGAAAATCTGATTCGCTGTAAAAACACTTTATTCAGCGGTCGAAAGTCCAATGCTTGCCTTCCTCTCTCTATTGAATAAATACTTAACTGCTTGGGGCCACGAAACGGCTGTCTACCGTGGACAGTGGTCTGTCGACAGTTTTATTTCACCTTCTTCCCGTGCTTCATCACTAGATCCACATCTTGAAGCAAGTTGATATAGCGAAGTACATCCCCTTTCACCGCAATAATGTCTGCATACTTCCCTTCCGAAATGGTACCGTAATCCTTGTCCACTTTCATGGCTACTGCTGGCCAATAGGTAGCTGCTTTGATGGTGAGTAGAGGATCCATCCCAAAGTGATTCACCCAGACATCGAGTTCGTTCCAGGTACTTTGGCTGTGAAATTTCATAGGAATCCCACTATCCGTGCCGATAAGCATGACCACCCCACTCTCCTTGAGTTGGGCAAACTTTCGGTCAAGGGTTGGCTTTCGCACGGGAGTGAGTTGGAAGTAAGACATTCTGCCAGGGAAGCGTAGGGAGGCTCGAATATCTCTGACAATAGAATCAGGTAGCCCTAGGTGCCAAGAAGGATCATCCAATTTTTCTGGATGGTCCCGCACGTATTCGTAATTGAAAAGCCCCTCTACGGTAGGGGTCCAAAATAGTGGCCCAAGATTCATTTTTGCTGTCCTCTCTTTGAGGAGATTCATGATGTCTTCTGGATATTCTGGGGCACTGCTCAAGCCCGTATGTTCAAAATTATCTACCCCCATTTTGAGTCCTATTCGGATTTCGTCGGGGCGGTGGGAATGTCCTACTACCAGTTTGCCGTGCGCATGAGCCTCGTCCACTACTGCTTTGACTTCTTCTTGGGACATCAAATCTTGGTCTATCAATTTGATCACGTCTACACCAGCATCTACCAATTTTTTGACTTTGGCTCGAGCGTCTGCAGGGCCAGATACCCCCCAGCGGAAGGCTTCTGTCCCTGGATAGGGCGCTTTTTGGATAAAGGGTCCAGATACATACAGGGTAGGGCCTGGGATTTCACCACGGTTGATTCGATCCCGAACTTGGATGCTGGCTTCCAGGGGTGCTCCTAAGTCTCGCGCACTGGTTATCCCTGCCATCAGCAATTGATGTGCAGAGGAGGGCATGATCACCGACTCAAACACATAGATGTAGGTGCTATCCCAATGGGTGTAGTCGCTGTGACCATTGAGCATCAAGTGTACGTGCATGTCCCATAGGCCAGGAAGCACACTCATGCCTTCCGTAGATATTACTTCCGCACCAGCGGGTATCTCCAAACTTCCCACTTGGCCTATGGCTTTGATGCGCTCCCCTTCTATCAATATGACCGAATTGCGGAGTGGAGTTCCTGCAAATCCATCAATTAAGGTGCCTCCTACCAATGCCTTTTGTTGCTGGGCGAAAAGGGAGAAAAGAGGAGCTAGGAGCAGGAAAGGGAACAGAAGTTTTTTGGTCATGGGAGTTAAGGCTTGAATAAAATCTCTTTAAGGTACAAATTTTGATCTCTTCGGGTTAACTTTAGCATCATTTCTTCTCCCAAATGCCAAAAGGTAAATTGTTTTTAATCCCCACTGTATTGGCTGATGATACTGCCGCTCAGGTCATATCTCCCCAAGTCCGTGAGGTCATACTACACACCAAATTTTTCTTGGTAGAAAATCTGCGAACTGCACGGCGATATATTTCCAGCCTAAAACTTGGGCTTACGATAGATGAGATTTCACTTGAGTTACTCGATAAGGATACTCCTTCCCAGCAGGTAGTCTCCCTTATGGAACCCCTGCTTAGTGGGGAAGATATGGGAATCATTTCGGAGGCAGGTTGTCCAGGCATAGCAGACCCTGGAGCCCTTGCAGTGGCCTACGCTCACCAGAAAGGGATACAAGTAGTGCCCTTGGCTGGGCCCAGTTCCCTTTTTTTGGCATTGATGGGATCTGGATTTTCTGGACAATCCTTTGCTTTTCATGGATACCTTCCCATAGACAAAAAAGATAGAGTAGCCGCTTTGAAGCGCTTGGAACAAGAATCGCAACGCGAAAAAAGAGCTCAGCTTTTTATGGAAACGCCATTTAGAAATAATCAATTGCTTGCCGATGCCCTACAGATTTTGTCACCGCACACGCAGCTCTGTATTGCTAAAAACCTCACGGCTGCAGACGAAATGATTCAAAGCAAAAGCGTGGCAGATTGGAAGCTTAATTCCCCTGATTTACATAAAGTTCCCACCGTTTTTATTCTTCAAGCCTTCTGATATGTTTACCATTGACGCCCACCTAGACTTGAGCATGAATGCTATGGAGTGGAATCGTGACCTCTCCCGATCCATAAAGGAAATCAATGCTCGAGAAAGGCTGCTTACCGATAAGCCAGATAGGGGAAATGCTACCGTATCTTTTTCAGAGCTAAGAAAAGGCAATGTAGGCTTGGTGGTGGCTACCCAAATTGCACGCTTTGTGGACGAGAGTAACCCACTTCCAGGCTGGAATTCTCCTCAGCAAGCATGGGCCCAAACACAAGGACAATTGTCTTGGTACCGCGCCATGGAAAGGCAAGGGGACTTGCGCCAAATTAAATCTTGGCAGGAGTTACAGGCGCATTTGGATTATTGGAAGACAGAGGAAGATAAAAGTCAAAAAGCCATAGGCTATATTTTATCTCTGGAAGGGGCGGATTCCATAGTATCCTTGGATTACCTTGAAATCGCCTATCAAAATGGACTAAGAGCCCTAGGCCCGGCTCATTATGGTCCTGGACGCTATGCGTATGGAACAGATTCCTCCGCCCCTTTATCCCAACACGGCAAAGACTTACTCCAGAAGATGGACGAACTGGGTATCATCCTGGATGCCACCCACCTTTGCGATTTGGCATTTTGGGATGCTTTGGATCATTTTCAAGGACCTGTGTGGGCCAGTCACAACAACTGTCGGTCCCTGGTAGATCACAACCGCCAATTTTCCGATGACATGATCAAGGCCTTGATCGCACGGGGAGCAGTCATAGGGGCTGCTTTCGATGCTTGGATGTTGAGTCCTGGCTGGATAAGAGGAAAAAGTACTCCCAAGGAACGTGGAGTAACCTTAGCTACTGTTTTGGATCATATGGATCACATTTGCCAACTTGCGGGCAATGCCGACCATATCGGGATAGGATCTGACTTGGATGGCGCTTTTGGAAAAGAACAATGTCCTGCTGACTTGGAAAGTATCTCTGACTTGCAAAAAATCCCAGACCTACTTCGTGTGAGAGGATACTCTGAAGAGGATGTCCAAAAGGCAATGCACGGAAATTGGCTGCGTTTTTTGAAAAAAGCCTGGAGTTAACATTTTTGGAAATTCAAACCAAGGATTTGCCGGTAGCACATTTTTTTTGTTCAGAGGGGTGGAAATCAATCGATTTCCTAGTGCATTCTCTTTTTTTTATTTGTTAGGCACTTGCATTTCCGTTTTTTTACAAATCAAACTTTGTATTTTTTCATGCCCTAACCCAAAATCACCCATGCGAAAGCCTGCTTTGTCCTTTTCCCAAATCATCAACATGAATGTTGGGTTTTTTGGGATACAGTATAGTTTTGGACTTCAGCAAAGCGCCGTAAATCCCATTTATGACATGCTTGGAGCAGCTCCAGACGAGATTCCTTTGCTCAACCTCGCTGGACCAATGACTGGCCTTCTCATACAACCCATCATTGGGGCCTTGAGCGATAGCACCTGGAGCGATCGCTACGGGAGAAGAAAACCCTATTTTTTTATTGGTGCCTTGCTATGTAGCATCTGTTTGTTTTTCTACCCCTTTAGTAGTTCGCTTTGGATGGCTGCAGGCTTGCTGTGGGTGCTAGATGCTGCCAACAATACAGCCATGGAGCCTTACAGAGCACTGATTGCTGATAGTCTTCCAGAGGAGCAGTATGGCAAAGGATTTCTCACGCAAAGTTTCTTTACAGGATTAGGCATCACTTTGGCCAATGTTTCCCTATTTGTATTTCAATTCTATTTCAAAGGGACCTGGGGTGCTCTTCCCATTTGGGTATATGCCTCTTTCTTCCTCGGGACAGTTTGTTCGATTACTTCGGTACTCTGGAGCATTTCCAAGACGCCAGAATATCCTCCCTCCCCCGAAGAACGTGCTGCCTTGGCTCTTCGTAATCAAGGAATGCCCCATCCTGCATTTCAGTTTTTTCTCTCCATCCTGAGTACTTTGCTGGCTTATCTGGCCTTCCTTCTTCTTTTACCTTTTACTTTGATCCAAAGGGGCCTGATCCGAAAAGTATTGGATTGGGTAGACAAAAAGCCAGCTCTGCGTGTCCTTTTCGCCCAAAACATAGAAATTATCGAAGCTATACTAGAAATGCCTGCGGTGATGTGGAAGCTGGCTTTGGTGTATCTTTTCCAATGGTATGCTTTGTTTTGTTATTGGCAAAATTCCGCGAAAAGCATTGCACTTTCAGTTTGGCAAGTAACCCCTATTAGCAGCCCAGAAAAATACGAAGAAGCGGTGGGTTGGAATGGCCTAGTCAACGGTTGGTACAATATTGTCACCTTTCTTTCTGCCTTCTTTCTTGCCGCACTAGCTCAAAAATTTGGAGCGAAGCGGGTACATTTTATCTGCTTGTTGCTTGCTGGAATTGGCTTATTGATTTTTCCCCTGTTGGAAAATAAGTATGCCTTGTTTATCCCAATGACGGGGTTTGGAATCGCTTGGGCCAGCATGATGGGAATTCCTTACTTGTTGGTAGTCAATCAAATCCCAAAGGAGAGGTATGGAGTCTACATGGGAATCATCAATATGATGATCGTGATCCCTATGATCTTCCAGACCCTGACATTTGGGTTTATTTCAAAGTATGTGCTCCAAAACCATGCGGGATATGCCATCCTTTTTGCAGGAGTTTTGCTGCTGATTGCGGCCTTAGCTACCCTACGCATCGCTGAAGTCAAGACTTCACCCCCCTTAAGTCCAGCATCCAACCATTAATTACATCCATTACCTATCTCATGAGTACCCCTATCTTGTCTTTAGAAGGTTTTCTTTCCGAAAAAATTCCTCAACTTCTACAGGAGCATGCTCTAGATCTGAAGGGCAAGGACAAGCGTTTTGTAGAAAGCTTGCATCTTGCCCTGCCAAAAGTATATCAGTTATTTCATGAACTGTACGGAGCATTTCCTGAGGCAGAAACACAGTTTTTAGAACTGCTTAGAAGTTTGATTTGGAGCCATAAAGAAAGGAGCCATGCCCTCCAAGAAAGGGATCAATTCAAAGCAGAAAAGGGAATTTGGTTTTTAAGCAACGAACTGGCAGGCATGAGTTTGTATGTGGACCGTTTTGCAGGAAATCTTAAGGGGATGCCTGCAAAAATTCCTCACCTGGAAGAACTGGGCATCAATTTTCTTCACCTCATGCCGATTATGGAGAGTCCCTTGGGAGAGAGCGATGGAGGATATGCCGTTTCCGATTTCCGGAAAGTGGATCCACGTTTTGGAACCCTAGAGGACTTGAAGGCTCTCATTCAGGTCATGCAGAATAAGGGCATGTACCTCATGCTAGACATGGTCCTCAACCATACCTCCCATCACCACGAATGGGCGAAGAAAGCCAAGGCTGGAGATCCAGAATATCAAGCGTTCTACCATACCTATGAGGATCGTTGGGTTCCGAATGAATTTGAACAAGCCATGCCTGAAATATTTCCTGAAAGTGCACCAGGAAATTTCACGTGGTGTGAGGAAATGAAACGTTGGGTAATGACGGTATTTCATTCCTACCAGTGGGATCTAAATTTTAGAAATCCCCAGGTGTTCCGAGCCATGCTTGAAAACATTCTTTTTTATGGTAATCTGGGCGTAGATGTATTGCGAATTGACGCCCCTGCTTTTATTTGGAAACAAGCAGGAACTTCCTGTCAAAACCTCCCCCAAGCCCATACCTTGCTTCGTTTGATCAAGCAATGTGTACAGGTAGCTAGCCCAGGGATGACAATCCTTGGGGAGGCTATAGTCGCGCCCAAAGAGATCATGAATTATTTTGGTACAGGAGAGTATGTGGCCCAAGAATGTGATTTTGCCTACCATGCCACGCAGATGGCCCTGCAGTGGGACATGTTAGCATCGGGGGAGACGCAAGTGATGCTAAATGCCCAAGAAGACGTACTCAAAAAACCATACGGCACTTCATGGATTACCTACACTCGCTGCCACGACGATATCGGTTTGGGGTATGAGGATGCTAGCATTGCAAGGGCAGGGAAAGACCCCTATTTGCATAGAAAATTTTTGAAGGAATACTATTCTTACTCTGGAGACCAGTGGATGAGTCCGGCCCGGGGAGTGCTTTTTTCTTCTAATCCCAAAACAGGAGATGCGCGCATCAGCGGTACCTTAGCTTCCTTATGTGGCTTAGAAAAAGCACTTTTTGAAGGCAATGGACCAGCTATTGAACTTAGCATTCAAAAGATCTTGATGATGCAAGCCCATGCTATTTTTTTGGGTGGCCTTCCTATGATTTTCTATGGAGACGAGGTAGGGTATATCAACGATTACAGCTACCAACAGGATCCTAGTAAAAACTACGACAACCGGTGGATGCATCGCCCGCTGATCGATTGGGAGAAAGTAAATCGAAGAAAAACGGAGGGTACCCTAGAATTTCAGGTGTATGAGGGCTTAAAAAAATTGCTTGCCCTTCGAAAATCACAGCCTGTATTTAGCGATTGGAGCAATTGTACTTGGATGAACCCCCACAACATTCATGTGGCAGGATTGGTCCGAAGTAGGGGTTCTGAACGTAGGTACTGTATTTACAATTTTAGCGAAAGTACAGCCTACCTAACTTGGTATGTTTTCCGGGAACAAGGGGAATCTGCCACACAGCTCCATGACCACTGGACCGACAGTTTAGTGACCATAGGCTCTGATCAAGAGCATCTGATCTTAGAACCCTATGGATTTAGAATTTTTGAACCTAAGGCATGAGGTAGACAGGCCCCGCTTTAAGCTAGAGGGCCTCCTTTTTGGATTTTTTTTTGCTTGAAGAAACGTATGTGCACTAGTAGTGCTTGGATTTCCAGTTTTAGGGACTAAAGCAAGCGTCGAAACTGACTCAAAAAGCGGACGTCATTTTCAGTAAATAAACGGAGATCTTTGATTTGGTACTTGAGCATGGCAATCCTTTCTATACCCATTCCGAAGGCAAATCCTGTATATTTTTTGGAATCTATGCCACAGTTTTCTAGTACATTGGGATCTACCATTCCCGAACCTCCAATTTCCACCCAACCGCTCTGCTTGCAAACCGTGCAGCCTTTGCCTCCGCAGATCAAGCAGGAAATGTCAATTTCTGCGCTGGGTTCGGTAAAGGGAAAAAAGGAAGGGCGAAAGCGAACCTTGGTTTCCTTGCCAAACATTTCTTTGGCGAAATGATATAAGGTATTTTTTAAGTCAGCAAAACCTACATTTTCATCCACATAAAGCCCTTCTACTTGATGGAAAATGCAGTGTGCCCGTGCAGATATGGCTTCGTTGCGGTACACGCGTCCTGGGGAAAGGGTTCGGATGGGAGGTTTTTGATTTTCCATAACCCTCACTTGCACCGAAGAGGTATGGGTACGCAAGGCGATATCAGGATTTTTTTCTATGAAAAAGGTGTCCTGCATTTCTCTTGCAGGATGGTTTTCTGGAAAGTTGAGTGCAGTAAAATTATGCCAATCGTCTTCTATCTCAGGTCCCTCGGAAAGATTAAATCCAATTCGTTCAAAAATCTCAAGTATGCGTTGCCGCGTAGCCGTGAGAGGATGTATGCCTCCCAAAGGATAATTAGCGGGGGGAAGCGTGAGGTCTATAGCCGCCGTTTTTGTTTTTTTGGACGTAGCAGCTACTTTTTCGATGAGGACCTGAAATTTTTCCTCTGCAAGTTGTTTTACCTCATTGACGAGCTGCCCGTAGACGCGTCTTTCCTCGGCAGGGATTTGCCCCATGACAGCCATCAGCTCTCCTACCACGCTTTTTTTAGAAATAAATTCCATTCGATAGGCTTCTAGCTGCTCGGGGCTTTGAGCGTCTGCCGCAGCAATGGCCGCCTTGATCGATGCGATTTTATCTTGGTACATGGATGACCTAAAGTTTCTTAGGCAAAGCTATTATTTTTTAGACGATTTGGGAGCCCTCCAATTCAAACTCTTTTGGAAATATGTCTTTTCCCTTGCTACAGATTGAGAATTACCAGGTTCTGCCTCCTCCTGGGGGCCTACCCATCATCCAGGGTTGTTGGGGCTCTGGAGCAGGCTGCTTAAAATTGCCCAAAATGTAGGTAAAGGTGATCAATCCGTAGCGAGTGAGTACGTTGGTAAAGACGTCGGTAACTGCGACGTCGGAGATAGTTCTACTAATGCTGTTGTTTTGATTGAGCACATCAAAGACCACGGCCTTGATCTCTGCTTTATTATTTTTAGCGAAGCGGAATCCACCTTCCAAATTCCATAACCAAAAATTCTGATTAAACCCTTCGGAAAGTCCAGAATAGAGGGAATGAGCGACGTTGTTTCCCATAAAGAATTTCCCATTGGTGGAAGAGAAGTATAGGCGGATGTTGGATTCTTGCTGGTAGAAGTTATTGTTTAAATTTTGCTGCAAGGAGGAATTGATAATATTGTAAGAGCCAGTAGTGCTTACAGAAAAATCAACGTTTTGACTGATATTAGAATTGAAGGTCACGCCCTGACTTAGTGTAAGGTTGTCGTTGAGGTTAGTGGCCCCGTTGATAATTCCAGGACTACGGTTGAAGCTCACTCGAGAATTGATATTGAATTGGGTTTTCAATTTCTTCAACGGCGCACCATAGGTCAAGAAGAAGCTGGATCGAAAATTGCCATCCAAATTGACCGGGCGGCTTAACTGTCCTCCCGCTCTAAGTAGGATTTCATTGTTGATCAGAGTGTCTTTGGTAGTCAAGAAGGTGCTATTTCCAATAAAATTAGAGGTGACCGAATGGGTAATGAACATAAACAAGGTCCTAGATTTTTCTAGATTTACTTTGCTGATGTTAGCGAAGACATTATGATTGTAACTTTGTCCTAAGTTGGGGTTTCCAACACTCAGTCTCAAAGGATTTTGGTTATTCACTACATTTTGAAGCTCAGATACACTTGGTTCGTTGGTACTTGTTCTGTAGCGAATTCTCCAACTAAATCCCGTTTCCCGGTTACGGTAATTCAGGTTAGCGCTAGGAAGTAAGTTGTTGAAGCTTCGCTTAAAGGTTCCTGGAACAGGAAAAAAAGCCTCGTTGTCTAGTCTTGCGTTTTGGTAGTCTAGATTCAGGTTTACGCTCCAGGTTTGGTTGTTATAGGCATATCCCGATCGAAGCCTCTGGGTAATGAATTTATTGTCAAATTCATTACTCAAAGCGGTATCAAGTTGAGATTTGCGCTCTTCGTCTATTTGGTAAGTTTTTTGATCGGCTTCGGTGGTATTGTTTCCAACTTGATACCCAAATGTTCCTATGGAATTTTTACCTAATTGTTCAGTAAAGGTGAGATTCACTCTGTAATTAAGGCCTTTATTGAGCGAGTACGTTTCTTGGGATGCCGTGTCCAGAAGATTTCTTCTAAATTCCCGGCTTGCCGCCAAAAGATCGGAATCTTGGTCACGATTAGACCAGGAGGTAAATACTTCTGTTGAAAGCGTTCTTCCTTTCTTATCGAATTTATAGCGGTAGGTCAGGTTATTGGAGAGGTTGATGGCCTTGGTCTGGGCATTGCTAATGGACCGAAGCGCGGAAAGTGAATCCCCTAGATTATTACGCGTAAGTGCATCTCTATCGCTGAAGGTGGAATTATCCTGAAAAGATAAGCTTGGGGTAGCCACGATGGAATTCTTTTCGTTGATATCCGCTTCAATCCTGGCATTGGCCCTATGGTTATTATTTTTGACGGTATTGATTAGATTTTCTTGATAAATCTGACGGAAATTTTGATTGACTACTGTCTCCCGGTTGGTAATTTGACGTAAAGAGTTGGATGTATTGTTGAAAAAATAACTTCCAGTGACGTTTACTTTTTTACCCCATTTGTCAGAGTAATTGAGCCCTAGGGCATTGGTAGTAACAATACCCCCGGTGTTGCCAACTAGGAAATTATTGTTTCCTCCGCCACCCCATTGGCCACCTCCAAATCCTCCTCCACCCATACCGCCCATCATTCCTCCTCCACGACCAGCACCAGCGGAAGCATTGGCAGTCAATCCTGCAAGATCTTGACTAGAGAAATTTTGTTGGTTGATGTTATTGAAAAGACCTAAAATAGAAATGCGTTGATCCCCATTAAATAAGTTGAGACTGCCTCCTGCGGCATAGCGATCGTCGGTACCATATCCCGCATAGCTTCTTCCAAAGGAGCCATTCTTTTTGTCCGACCGAAGAATAATGTTGATGGTTTTGGTATAGCTCCCATCATCAAATCCAGTGAGGCGGCTTTGATCAGAGCGCTGGTCAAGGACTTCTACTCTATCTATGACGTCCGCAGGCAAATTTCGTAAGGCGATGTTGGGGTCATTGCCAAAAAATTCACGCCCATCAACTAAGATTTTCTGGACCTGTTCCCCTTGAGCCTGGATTTGGCCCCCTTGAAAGGTGATTCCAGGCATTTTTCGAATCAAGTCCTCTGCTTGTGCATTGGTTTGGGTTTTAAATGCATTGGCATTGAAAGAGGTGGTATCCCCTTTTTGTTCGCCCACCACGTTGGTCCCTTGTACGATAACTTCTCCTAAAACTTTGGTGTCTTCCTCCAAGATAAGCTCTCCTAATTCCATAGGATCTCTCATGCTGTGGATCCTGGTAATGGTCTTGTAGCCTAAAAATTTGATTTCAAGTTTCACTTCGGGGATGAATGGTCGTGCTACCTCAAAGCTTCCATCCGCTGCAGTCACCGTACCCCTCAATAAGGAATCTGTAACTGTTTTTACCACTACATTGGCTCCTATCATAGGGGTTTTGGTGGCCCCATCGATGAGTTTTCCAGTAAATTTTCTTTCGGTCTGGGCTTGGCCGCTCGGCCGCTGTCCAAATGCAAGGACTGAAAGGAAAAAACAAAAAATAAAGAGGGAAAAAGATAAGTAATTTTTCATAGTTGGCAAGAATACATTGTATTTGACTGCTGAACAAGGCAAAAGGTTTACGCGGTAGAAGGAGTAAAATTAGAATGGGGATTCTGAGGGATGAGTGGTAGTTATTCGATCTAAAAAACTCATTTTTCCAAAGCCCGATTCATCAGGTCGGGGTAGGAGATGTTGTAATGGCTTTCGTGGTACACCACCTCTCCACGACGAAGGAGAAGCAACTGAGGGGATTCGTGTGTTATTCCTAGGCGTTCCGTCACCAGATCAGATACCGAACGAAAGGCAATCAAGTCAAGGTAATAAGGAATGATTTTTTCGGTATCCTCCGCCTTCCAATTTCGAAGCATTCGGTCAAGTGCCATGCTGCTGATGGAGCATCGGGTACTGTGTTTGAAAATCAATACAGGTTTCTGCTGACTTTCAATTAGGAGTGCATCAAGTTGTGTTTCCGAAGTGAGTTTATTCCAGTTCATGTCCTCTTTTCGCTATTTTTGCAAAATGCAGTGCAAAGGTAAGTTACTTTGCCCGTACTCTCCATATGATTACTATCCTAGTTTCCATTTCCTTGAGGAGAATTCCAATGCTCCTTTTGACCTGTTTGGGTTTAGCTTTTTGGTCTTGCAAGTCGCTAGATCCCAACGCTAAGTTACCTTTGCCTACCGTTCCTCAAGGCAATTCTTCGGTAAATGTCCCTGTAGATATTCCCATAGTAACTCTTTCTACCTTGGCCAATAACTCCGTTCCCTCTAATGTGATTAGCTTAAAAGCGGTGGACTTGGGCAATGGGATACAGGGGGATTTTGATTTTATTAGAGCAGGAACCATCCAACTGATGCCCCTGGATAGCCAGCGCTTGGAAGTGGTATTTCCACTTAAAATTCAAGGAGAACTTGGGCTTAAACCAGGAAGAATTGGCAATTTACTTCAATCCAAAATTCCTTTTACCCGTACCCTGGCCCCTGTAATGGTCATCAATCCAGAAATCCAGCCCAATTGGTACCTTGGGGTGAGTGAATTTGAGGTGGTTGATTTAGGAGGTAAATTGGCCATATCTGCCATGGGATTAGAATTTGATTTAAGTCCCATGGTGAGAAATGAAATCCGAAATTTTGCCAAGCAAAACATCACCTCCAAACCGGACCTTATTCCACTAAAGCCCCTGATGGAGTCGATTTGGAACGAGGTGGGTCAACCCATGCTCGTGGAAATGGAAGGTACAAAAATGGGACTATCTATTCGTCCTGAATCTCTTCACCTGAGGGAATACCTGAGACCCAACAAAGGACTTCATGTGGATCTAGGAATGAAAGGAAAGGTAGAGCTACATCCTGCCAATGCCATCCCAAAAAAGCCCTACCCTCTTCCTAAAATTTCATCCAATACCGATGCTTCTAACAGCATAGATCTCCACGTGCCTTTTCACCTCACCTATGCAGACTTGGATGCCTTGATCAAGAAATCTTTTGGGGGAAAAGTTTTTCGGATCAACAAACAGTACGTGTTTGAGGCAAAAAATATGTCCACACAAGCCTACGGAGATAAATTGGGGATTACTGTAGATTTCATTGCTACTCCTAGCAAGGGCAATCCTATGAGCGGAGAGATGTTTTTGGTAGGAAGACCTGTGTTCGATGAATCCTCTCAAGTTTTGTTATTCGAAGAGTTAGACTTCGTGATGAAAAGTACAAGCGCCAAAGCCAAGCTAGGCGCGTTACTCAAGCAAGGTAAAATTCATCGCCAACTCAATCAGCAAATGAAACTTCCTCTAGGGGAAACGTTAGCTGCAGGGGTGAAGGAAATTCAAGAGCGATTTTCCTTAAAGACCTCTATCGCTACGGTAGATATTTTAGACTTGAAAATGATTCCTGTGGGATTTTATCCTACAGCTACAGGCTTGGCCATCCCCTTGAGGGCAACGGCTAAAACAAGCATTCGATGGAAATAAAATCTAGGTAAAGGACTTTGTCTACTTTCTTCCCTCAATAATTTTTCCTACTACCTCTGGATCGAGTAAGGTGGAGGTGTCCCCCATGGCATCTAAGCTTCCTTCTGCAATTTTCCTTAAAATCCTACGCATGATTTTTCCTGAACGGGTTTTAGGAAGCCCTGGCACCAATTGGATTTTGTCTGGTTTGGCGATAGGTCCAATGATGGAAGCTACCGTTTCTTTGATTTCTTGGACAAGGGTTTGCTCTAGGTGGGCACTTTGATCACAGATGACAAAGGCGTAGATGCCTTGCCCTTTGATGTCGTGCGGGTAGCCGACTACGGCAGATTCGATGACCCTGGGATGTTCGTTGATGGCATTTTCCACCTCAGCGGTACCCATGCGATGTCCCGATACATTGATCACGTCGTCTACCCTTCCTAAAATTCGGTAGTAGCCGTCGTGGTCTCTTTTGACTCCATCTCCAGTGAAGTACTTGTTTTTGTAGGTAGAAAAATAGGTTTGCCTGCAGCGTTCGTGATCCCCGTAAGTGGTACGGATCATGGAGGGCCAAGGAAAGGTGATGCATAAATTGCCCTCCACCGAATTGCCCGTGAGTTCTTTCCCTTCCGCATCTACGATGCAAAGTTGGATTCCAGGCAAAGGCAAGGTGGCATAGGCCGGTTTGGTGGGCGTGATTCCAGCTAAAGGAGAGATCAATATGCCTCCGGTTTCGGTTTGCCACCAGGTATCTACGATGGGGCACTTGCCCTTGCCAATGTGGGTATGGTACCAGTGCCAAGCTTCCTCGTTGATGGGTTCTCCTACCGAACCTAGTACCTTGAGCGAACTCAGGTCATGCCCTTCTATGGGCCCTGTGCCAAAGGCTTGCAAGGCCCGAATGGCCGTAGGTGCGGTGTAAAAAATATTGACCTTGTGCTTATCGATGATATCCCAAAATCTTCCCGCATCCGGATAGGTAGGGATGCCTTCAAAAAGAAGGGTGGTTGCACCTGCCAGTAAAGGTCCGTAGACCATGTAGGAGTGTCCCGTGACCCAGCCAATGTCAGCCGTACACCAGTATACATCTCCTGGAGTATACTGAAATACATTTTCGAAAGAATACTTGGTGTAGACCATGTAGCCTCCAGTGGTATGGACCACCCCTTTAGGTTTGCCCGTGGACCCTGAAGTGTATAGGATAAATAGCATGTCTTCGCTATCCATTTCTTCGGCCTTGTGTGCCGTAGGTTTTCCTTGAATAAGGTCATGCCACCAACAATCCCTTCCAGGCACCATGGAGACTTCTTGCCCGGTACGTCGGTAAACAATGACTGTTTCTACACTGGTTTTTTCTAAGGCTTCATCTACAATTGATTTTACGGGCACTTGCTTGTTGCCCCGGTAATTCCCATCAGCGGTCACGATAGCCTTGGCTTTGCAATCCAAAATGCGATCGGCTAGGGAGGTACTAGAAAATCCCGCAAAAACTACGGAATGTATGGCACCAATTCGGGCACATGCCAGCATGGCCACGGCTGCCTCAGGTACCATGGGCATGTAGATGATGACCCGATCTCCTTTTCCAATACCTTTGGACTGTAAGGCATGTGCAAACCTGCATACTTCTTCGAAAAGCTGTCGGTACGTGAGGGTCCTTGAGGGCTCTGTGGGTTCGTTGGGCTCCCAAATGATGGCAGGTCTCTCTCCAAGGGTGTAAAGGTTTTTTTCAAAAATATTTTCGGTGAGGTTGAGTTTGCCGTTCAAAAACCAGCGTACGTCTGGCTCTTCAAAATTCCATTGCAGGACTTTGTCCCATCGTTTTCTCCAATAAAAAGAGTCCGCGATGCGTGCCCAAAATTCTTCGGGCTGGGTGACACTTTTTTGGTATTCGTAGAGGTATCCGCTAAGGGTATGTAATCGGTCGCTCATGACTTGATGAGAAATTTTTGAAAATGATCAATGCTCGTAGGCTTTTCCAGCTCCCTTAGGAATGCGTATGTTTTGGATCAGGGACTGTACCTCCTTGGGCGGGGGAGGGCTTAGGTAGGATACGCCAAAGCAAACTAAGAAATTTAGAATCATGCCCAAGGTGCCTATGCCTTCGGGGGAGATTCCCCACCACCAATGGGCCGAAGTATTGAGATCGGGATACACAAATTTGAAATAGGTGATGTAGGAAATGGTAAACAAGAGTCCTGTGAGCATGCCAGCAATGGCGCCCTCCTTGGTGACTCGGGTGGAGAAGATCCCCAATAGAATCACTGGGAAAAAGGATGAAGCTGCCAAGCCAAAAGCAAAAGCTACCACTTCTGCCACAAAACCCGGAGGATTTATTCCAAAATAGCCAGCCAACAGTACGGCTCCAGCCGCAGAGATCCTGGCAATCCTCAACTCCTTCTTTTCCGAAAGGCTGGGGTTAAATGTTTTGAAAAGATCCCGCGATACAGAGGTAGAGATGACTAGCAATAGCCCCGCCGCAGTGGATAAGGCGGCAGCCATGGCACCGGAGGCTACCAGTCCTACGACCCAATTGGGCAAACGGGCAATCTCTGGGCTAGCCAGCACCATGATGTCTTTGTCGATTCGGAGCTCATTGGCCTGGGGATCCGCGAGGTATTGCACCTTGCCGTCTCCATTTTTGTCTTCAATTTGAATCAAATTGGTCTTTTCCCAGTTTTGAACCCAGTCGGGTAGCTCGGTCAGGGATTTTTGAGAGGTGGATTGAAGGGTATTGTAAATCCCAAATGCAGCCATAGCCGGTGCAGTAGTGTAGAGAATGGCAATAAATACCAAGGCATATCCTGCAGAAAGTCGGGCATCTTTTACCTTTGGTACGGTAAAAAAGCGGACAATGACATGAGGTAGACCTGCCGTACCTACCATCAAGGCCAAGGTGATCATAAGCATGTCTATCATGCTCTTTTTCCCTGAGGTATAAGCGCCAAATCCCAACTCTAGCAGCATGCCGTCAAGCTTATCTAAAAGAGGTTTCCCTTCGGCTACCGAACCTCCGAGTCCAAGTTGGGGGATGGGCATATCAGTAAGTTGAAGGGAAATAAAAATAGCTGGCACCATGTAAGCGAAAATCAGGACGCAGTATTGGGCTACCTGGGTGTAGGTGATGCCTTTCATGCCGCCCAATACGGCATAAAAAAAGACAATCGCCATGCCTATGACTACCCCCCATTCTATGGGAAGTTCTAGGTAACGGGAAAAAACGATACCTACCCCACGCATTTGGCCTGCTACATAGGTAAATGAGATGAATAAGGCACATACCACTGCTACCACTCTAGCTTTTTTGGAATAATAGCGGTCCCCTACAAAATCGGGAACGGTGAACTTTCCAAATTTTCTCAGGTAAGGAGCCAGTAGCAAGGCAAGCAACACATAGCCTCCAGTCCAACCCATCAAGTAGACAGATCCATCGTACCCTGAAAAAGCGATGATTCCTGCCATGGACATGAAAGACGCTGCCGACATCCAATCTGCAGCCGTAGCAAGGCCATTGGCTAGGGGAGACACACCTCCTCCTGCTACATAAAATTCTTCCGTGCTTCCTGCACGGCTCCAAATGGCGATACCGATATACAGGGCGAAGCTAAGTCCAACGAGCAGGTAGGTCCAGGTCAATATATCCATCTTATTCTTCGTTTACCTTAAACTCACGGTCCAGCTTGTTCATGCGGACTACATAGACAAAGATCAAAACGATAAAGGCATAGATAGACCCCTGCTGCGCAAACCAAAATCCTAGTTTATATCCTCCCAATCGGTAGGCATTGAGTTCCTCTACCCAAACAATCCCACATCCAAAAGATACCAAAGCCCAGAAAAAAAGAAGTATGGCGAGAGTTTGGAGATTTTTTTTCCAATACAATTTCATATGAGAAGAGGAGGGCGACATGGGCATTCTGGGGTTAAGGGCCTAGAGCAATAATCAAAAAAAGCGAATATTATTCTTTGAAGGAAGAAAACCTTGAAAAAAAGAATTAATCCGACTTCTACATAGTAAGTAAAAATGGAAGTGCTGATTCCAAACTAGGATTTGATCGGTAGAGCTCTGTAAATCCTATCAGCGTAACTTAAATGATAAACTCTGACGCCATAGCCAGGGCAGCAGCAATGCAGGTGATCAAAAGCTTGTTGAGCTGAAAATTGTGGTGGGGACTACTTTCAAAAAATATGGTTGTGGAGATATGCAAAAATCCACCCGTAACCAATCCGTACAAGATGCCAATTCCTTCTGGGGAAAGTAAGCCCTGATCGATCAAAAAAGCGCTGGAAAGCATACCAAATGGAGAAGATAAGGAGAAAATGATGAGCAAGAATAGGGTCCATTTTTTGGAAAGGGAAGAAGAAAGTACCGCGGCTAGGGCAAAAGCGGCTGGACCCTTGTGCATGATAATTCCCATCAGAATGGTTTTATCGCTGTGTGCGTGAGCCAGGGGATTACTAGGGGATACCGATCCATGCGATAGGAGGGTGCCTTCTAAAAAGGCATGAATAAACAAACCAACCATGAGGGAAATCACCCCTTTGTAGGAGGCAGCTTGATGCTTGTGAATATGCCCATGTTCTATCCCTGCGGACCAAAATTCAAGGACTTGCTGCAAAAGGAAGCCCAACAAAATATAAATCCCCATGCGAGTGGGGTCGTAATTCCCAAAAAATAATTCGGGAATAATGTGCAAAATGGTAATGGAAAAAAGGTAAGAACCTGCAAATACAAGAAACAATTTGAAATGCTTGTCCCTGAAATTGGGGGCCACAAATACCAAAAGCCCAGATCCTAAGGCTGTAAAAAAAAGTAGGAGAAAATAAATTGCCATAGTCCGTGCATCTTTTCCTTGCATTTCAGGAAGGATGACTCATTTTTTTACAAAGGTATAAAAATTCAATAATGTTGCATTTATGAGATCAGTAAATTGGAAAGGACAGGTATTTTCTTAGTTCTGGACTAGCGTACAGGGACACCTTTTCTCCTTTTTTATTAAAAATTAAAATCATTGAGACATCGCTACGAGCTGAATCTAGTTGCATGGCCTTGTACCATCCTTCCACCCAAAGCATTTCAGAAAGGATGCCTGCTTCCTTGGAGGATTTAGCAAAAATACTTGCACTTAGTAGGCCGTGTGTGACAGGATAGGCTGTTCTGGGATCAAGGAGTTTTGGTTTTTTTAGGGAATCCTGAAGGTAGTAGTCTGTGTACAGTCCAGAAGTTGCTACCGACATATGGTCCAAAGCGATCAGTCCTTCCTGCTTTTTTTCCGTTGAGTCAGGGTGGATAAATGTAAGTTTCCACAACTCTTTTTTTTCGTTTAGCCCCTTGGCTTTGGTATGTCTCCCCAGCTGAATAAAATAGTGCCCTACCCCCTTCAAGTCTAAATACTGAGCAACTTGATCTAGGGCTATGGTTTTTCCAAAGTCACTGAGATCTAATTTTAATCTGGGGTCGGTTTTATAAATCAAGGTATCGGTGACCACCAAACCCTTCATTGCCATCCTCGAAAGCATGCCTGGAAGATCGGTACTATCTTGTAGGGTGGCCTTGGTGGAAGAAAAACTCCATACCCCATACAAGTCCTTGCTGCTGGGGTCCCAGGCCATTTCGGCTTTCTGCGCTTGGTTCAAAGCAGATCTCAATAAAGCTACAAATTCCGACGAGGGGTTGATCAAGGAATCTTGCGCATTCAATTGGGACAATTCTGTCCTTGGTGAGGCCAACAATACTTGCTGGGCATGGTGGGTAAAAATGGAATCTATGCTAGAAGATAGGGAGCTGCTCAGAGGTGGGTACAAGACCAAAAAAGAATCTCCAAGAAAATCTCCCTCCAAAACCACCAATCCCTCTGCAGTCCTACTTTCTCTAAGCGTAGGTTCTTGATTTATCAGGGATCGGAAAAGATAAACCCCCAGTACCAGTAGAACCAAGATCAAGGAATAGAGTAAATTTTTACGCGTTTGGGTAGTCATGCTCAGGAGATTTGCTTACAAATTTATCCCATTTTTTTTAAGCAAAGGATAAGTCCCTATTTCTGCTTCCATTGTGTATATTTGTTCAGACCGAGCACCGCATGAGAGAAGATTACCTAACTGGAAGTGACTCCCACCTGGGACCTAAGGATCGTGAATTTGAGCGGGCTTTACGTCCCTTGAGCTTCGAGGATTTTACGGGTCAAGCCAAGATCATCGAAAATCTGCGGGTATTTGTACATGCAGCCAAGAAAAGAAATGAACCCCTGGACCACGTACTCCTACATGGACCTCCCGGCTTGGGCAAGACTACCCTGAGCCACATCATTGCCAACGAACTACAAGCGGGAATAAAAATTACTTCTGGACCTGTGCTCGACAAGCCTTCTGATTTGGCTGGTCTATTGACCAACTTGGAAGAGGGGGATGTGCTATTTATCGATGAGATCCACCGCCTCAATCCCATCGTGGAAGAATACCTCTACTCGGCAATGGAGGATTACCGCATAGATATCATGCTGGATAGCGGTCCCAATGCGCGTTCGGTTCAAATCTCACTCAATCCCTTTACGCTCATCGGGGCCACCACCCGCTCTGGATTGTTGACTTCTCCACTGCGGGCACGCTTTGGAATCAACTCCCGCTTGGAATACTACGATGCCAAGTTGCTCACCGATATTGTCCTTCGTTCTGGGGGGATTTTGCAGACACCCATCGACGAGGTGGCTGCATTTGAACT
>Ga0194117_10002180_pt1 | contig 21218 bp, 13 predicted proteins | sample TA2MahsurfametaG_FD_160579 | JGI IMG/M metagenome (GOLD analysis project Ga0194117, IMG submission 160579) | Freshwater microbial communities from Lake Tanganyika, Tanzania - TA2015009 Mahale N1 surface | ecosystem: Environmental > Aquatic > Freshwater > Lake | place: Tanzania: Lake Tanganyika...
TATCAAAATTAACAACTTCATCCAAAATGATTTAAAGTGAGATAAATCCTTATAATCTTTAACAATAATTGTTAACTTGAAAAAAATCCAAATGCAAAGAAACAATCTGTTCAAATTCTATCAGATCAGTAAAAAATACTTTTAGTCTTTATATAATTTCCATTGAAAAGTTTCTTTCATTTGATAATTAAATATCAAGCTTTAAGCTTGTAAAGCTAGAAAATTAAGTATTATTTCTGATAATATAGATCCCAATGAGTACTGAACCCTATTGTTTTTGGGATGCCAAGTCAAGAGAGGATACCTTTGTACTGATAGCTCACACATTTATCGCTTCCTCTGTCTTTCTGCTTAGTATTTTCAGGTTATTAAAATTTCGAAGAGTTTACAATCTCTCCCAAGATAAGTACATTAACATCTGTGTAAAAATTCATATTCTCACTCTTCTGTGGGCTCTCACGTTCTTAGTGGAATACATATACTCGATCTCTATGTTTTTTGCAGAGTTGAATCAAGATCCTCTCCCTAAAGATATAAGTCCAAGTTCTAAAATATTTGCAATTCTTAATAAGATTCCAAATTTTATAGTCCAAACCATAATCTTTCAGATATTAGTTTTTAAGTAATCATTTTCTGATCAAGCTATCAAGGCTTTTACGACAAAATCAAAGTCTAAAATTTTAAAATCAACCATAATTTCTATCGCTTCTACATCCATTACATCTTCAAAGCAAGATTAGTCCTTCATACTTTAGCATTACTCTCTTTGATCATATTTTCCAATGACTAGCAGATCTGGACAACATCTAAAATGTAGGCGTTTCGTTATAAAGAAACATAATTTTTGAAATCTCTGACTCTGTTATAATCGCGGCTATCCTCATCTATTCATTGATATCTTTTCTGAGGGAAGGAATTTAGAAGAACGAATCGCTATTCGATGAGAATATTCGAGACGAGGTAAGTGATTGGTTAGTCAGATTAAGACAGAGTACTATATGATGATTGTTTCTGACATTCTTGGGATAGTCACAAGCTGTTATTTCTTAATTTATAAGCCTTATTTTACTGATGTCAATAAGATCTCTTGCATGGAATAATTTGGAAATCACATGGAGTAAATCATCGCTTATTTAGATTTTTCATCGGATATAATATTGTTGGATTAATAGTCAAACATTTTGTGCCGATCCTGTGGTTTTTAAAGATGTATAATTACAAAAATACGGGAGTCTTGAGGTCTTATATTTAAGATGATACGTAATAAAATCTAGTAACGTAAAATCCTTTGATCGTGTCGACACACTGAAAATAATGATTCTAATATTTTAAATTATTCTTTTATTTATCAAAAAGTCATTTATTCATCATCCTTTGATTTTCCATATGTGTAGATATTTGTAAGTATAAGATCATCACTATATATGCCTGATTTAGTGATGATCTTTTTCAGCTGGATTACTATTATGCCCAATATTTATGGATTGGTAGATTAACAATCTGCAAAAAAATAATTCTTAAAGATAATAAACACATTACAATAAATACTCTATCTAAGATCAACTATTAGTCTGAATGAGACACCAGAGTTTCAAAATGATGTTCAGCCCAATTAAAATAGCTATGTAATTCACAAACATATTCACAACCATCAATTGATACACCTAAGGAATGCAAACAGAAAGGAATTTTTCATGTAAAAATTTCATAAACACGACGATACTCAATGTACTCTTGAGGATCACGAAAAATGACAAGATGATATCGAACAGTAGTTGACCGATATAGCTTATCTTCTTCATTTTGTAAAGGTATCTAAGGTATAGAAAGTGCAAACTCAGTATTATTTATATTCCTCCGAGACTTTTATAACTTAATCCAAGTTAGGAATGTAGTTCAGTCATTTAGTTGAAGTTACATTGATTTTTATCGAGATTAAATCCACTATAGATGTTGATGATGCCTAACGGTAGTTGCAGAAATACAAAGTATATATAAAGGGATATTATAAATATTGAGCAGTGAGCCCCTGATTATCCTTAATTCCCTTAGGCATTTTGTACAGCTTATTCTTATCTAAACTCAGATTCATCCAAAAAGACATTTGCGAGGTCATTGTGCTCAATTTTATTTATATCATCATCTTTAAGCACACGCTAGTTTACTTTGAAGTTAGTCAAGTCAATTTAAGGATTAATATTTAAAGCCCTCTTGGTTATTTTTTGGATGACAGTATAGTTGAGTCGAATTCGCGAGTAAGAAACTGTTTTACGGCAGAAGGGACAGAGAGGTTTCTATCTGATAGCGATGAGACAGACTTTACAAATACAATGGTTGGATTGACAGATAATTAAGGGTTTATTTGTATTGAGATTGTATTCTTTGTAGCAAATATCACAGCGTTAGCAAAAAATGATTGATGATTTTTTTGAGATTGATTTTTGTAGCATAATAACTCTATAATTTTTGTGCAATTATTGTAATAAAGTAATCATATTAAAATGGTTTAAAAATACAGATGAAGAAAGGCAGAAAATTGAATTCAAAGAGATTTTAAAGATAATAAAGAGGTATAAATATGTACTGACACAATTATTCCCATTTTTAATTAAAATACTTTTATTAGATGAAAGTTATAACATATTTTAATTTTACACAAATTCTGAGGTAAAGAGTGTTAAATTGTTGGAAGCACAATGTTCAATTTATTGTTTGGCTACTGCTTATTTCCTTTTTCGGATCTTAATCATTTTATTATCTAGAATTAGACTAGCTTGATTTTTTTCAAGGAACTCAAATGATAAAATTTAGCCATTAAATTTTAGTGCTGATTTGTTTATTTTTATAAACAACCACTACTAAAGGATTATTTATTAGTTAATAGGTATCATGAATCAAAATAAGAAACATCTTGGACAACAGTTAACCACATTCTACAAAGACGCATCATCGGCTCTAAATTTTGCTCTTGGAAATTCGCCGCTCGAGCCTCTACCTCAAACTTTGGCCTAAGAGCAAGAAAAATAAGCTCCCAAGTCCAGGAAAACTTCAAATAAAAACATTTTTGACTATATCTAGGACTTTTCTATTGATTAATCATTTTAGAATCGAATTAGCAACTTGAAACTTGGTAGCAACTTCAATCCAAAATTAAAAGAGAGTGTCTTTAAAAAACACAAAAAAGAGCAGGAATAGTTACACTACAAGAATCGGAAAGCAAACTAAAGTTTCTACGTGAGAAAGGAAATCTCAAGTAAAATGAATTATGATAAATACACAATTAAGTTTGAGAGTCAATCAAAGTAACATTCTTTCACGATTAATGGTTAAGATTTGAATAAACTTGGTCCTTAAGCAGACCTCAATGATACTATTGTGGAATTTTACCTCAAATTTGTACAAAATATTTCTCTGCCTTCATAAATGCAAAGTAAATCATATTTTTTTTCCTCGTTTTTCATGTAAAAGCTAATCGCATAATTCGGAAAAGATGATTACGTAAGTGAGAGAGACCCTTATTGGCTCTTAACAAATGTAAAAAATAAAGTTACTCTAAGCTATGCTAATGTTAAACGCTGGACAAGAAAAGATGACATTTTTCAAAAAGAAATAGTAGTTTTTCCTATAAATGCTTTCAGACATTGGTTCTGTATCATTTTGCGAAAGCCTTATGCACTTTTAAATGAATAAACTCATAACAAATGTTAACTTATCTATTGTGACAGCATGTTCTAAAAGAAGTCTTTTATTGTAGCAGCAATAAGGAGATATTTATAGCTTTAGGGTGAAGAGAAAAAAGGCTTAACTTTACAACTTAACTAAAATAACCTTCCTTGTTATCAATTGCTTTTACCGAGACAGACTAATACTCATGACTGCGGAATCTATATGTTAGTCTATATATAATAACTTTGTAGCAATCCTAAATATTTGGATTAGCTAAACCAAATAAAGAATCGAATAAAGCTTAATCTCTTTCCAAGGAGTTTGATCTTCTCCATGCGTTAAAGACTTCGAATTCTTTTCAATAGATTAATTAATGCCACATCTTTACAATCTTCGACTCATATTTTAAAGGAATTCATACAGTAGAAGTAAGAAATAATGAAAGCAGCCAATCCGAATGACTATGATACGCTTAATTAGAAAGACCAGGAGCTTTATGAGAAGATGTATATTGGGAATATATCTGGTGAATGTAGCTATGAAGAAAAAGCATTCATGTGCCAAATCAGATTTTATCTTGACCCAGAAATCAACTACTATGAGAAAGACAGATGATTTACTCTATGTTATTTTGTGTTAAGTCTTAAAAAATATCTAGAAAATCAAAGTAAATCCAATCGAAAATAACAGAACCACAAGTATCAGTACTTTTGATAAGCCCAATTCTTTTTTTATTACGGATAAGAATAATATGGTAACTGGTTTAATTGAGATATTAGTCTTCCAGCTATTTTTATCATCGTATCTAAATAGACAAACTACTTTATAACAACTTCAGATAGGTGATATATATCAGTTTTATTCTCATCTTCCTCTTCCTCTCCCACGTCCACGTAATGGTCCTTGTTGTTGAGTGAATTGCTTCATCATTTAGTTCAAAAGTGTGATATTTCTTTACCCCTTGTTTACTTTCGACATGCCAACAATATTAGTCCTTTTTCGATGGACTTTAACTATACGTCCTCTATGTTTGAGTCCTGTTAAATTTAAAGCCATTTACACTCCATTTTCAGTGTCAAAAGATAGATACGCGCAGCCTTTTGGTTGCTTGGTAAATGGATCTTTGAGTATAGTAATTCTAGATATACATCCGCAGTCTTCGAAAATGATCTTTAATTCTTAATTTGTAGTTTTGTAGTCGACATTTTAAAGAAATATAGATTTTGCATCCTACCTTTTACGTTCTTATAGTTTCTTCTAATTCTCATCATCCTTTCCCTGCGAGACTAAGGATTCTTTTCGAGATGGTTGTTACGAGTTTAGTTCTGATTTATCCTCTTGGCTACCCTCCATGCAATTATTCGTACTGTAAATTAATATTATCTGAATTTAAATATTAGTTAATTTTAACAATTCCAATGAACTTAAAATTATAGACAGTCATAACTTTATAGTGTTATACTATGAATTTAAATATAGCTATGAATTTTTTATCACTTTAAAAAATCAAAAATTAGTTACAAAAGGATTCCTTAATATATGATTGCAAGTTATTTCCTAAAACTATTTATTCTTTTCTTAAATAATAAAAGAGTATATCTATTTATAATAATTAAAGAATTAGTGAAGATAACTGATGTAGTAGAGGTAGCTCACAATAAATAATCATATTTAAATTATTAATCAACATGTAATAGTTAACAATGTGGAACAAATTCAACTTCTGCAGAATAACAGTCGTGACAAAAAACAGCAAGCCCTTTCAACATAAATTGTTCAACTTCTTCAGAAATTTATCAATAGATTCATACAATTGTATTTCAATGAAGATCTAGAACAAACCAGTCTACATAGTCAGTTCGTTAAAGAAAAGATAACACCTCTTTCTCATTTACATGCTCAGGCCTACTCTCAAGTTTTGCAGAAGTAAGTCATTAATAATTATTTGCAAAGACTTAAGTTAACTGAAAATACTTAGCTACTGATTTTGTAAAGTTTGGAAGTATTCATGAAGTTGATGAAAATCTACAAAGATAATTCAGTGAATCCAATCATTGTAAATGTAACTTTGAATTCTTTCAAAGAAATATGGAAACATTATAGGTCTTAGAGTGATGGTTTCAGTGAAAAAGTCCACAGACATTTACTAAATTTGTGGAAATATGTTCCCTATCAATTTCTAAGTGAGTTTTTAACAGACTTTAACCTTTTGAAACCTTATCAATAGATGAATATAGAAGAGTACATCTCTTATTATTAAGATTCTTCAGCTATCTATCCAAATTGTTTTTTTAGAATAAAATCCAACAAGGATGCGAATATTATCGCCTGTTTAAGTAGGGTCAAAAAATTACACACGAAAACTAAATTTTATTTTAAAAGTTTTAATATGAACAACTTTTGCCTAGGATCACTAAAAAAGATCATATTTTCAGTTAGTTTGTCATTAATTTGATAAAGAATGATAGTAGTATTTCGAGTAAAGTCTTTGAAAGCATTGAAGTAAAATAATGCTAAAAGCTTGTCAAACTTGCAGGCAAAAATATTGAAGACCATCCAAAAATAATGCTTTATGCGATGAAAAAACACTATAGAGATGCGGCTCGTAGTAACAAAGAATGGTACATAATTGAAGATAAAATCAGTTACAGCTTAGAGTTTATCAAATGGTTTATAAAGGATTTGAACAAAAAGTACATTAAAAGAGAAAGTGATTCTGAATCATCAGTTGGAAAAGAGGAAAGTAAAAACTTTTTTATTCAATCTAAATAAGAAGCACATCTTATCATCCAATCTATTAGCAAAAGAGCTAATATTCTACCATAAGTGTAAAAATACGTTGAAAATCCCTTGTATTAGCATGATGCTTACATCCCTGCAGAATTTATCTTCTCTAAAATCAATAAAAAACCTCTGGAATAGACCTACTTGACACTTTAGAGCCTGAATTTCACTCCTGAAGATATTTTGTTTCTAGATAAAATTGATGAGAGATTTCAGTACGCTATAAGATAGCTACTTAGCGCTCCAATAGTTGGTTTTGACACTTAATTTTGGGCAACTGCTAATAAATTTGAAGAAGGTGGGACTTCTATTATTCAGTTAGCAACTCACAAGAAATGTTTTATCTTTGATTATCAAGCACTAAAGAAATAAATTTATTTTTAGGAATTTTTGATAAAACTCATGTCAAATGATGAGATCATTAAAGTAGGACATACAGTTTAGTCAGATATGCAGTTACTTCTTAAATCTTTTAAAAAAGAGCTGACGCTAAGAGGACTAATAGATTTGACTCATTTATTAAAAAAGTTTTATAGGAATTAGGTGTATTCCTCTTTGGCGTTCATGAGTTAAAAGTTTTTAGGCAAAAAAATGTGCAAGTATGAGCAAAGAAGTAATTGGAATCGTCGTCCTCTCAAAAAAACACAGACATGCTATGCCTGTCTTGATGCACTCGCTTGTATATACATCTATTAAAAGATGTAGAAGTAAAAAAACATTTCTTTTAAAGAAGTTTTCAAGCCAATTAATGAAAAACCTAAAGGATTACTTCTAAAATAAATAGATTAGCAAATAGTTGTTATTTAAAAAAAGAAGGAGGAAAAATCTAAAATTAAGTAGTAAAAAATAGAGTATGAGTTTGATTTCGACAAGTTCAAAGATTATTTATAAAACCCTATCTTTTTGGTAGATAATATGCTAAAGAAGCTCTGCTCAACCATGAGAAACTGTGGTTTAGATGCTGAATTTATTTCTGTAAAAGATTATGACCTCGTTACATCTCAAAGCAAAAAAGAAAAACGAATTTTGATTACCAGAGATAGTAAACTTACTCTCAAAAAGTACTCTAATTATGCAATCTACTTTTTGAAAGAAAGAGGTGATAGTGACATCATGTTCAAATAAATTTTAAAAGCCTTCAATCTAGACTTAAATCAGTTTCAAACACTATCTCGTTGCGTTAAGTGCAATAATAATGAGTTGATCATAATTTAAAAACAAGAAGCTATGAAAGAAATCCATTTCGCTTATGAAGATAGTAGTGTATAGACATTTTGGAGGTGTACAAAATGTAAACAAATTTATTGGGAAGGCGGGCAGTTCAAGAAGGCGAAAAGTAAATATGAATAACTAAGAAAATGATAGTCAATAAAAATTTTTAGATTATTCATCACTTCATTTTCATTTTTTGTATTTGTCTGCAGAGCAAGTTGAAGGTAATTTGATCACTCTTTGTCATGGGATCTTTGCTGAGTGTTTTTTTTGCTTGGTTTAACAGAATAATTTATTATTATCGGAGTGACTGTAATTTATTTGATCTTTATTCCTCATAGCTATCAACATCCAAAAAAGTAATGTTTTTGTTTTGACTAACTGCTTATTTTGAAATTTACTTAGGTTTTTACATCATAAAGTTTAATTTTTATGCTATATTCATTAATTATTTTTGCTTTTTAGCTTATCTTTATCTAATCGAATCTTTTGAGATAGTCTCTGATACCTTTACTCTATTATTTTCATGTTAAATTTCTCTCTCACTGATACTATTCGGCGGTAAACAAATATTAGGCTTTGTTTTTATATTTTACAACCGATATTTTTCAACTTAAATCTCGTTAAGGGGCAATATCTTTTTAGATAATTTTTAATTATTTTCTTACTAAATTCCAATTATTTCCTCAAAGGTTCTTTTCACAGGATTTCCAATGCGTTCAAAATAATTTTACTCACTATCAGGTATCTCTATAACAGATTGCAATTTTTTAGTTTTTTGAGTATTACTTTTGGAATTATTGATTTTCTAAATACCTCTAACATCCCCTTACTGTACTTCTTTTTAGTTGGTGTTATTATCATCCTCCTAAATATCAATTACTTATACAGCAGTTTATTATTTTCGAGCTTCGTTATTCAATTAGTTATTTTGATTCCTTGGGTTCTATTCACTCTATTACTCTTCTATTTCATTCTATTTTTCAACAAAAATAGGTTATGCATTCTTGCTAAACGTTATTTCTTTCAGATTTGTTCTTGATTTGATCAAGCTCTCTAAATAATCATCAACAAATAGATCGTAAGCTCTCTTTTTACAGATGGGACACTTCCATTTTTGTTTAGAGTTATTTGATGTCAATGATAATTTTACAAAGTTGTTCAAGTCAAAAGGTTGATAGTGAGTTGTACAATGCTTTGATCTTGCAGGACATGTGATCTGTGTTCCAAAATACTGGCACTGTAACGATATATTTATCTTTTAGACCTAACACTAATTCAAGCTCTGGTTCATGTATTATTGAAGTAGCTGCTTAGATTACTTAATTGATAATCTTTCTTTCTTGAAATTCTCAGAGATTTGTTTGGAAAATTCTCGTGTTTTGACTGAACAAACCATAATCAAGTGGTTTTATTGTAGCCGTGGATTTTGTTATATTTTAATATGCTTTTATTTTATATAGAGAGTGGTTAAGTAAGAAAGTAGGTATTTGTTAACATGAACTTATTCGTCATTTCTCCTTTTGAGAGGAGATGTAGCAGGTAATGGTTCAAATTCTTTCAATGCGTTATTTGAAATAGTAAGTCTGCATTTTTAAGGAAAAGTCATTTCGTATCTATTAGCTTCATTTAATCTCACACATCTTATGTAGACATTATCTAATTTTTGCATATCAAATTAAAATTTCATTTTGTATTATATCTCTTCTTTGGGCTAGTAATATAGATAACCCAAGAAAAATATTTCATCTACTAGCCTATGTGGATAACAGTTTTTCATGTAACAAACGGGACATTAGTATAGTTTCTATTTTTTTTCTTGTGGCCAGAAACAATGTGGATGGAAAAAGTGATGACATTTATAGCAGGTAATTAATAATTTCTTATCTTCAAAGTTCCGGGATAACTCGGATCCACAATAACAATTATAACTCTTTCCTTTCCAAAGGTTGTCTATAATAATTAAATCTCCTTGAACGTCAAGCAACTTTTTTACTATTTCTTAGAACTACACTTGAGTAGATGGATGTAATTTCACAGAAAGTTTTTCAAAAAAAGAAATAATAAGCTTGCTACTTTAAGATGTTTTTGCGTTAGATTCTTTGAAGGCCTTTAGTTGTGTTAGTAAATATTGAGTGATTATGAGGGCTGGCTCTGTAGGCTCTGTAATTGAGATGTCAAGAGTGTTCTGAAGTCCATAGGCGATGTCAGTCATGTAAATTTGTGATTTGTTTGCCAATTTGAAAGCCTTGATGACTAGCTCTTTGAATTGATTTACAATAGGTCTCTGACTGAAGCTCATTAAATCAAGATACTTGGATAGATTAGTACGAGTAGACTTAAAAGAAATCATTTATAAAATTGAGTATTTCAAAAATGTAGATCGACAAAATATTTGGATAGTTTAAACATCAAAGATTTTACATTATGAATTAATTTAGTTTTTAAGATGAGACAATCTATTTTAGATGAAGAAATTTAACAAAGAATACTTTATTGTCTTTTATTTTTGGAAGCACATAAATAAACATTTTGAAAAGAAGGGATATAAGAAGAGAAATTATAACTTAACCTATAAAATATTATATGTGTTGAGTGAAATTGTTTTTGATAGTTTAAGATAAGATAATAATAAAAAATAGAATATCAATTTACAAAATCAACTTTAAGCAACTAAAAAGCTCTAAATTCTAGTAATTTTACAACAGGTATTTATTAGACTCTTAATCTTCAGTTTCTCAAATATTAACGCACAATTTGAAAAGGTCAACTAGCATATTATTTGACTCGAGCCCTTTTTGGGAGTCACATTCAGTATATTTTTAGAAATCGATGATTTTTTGAGGGTGCCTTCCTCATCAACTATAAAAAAGAAGCTATCTAGAAAAATTGTTGCAGTTTAAACATTCGAATTTGCAATGAACTATCCGATTACAAAATTTTATTGTGTGAAAATTAATGAAACAATGCCTTCATATTGGAAATCAGATTTATCTATCAGTTGCCATCTGTCTACAAATTATTAGTGTAAAATCTACTTTTTGATGAAATTGAGATGCCTGAATTACTAAAATTAAAGCTTCAACTTGGGGATTATTTAGACCTCGGAGTTTAGAGAGATCCAGATTTTATTCCAGTTTATCTTTTAACCTAAACTGTTAACTTCTGCTTGTAGCTACTTGCTGAGATGCTATATTTACAGTAAGCTTTAGAAGAAACGATTATCGAGAGGTCTATTTTCTTAACTCACGAGATAATCATAAATTTGTTGTATCCTTTTACGTTTTTAGAAAATGTTTTTATTATCTAGTTTCAAAGCATTAATATAGGTCTGAATATATTCTAAGGAGGATTGAAAGACTTATATTTTATTCTTTACAACTTAAAACTGATTCAGATTCTGAATTATTGGAGACAGATTTATTTTGTTGATGAAGAGGCTTTTGTTGTGGAAATGATTGTCTAAGCATTCAATCTTTCCGCATATGAATTATCCACAATGGGGAGAGTTGCATATGTAATAGAAAGGCTGTTGATGGACTTTACACAATAAAACTATATTTCCTTCATAACAGTTGAGAATCTCTTATATTTTTCCGCAGTTTTAAGCTTTCATTATTGAGCAGTGTTAGGGATAAAATCAAAATTTATGTATTAACTGACTACTCATTTTTATATATTGGCAAAAAATTTTCCACATTTATAACAAAACTTATCTCAGAAAACAAAAAAGAATTGTTGAAATGCTAAGTTACTTTTAACTTTTGATTCTTGTAAGGCAATTCACCAATAAAATAAATTTAAGCTTCCAATTATAATATATTTTCCAATGCGTATTTCTTACGACTCGAAAAAAAGGAAAATTATCTCGAAAAGGAAATAAGAATAAGATGATTTATCGAGAAAGTCATCATTTGTGGAGAATTCTTCCAACGTATTCATGGACTTTAAGAAAACTGATAACTCAGTCTAATCATTAAGGAGAGCTTTAGAGCAGATTTCGACCAGTTTAACTGATGAAAAGGAGATAAGGTTAGAATTATAACAAAAAGTAACTAAATTATACTAAAGAGGGATTAAAAGAGAAACTTAACTGCAGAAGCTATTGCAATAAACACTGCCTTTTTGTAATGAACAAAGACCTTTAAAAGTATCAAGCAATGCACTAAAATAAGTACAGAAACAATTAATCTAATTTTTCACCAAAACAAATGAAATGGCGAATCAAAAAATTTCAGAGCAAACTCATTAACTATAAGGCTTAATGTAGCGTAAAATTCGAAACATCACTTAGTATATGTAGCAAGAACTGTAAAAAAGTAAAAAATTGCTAAAGCTGAATTATGAAACAATAAGAAAGTAGATCAACCGAATTTTAGAGTTAGGCAAAGCAATTTTAGATGATAATTAGACATTGAGAAAGGAATTAGAAGATTTGAAGTTTAGAAACACGATATTGAGAGAAGAGAAGTCAATACTTATTGTGTAGGTATTGGAGAAGAAAAGTATGATTAATCAGATTTATAAAGAGTTAAAGCAGAAATATAAAAAGGATGATCTTCTTAATTAAGAAATCACTGTGCTTAAAAGATAAAGAGAAGAGGTGTAAAAATAATATTAGCGTTACGAGAAGTAAATTAGAAGAAAAATGAATAAAGAAACACTGAACTTTAGATAAATCTAGGCCAAATCTATTCTAGCTTTCGGTATTTAAAATCCTCCCAATATGTAAACTATTTAATCTGCCTCATCAAAGAAAAAAAATAGTATTCAAAGAGAAGATACATATTATTCATCAACTATTACTAAACCAGCCATAAGAAAATAAACTCAGAGATTGTTCACAACTATTGATACACATAAAAAAACAACTGCTTCAAGGGTTTCAACTGCTGCCATCAACAAAACTCAATCATAATCTCAAAGAAGAGTATATGACTAAAAGACATAGAAAGTAAACAGTATGATTTCTTCATTGAAGCGATAGTTGTAAAACGAAAGAAAAAAATCATGTGAGCAGATTAAGAGACTAAAAAGGTATCAAGTTTACCAAAAGTAGATGGAAAATATTCTTTGTGAAAAGTTTATAGAGAAATAGAAAAAGTAAGCCAACACGACACAATAATATCTCAAAAATAACAAAAATATTATTAAAATAAACTAAATTGTCAAAGAATTAAGCCGCCGTATGCTTAGCACTGCAAATCCCTCTATTAACAGTGGCTACCATGACTTTGGAGATCTACTTTAATAAATTTAATAGGAAGAAGGAATTACCAAATGATACAAATATGTTTACATATTTATTATTTATTTTTATCTAATTGCATCGTGTTAAATGGAAACAAAAAAATGATAAGGTTCAATAGGACAGAAATCATCGAAATTATTGAGAACATTCATAAAAAAGAATTGATCAAAATATTCCACTAGTGAAGACTTAGTTTTTTTAGAAACTTTCATGACTATAATTCATGTTATTATGGACAGTTATAATTTTAATATAAAGTTATTAGGAAACTTAACGGATGACTTCGTCTTAAAGAAAACTACAAAAAAGCCATTCTCTACGTCAAAGAATTACGCCTACTTACATACATCATTAGATTTTCGACGACATCCCATCTTAGCTGCATAAAATAAGGTGTACTCCTACTTTCATATCTACTGTTTTTGATTGCGAAGGATATAACACAATTACCACTCATTCAAGAGCTAAGCATGAAGAGAGACCTATAACTGGTAGTATTACTTATAGAAATGTTAGCAAATAGAGAAAACAAATTGAGGTTTTTAGTTATAAAGGGATAAATCAAGAAGATAGTCACAAATAAACAGACAGAAAAGAATAAATGCTAAATTCGATCAATGACTATGGAGTTAGAACTTCAAGAATGAGAAAAATTGTGGAACAGATGTCCAATCCTATTTTTGGGTCTACTTATTTTTGGCAACCTGAATTAAATCAAAAGCATAGGACTAATAATCATCATTAAAACTAGATCAATCAACAAGATCAAATCTAGATAAATCTATAATTAAAGAAAAATGAGGATAAGAATTTAAATGAAACAATAAATAAAGAGATAGCTAAAGAAAATGATCCTTCAAAGACAATACAAGCTAAAAGATAAACCTAATAGAAAAAGAGAGTTGAGAATAGACTAGTAAAGAACAAAAGTACCAAAGAAAATGCCAAGCTAAAAACTAATGCTAAAAAGCAGTAAAATATAGTTAAAAAGAAATGATTTCACTTTTTATTTTTTTTAAATTCAGGAAACCAAAATTATTTAGATTGTACTGGTGATTTTTAACAAATAACTGATTACTCCATAAAGTAAATTTAGTGAGTTTATTAATGTAATGATTAATTATTTCAATTACTTTAATCTAAACTAATAACATAAAACATTTTATTTGTAGGATATAAATTTTTTATTTCTCAAATGATTTTTTATGGCTTTTGACAGTAATTTAATTGATTTTAAATAAAATAAGTTATTGCATGTTTAATTAATTTAATTATTACATGACTTCAAACAAGTAAAGCTAAAGCCACTCACTCCTCAGTGACCCTCTCCCCAGAATATACGCCTGCTTCTGCGATAGAATTTACACTACTTACCCTGGCATCTATCTGCACCTCAAGTCCAAGCACTCTCATTTATTTTATAAATACAAAAATTCAAAAATTACTAGGCTTTTCAAAAAAATTAAGGATGAAGACGGTAATTATATCTATCGGCTTGAACAACTCTCCGAACACAATTCTTAAGTACTTAAGGAGGACCCATCTTTTTTGAAGTAGATAAAAAGAGAATATTAAGTTGTCTAAGACTCGAATTACATTTATAAACATAAAAAAAACAAATATCTTTACTAAAATCCTAGTTTAAGAAGAAAAAGGACAAGTACTTTCGCAACTCTCGAGTTTCAAGGAAATAACTTTGGCTAATAAATGTAAAAAGGAAGATTCATGACGAATCCTTTTCCTAATATACCTATGGGTATGGGCTATCCACAATTTACTCCATTATTTCAAAGTTACTCACCTGTTTTTCCAGAGTTTATGATGACAACAAAAAAAGTTATGCAAAATTATTTGCAATAATTTTAAACTAATTAGAAACTACAAGCCAAAAAATATCTCTATAACCTCATGGTTTACATAGACAAAAATTTTGAGAAGATAAAAGATGAGAGAATGAAGAATAAGATCTTCCTATCTTACTGCTGTGACTTTGATCCTCAGTTTATTGCACCACTCATTCTTTCTTACCTGTAACTCCTTTAAACTAAGAAAAACAATGTCTCATAAAGTCAGTAGGGTTATTCACACGATGCTGAGATTTTGTGCATTAAAGGTTTTTTCTAATTATTGAGGAGTCAATGGATTGGCTAATCCGAGATGCAGCAGCAAAGTTTATAAAAACAAAAGAAGGTTAGTTATAAGTAAAAGTAAAAGATATAGGTGCTAGTAGAATGGCAAGAATAGAATCAGCAATATAAATTAGATCTAAACTAATGATTTACCTCTCTTTATAATAATCCATTGAAAAACAACTTTTACTATGAAGTATCTTTTACAATTTATCTAGTTTTTAAATGTCTTACCGATTGATAAAGTCTTATTACTTTGTCACTTACCTTCATCTAACATATAAATCATAAAAGGTGTCAATATTTACAAACTAAGCCTTTACAGAGGCAGTGATCTATCTATTTACATTTATAAACTTACATGATCAATAAAAAATAGATACTGATTATATCAATAACTCATCTTTTGCCTAATCAATCCTTCGATATTATTGTCAAATATTATTAATAACCAGTTTAATAAATTAAATGCACTGATACAATCACTTGAAAATGATTTAGAACACTTCATAGTCATAAATACGTTCAGTTCTCGAAGCATCCCCACCCAGCAAAATATTGTATTTCTATCCATGAGAAGCATAGTAACCATTGCTTAATGCGAAGTTACTAAATAATAGCAACTAGAAACATCTGATTCTGAGCTAGCAATTGCCAAAAATCAAAAAATAATCGTCGTATGAGACAGATCTACAGCCTTCGATCAGTTCGAAAGAAACCATATTTGTTAAAGAACTTAAGAAACCTCCCTTTGAAGGTTGTTTTTGCTGACTGATACCGTCTTATGAGAAGCCTGCTATAGACATGCCATTCTCTAGTTTGATGACAATGCATATATTGGGATGTTAATCAATGTATTTGTGGAAGTTGATTTTGTTAATGTTGTCAAAGCGATAGAGTAGTTTGGTGTATAGTATTTTTCTTTTGGTATATTTTTGTACTTGTTGACGAAGAAATTCTTTTTCGTATGGGTATTAATGTAGAACATTTCCCTAGAAAATATGTAAATAAGCTTATTCCTGCAATTATTTAATATAAAGTTATAGTTATTTCTTTAATTTTTAGTTGCTCCTGATACTGAGACAATGCTACTCTTTTAGCAATTCGAGTTATTTTTCAAGCTAAGTTTATGAATTCCGGCTCCTGTTGAGGAGCTAAGTCAGACTGGTTATTTAGTCATTTTTTGTGACTATATCTTTTTAGTTTATAGTATTGGCCTGGTGGGCGATTTATAAACTTTCCTCATGTTTTTTAAGTTATGTTTGCAAGATCTATTTTTATCTATTTAATTTTTCTTTTAACTAGTTTTTTTAATGATATAATTCTTTTTGTTGATTTTCAAATCTATCCTGAAGTTCTTTTTAGTTTCGTTATCTACTCTATATCATTTGTCGATGACTTTAAATCAACTATCTTTTTTGTTTTTAGTAACATTGTTATAGTGTCTGTTTTTCCTACTCATGAATTCTACTCTTTTCCTTTAGCTATTCCTTGAGCTTTTCTATCTGCATATTAAGCTCTCTGTTTATTGTTCTTTCAGCTTCTAGCTGTTTGTTAAATTATTTGTCCTGATAATGCATATTTTATTTCAATTTTTCGATTTACCTCAATAAGATTGGATATTATGTTCTCATTTGTTTTAACTTATTTTAAATCTATTCTTTTTGTTTTTTTTAGTTTTCGATCATCTAGTTCAATAATTTTAACCATAATTGAGCTGTATTTAGTTCATCGAATTGAAATGTCCACACTTACTGACTTTTAAAAAAGATGTCAAGTAAGTAATAGCGAGCTTATACTTAATTATTTTAATAATTTTTTTTTTCCTCAACTCTAAATTCGATGTGTTTAAGGGCTTTTGCTTCATGATAAGAGCTTGTTATTTACAAGTGTATCTATGCAAACTAATTGAAATGGTAGTCTTTACTTTTTAACTTTACTTTTTCTTCATTTATTGCTAGTTTGCCAACAATTATCTTTGCCTATTTTTTGCAAATAAATAAAAGTGACTACTTCTTATATAAAAATAACCATCCTTTAGATAGCTCAATGCAGCTATTAATATTTAACTATTAATACTTCCCAGTGGTAATTTTTACATATGATTTGGTGAGTTCTGGGTTATCTTTGCTAAAATTTGATACTATTTCGGCAATAGTATATTATTTTCCACTCGCCTACATTGATTTTCTTAACTTTACTTAAACTAGTTATTATAAAATTATCAATAATTCTTACAAATTAAAATCTAATCCATCTAAATTAAATTGATTAATATTTGTGGTATATCTCTCAAATCAATCTGTTAGATTTCGATTACAGCCAAGCTATTTGATTATCGTAATTAATTAAATAAAACTTATCAACGTGCACTTAAATTGATTTTATTCCTGATGCACTTATTCTAAGAAAGCCTCTTGTGTTCACTTGCTCTTATCAGCGAAACTCGCTTAAAAATACTATCCAAATAACTCTACAGCAACTGCTTCTGTAATACTTTCCTTGAAAGATAGTTCTTCTTTTTGCTCTAATGAGATCCACTTCTTTTGTCCACTTTATACTTCTCAGCTCCTCCCTCAGTTATAAATGAAGGAGTCTAGATGACCTGCTTGGTAGGCACTTCTAAATGCAGTCTTTGTGTTCTGCTGACGATATGAGCAGTTTTAGGTTTATATATTCTGGGCTCGTCTTTGTTTTTGCTTGGAGTTAAGTTATCATGGTGCTTTGAAAGTGCACTATGGGTTCGTTTGAGTTTTTCGCTAAGTGTGCATATTTTGCCATTGGATTTATAGGAGGCATGGATAGGTAATATTTTATAGGGAGTTATCATTTATTTTTATTATTACCAGCTTGAAACTATAAAAACAAATGAACTAATGAAACAACGTAATAATATTTCAGTACGATGATAAATAATAATTGATGTTTACCTTAATTACAATCAAAAAATTTATTACTGCCATCCATTTAACTATAATTATAAATGCTTATCTGTATCTTGATTTTGCTGCTCTTATCAGAAACGCAATCTCAATCATTTTCATTTGTTGAAGGCTTCTACTGGGACCAACAGAAATAGTATACCCACGCACAGCGCAGATCTTTGATTTAATTCATGCCAAAAGGAAGCGCCTACATCTATATGCCTCAACTCGTTGATACACTCAAACCCTGGAGCGATTAAGATCTTGCAGAATGGCAGTATACAAAAAACATTTGCAGCATCAGAGGTGTTGAACTCATTATTTGACTTCGCACTATGTTCATAGATAGCCTAGATAACACCTTACAACGTGTGGAGGCTAAAGTAAACGAGCTCAATTTACCATTTATACTAGGATGGGATGACTGTCCTGGAGGACTCACCGATGCTCAGAAAAAACTTCAACTTCAAATAATTCAGAAAGTATCGAAGAAACCTTGGGCAGTGATCCCTGCTGCTTACTTCTGTTAAAAAGGCAATATTTAGAAGTGGAAAATGGGTTTGAGCATTATTAACGATGCAGACCAATCTATCCGTTTCATTTTAACTTCAAAACATGGTATCAATCCTTCTTCTTTGGATCCCCTAGTTGATTTTCCTCCTTTAAAGAGGAAAATGATCTTTTGGGATAACTGGATGGCAGTTGATGCTTTGGACAGGTTTCCTAGAAATCTCCCCAGAAATAGAAGTATAAAGTTGTTTGACGTTGAGCAGCCTTATGGTTACATGTTGAATTTATGTTTTCCTCCCGAAAGGATAGTACATGGATTGATATCACTAAGATACCAACAGAAAGGGCAAAGCTATGACTATAATGACATCGCAAACATATGGACAGCTTATCTACTTGAACATAAATTTATAATTCAATCACAAGCATTGGAAATGAAAAGAGTGTTGTATTAATTGATCTATTATGCTGATGGGACGATGTAAGTAGTTAATCTGCTCAAACAGTATCCTATTCTCTCCACTTTTCTTTATGTTTGAATCAATGGGCTTGATAAAATGAATTGTTTTTGATTAAATTTTGATCTCAATCATACAATTTTTTCTAATATGTCTATCATGTGATTTTAAATTTCTGGTTAATTTTGGCACACATTCCATAACATTTTAATTATGATAAGGTAAAAATTATCGAAGTTTCTTACCTATACTCGACTCGACACAACCATACGACGCTCACTTGTTAGCGCCATGACAATGGCTTGCAGCTACTCTTTCATCAAAGATCCTCTTGCAACCACCAAATCTTATAATCATCTCTATGATCTTGCAGTTATTGGAGGTGGCTCAGGTGGACTTTCCACTGCTTTCTAAGCTAACAAGCATGGATTAAACGTAATAGTGATTGACTTCGTGTAGTAGAGTTTACACAAAACAAAATGGGGCCTAGGAGGTACTTGTGTAAATGTAGGATGCATTCCTAAAAAGTTGATGCATCAAGCTGCTAAATATCATGAATAGTTAGTCAACGCAAATGATTATGGTTGGGAGTTGGGTGTTAATGAGAGGTAGAATGAAAAAAACTTGGCTACTACTTTCAATTGGAGCAAGTTGCGTAATAAAATACAAGCATATATTAAATCTATCAACTTCGGTTATGTATCCAATGTCAATAAAGTTGATAATATGGATTATTTAAATTGTTTGGCTACCTTCAAGGATAAGGACACTATCATCTGCTCGAAAAATACTAATCTCATAAAAGAGTTTGTAAAAACAGGACATTTGCCATAACAAGATCCTAAGAATCCTCTGTATTACGAAATCAAGGCCAAAAATTTTGTAATTGCCACGGGAACAAGGCCGACGTATCTACAAATTTAAGGTGCCTAACACGCTATCACTAGTGATGATATCTTTAATAAAAAACAACCACCTGGTAAAACTTTAATCGTTGGAGGAGGATACGTAGCTGTTTAAATTGCTGGTTTTCTAAAAGGGATGGGTTACAACGTGAGTGTGATGACTCGAGGAGAGTATTTACGTTCTTTTGACAGAGATATGGTTAATCACATAATGTCAGATATGCAAAAGAAGAAAGTAAATATCGTACCTACTTCATTACCAGTTAGTATAAAAAAGAATGAGGCTGGAAAACTATAAGTTGTGGTTCAAAATCAAGTAACAAAGTAACTGAGTAAACCAGAAGAATTTGATACTGTACTTTTTGCAGTCGGAAGAACAGCTACAACTGATACACTCAATTTACAGAAAGCTGGAGTAACTACACATAAGAGCAAGAAAATAGAAACACTTAAAGACTAGATTGAGAGAACAAAAGTTGATAATATCTATGCTTTAGGAGATGTAGTTTAAGGTCTGCCTGAACTTACAAGTACTGCTACCAAGATGGGATGGAATCTAGGTAGACGTATAGCAGAAAAAGTTGGCTTAGCGAAGTTTTAGCATCACCAAAAATATATTAGTTTGTAAAACTATCCAACCACTATCTTTACTCCTCTGTAATATAGTTGCTGTGGATTGAGTGAAGAGCAAGCCCATAATAAATTCGGTAAATAAAACATCTCAATCTATCACATAAAATATAATCCTTTATAAGAAAGTATTCTCTAAAAATACAACGAAGATGGATCAAACTACAAAACTCTTGTCTATGCTAAAGCAGTAGTATTAAAGTAGAACAATAAAGTAATTGGCCTTCATTATGCTGGACCAAATGCAGGAGAAGTTATGCAAGGATACGCAGTTGCAATCAAAAAAGGAATCACCAAACAATAGCTTGACTCTTCCATCGGTATTCATCCCACTTGCGCGTAAGAATTGACAAATATGGATGTCACCAAATAATCAGGTGAACCATTTGAAAAGACTTCATGCTGATCTTGAGCTGTGTTTCGAGGAGAGTGAGACTGATTATGTGAGCTGATGAAGGCAGTGTGTAAAATACTTGTTAAGCACACTGGCTGAAGCATCACAGAAAAGGCTTTTGTATCTCCTCGAAAAGATCAATTTCTATATCTATTACTCTCAATCACTAAAACTTCTCAATTATGTATCCAAATGTATGTTATATTTGAATATAAAAATCACAGTTTAAGCTACCTATGATCAAAACTTGACATCGATCTTCTTCCTGCGTGTCTCTAAGGAGATAACTTCTTCTATTTACCTCGAATTTGTAGTGAATCCAAAGTTTGGATTCCATTAGACAATAGTAGTCCCC
>Ga0194117_10002181_pt1 | contig 21212 bp, 10 predicted proteins | sample TA2MahsurfametaG_FD_160579 | JGI IMG/M metagenome (GOLD analysis project Ga0194117, IMG submission 160579) | Freshwater microbial communities from Lake Tanganyika, Tanzania - TA2015009 Mahale N1 surface | ecosystem: Environmental > Aquatic > Freshwater > Lake | place: Tanzania: Lake Tanganyika...
CAAATCTTACAAATCTGGTAAGGTTTCTTTTGGGTTGGACGTTGTTGCCGACGCGGAAGTTGCGAGGTCTTTTTTCGAAAAGGGGATTAGCCTTTTTCTCAACCTTTTTAGCTCCCTTTTTAGCTTTAACTCCTTTAGCCTGCCTTAAACCAAATTTACCATAGATGCGATTAAAATAATAATATTAAAATATAAAAATATTCCATTAGACTTCTACCTAAATTAAAAAGGATCTTCCTATTTATTAATTACTAAGGTGTATAAAATTATAAACTTCTATCATATTTTTACATAAATGAGTAGTTGTTCCTTGGTTGCAATATTTTTTTCATTTTATAATTAGATCTAATTGATTTGATTTATGCGCGAAGACTAAGCATTGATTGAGGAATTATGTACTCGTTTTTAGAAAAAACCCAGAAAATGCCGTAAAATTAATGATTCAAACATCGGCTTTGCATAGAGAATAGTCTGTATCAATAATGGTACATTCTACTACTATCCTAAAATACAAGAATTTCAAGATCTAGATTTTGATAAATTACAGTACGTTGTGCCCAAGGCTGGAGTTAAATTGGATCAGATATTGCAATTGAAATTTCCACCTAGAAAGTAAAATCAAAGAAATTACTTCACTATCAGTTTGCCCAAAAATAAAATATTAAAGTTTACTAAAACTCTAAAGGAAATTATAGTTGACTAAGAAGCGTAGGGATAACAGGAATGGATATTTTATTTTGATTATGATATTGTTGTGCTACCTACACGATAAAAAAAGATAAGATAGGCTCAGGCAAAGGATGCTTAAATGAAAAGAGTAAGGGCTCTTGAATTGAGCAAACTCAAAGAACGAGAATAGCAAGATAAAATATAAAAAATTCAAGAAGAAATTACATCTTTAAATCAAGCTGAGGAGTTAAGAAGTGGTGGGCCGGAAAACGAAGAATATCTTAAAAAAAGACAAGCAATGACTGAACATTAAGACACAAAAAGAAGGATTGCAGAGACAGATGAACTCTTTTTCCACTATAATTACCGAAAATTATTATATCCTTCAGGTCAGCAACAAACTGCATAGTTGTAACTAATCCTTTTGCAGCAGGTTGGTAGATTTAGGTAAAGAGCATTGCAGACAGTACAAGAGTTTATAGATGAGTTGAGCTTTACGCCTATAAAATTCAAAAATGGAGTAAGCTATATTAAAAATAATTTCAAACTTAAGTTTGGTTAAAAGAATTTAAATCAAGAGTTTAATGGAAACTACTACATTTCGAATGTGTTGTATGCTTTAAGACACAATTGGAAAACATAATTAAGAGTGCCTCTTAAAATGCTCGTAAGGTATAAAGGATTCAAAGTATTGGTATCCTCCATGACTCCTCTAGATGCGCTAAATTAACAAGCCTTTGACGACGCGATTATTCATGGGCACTCATCTGATAATTGGAAAATAGATTTCATGATGGTCTAAAATCTGACTTCTATACTAGATTTCATTTACTTGAAGCCGTATTTTACTGAGGTTCATTATCAAAAAGTACAAATTCATCTTGGATCTAACTTAAAAGTATTGCAGACACAAGAAAATCCTTATGCAGTTATTAAAAATTTATAGCCAAGTAGTTTTCCTGAAGAAAGCAAATATAAAATACAGTATTTTTATGATATAGACTAAGTGTTTCCCATTGATTTGGATTTTAACAAAAACATCAATCAAGAAAACGTCCGACTTAGGCCGTAATATATTGAGAAATTCATTAAAAGTAGTACAACTATAACTCATCTAAGTGCCGGTTCTCTCAGTTATGCATTCGAAGATGAAGAGGGAGAGAAGGAGGATATCAATGTAGCTAAAGCATCACAAACATTGAAGTTACAATAAGTAGTACGATTTGTTCGTTGCCTGGACAATTTATAGATTATTGTAGCCAGTTCTGAAGAGATATCGAGAGCGATGAAAAATTATGGTGTTAATATGAGATATCTAGGATTAGTAATAAAGTTAAGTCAACTTCCTTATATTAGGGTAATGTTTGAAGTGGAAGGGATCGCTAGGATAATACGCTCTTTTTATCGCGAGTATCAATTTGAATTCATAACCGAAAAATTTAGGGAGGAGCCAGGAATTGGATCTTTGATTAATGAAGCTTTTGATGCGAGAATAAATGCAGGTATGCGGCGTATTCGTCTTAAACAGCTCAAACAACATTAGTAAAAATACTCTAAAGACAATACTTCGGATTTCCTAAATCTTATTTTTGGCATGAGCCCTGAGTTCTAGCCTTTTTGGACGATTATTGCTCATAAGGTAAAATAAAAGTATGAATTTCAAATTAGAGATCCTATGGACTATCCCCATGGTTATCTAATGAAAACTATCCTCTATCATTGTGGAATTCATGTGGTTATTCATGAGAAGATACCCCTCTTCATCGCTCAACATCCCTTTTCATCTGATGATATTGTTGGGTTTACAGCACGATCAAAAGTTTATGATTTTCCAGCTATGTCTGTACATAAGTTGACCAGTTTATAAGGAGTCTAAGGAAATTAAAGGATAGTAAGTCGATTGTAGTTGAGTTTGCAAATTAAAAGAGCTTTGAGAGATGACTAGAGTCAAGTATTGGTGAATCTATCAAGATGGAGTAATAAGATAGGTGCTCCTTCATAAAAGTATACTCTGTAATCTTTTTATTACTACCTTTATCATGCTAATCCTGATAATTTTTAGACTGCACATAGTATTGCCCAGTTAATACTGCCATCCAGTCATCCCTGTATGATGTAACTATATCTTGAGTATGCTAAACTGAAGTAACTCGATCCAATAACTTTAAAGAGAGCAGCTGAGATACACTCTATGAGAAATTTGGGTATCAGTCATTGGAAAACATCATAAATCCTTTCAAATTTCAATGAGGCAGACTACATTGCCCATCTTATCAAAGCAGAATCAGGAGTCTAGCAAAAAAATAAAAGTTAACTCTATCTAGCCATAGTTACTGAATTATCACGTCATGGTAGACTCTTTTAAAGTTTAACATATGTAAACCGTGCAATAAAAACATTTGACACCTTAACAAACTTGACTCCTCAGCAACAGCAAAACTACTTTTAAATATTGTACAAGGGTATCCAAAATAATTATGTAATGAGAACTATCTAATAGTTGCTTAAGCTTTCGGAAATCCTTTACAATGCTTTGGTGAGGTATAAGATAAGTCCAACTTCGAGTTGGTTTGAAAACTTGCTTTTCTATACTTTCAAAGGATTTCTTTAAGCCAGCAAAAGGAAGTACTATCTCTTTAAACTGGTTTTAATTTTCCAAGAGTAAGATCCACAACCCACGCCACCTTAAAAAAAGAAGGCTCTAATGTAATAGTTTGGAGTAAAGTGGAGAGAGTCACGTAACCATATAAATCATCTCAAATAAATGTTGATAAAGTTATAGTTCGGCTTCACCTAAATAAATTACCTTCCTGATTTTTTCGGACAGTTCTATCAACACATGAATAGTCTAAGAAATGATGATTTTTCTGATGGTCTGAAAGAGTATAGAGACTTGTTCTATATATACGGATTTAAGTATTTCGAAGATGCTTTGCTTTAAAATGTTTATTCTTTTGAGAAGAGCAAAGAAAATCACGACCTTTGATCTTTATTCTATTCTGATTCTGACTATTCATTTTTTTAATATCCTTTTTTTAAATTCTTATTACAACATTACAGAAATTATTATTTTGATCTGTTTCATAATAATTGCCACAGTTTTCTAAAATATTTTCAAAGTTAGAATAAGAATCAGATTTAAAATCCTTTAATAATTTCATTATTTCTTTGTCTAAGCTTGTTGCCTTTAGATTTATTTATTTGATACTGATGGCCCAACTGAAATCTTTTGGTCCTGAGTGTGTATATGGGAAACCTTGCTATGCAATATGCAAAAATCCTAACTGTCGTAAATCTGGTCTCATCTGTGAACCTGGATTCCATGACAAAGATTAATGTAGTCTCTTTCACTATGGCTGCTAAAAAATTTTATGGAGCGAAATTGACAGTAAATAGTGATTAAAGCTAGGCATGGTTTATGACAACCCAAATCTACGTTCGGAATAATTCGCGTATCTACGAGATAAAGTCGATTTTATTTTTTATGGTCTTATCGAAAAGATCAAGTCTTAACATGCAAAGTTCAAGCTATGGGTGAAGACATATTGTTTTAGTATTTAAGTGATGAAGTTCATAAAAAATTTAACGTAAGGAAGTTACAATCTTATCACGGGAAATTATTTGCACCCCATTCTTACAGAGATGTACACTCCAAAAAAAGTAGAATTTCCTAAAATCATTTAAAGTGAAGTTGTAGCTTTAACTCAAAATCTTTTTTAAGTTCTTGATTCTACGAGTGATCTTTACCTCAAACCAGGATCTACGAGAAAAAAAAATATTGTTCCGTCGATTTAAACTAAAACTGCACCTTTAGTCTTTACAAGTAAAATAATCAGTGAAATTGCTTTTATACAAAGACTCTTTAGAACAAAATTTCCTCTTTCCAACTTATGTATAGAGCCTCTGAAAGTGGCTTTTCAATAAAGTAATTCCATAAGAAATGCGATGGGGTAGTAGGGACATTACTTTTAGTTTAAACTGAATACAACAAAATAATTGGAGGTTATACACCGATTGCGTGGAGTTCAGCTAAAAAGCAATGGGCTGCAGACAAATCATTGAAAAGTTTCATTTTTTCATTAAATATGCGATAAAAATTTACCCTAAATTTGGCTCAGTTTGCGATCGCGAATAATCCTTAGAAAGGCCCTACATTTGGATGCTGTGATATATGTATAGTGGAAAATGGTAATAAATAGAGATCAAATGCATAGTTCCCTATTAGTTACAACAATGGTAAATATATTCGTTCACCCGAATGCTCTTTTGCATTTACAGGGCATCCTAAAGGTCAATTCCTAACAAAAGAATGGGAAGTCTTCAAAATATAATTTGAATGATTGATTCAAATCTTTATTTTATTATATAAATAACTAACAATGAAAATAAGATAAAATTAGGCAAATAAGAGATGTTTATAAACAAATATCAGTCCATCATAGATTATGAACGATAGCTTTGGTGAAATCTGTTGTTGAATGATGTCCTCCGATATCTTTGGTTCTCACCTTCTTTTCCTCAAGAACGGTTCTGATAGCACTTGAAATTTGATCAGCAAATCTGGGTAGACCAAGATAACGCAACATCATCACTGAACTGATCAAGATAGATGTAGGATTGGCAATATTTTTGCCAGCAATATTTAATCCAGTATGAGGCATTCCTTGTGAGAATAGTGCATAATCTGTACCAATACAAGCTCCAGGAGTCATACCTACTCCTCCTGTTATACCAGCAGCAATATGAGAGATGATAGTTCCATAAAGATTGGGAGCAACCATTACGTCGAATTGTGATGGATTTTTTACCAACTGCATGGAACAGTTATCAACAATCATTTATTCGTATTTGATGAATGGATATCTTTTAGCAGTCTATCTAGCGCATTAAAGAAATAGTCCATCAACAAGTTTCATAATATTGGCTTTATGAACAACCGTTATTTTTTTACGACGGCTTAAGTGGGCAAATTCAAAGGAATATTTCATCAGTCTCTAAGAGTTAGCCTTAGTTGTCACCTTGAGTGATTACATAACACCTGGATAGACTTAATGTTCAATTCCAGAAAACTATCCTTCAGTATTTTCTCTGATGACAGCGATGTCTACATTGTTGTGTCTGTTGGTAACTGAGGGGAAAGAGTAGCAAAGATTAACATTGGCATACAAATCCAAGTGTTTATAGAATTTGTGGTTGTCGTTGTACTTGGGGAATACACCTTTTTCAGGGACCATGACTCCCAACAATATACATTTGTTACGTTTGAGCAAATCTCTCTTTTGAATGTTCTCAAAAGTAAAATCATTGATTACATCGAAGCTTACGGGGACATTAGCAGCTTCAAAAACATCAATAACTGACTCTGAATGGATATGAATTTACGTGTGATTTAGGGACCAATGCCGATTCCAGGTATGAGGGTCACGTTTTGTGTGGTGCCATTTAGGGGTCTGTGAACTTCAGCTTTGAACCAAGTAGCAGCAGCGGCACTGAATGTATGGCGTTGGGCTTTAGTGAGTAAACTTAGCATGTTGTTAATTATGGAAATGCATAACATAATGCAAATTTAAACTTTTTGATGATTACGAGTTATTTTTATTCTGTTTTATTGTCAATTTGAATCCGAATCAACTAGATTAGAGGACTAAAAATACTGGAAATTATTCTAAGAGGAAGTATTTCAATTTATCAACTTAATCTAGAGGTCGTATTGTTGAAAATGCTTCATAAAAAGGCTTTTTTAAAATGGAAATAAAAGATTGAGCGATACCTTAGAAAAATATTTGATCTGAGGAGTTTGTTTGATTATCTTTAATATTCTTCTTAAATACCATTATTTAAATAATTTTGGTAATCAATCAAACAATCCTCCCATATCCATCTCTTCCTCCTCAACGGGTTTTGGTTATTACTTGGGTTTAGCAGCAGGCTTTTCAGCGGGCTTGGCAGTTTACTTGGCAGCTGGTTTTTCAGCAGGAGCGGGTGCAGAGCTACTTCCTCCTCCGACTGATCCGAAGAAATCTGTGATGTTTCTTCCAGTCAAGGCTTTGGCGAAAGCATTGACAAGAGTAGCACTGGCTGTGACGTGGGCAGCGGTAAGAACTGCGTTGATGGATTCGGCAGTGATGGCTGCTCCTTGAGCGGATAGTACGAATGCTGCGTAACTGACTGCAAGTTGTTCCTTTTCGGCCATGATTTAATATTTATAATAAAATATTCAATTATTTCTTTTGATAGTTTTTCTTATCTTTTTATCAAAACAATAAAAATTAAGCCTCAAAAATTTAGGTAGCCATTTAGCATTATCTATATATCCGATCGAGCTCTTTTTTAACTCACTTCAAAACTCTGCTTAATTATGAAGATTTTAGCTATTTGAGCTTTGGAGTTGTTCATATCTTTGAAGATTATGTTTCTCAAGGGAAAGTCGTTCTCATATGCTATAATACCTTTGCTTAATTTGCTTAACTAACTTCAAACTGATCCAAATCATTTACATATGACCTCGATAGATAGGGTGTCCTTCCTTTTCATCATTCTATCTTTTTCATTTGATTAATTTTCGCTCTCTCCACGACTAAAATATAGTTAACTTGATAACTCTACTCCACCATGCTAATTACTTTTTCCAGAAAGATCTCTTATTTCTAAGCTGTGTTTCTGCCTCATGTGTCGTCTTAAAGCTGAACCCGAGCTGTAGTATCGATCACAGTGTTAATGTGGGCACTAATGTTTTTCAACTATCTCATCTGGGCACCTTCTTTTGCATTTTTTCAACTTCTTATCCTCTCCTGCCTACATATTAACCATACTCTCAAAGAGCTATTTCATGATGTTCACTTGTTCTTGAGCCTCGAAAAGGTCACGTTAAAGCTCTTGACTTCTTTTGAAAAGTCTCTAGTACTATAGATTTTGAAGAGGGGTAGCTTAGAATGAGGCGAAAAGTGAGAAGTTAGAAAGCTTGGCTTGTTTTTGGATCTAAAGCTGTTGGGTTGGGGAGCTAAAGTCACAAGTAGCAGATTAGCTGTGGAAGGACTGCAGTGTATTATATCAATAACAATGCGGTTAATGGAATTTGATTAAACTAAACTTTTTTTATTTTTTTTGAAAAAATTTAAGAAAAATCTCCTTTGCGTTAACTGGCATATTTTTCACATACCTGTGAATTAACTATTTTTTAAATTAACATAATAATCGAAAAATGTTTTAAGCACCTAAACAAACATAACCTCTTTTTTCTATTACTTAAAAGTTAATCAAGGGGAAACATACCTATATTGAGTATAGATGATATCATATAGGCTTTATACTCTTGTCTTTTTTGAGATCTCTCATCAAATGTTCTATATTTTTAACTTCAGTATATTTTCCACTATTTGGTAAATAATAGTGAGATAGGTGTTTTGTTTTAGCTTGTAATGCAAGTAAATCAATATTATTTGAATCTTAAAATATGGTTCTGACAAGCAAACAAAAGGACCAGCTAAATAAAGATATACTCGAGTATCTCGTCAAAAATTAGTACAAAGAAACTGCACAAATATTCGCTAACTAAATCTCAGTAAGTCTGGCTGATGTTGATCCCGAAGGTAATCGTCTAGAAATTAAATGGAAATCTATACTAACTTTGCAGAAAAAAATATCAGCCCTCGAATAAGAAAACTAAAGTCTCAAAAAAGATTTAACAGCATTCCCTTCAAAAAAACAAAATGGAAATGGGACTGCATAATAACTCTATATTCTTAAAAAACCAGCGAAGTACGAACTTAAGGGACATAAGAGCAACATCACATCACTTGCCTTTCATCCTCAGTATACACAATTAGCAACCAGTTCTGAAGATGGAACAATCAAAATTTGGTAATTCGAAACTGGAGATTTTTAACGTACCCTCAAAGGACATACTAGTACTTTATTCATAATAAAGACCCCGTAAATTACGTATGCTACGATCAGCAAGGTAGATACATCGCATCTTGTTCTTCTGACTTAAGTATCAAATTGTGGGATCTCAACAATGATTATCAATGCTTTAAAACTTTATTCGGTCATAACCACAATGTATCTCAGCTAGCATTCAATCCTGAAGGAGATGCTCTTTTATCTTGTTCAAGAGACAAAACAATAAAGTTGTGGTAGATTTCGACAGGATACTGTAAACGTACATATACTGGTCATTAAAATTGGGTTCGAAGGATAGTTCTTTCACAAGATGGACAAACGATTGTTTCTGCCTCTGACGATCAAAGTGTAATCACTTGGAATATAAATAAATAAGCCCCGGTCTTGAGATTTTTCGCACATGAAAATGTGATTTAAGCTTTACATTTGATTGAAGGGGAGCTAAGTGGAAAAATTATGAACTCCGAGTTTTTGAAACATAAATTCACTGGATAGGCGAAGATGAATGCATTGAAACAACTAACTTAGAAAGGTAGCGAAGGATTAACCAATTACTATCAATCCTTTATCCTAACAGGAGGGAGAGACAAAGTAATCAAAATGTTCATTTTACAAAGTGGCTAACATCTCTATACTTTCTTTGGTCATGATAACTGGGTCCGAAGTCTCAGTCTCCATTCTTCAGGAAAATACTTGTATTCAAGTTCTGATGACAAAACTATAAGGATTTGGGACCTTCAATCTGGAAAAGAAAAGAAGAAAATCGACGCACACTAACATTTTGTTGCGATGGTAAAATTCAATCCAAAATATGGAGTAGTTGCTTCGGGAGGAAACGATATGGTTGTAAAATTATGGCACTTACAACCTCTTTGATTATCAATAAATGATTGCTGTTATCATTAAATTTTTCTTTCTATTAAAACAAAAAATTGGAAAAATGAAAAATATAGGAAGGATTTTCACTTCAATTATGATAGAAAAATTCCTTTTTTATTGTACAACTTCCCTTTTATTTTAACATCTTGTTCAAAGGAGCCCTAAAAATAATCTCCGTTTGCATAACTCTATCTTCCTTAACCTTCTTTCATGTCATTTACAAAATCTCCTTAATAACTTTCCGAGTTGCTTTTAGTTAAGATGCCTTTACCTTATCTTGACCCCTCAATAAATTAACCTTTATAAATGTCCCCGTTGACCCAAATATATTTCCCAAAGCCATGAGGTTTTCCCTGCTTATATTATCCAACATATTTATCGCCATTTGCAAACTCTTAATCTCCTTTTCCATGTTTCAAGAAATTTTTAAAATACCCATTATATTTTGAACCTCCTACATGAACAAATAATCCCATTCCGTTTTGTTTATTATTTTTCCACTGTCCTTCGTAGTAATCTCCTTTTGGTGATTTCCAAATTCCATGTCCATCTTTTTTACCATTTTTCAATTGCCCCATAAACTCTTCTCCATTTTTCCATATAAACTTAGCTTATCCTTCACGCATTCCTCTAACAAATGTTCCAAAGTATGTACCCTATTTAGTTTTTTATATCCCTTTAAACTTTTAATCTGCTATAAACTATCCTTCAAATATTTATTTTTAAGAAAGTAGTATTCCTAATCCATGTTTTTGCTATCCTTTTACCAAACCGAAATAGACTTTATCTTCTTTTTCGAGAATTTTAAAGTTTTATTTCGTAACTAAAGATCTTAGATTGAAATCAGGATCTAACGGTTTATAATTAAGTAGGAATAGTGTTTTTTGGTCCTCAGTTTGTGGGATTTTATAAATTTAATCTTTGGACAAGAGTCTACTGCTTTTAATTCGTGACTGTATATGACTAGAACCAAATTTTATCTTATGAGAATGGAAGATAGTACTATTTTCTTTGCGAAATTAAGACTTAAAAAGTGATTCTTCTGATTTTTGTTAATCATATTAAGTTTTAGTAACCTTTCTCAAATTTTTGTTATCTTCATCTTCTCCATTTTTGTAGTTTTCTATATATCTATAGTATTTTTTTGTTGGGCTAGTTCTAGCATAATCTATTTAGCTTAAATCTTTACCCTATTATTTATGAATGCTTCTATTAGTCACTTCATCACTATAGATCTAAGTATTACTAATGACCTGATTATCTTTTTCTTAATTGATTTGTGAATATGGTTAATTTCTGTGATTGTTACTATTTTGCTAAGTATGATTTTTAAAACGTGAAATGCTGCTTGTAAAGCTATCTTTCCATTCAATTATTTTTTTACGGCTTTGGCTTGTATTAACTTTATGTTTGGTCTCTCTCTAATTCATTTCTGCATTGTAATACTCTTAAATATCTTACGGCTCGAACTATTTAAGGCTATGCAAGACATATATTTTGTTATTAATTCTAATTTCACCTTAGTAAGTTAACGCTCTCTTTTTCTGTCTTTAAACTATTTCATTTTTGCGATTTGGATGATGTTCGTGTTGAAGATGAGTATGATTGTTCCTTTTATTAATTGCCATAAAACGTTATTTTTTAGCGATAACCTAAGCGCTATTTATTATGTCAACTTAACGTTTTCGTTTACAACATTCTCGTAGACAAATTTTATCTAATGAAGATACTTTTAATTCCTTTGACTTTTCTTTTCTAGCTTTGCTTTTATGCAAAGCGACTTATGAACGATGGGATTAATTATAAGTAGGTTGAGTTATGCGAGGTAAGATGAAAGGGGTTTGTTTTGGTGAGGCTATTGCTATCATTTTGCCATTTTATTCTCGCATATTGGCAAAATAAATTGATTAATATAATAAACCATTAATACTAAATCAAAAGTTTGGAAAAGTAAAATTATCAATACAATTGAGTTCAATAAAATTCTTGATTGTTTTGTTACAATAAACCTTCAAAATCGTATCTCATCTCGACTTTTTTAGATTATTTTTGGATCTCCTTTTCTTCTCAACTGTTTCACTTATATTGCTCATAAAAAATAGAAAATAAAAAAGTGTGATTTTTCAATTAGATTTTTATAATCAGAGTTTATTTCTCAATTTTTTTTATTTATTCTTATCAAAAATTGTATGAAAATATTCCTAAAATAAAGTCAATTATTTCTTAATAATATCTGGGTGTTAACAAATGTGCGAATGACTGATATTCTAAATTGAAAGGTTTCTTCATAATATAGTTCGCTCCATTATATAAAGCTTAATTAAAATTAAAGCTAACCTCTAAAATTAATATACTTTCCACAAAGATCTTTAATTTATAACCAATAGCATCATTTTCCTCTCCTAGTCCTTCATTTAAAAGAAATCTCTCTTAATATCTCACTCTGATCTCCAGAGAACTAAAATTTACTTTATGATTTTATTTGTGACTTATTAGTTGATTTGACAATATAATTGTCATGAATCAATCTCTGAATCTTAACTAGGGAGTCTATTTTGTACAGTCTGGCCATAGAAACGACATAGCCATCATTGATTGCCCCTACATTAACCACAAAATAGAAGTCTATGATGCTCATGGGCTCAAGATTTTTCACGGTGCACAAGTTTTCTGGACCTAAGTACGCAGGTATTATCTCTCAAAAAGAAAAGGTAACAGAGAAGTTATCAGCGCTGTTGTAGTTGGGATAAAACATTGTCAATATCTTTGTGATGGAAAAAAAGTATTATGTACACTGAAAATTTAATCATCAAGAGAAGGATGGAAAATACAAGGAGTACCAGTAGATAAAAAACTACCAACTTTTGATGTTATCAATTCACCTGAAATCTAAAGTCTTGATTTCAGTAACTAAAAAACTTTGAAGAAATTCCAATAAAGATATCTCTGGGCTCAGTTTCTTTGCTGGAACTATGAAGATCCTCTCCCTAAAGGTTGCATAACGGGAACATTTAGCAGAGACTATAAGACTCCATAGGTAGAGGGATAGGTTCTTTTAAATTGTCTTTAGGTCTCTCAAAAAAAAAGTACTATATTGTATCCTAACTACCTCTCAAAAAAAGAAGACTATCTGCCTATCAAAAACCACAAATAGTTCAACAAAATGGTCTTCACAATCGACCCTCAAAATTCTATAGATATCTAAGATGGCCTTTCATTATAAGAATTAAGTGAAGGTTTATATGAGTTGGGTGTACATATATCAGATGTTACATCCTACAGCAACTTGATAAACAGGCAAGAAATAGCTAAAAAGGGTACATCTATTTATCTTCCACATAAAACAATCCACATGTTACCAGAAGAAATGATTGACTTATTAGCTTTAAAGAGTAAAAGGAGAAGGCTTGCTTTTAGTGTTTTTTTTACTATAAACTAGCAAGGAGAAATTATTTCATCTCGTTTCCAAAAAACAGTGGTTAAAAGTGTAGCCCAACTTTCTTATTAATAAGCTCAGGATATCATTGATAATCAAATAGATCAGACCTCATTTATGCAATAGAAAGATTTGAGTGTAGCTTAGATGTAGTAAATGCAACAAAAGCTAAAGATTATGAAGAAGCTAGCTAAAAATAGAAGGCAAGTGAGAAGCAACTATGACATTTTTGATAAAGATGAAGTTGTCTTCCAACTTGACAAAAAGGGTCTTCCAATAAATATCGGACTTAAAAAGAGAATATAGACTGAAAAAATTGTAGAAGAGTTTATGATAATGACTAATTACTAAGTTGCAAAAAAATTAGTTAAAGATTTTGGGTCGAATTCACTCATTATCTATCACCCAAAACCACTTGACTGCAACATTTAGCATCTTAATGGTTATGTTTCTGATCTAGGAGTTAAATTCAAAGCTGATAATATGATGCATCTTTAGAATTAATTTAAGCTGCTTTTTGAAAAAGAGACTCTTAATGACAGCTTGAAACAACTTTTGGTTTATAAAGCAATGCATATCCAATAATATGCTGTTTATACACGCTATCTGAATACTTATAAAGGGCATTTCGGATTAAATCTAGATTTTTACACTCATTTCACATCTCCTATGCGTAGATTTGCAGACCAAATTGTTCATTAACAACTTTAGATGTGTATCAATAATAAACAACTGAAAATCAATGAGATAACTCAACTTGAGGATTAGATCTAGCTAGTAAATAAAGCAAGGACTAAAAATAAAAAACTCAAACAGTTGGTAGTTTAGTGTTTTATGAATTTGTATCTTCACCACAGAAAGGAAAAGATAAATACAAAAGGATTTATAATAAGATTGGGGCTGCGGAGTGCTACTATCTATGTTCCTCAATATAATTTGATAAAAGAAATGAATTGGAATGGTAGTACTTCCTATGCAGACAAAGATAAAATCGAAGTAGTGATGGATTGGAGAGAACAGAAAATAGTAAAATAATTTCAGAAGAATGACTAACTTGACATTGAGATCGAATGTTAGAGGCATCAGTAGATTCAATTGAAGATAGTTTTGTAACATAATCAGAATGTAATTAAAATATGATCATTTTTGTTTACTATTTTACACCAAATCTACCAAATATCACGATAAATATTATCAGCATAATTATATAAGTTTTAATAATCTTTTTATGAAAAATACTTTTTTTTATTTGGAAAATTATATTTATACAGATGGGTTCTTCCCATTATTTAACATCCAAGCGTCATTTCAATCTTCCTTGATCTACTCAAAAACAAACTAGAAATAGAAGTTTAAATTTTAATGAGTAAATGAGAGTTGATTAAGAAAATAGCTAGATAAAAAATTGTATCATATCTCCTTAGACAGATGAAAGAATAAAACGAGTGATATTTTTTAGATTTATGCTTGGTAAACTCAAAATTATGCTTTATTCTAAGCAATCGACAACTAACAAAAAGATAAGTTTAGATTGAGAATATTACTATCAATAATGTATAACTCTGGTAATAATTGGCTTCGTTGAGGTTTACTAGAGGAAATCATTTGTAGTCCACCTTTTGAGAGGGGAAATTGTAGTTTTTAGCGTGTTTCTTGCCTTTTCTGCAGCTTTTGCCCAAGATACTCACAACACTGCAGTCCACTATTTCATTAAAAAACTACAGAGATTTATAATTTTTTGACTTTGGCCAGCGAATGTCTTTGCGATATCGTCAAAACAACCAAATTTAGGGTTGTTTTGAATGCTTATGAGTTCTAATCTGATAGATGACATTTCACTTATTTTTTTCCATTCAAGTATAAAATTTGAGCTAAGATCAATGTACTTCAAGTTAGGTACATGCATTTTTCTCAAGCAATCGACTCTCGTTAATCGATTATTCCATAACCAAAGTTCTTCAAGAGTTGGCATGTTAGCATGTTAAAGTAGCTCTACTGAGACGATATTGTTTCCACCGATGTTCATGATTTTGAGTTGACTATATTTCGGTTTAATCACCAACATGCAAATACTCTCCATATGATTCCAGTCTATGTAGATATTGGGTTACGCAGCCAAAGATATGCCAAATTAAATGGATTTTTAAGCTATTCAAAAACTGCTTCTAGATGTTCTCGAGAATACTTGCGTGTTGCTATTTTTTTAATCAATTACATAGATTCCAGCGAACATTATTTCGGAGTTACTCTACGAGTTCTCTTGGGGTGATAGATTTTCTGTAGTTGATTTGCTTTAGGATTAGATCTGTCTTTGCCGTTTTGCTCGTTTATTCGTCCATTTCTTCGTTGGCTTGTTATTTCATGATTAATATTAATAATTATAGTTAATTTAAGAGAGATGATTTCTTATTTATAGTAATTTCGATAACAAACTCTTAAATTTTTTTGATATGTTTATATTATTAAAGTTGATTATTTTTCATTTATTTTATTTTGATTGTCTCTAAAATTTCATATTTTACAACAAATTGATTCAAATATCATTTCTCATTCTACAGTGTAAAGATTTCTTTCTAAACTTGTGTTAACCACCTAAATATCTTTTACTGGTCTTTTGACCATTGAAAAATGATAAAGACTATATTCCAAAATGTACAATTTCTTGTGCTTCTACATCGGAGTAATGATCATTTCAAATCGTTTATATCGATGCAGTTACTCATTTTTAATAATTATTTTCTTTTATTATGAAGCCGTATTATTAGCCGTTTCAATGTTTTATCTTTTTGTAAAATGGAAGAATATTTGCCAATACCAAAATAAAACCAGTAATCAAATAATCCCACCTTTGATTCGAATCTCGAGCTTCCTCAATTACCCAAAGTCAATAAGAATCTCAATTAACATAGACATGTCTCCCTCATCTACGGACTTTAGTTTCAGAGCAAAGTATCATTATTTGCCAGACAACAATCACATAGTACAACGTTAACTGATTTTTAAAATATCTCAAAGGAAGAAATATACAAAAAGGTGCTCACATTCCTCAAACTTGTTTTAACAGATAGTTCGATGTTTGAAGCATTCATTAAGCCTTTTAAAATAATGGATGAAGAAATGCAACTCTCTATTAAAAAGTCGAGAAGCTCTATTCATAGCAATTCTGGATAGATTAACTTTACTAGCGGCAGTGATTGCAGTTCAAAAAACAATATCAGAAAGGTATTTACATAACTTATAAATTCGAATTCTCCACATGAGATTAAAGAATAGGATACTTCAAAAACAAGGGCATAGATGATTATTAAGAGTAATAGAGTATCATTAGCCTAAGCAATAAGTATAAGCTAGCTGCATAAATTTGCAAATTTTTAAGCAATACAAAGTGCTTAAAGTCTATAATCATTTTAATCCTCATTAAAATAATTTAAAAGCAAGAGGAGACTATCTTGTGAATAATCTGAAAATAAAAGTGACTGTAAATCAATACCATAGACAATAGCATTAGTAAATAAACCTTCAGAACGTAAGAACAAAATATCAATTATGTTAATTGACGATCATAGTGTAAAGAGTTAACTTTTTTCTTAAGGTTAGACTGAATTGTCCTTAAGTGATATAAAATTGCCAGGGCTTAAAGTAGATTAGATGACGTTAGAAGTATTCTTTGACCCGCCTTCACCTTTTTTGATAAATCTTTCACTTTGTCTGTTTTGTAAGTGCTTGTCTAGAGGTTTGGTGAGTCTTAAAGAGGATTCGATCGGTTGGCTTTTAGGGGTATCTACTATAGTTGCCTACAAATTATACTATGATGAGCCGATTGAAGGGCTATTTGAATGTTTTTGTGAAGGTATGAGTATGGAATTGTCTGATCTAATCAAACTGTAACGTTGGTTTTTGGGAAGTTTGAAATATGAGGCTGCTGTAAGCACTCAGCAATATCAAAATATGTTGATGAGATTGATGACTATTTCTTGATACTTTATGCGAAAATAAATCACTATTTAGTATTATAATGTGAATGAACAATCAATCATACTTCTAGCTTACCGTTTTATTCTAAGTACTTCAATAGCAGTCTGGGATAAAAATCTCTCATCAAATTGTAAAGAATGAACCTTTCTTCGAAATCATCTCCGTATTGCACTACCACAACAAAAATTGAACAACCTTGAAATTTGTACATTTTGATTATTTCAGCTACTTTAATACATCTTAATTTTAGCTCTTGAAATGAAATTGAATTCATGAGTAATTAGGACAGATCATACAAAAAAAGAGGCTAGTTCCGATTCTCACATTCACTATTTTTCTTATCTTTTTTGAAAGCATGATGAGATATACTTTTGAATGGTTTTACTATTTTTTTTATTTTGGGAGATACTTGGGATGTATTAATTGTTTATTCGATCAATCTTGGATTAAAATGTCTTTTTTATATGATACTGGATTCCTCTGATGAGAATCGAGGAGACTATGAGTCTTCTTTTTCTAGGTTATATTTTCTCATCTGCTATTCTTTGTGATTTGTTAAGTTATTCTTTGATAAAAATGGATTATTTTTATTGGAAAAGATGAGCGAATTAAAATCTTAGTGTATCTACTTTTACAAATTTTAAAATGGAGAACGATTCTACTATTTTTGGTTATTTATTGAAGCATCTTTTTTTAAAATGAATCTATTTTACTTTGATTAAATGTTCATGTCATTTACTTTTTGATGTTACTCAACACGGGGTTAAAATTTTTAATGCTATTCTTAGAGATTATTAACTCGGTCTTAATTGTTTGCTTGCATTTGGGCTTAAAAAAATATTTTTCTCTTTTCCTCTTGCTCTTTTTCTTAATGATGATTATCCAATTAAATTTATCTTTAATGTGATCTATTTTCTGGCATAAATTTATTTTTTTAAATATTGCTTTATTCCTACTTTTGTGATTCATCCTGATTGTTAATTTGGCTTTATTTTTCTTAATCAGCATCTTATTATTTCGATTTTCCTGAAATTTAAGAAAAAGAATAATTTTTAGCGTTGTATTGTTTTTAACTGTAGTCATTCCTCAAATACTCTTAATCTTGCAGTTATGATGCTTTTTCTGATATTATGTCATAAAAAATGTCTTTTATGGGTAGTTCCAAATGAGACACTATTTCAGCTGTTTTCTCTTTTTCATTTTTAGATTTAGTATTTTTTGTTAGCTTACTTTTATAAATATACTTGTTAAGGCTTCGTTAAATTGGTGAATTACTACTGTGAATTGATGATTTTTTAGGCGTCTACATAAAATAATTTGAAAGTCTGAAGGGAATATCTTTTGATTTCTATACCTATTCAATACCTTAATTTTTAGTTAAGATTTAAATAGTGGTTTATTATTTGCTCATTTAAGGAGAGTTGAACATTTATTTTACTATATTTTGCAAAATCTGTTTGAATAGAGGTTATTTCATATCCTTCTAGAATGAGGGTTTTTTCTAACTCTTTTCGCAGGCTTTGGACTTTTCTGTATGTTCTAATAATTCCTCAAACAAATGAGGCTTTTTCGCCGAATAGATTGGACTTTACGTTCCACAATTCTTTTTTTGAGAAGATTATTATACAGATTCACATTTTTTTTCTTAGAAAAACTAGCTATTCAATATTTAGCTAGAAATATTTGAAACCTGTATACTTGATATTTGCTGACTTTAGTTTTGATTAACTACTTACTCGTTATCATTCTTTATGTTTGGATTGCGGGTGTATCTTACTCTTAGTTTTCTCTTATAGTTAAGGATCTTTTAAACTTCTAGCTTTTCATTTTTTGAGTTTTCAACTAGCTTTTTAATTTTCTTGGATCTTTCTTTTCTTCTTTTTTTCCTTTAATCTTAGCTGTCTTCATTTTTTTTCGAATATCTTTATATTTTTTGAAGCTCATTCGTTGCTAAAGGCTCACTCACCTTCCGATTGTGAAATAATTGGTTCCACTTGCTCTAAATCTTCTGCACGTATTATTTTTTATCATGTTAAAATTTCAGAAGATCGGCTGCAATGGTCAGCAGATTATCGACAGGTTCCCAAGTATTATCTTTACTACTGTACCCTTTCCATTTGATAAGATAATATCTGTGCCCTTTGATTATTCTCATGTCAAGAATATTTTCACATTCATAATTACCCTCTTAATACCTTTTAGATGAGTCTCGACCATTTTTGAGTTAGTGTTGTTTGCGGTGATTTTTTAGTTCTAAATCGTACTTCCCCATGTATTTTTATAAGCAATAAAACTCAGTATGTATTTAAGAAGTTCTCCTAACATATAAAAATGTAAGATGATTTGCCGCTTTAATCAAGTAAAATAAATTTGTTCTAAATAAAAATACTAAGCTAAAGCTAAAGAAATACTTTATATGATATTATCTTTCCTAACCAAAATAGAAATATTAGGGTCTATCATAAATCAATAGTTATTTCAAGGTAAACTGCAATTTTTCTAAAAATAAAACTTTTTTTAGCTTAATCTTAAATTATTCTGTAGGATTTTCAATAGATTTGAGCTATAATAAAACTATACATTGACTAAATAAGAATAAATTATCGAAATTAAATAAATTCTATTCTCAACACTTCTTCCACTTTTGTCATTTCTCAATATCATCCATTATAACAGATGTAAATAGTGATAAATTTAACAGAAAAATAACTTAATGACTTTAGTATCATTTACCTCTCTTATTTTTGCTTTTGGAAACTGATTTTGATTTTGTTTTACTTTTCACCCTTTTATTTAGATTTTCTTTAATTGTCTGCATTTACTTCCATGTTTTTTATAAAGCACTGGATATCTATCTCAACTTGATATTTTCTGTCTTATTTTTTAAAATTTTAGATAATCTAACCTTCTTTTCATTTTCTCTCTTCTTTAGATCGACAATTTAATCTACATTTTCTTATAAATGTTTGCATAGTGCTAGTTCTTTTTCTTTTTGAAATCTATCATGAACTGCTGGCGATTTAAGCCCAAATTTTAATAACTTAATCTGTTTTCTTAAAATTTCCTTCATCTCGATTAGATAATTTTTTGATATATCTTACTGTTTTTTCTCAATCACACTATATTAAAGAGTCTTCCAGTAGCTCAGCTAAGTTTTATCTAGCTTATTCTAGTATGATTGATTTTGCTAAAAATGCCGATGATTTTATTTGTATAAAACTTCTTTGGGTTTTTATTGTGCATCATTTTTTCGAATGATATTTTCATTCTGCTCCTATGCAATAGACATCGCATTAAGAGCCATTTGTTGATCTATCTGTCCTATAGTTATCAAAAAGAGATCATCTGTTGTCAATTAATTAACTTTCAGTTCAATTTATTTTTGTTTTATTCTAAAATCAACTGGCATATTTAAAGTTATTGTGTTAATACATAAACTGCGAGAGAAAGTGGATAAATCTCTATTGATTATCTCACTCATTCTAGATTGGCTCCGCATTGACATTAGGAAACAAAAGTTGAGTGTATGTAACTGTTAAGTTCCATTCATAAACATCACATTTTTCGAATTTTTAAGCACCTAAAACAAACTAAATGGTTAGTTTTCTCTCTTTTTTTTGAAAAAGTTTTATTCTTAAATTGTAGTAATTCTATTTAGATCTCTTTCTTCTTGCTAAAACATGTTAATGGATCTGAGTACTTTTTGAATATTTTAAATTTTGTTGGTATTTTTGAATGATATCTATTTTATTTTTTTCTTGCTTTATAGGTCATCTATAAGGATCTTTTTCAAAGCTTATATAATAGGAACAGGCTTTTTTTATTTGTCTGTTATGGGTGACGGAATTTTTGTTTTGTCAGCTTTTAGTTAATATATTTATTTAGTAAAAGGTTTGTATTCATATTTGATAAAAAACTAATTTTTTAACTAACGACTTTAAAATTGTACTTTTACTTGATCTTGAATCTAAATTGTTCTCTTAATTTATTTCATCTTTTAACTGCTTTAGTTTCTCTTTCCTTTAAATTTCTCCTTCGTTACTTTCGTCAAATCGAACACCGAGGCAATCTTTAATGAACGAGGAGACAAGGACGTATTGGGTGAGTATGATCTTACTAAGAAGTGTGGTAATTTTGATACTTGTGTGCTGATTGGTCTAAGCATAAAGGAAGCCTTGCATTTGGGTGAAAGAGAGCTGAAATGATTGCTATTGTTCTTTGAATTTATATTTAAATTTAATAGATATTATTATAAATTTTTCAAACTTACACCATTTCAAATGAAAGATTTTTTTTAAAAATCTCTCAAAAACTCAAAATTTAGTTAAGTAACGGGTCAAAAAATCACCCC
>Ga0194117_10002185_pt1 | contig 21188 bp, 17 predicted proteins | sample TA2MahsurfametaG_FD_160579 | JGI IMG/M metagenome (GOLD analysis project Ga0194117, IMG submission 160579) | Freshwater microbial communities from Lake Tanganyika, Tanzania - TA2015009 Mahale N1 surface | ecosystem: Environmental > Aquatic > Freshwater > Lake | place: Tanzania: Lake Tanganyika...
CTTTTATAGTATCTTTGGGCTTATTAGAATCATTTTTCTTATCATTTGTTACCATGAATATTTACTATATTATAGTAATACTAAATATTCACACATCCATAGAATTATTATATCAAATCAGTACCGCATTTCTCCAATGATATCACCAGTTTATAAATGCGTCTTCACAACGATATAATATTATTCATGGTCATATAGTCTCTTTAATTGCTGACAGTAGGAGCCTGGCCTCATCCGCCGCTCTGGATCGGTCGTTGATTACGACGAGAATGAGAATGAGAACGACGCTGACGGACAGTCGATGCACGACGACGAGTGCTTGTACTGCGTTTGTGACCACGGGTCTTACGCGATGACTTACGATAGTTTGCCATAAATACGAATATTGTCTTATACAGAATATTAGTATTTTAAATTTAAGGTGTAAAACAAAGAAAAAATGCTCCATACGGGGCTCGAACCCGTGACCTCGGGCTCATAAGACCCGCGCTCTAACCAACTGAGCTAAAAGAGCGTAGTGGTGTATTTACACCACCATATATAGTCTCGATCATTATTTTAAGTCCTTTTCATCCAATAGCATCAGTGCCATCGCTGCGTAATTATGCAAGTCGATCAATGTATCACGAATGCCTTCATCATTTACTAGATTCACACCATTCTTGGTGATTGACATGGAACGCTGGATTTTGTCTTCAATACGCATGAGCACTCCAATTACACCGTACTTTGCAAATGCGTCTCCGTAGTCTTTATTCTTCCGCGTAAATAATTCCAATCCTTCCGCTTGTACCGCCTTCATTTGTTCTACACGTTGATTTTGTCCTGGTGCGTCCATGGTACGAATGATACTGTGTGATTGATATAAACCATATAGGTTTAAATCAATTTAATATGATACCGACAACCCGTTTCGATCGAGTGACCTCGGAGTTATGAGCCCCGCGCGCTGCCCCTGCGCCATGTCGGTAAAACAATGTACCTTAATTGGTGTTGCTACGTTTATAGCGTCCAGCTTGACAATTACCACCTGTAGGTATCGATCCCACACCGTTCTTTTAATGAGAAAGAAGATAACCATCCGACTTTCGGACCAACGATGACGAGTCGCTAGTAAAGTAGATGTCAGACGATAAAACGTCCGCCGTGGAAGTGGTTTAAAATATGCTGCGTTTATAGCGTCCAGCTTGACAATACCTCCTGATGGTTTTGATCCGATCGACCTCGAAGTTATGAGCCTCGCGCTCTGCCTCTGAGCTAAGGAGGTTTGTGGTGCTCTAGTGCCTGGAGCACCGATGCGATGTGATGGAAAATACCGGCAACCCGTTTCGATCGAGTGACCTCGGAGTTATGAGCCCCGCGCGCTTGCCTCTGCGCCATGCCGGTAAATTAAATGATATTGACAGCGAGTGGTGAACTCGCATCTTAGACCGACAGTCCATATCTTGACTCAGAGTGCTATCACCTGAGGGTGAAGCAGCGAGTGAATGAGCGAGTGTCGTTCAGTTATGCCAACACCAGCTACGTTTTATGTCCAGCTTGACAAGTCATTTCTTCAAAATGACTAAAAGAGTTGAATACCGGCGGTAGGTTTCGATCCTACGACCTTCCGCTTATAAGGCGATAATCATTCGTAGTTCGGACCGTTTCCTTTCGGAAATAGTAAAAAAGGTAACAAACGATGTTTTTAGACGCTCTGCCGCTGAGCTACACCGGTAACACTGTGGAATTCTACTACCCACAAATCAACTTAATTTTAATAATGATAATCATCTCAACGCGGACCTATTCAGTCAATAATGTTGTGACGAAAATTGATTTGTGAAGAACACAGAATTCACGAATCATTACTCCTTCTACTCGAAGGAGGAGAAGTGGACCACCCATTCTCATAGTATACAAAGAAAATATCTTTAAGTTCTTTTCGCGAAAAAGAACGAACGAGTCGGACGCGTTTTTCCTAAATGTTCGATTCGATTTCATTATTCGATCAATTCTTCGATTTCTTTGACTCCGTGGCAAATCCGGAATCGATGATACCAGCGTTTCGATACAAGAGGTAATACCTCGATATGAACCAGTTTGAAACTTGTGTCTAAAAGACCGATTGCCATTTTTTCCTCATCACCTTTCAATGTAAGAGTAAACACTGATTTCAATATGAAATGAAGTAGAAGCATTACATGAACGCTAGATACATAATAACGATACACCTTGCCTCTGTTGATTTTATTGAATGCATCAATAATGAAATACACAAGTTGATTGAACTGTGGTGCATCATTGATATCAATCTTCCCGTCCGATAAAATTTTGTTGAACCCAGACTCGAGTATGAAATTCAACTTGTCTCGTATTCCGTCTTCACAAACATACTTCTTAAGAGCCTCTAATTGTGAACGGTTCAGTTGGTCTTTGAATTCATCAAATACACGTTCGATCTGATTTATTGCTAAACTTGGTTCTCGAAGAATATTGTTCAGTTTTGTTCGTAAAAATGGAATAATGAATATCAGGTTGAATGTGATATCTTTGGCAAAGTGAAAAAGAGACAATTTAATTTTTTTGATCTCATCATCATCGTCATCATAATCGATTGCAGTGTCTTTGTCTTCATCTTCAATAATAATCTTCGTATTGGTTGTTGTTTTTGTACGGTGCGATGGTTTTGATGTTGATGATATGGGGGATGTTGCGGCAGGGATGATAAGTTTATCATTCGATGGTACGGGAATAGATAGATCTGTTTTTTTTGTACTGATGGATGGTGTTTTTTGTGCAGTATGTTTCTCGTTCATGATTTCTCTCATGGTCGAGTGGTTGATTGCTTTAATGAAATTGATTGCGGTCTGTGCGGGTGCGGGTGCGGGTGCGGGTGTTATTATGGGTGCAATCGATGTTCTGGAAGAAACTTGTGCTGGTGTTTGTGGTCGTATGACGAGTTGAGATAGCTGTGGTAACGGTGGTAACGGTGGTACGGACACAGGCACGGACACAGGCACGGACACAGGCACGGACACAGGCACAGGCACCGGTATCGATGTAATATCCGGTATATCAAATACGTCACCACTTATCGGTTGAGATATTACTGTGTTTGGTTGGTTTTGTGTTACAATCTCAGCAGTTATATACGAATGATTCATTTTCCTATATATCTCATAGTTTATTTTAGTTACTGGAAGAGTGATAAATTTTCTGTGGCGTCTCCTGCATTTGCTACAACAGGTTCTGTGATTGTAAATACACGTTTTTTGTTTTTTACATTTCCAATTTTGAATGTGCGCACATATTCTTCTAATGTAATTCGGTCTTCTTCATCCCGTCGTATCGATTCCTGAACGGCCGGAGTAATAAAATCAAGCGGTATTTTCAATAAAGAGTATTCCCCCTGTTTTACTTCGATCAGTCCAAATCGTGAAGGAACATCTTGTGAAACCGCGAATGGATGGACAAAGAAATAGCTTTGATCTTCATCATCTCCATACAATACCATCATATTCTTACCATTTTCACTAAGAAGCGATTGAGTAATGAATACGATTGGTATTTTGAAGTACAGTGCTAGAATCCATATGTCAATATTAGTTAAAAAATAATTCTCACTTTGAATAATTTGCGTTAATGTCGCTCTGTCTTGATTGATCAAATCTGCGTATTTCTTCATTCCATATCCGTTCAAGATCATCGTAAGCTTCTTTGCAAGGCCTGCTTCAGAGAACTTTTCATATTCACCGATGAGTATACTCTTCACCTTTAGAACTGTCATATCCGCAAGTTGGTCTACGTGTTGATGCCGGCAGTTTTCACACATAAAGTAGTTACATTGACGACATGCGAATTCAGTATGATCATACCCAATCGAACTACGACATTTTTGACACATTTCAGATTCTACCGCGGCGGCGGCTGCTGCTCCCGTATTCGGGTTCGTCGATTGAAAAGAAAACGGGTTTGCCTTTTGACGAATACAACTATGACCATTCGGGCATTTTGACGCATTTTGTGCGACAATACGAAGTATCGTTAGTATGACATCAAATGTGCATTCGGTACTCTCATTCGAAAATAGTATTTCAAACGCACTTGCATTCGGAAAGAATACTTGCCGCATTTTCTCTGTCACCTTGCGTTTGGACACTTCACGACAGAAATCTAATACATGATTGATTTCGTTGATTTGAAGTGCCACTTCGGGTAGAGGGGCTGAACCAGCAGCAGCCATTTCAGGAAATTCGGAACTAGGGGCAACCGGAGCGGCAGAGGCGGCAGAGGCGGCAGAAGAACGCGGCCCGCTACTCGATTCATTTTCTATTTCCAAATATCGGTCTACATATTCTTTGCGATACACTGGATCGTAGGATTGAATACCACGGTTGCCAGCATTACTCGGGGCTACTGTATAAAAATTCGTCTGGAATACATACGGATTCGTATCTGCGGGTTCCATATTTTCAAAGTACTCTTGGGTAATAAACGTTTCAAGCAATATGATTTCGTCATCACGAAGCTCGTATTTACGGTCTTGAAATGACATATATTTCGTAGGTTCAAACATGAAGAGTTTTACGCGTTCATACCGTATCATTTCATCCGCCAGTTTTCCGAAATACGCGATTTCATTGTCAATATCCGGATACATCAAATTTCGCTGAGGAAGAAGAAGCTTGCATAATCCGCCTGATTCTTTCAAACAGTAGCTTTTCTTTCCACAGGTTTCATCGTCGCTTGTGATACAACCGGATATCTCACCTACCAACTTCAAGGTTTCTTTGCTGTAGCGAATAAACGCAACATATTTTGTAAGGATTCGCTTCATATGAGCGATGATCTGCGATAATTTGTTCGTATATATCGTGAATGGGGATGAAATCAGCTTTTCGATATCATCTTTGACTGCTTTATTTTCTGACCGATTCAATACATTTCGCGCAGTGTTTCGGAATACATTATAGAAGTTAGTTTCCAACCGAATATGGCGAACATATCTCTCGCGCGTTTTATCAACAGTGCCTTCTGGGCTTGACGCGACTTCTTTGTCTGCCATCAGATGATTACTTTCCGTCACCGTTGGTAATCCGTCGTCTTGATTCAATTGTGGGTCTTTATCAATATTCACTTGAATAAACTGGTTCGTTTCTGTAATGATACCAACCACTAATCCATCTTCTACCACTTTCACAGTAGGGCGACAGTAAACATCCTTTTTGGTTGTTTTCTTTACATGGCGCGCGACCATTTCAAGAAAATCGACCGTCTCGCGATAACTCGACGTCCAAAGCGTTTCATCATCCATCATTACGATTGGCGGTGCTTCCATTGTTGGAGATGTCGAGAGAATCGCCGAAACAGCGGTTGGTATCACGCCACCCCATCTTTTACGTACAATTGTCTTTTTAACGAGACTTGTTGGATCCAGTCTTGTACTATTGATGATTTGAGTTATTTTTAGTCCGATCACTTTACTATTAAAGTTCAGGACTTGTGAAGTAATTTCAAAACCCGCGTCTTTCAATATTTTCGCGATGACCGATGCAGGTTGGTTCATTTTGTACCGGTATTCGCGTGGCTGACTCGCATGAAGTCGACAATATGAGAAATAAAGATCGCGGACGTTTTCGATAATATGCTTGATTTTGGGCATAAGCGTTTTACTCTTGATTGCGAAACGGCCGAGTACACTGAACTTTCCATTTGATTTACTTTCGAATAGGTAGATTGGTTCATAATAGTTATCGCGTTTCATGATGATAATTGTTTTGCGATTGGAGTCAAACACTTCACCCGAATATGAGTTTGTTGGGCAAATCACCTGCACGTTATTTGTAATATCATCTTCTGGAAGATGAATTAGAATAATATTATTTCCGTTTTTGAATAACTTCTCATTGGGTCTCGAGACGATATCCCAGAGATACGTATGGTCAATAAGAGACGTGTCATCGTCTAGGTAGGCGATGAAATTTTCATATGCATTACAGATCCTCGCGAAGGATTCAGGAGGGAGAGTTCGAGAGATATTCGATGCACTGTACTTATCAACATCCATGAGTTCTTTATTGGCGTTGTAAAATAAATCAGCGAGTGTACCGTTCTGCAAGGTTACAAACATGTCGATATCGAGAGATTGGATGATGATATTTCTCATCTCTCGGATCGTTGGAACAGCATTCGCTGGTAAGGTGTGAGGTACGTTTGTGATTGGAAAAGCTGGGAGGGTCGAGGGGGCTGGTCTAGGTGTAAATGCTGCAGTACCAGATACTCTTGGTGTCATTGCAACTGGCGTTTCATCATCTGAGAGATAGCCTTCGGCGGCTTGGCCGCCTCCTCCAGCACGTGCAACGGCAGTTGGAGTAGGTGCCGCGGCAACCGGTGTAGTTGCGGCCGAGAACGATTTCTTCAATTGTGTAGAATGTTTCTGTATACTTTCAGCAATTGATCTCGAAATACGCTCTTTCAAGGATACTCCCGGTTGTGCAACAAGCGACTCCGCCACGATGGATTCAGAAATCGAGTCTTGAATCTTGCCTTTCAGTGCAGCTTTCGGGATTGGAACTTCGTCTTCTTCAGACGGCAAAATCGTCGTAGTAGTTAAACCTATACTTTCTTTGAAGTAGTATGCAATTGCAGAAACGAACGATTGCCTGTCATTCGTTTCAACACCTCTGCGTAAGAGACATGGTGTATCCTTTTTGATTGCTGTATTTTTGATACTCACTTGACAGTTACGACTATCCGTGAATAAGAATTTCTGAACTTGAACCGGCAGATACCCCCAACGATTATTTTCAAGCGGAAATTTGTCAGCACTTAAAATACGGTCATCTTTCATTTCATTAATTTTGGCGGGCTCGGAATAAAATGATACTGCTGCCGATACTGGGGCTTTTGGTGTTTCAGCTGCTACGGCTGATTCGCCTATTGAAGGAAATGGTGAGTCACCCTGTTTCGCCAGAGATGATGTTTCGGTTCGAACCGACTCAAACTGTTTTGTTTCGCATTCTTGGCGGCGTGCAGTCTGTGCTGGTTTATCCCATTGTGCAAAACAACATGGTACACATAATCCCTTGGGGTGCGCGTCTTTCTTCAAAAATCCCGGATAATGTTGTTTATAATTCCCTTTGTCGTCAATATGATATTTATCATCCGTAAACTCGAAAATGTTCGCTCCGGGGGGTACTTTTTTTGCTTTTTGGGGGATCACTGTACCATATTTTCCGGACTTTACTTCTTCTTCGGTTAAACTTGTATTATGTTTCAAACTCCAATACCGCGGACAAATATAATGGTACTGTTTGCTTTGATCAGAACCATATGTAATGCTATGTGAATACGAATCAGGATGCTCACGATCAATACGGGCTTTTTCTTCACTTGTCAGAATCACCGGTTGACGACGTACATTCCACGGACAGCTCCTGGAATATGCATTGAATTTACCAACATCTTCGTTCAAATGAATCACTGGATCTCGTTCTTGGATTCGCTTTGAGAATGGATTCGGATTGGCTAGCTCCATACCAGTTATGTCAGATAAATCTTCGTCTTCACCGAAACCTCTTGCGGCTGCAGCCATTCCAGCAGATGACCGTTTGGATGGGACAGCTGCTGCGCCACCACCACCGCCACCACCACCGCCGCCTTGTTCGCTATTTGGTGCACTATCACCTCCCGCATCGTCATCCTCATCATCGTCCCCTTGTAATAGATCAAATAAGTCGATCTCTTCTTCTTTTGGAGCTGCTGCTTCAAAACCAAACACAAGTGGTGCTGCAGCCGCTGCTGGTGCTGGTTTTTTGATGACTGGAACGATTTCTTCCATCACTTCGATCGATTCTTCGCGGTCGGATTCTCTAACAACGGTCTTTATTACTGGTTCTTCTTCTTCTTGAGCTTCTTGTGGTTCTGTCGTCTTCGTCGTCGTCGTCGTCGTGACGGGTTTCGACGGCACAAATGATGCAGAGTTCGCACAAAGTTCCGCAATTTTATCATACGGTATTTCGGTGGTTCCTGGGTTCTGATAAATACGAAGAATCGAGTCCAGATAAATATGAAGTGCAGGTAAAAATAAAATATTATTGATGTTCGATATTTCAATTGAAATAATGTTATTGAATGCGCCTTTCGTGATTCGTGTAATGAACCCGGGGTTATTCTTGATACGAATACTTCCACCTCGAAACCGAGAGAATTGTTGTGTTTGTAAGGATGACAATATACCGGATAATTTCACACGTGCATCTTGCTCCGACATCATATAATTATCACGCAGCCCTTCAATGATGTCGCGATCACTCTGTCGTTTATTCATCATCTCAATAATAAACGCATCTTGACTCGACATGTCGTTATAGTTGCTCACTCTCTTATAACGCAATACAATCCCTTTTTTCAAACTGCCTTCAATCTCATTGAATGCGCTTGATATGCATTTGATCATTTGTTTTATTTCAATGTTTCGGGTAATTGCAATCTGACAGAAATATTCGAGATTGATTAACTCGATCAGTGGATGATACAGCTTTGTAAAAAGTGTCATTTGAAACCCGCTTTGTTCGACATGTTCTTTAATGACACGTAAAATCGGATTTACGGTTGCTTTGATGATATTCTCGATTTCATCACTCGTGAATGAATACTTCACAAACAGCTTGACATAGATAGATCCATCCGGATAGAACTCACACAAAACCGGTATGTGTGTATGCGTTGCTTTGTGATTCGGTATTTCGGAATTCGAGTATGTATAGTTAATATACATTGCCACACTCTTTTTTCGAGCGGTTGTCTTGATCAAACGAAAAATGTCGCTCTTTGGTAAGTAAGGTATTTTACGGCCACTGCGACTTACACCAGAAATATAGAGTTTATAAATGTTGTCGCGCTTCTTGCCAGGATTGTATTTGATATATGGAATGTACTCGGAACAATGAATCATCTTGAAGACCGCGTCGAGAGATTGGTTGTAAGGTGTCTCTGGATGAATCATAAATTCGACGCCGCGAATACCATCGTCGATATAGTTCTGATCAGATGTGCGTCTCTCGTAGATGTCATAAAGCAACTTGATATTCGCAGTCTGGCGCATAAATCTCTCGTTCAGGATCTTTTTATCCGCATCAAACAGCTTCAATTTGTGCAAAAGAAGTGTGTTGTGTGAATGAATTGTGGCGAGGTCCACTTCCCCAGATGCTTCTGCGGATCCTATTTCGACTTCAGATCGACGGGTGTCATCTCGATATGCCGAGAGATATGGAAAATATACTTGCACCATATATGATTCATAGATCGGTTTCATTGCGGGAGACGTTGCTGCGGCGGCTGCGGCGGTGGCGGTGGAATCAACCGACACCGGAGGAAGCTCTGTCTCTTTCGCATAGATCAATACATCTTCTGCTGAAACCAAATATATCGTATTATGAAGAAACACGCCGTAGTCGATCAAAACCATCTTGTTAGTAGTATTTACAATCTCGCTGGCATGTATTTCTAAAAAAGGGTCTGCGCTCATTGCATCAAATGGGTTGATTGCATATGGATATTCATATGTCCCTGCGATGTTCAACTCTTGCCCCATTCCAACATTAATAATACGAGGTTTCTCTTCTAATTTCAAATTTGCGAGGTTTGTATACGTGTAGTTTCCATTTAAGCCTCCAGTTGGTGGACCGAGTTTTGCATATTCTGAGTCTGAGTCTGGTTCAGCACCGGGTCCTGCGGCGGCGGCGGTGGGTTGATTGTCGATATTCAATAAATAGTTTTGAACACGGACCGGCGTCATTTCAAGCTTGCCATTTGATGTGATGTGATCATGCGCAATTTGGGTCGTTAGAGTTTTGACTTGCTTACAGAAGAAATACAACTCTGCATACGAGAGACCAACCTTGTCTCGCGTGAGGTAAAGAAATTTCTTCTTTATTGTCTCGATGGAGTCGTCTGGGTAAATTCTCTCGGGAAGAAAGACAACCTTGATCTCATTATGTCGAATCATGTAAAGTTCATAATCACTAAATATTGTTTTGAAAAATGGATTCTCTCGCTCTTGTACAAAGATATCATTGATGTCTACCACTTGACCTTCATCGGTTGTAAATTCCACGTTTCCATAAAATACATATAACACATTGTACTCGGGAGATAAAGCACTTGCCCCTCCAGACACGACTTGTGCTTCCGGCGGTGGCGACGGCATGGCTGCATCGTCCGGCGAGCGTAAATGACATATTTTATAGATGGGAATTTCTGACGGTGGTTTATCCATATTCCGTATGATACTACTATATGATAAGAAGATATATGATGTGTTATTGCGTAATAAATATATAATAAAGTCATTTCATTCTATATTTTATCTGATTTCGATGTCGATATCGAATATACATCGTTGCGAGTTCAAAATGATCGTGGCTCTTTGCCGCGGTGGCGGGATTGGATATAAAGGAAAACTTCCATGGCCTAAAATCGAAAGGGATCTCCGGTTCTTTGCTGAAATGACGAGGTCTACGTTGTTTCCATACAATAGTGCGGTTGTCATGGGGAGAAAAACATGGGATAGTATTCCCGTGAATGTACAGCCACTTCCGTTTCGTGACAATTATGTTGTTTCCGCATTACATGATACCGAAACCACTCCGCAGCCAAACGGCGTCACTTTTATCAAAAATCTCTCGGAGATCTATAATTACGCCATGAATTATGACCATGTTTGGTTTATTGGCGGGGCATCCATCTATGAACAAGTTCTCGCTTCTCCGGCCATGTATCCAGTAAATGATATATTCGTGACATTTGTAGATGAAACGTATGAACATGATGCCGCGTTCCCGCTGATGTATCAATATGATTCGATTGAACAATGGCAGTTTCTTCGAAATAAACATATACATCGCGCGATTTGGTGCTGGACAGGAGACGATTCAATACCGGAATATGTTTCATTTTTTGCAGAAGGAGAACAGAGTAATCATATTTATCGAATTACACATGTTGATCGAAGTATTGTTACAAATATTACCCGACCGGCGGATCTGAAAGCGATACAAGAACGACGAGCACCCAACACGATATTCTTGCGGTTATCAAAGTTGATGGAGGTTTAGGGCGCGTCCGGCCGCGTACCACCGGGCGCTAACGCGCCATGTAACCAAATAGGTTTGACAAGCAACTAATATTATCTACATCACACCTCTCACCTCTGACCCTGAATGGCGCGTCAGCGCCCGGTGGTGTGCGGCCGGACGCACGCGTTAGTTATCAAAATGCGGATTATCATTGATCGTCATTCCGCAATACTCTTTTGGTTTGAGTTTATAGTCTTCGGGTGTGTAGAGTTTGATTTTCTGCGCTTCGTCGATAAGGAAACGGAAATTGTCCCAAAACTCGTCTTTGTGGCCGACACTCTCTGTCATGATATGACTCAATTCATGCAGTGCAACAAATGTAAGCGTATTTTCGTCGATGAGTTTATTTCCCTTTTTCTTGGTATTTACACAGAACGCAAGCTTTTCCCCTTTGTTCTCACTATATGCTGTGTATTCGCTTGTTGGTAGTGTTTCACTTACTTTTTCAGGACGGAAATTTTTGACTAAACGTTTCACGTTCTCGCGATCCGGGAAAGTCGCGCCCATATGTTTCACTACCTTTTTCATTTTCTGGGTAACTGTAGCGAGGAGATCGGCGGCGAGTTCTAGTTTTGCGCGTTCACGGACGCAATACTTGTTTCCATCCACTTTTGAGACAATACATTTTAATTGAAACGCATCGGATTCTTGGTAAATCTTTAGGCAAACTACAATAATGAAAATAATAATAATATATCCAAAAACACTTGTTTTGAACATTTTTATTTTGTTGGGTATTTATATAAAGCGAGAAATTAGTTAGGATGACAACACGATCTGCAATTCAAGAAATAATAAGCAGTTTGCCAGAAAATGATGAACGAAAAACTGGATTTCAAACGCGTTTAGACAACATTTCTGATGAAGATCAAGATTCTTTAACTACATTATTTAATGAGGTTAATCCGGTTAATCTGGGTAATGGTGGTGATGGTGTGGAAGGTGGTCGACGACGCAAATACTCTCGCCGCGGCCGTCGTTCTTCCAAGAAGCGCGGTACTCAGCGCAAGCAGAAGCGTCGCCAGCGCCGCGCATCTCGTCGCGCATATTAAGCAGTAATGAACTACTGATCTATCTTTATTATGATACAAATCTCACATGCGATTCATCATGAATCCACGATTTGTATCATACATTCGGAAACACCCACTTATCCACTGTTGTTCTCACGCAGAATGCTCGGTGCGATATAATCCCGATCAAAAACAGCACGACGAGAGATTTCCAGAACACAAAGCCGAAAAAGTACGAAATCAGAAATGCAGCTATGACCGTCGCTGCAACGTCAACGACCGCGATATCAAAGATTCTGTATGAGTGCGCACCTTCTTTTGGGCGACCAAATATATCTTTGTAACGACATAAACCGAGAGATTTTGTCATAGTTGTTATTATTATACTATATTATAAATCACATCTCCATTTTGCGTCAGGTTTACTTATAAATTCCGGCGTGTTGTTATAATCGATCGTGAGTTCTTCCCCTGCATTAATGTCTCGCGCTGCGATGACCCACCATTCTCCGGTATTTTGATCTACCGTCGCGAGAAATGTGTTCGGTAGTATGGCATACGCGGCTTCTGCAGGGTTCTTAAATTTTCCTGGGCAATGATTGATCTTACTACCAATTTTGGTAACTGTTTTATTTGACCCTATGGCCACAAACAATCGCTCGTTCTTGACGCGCTTTCGCTTTGAAAATAAACCGAGTCCTTGTATTTTACTCTTTCCAATTGCAAAGTCTTTACTGTTGAACAATCCATGCTGATAATTTATAACAGATGGAACAATCATGTTTTCCATAATGAGTATGGTTAGCGTGATGATGATAAACATCAAAAATAATGCATAAATAAGATTCATCTTCGTTTGTTTATATTATACAACGATAATTAGAATATGGTTGTATAATTGTATTGGAGGGGATAACGTTATTTAATCCTGACGAGATCCTAACTCAAGAGGAGTGCGCATCAGATCGGGGGCGAAGGTGCTCTGGTTCCAGGGGCCAACGTTCAACTGAGGGTTGGGAGGCTCAGAACGCAACTGGAGGTTGGCATTCTTCATCGTATTACCGATGGTGTCGATTCCAGTAAGGAAGGTGGCAGAAAGAAGATTCTGTCCCTGAAGATCACCGCTTCCAGAGGGATTCAAACTTCCCCACTGGTTGTTGCTGTCACGCGGAAGAAGATCTGCGGGATTGGCGACAGGAAGATTCGAACTGGAAGAAGGAGGAGGAGCGACAACAGATGCATCTGCGGAGACAGGAGCGGGTTGCTGACTGACTTGAACAGTTGCACGTTGACGGTTTCTCACGTCGCTTTGAAGAGGCTCATAGGGGGCGACGAACTTTTGGTCAGAATAGCTACAAACAGCGTATACAAGAACAATCGCACCTAAAATCACAAGAATGTGATTGGTACGAAGTGTTTTCTCTAAATCAGACAAAAAACTCATTCTTATAATTTAATTGTATATAAAATAAATGATAAAATAATGCAAGTCGATACTACTTCTCGTAATGGCCGTCATCGTCGTCACTATCTGAAAGATCCGAATTGTCTAATAAATATGCAGCCTTGATTTCTTTTGCTTCTAAATATGTACGTATTGCGACCTTTTTTGCCTCTTGTGCCTTCTTTTTCGCAACCTTGTACATTTCATAAAGTACGTCCTTGTGTTTTTTTAATTTGATGGATGCAACCAGTGTTGACTCCTTCTCAACGCTTTCATTTTTGGGTTCCGCGAATGTTGGTTCATTTGTATCAATACTATCTGGTATATGATCAAAATCAATTTCGACTTCTGTAACTCCAAAGTGTTTTATTTCTTGACGAGGTGGTTCTTCTGAAATTACGCTAGCTTCTGTATACGTTGAGCCTAAATACTTGGAGTTCGATGCTTCTGGATCGATATCGGATACATTATCAAATGGGGCTGCGTCGAGCGCTTTCTCTTCATTTTCCTCGATTGGCTCTTCTATTTTTTGCTTAACTTGGTCGACGTTTGGCGCTGCCGCAGCCGCCGTCGTCGACGGCTCAGATATAATACATGTTTCAAACAATGGAATATCAGGTATCACGAGTACTTGCCTCAGTAATAGTTCCATTTGAAAGTTGCGAGATGTGAATTTGATTCCTTGAAACTCGATAATTGAAATTACTGTATGTTCGTCCTTAATGTATTCAACCGGCACTGCCTTTTTATGTTCGTCAAATACTTTACATGAAAAAGGTTGTATATGCGTGAAATTACGGTTTGGTTCTAAATTTACACGAACCAAAAAATTACCAGTCTTGTATGCGCGTATGGGTGATGTGAATGAGTTCTCAATATCGGTTCGATCGAGTTCTTGTGTAAACCATAAATGCCGTTTTTCGTAAAGCAGGTCTACTGATCTTTTCTCTAAATTCGCGATCCATTCTACAAATTCAGCATCGGTGTCTGATGTAGTAAGCAATAAATCGATAAATGCCTTTTTGCCTGAGATGACGATACCTTGCTTCGATCTCGTTTTTGTCGTCTGGATATAGAGTGGCTGCTTGCTGTTGAAATATGAATACCGTGTCATATAGGAGCCACCTGCAATACTATTCGGGTGAGTTAAAAGTAACTGGTCAAATTGAAATGTATCGTTTGGGTGATACACATCCATCGTGCGTAATACGAATGAAATGAATTAGTATGACGCTATAAAAAGAATACGTGTAGAATACGAATCTAGAAGATGGTGTAGGGTGAGATTAAGGAAGAAGTGATTTACTGGAATGTGAAGTATGACATACGCCTAAATCCGAACATCCTTCGGTAGCAATAAAATCCCCCAAATGATTTAGGAGAAGTGGTGCGGTTTGTTCAGCGGCATTTGTACATAATGCTTGAACACTTTGGGGTAGAACTTCACATACTTTTTCTAAGTCCTCGGTAACGATCGCAAGGACTTTAGGATTATGAAGTATTGTTTGGTTCATTTCATTTGTAAGATACATACACGCGTCGCATTCCAAACCACTTTCCTTTTCGTCCATTTTTAGGCGGAGGACGGTTGAATTCTCGACTGTGGCGTCATGGTGTGTCGCTGCGATGGGATGCGCGTCGGCGGCGGCGAATGGAAAAATGGGTACCTGAATAATAGATTCAGGAAGAACAATTAAGCCAAGAAGAAGAATAGGAAAAAGATTCATTTTATACATATAAACGGTAAATTATTTCTAAATCTATTATATAATCGATTATTATGCCTAACAAGTCATCCCATAGAAAACGCACCGGTTCTAAGCGTAGGTATCGCCGTCAAAGGCAGAACCAGAACCAGAACCAGGAATCCAACCCACAGCACGGCGGTAGCAACGGCGAGACCCAAGCCCCTCAAATCTCTCAGCAGACACTTCAGCAAGCCGGAAAGATTGCCCAGCAGTTTTTGAATAATGCTATGGGCAGCAAACAAACCGCCCAGGTCGGAGGTAACGCCGGACAAGGCTCAACTGAGCCGGTTGCTACCGAAGGTATTAAGACTGCGATGGTGGAAGGCGCTGTTGCCGGTGCAAACGCCGGTGCCATTGCCGCTGCTGAAGGATATTCCTCTTTGAAGGGTGCTCCTCTCGTCGGAGGAAAAGGAAAAAGGAAGGGAAAACAAAATTCTCAGAACCAGAACCAGAACCAGAACCAGAAGGGAGGTATGGTTCCCGGTCTTATGACTGCCGTTGAAACCGCTTTGGTTCCTTTAGGACTTTACCTTGGCCAAAAGACTCTTCAGTCGCGCAGACCTGGTGCTCCTTCTCTCGCAAACTCGTTTGACTTCCGTCGTTCTCTTCGCCGCACTCGTCGTCGCAGGTAAATTACTTCGTGTAAATGATGAAAAGATATAAACATACGGACATATGATGTCTATATCTGCTGCCATGAATCCTACATCAATTATGACTGTATTACATACTACACCACCTACTCTTGAAACCAAAATCAAGCGTTGGGTTGAGTTGGACAATAAGATCAAGGAGACGTCCGAAGAAGTCCGTGATATTCGAACCGAGAAAGCAGTCATCAATGACGAAATACTTGAAATCATCGAGCAAAAACAACTTGGAAAGGCAACTGTGAATATTTCCGATGGAAAGTTGAAATTCGTTTCTTCAAAACATACAGCGCCATTAACACTAGCGTACATTGAAAAGTGTCTTGGTGAACTCATCACAAATGGAAAACAAGTAGAACAGATCATGACGTATATTAAGAAGAATCGCGAATCAAAGACAACGATGGAGATTAAGAGGGTATACAACACGAAACCAGGGGCGGGAGGCAGTGCCGGAAAGGGTGATGGAGGAGAAGGAGATTCGTCTGATGGTGATGCGTAATAGTGAGCTATTATCTAACGATATTACAAGTATATAGAGTAATATCGTTATCCTAGTTTATAATCATGTCAAAATTAAAGATAAGTGAATTTTTTAATCCGGATCAACATCTCGTGTTTCATCAAGATAAAGAAGGTAGCATGATTGGTGGTGGGTACCAAGTGAATAACATTCTTTATCAGAATAAAATGCCGCTCTTTGTATCTCTCGGCGGTGAACATCAAGACCCTCTGTATGGAATGCGCGGAGGTAACCATCACAACGGAGGCAATGACGGGGAAAATAAACATTTTATACCAGAAAAATTCAGTGACTTATTCCGTGATTTAGCAGTTCCTGCCGGCTTATTTGTCATGCCGTCACTCTTTCGTGCAAAGAACTATATGAATGCAATTCCGGATGAAGATGTGCATCACCGCGAACAGGAAGGCAACAGTGACAGTGACAGTGACGCAAGCGAACATGAGTATACCAAACCGGTACCCAATGATGTTTTTGATACATTGTTATCAATGGTCACACCGAGTGAGCGAATACAACATGACGTGAAAACCCGAAGACGGCGTCACAACAACAACGAAGCAGACAATGAAAGCGCGACTGGAGGAAAACCAAAGAAACGTCAGAATAAGACCAGACGAGGCAAACGCGCCGAGATTTAATATGTAAATAAACCATTTGAGAGATTTATTTACAAATGGAATCGAATCGAATCGAATGAATTACAACGCAATTTCAGTAACTTTCATACACGCATCAGAGTAAGTCCTATAAAACTTTACCTTGTCATTGTTAGTACTGGAAAAATCGATCGTAAATTCAATGTTCTCCAGAGAAATATTTGTATACACACCCATTATTGGAAGCATTGGTGAACTTCTAGTACCACTTCCAGGAAAACCCGAGTCAGGAAAATGTTGTATACGCCTTCCTATAATAAACTCATTTACAGGTTCAACCTCACCGATTTTTGTAATTTTGATTGAAGCTGTGAATGTATCTTCTCCACTATTTAAAGGCGCATTTCCCGTAATAACGTAATATGCGCTATACTCTACCATGATTTTAGAGTTATTGAATTTGGGTGTATATACATACCGCGCAATCGATCCACTCGAAATCGCACTCAGATTTGTAGAAGCGTCACGTTGATTTAACAACGGGTCATCTCCTGCTAAAAATACACTATTGATGATCTGCCCCGTCGTCCATCTTGTCGGATTTACCGAACCACTGATATCCAACCGTGCCTGGTTGTACAACAATCCGGGCTGAGCTACAGCAACGTTTCTCACTCCATTTGATGTAACCACTGCATTATTCGTAGGGTTGTTGATGTGTGTCAGCGGGTAATCCTTGTGAGACAATGGCTCCATCCACATTGAAAAGTTATTTGTGTTTTGAGCATTCGCATTCAGTGCACGCCCACGCACTTTTTTCATCGAAAGAGACGACATTGGCTTACTAAATGTTTTGTAAGGTCTATATATTATACGTATACTAAAATATACGTATACTACTAAAAAAACATATTACAATAATGACCAGGCACTTTTGTTAAACGGTGCAACCACAATATCTTTGATTTGATCTCTCATTCTCTTAACACGTGCCTCATGTTGAGGGTTCAACATCTTTCCCGTATCGACGGTTTGAATCTGCGCCATTAACTTCGATGATGCTTCATTCATTTCCGGCTTTGGTCCATAACAATTGACACCCGCTTTAAGTTTCGTATCATTCATAAATCCGCCGTTAATACCTGGGCGTCCACAACTTGTTTTCTTTGCAGGGTCTTTACTCTTTTGAAGCGCGTCCCATGTGGATTTTTGCGTAGGGTAAAGAATCATCTGATGATCAGACCATCCATACGAACACCACTCCGCTCCTGACTTGTATGCTTCATCCATTTGATCAATATTCGCAAGTTTTGCACCGTATGCTTGACAAAGTGCCTTTGCGTCATCATAATCGTAAACATTCGACGGAATGTGAAATACCTGTTTTTTCATTTTGAGAGATGGTCCAGTGCCTAAATCTTGTTTATCTTTCGATTTCGGTTTGGGTTTGGGAACGGTTTGAGTAATTGTAATTTTAGGTTTTGTGCTGAAGAGATTCGTGATTTCCGTGCTAATGTTCGTATTAAAAAAATACTGGAATCCGTTCAACATAACGACAACAATCAGGATCGCCCATAAAAAGATTTCGAGAATAGATACATCTGCGAACATTGTACTTTCTTTTGTATCATTTTCAGATGTTCCACCAGCTAAAGCATTGAGTACAAAATAGGTTACCATACAAACAACTACAAATATCAGAACCACGCGTACAGTGAGAACAGTGTCTATTTTGCCGTCCATCCAGTCAAACATACCTTTTACCTCATTTACACCGACACTTGCTGATAGTGGCAGACCAGATGAAGAAGATGAAGATGGGGGAGATACAGGAGATGGATTTGTTTCACTTGGAGATAATTTGGACATCAACTATTGCTTATATATTGTTGGTATAATATCGCAGGATGTTTATTTGGGTGGTTCTGGGTTCCCTCCATTTTCGTTTTGTCGTTTACGATAAAATAAACAATATGCAAGGTTACTTGTGATGGAATCGCCTTTCATCTCAATTTGTTTTACATTTTCGTCGTTGAATGTGTACCACATATTGTTTGCTGTACATATCATGGCGGTATAATGCCCACTTCCACTAAAACTACCATGATGATTGCAAACCGCATACAGGTCATAAATATAACTGTCGCGCTTGTATCCATTCACGAATGAGCTCATATTCAGACCACGAAGTGGAATATCAACTGGAATCGTGACTTTGGATGGTCCACGTGTGGTGTATTGAACGCGTTTAAGATCGATGATCATTATATTCGGAAGACTCCAATACATCATTCCACGCTTGACATTTTGGTACTTCTTTGTTGTATCATTATACCATGCATTATCACCCTCTAATACTTCACGACTGCAGTAATGTCTAAAACAATCGGTGAGTGTCGGAATCCGTGTTTTTCCTGACTCCGGAATCTCGACAATCGGTATTGAAAGCGATATGATCGAGAATGGTTCCGGGGATATACTCAGAATCGCGCCAGTATCTGTACCATTACCTGGCATTTCAGTTATCACCGACATCTGAATTCCATAAAATAAGTTCAACATTTCAGAGTAGTTTTTCGTATACATTTGTCGCATCATTTCATAGCATTTTCGTCCGATAATATCCTTATCGTTATTCACATTTCCCGTGATCGTCATATTTACTTCTCTCGACAGCGCCATATGAAACGCATCCAACATGAAAACAAGGAACTCTTGTACGTCGTTTTGCGAATAACTTGTAAATAGTTCTTGGTTCTTCAGACGTGCGATTTGTTTCATCGACGCTATGAACCCTCCAGGCGAGACAATACAATTTTCGCTCCACATTAGCGTACGTAGTTTATCCCACTCACTCAATAACATTGCATCTGGCTTCTTTGTAAGGCGTTTCTTATATTTTTCATCATTTAAGAATCGGTTGAGTTCGTATGTATGTGATAGTGCCTGGAGACACGAGTTCACGAAACAAGTATTTCCAAGATTCATGAGTCCTGTTATCCCTTTATTTACGAAATCGGGGAATCTTTGGTCCATTACGATAAGCGCGCGTGTAATTGTTACAGATCTTTACATAATAATAAATTTTTATATTTAAGTGTCATTTCAGTAAAATTGAATCATTTCGTCTGATACTATTTAGATAGTACACTCAACAATCAATACGTATCCTGTAAAATGCCTGCTTTGATGGCCGAACTTATCGTAATGACTGGATCATTCATTACGATATTTGCAATACTCATTTGCTGTATTAATGCAGCTCCGCGTGACCGCGAATATCGCCGACGAGTTTGTCAGAAATGTCGGAAATCAAAATAGATATAGAAAGTAAATTTGATGAATATGTATTATTCATATACTAATGAATCCAGCAGATCCGTCGTCTAATAATATTAACCAGCGTAGGTCCAATCAGAGAAATAATAATGATGATGACTACCACGAGAGATTCAACCGGAACCAGTATTATAATGCAGTCGAAGATGAACAGATCTATATGGATGAATATACGTCACTTATCCATCGGTACAATGACTTTATAGTCAATGGACATGCATTGTTTTCTCGTATGGAACAGACGTTGCGAGAGAATTTGGCGCGAACAGTTGTACGACAGTCTTTTTATTACCATCGTTTGGATGAATTGACTCCTGGTAGAGAACCCTCTCGACTTCAAACCCAACCTCCCGCCCCGTTGAATTCTATAGCGAGTGTTGCTCCGGTTCGTCCGGAACAACATAGTATACCCCGCGGCAATACATCTCCACAACCACAGCTACCATCATTAAACCGCCTTGGTGAAGTTTTTCCTCGTTTGCTATCTAGATATATTAATGGCGAACTTAATCGCGAATCGAGAGAAATAAATAATGGTAGAGAAAATCTTTTTTCTATGTTGTATACCGTTCCAATCGCAGTTCGAACAAATGCCGGTAACGCTGGTGCCGCAGGGGGAGCACCGACAAACGAACAAATCGACCGCGCAACATTGAACACCGTGTTTTCACATATATTGTCACCAGTAAATGCTGTATGTCCAATTTCGAGAGATGAGTTCAATGACGAAAGTGAAATCACGATGATCCGTG
>Ga0194117_10002190_pt1 | contig 21176 bp, 23 predicted proteins | sample TA2MahsurfametaG_FD_160579 | JGI IMG/M metagenome (GOLD analysis project Ga0194117, IMG submission 160579) | Freshwater microbial communities from Lake Tanganyika, Tanzania - TA2015009 Mahale N1 surface | ecosystem: Environmental > Aquatic > Freshwater > Lake | place: Tanzania: Lake Tanganyika...
ACCTCCTCCCCTTTTTGAACGATGGCTTGCACAACAGTGAAAATTGCCTGGGTCGCACCAGCAGTTATTAAGAGTTCTGTAGTCGCATCGATTTGTCTTTGATATTGATTAAAAATTAATTCGCCGATTTTATCAAGCAGTGCGGGCAACCCCGCCATAGGGACATATTGATGTACGTTTTCTAAAGTCTTTTTTTGAACTATTTCTTGAAGCAGAGGATCTATTGGAAAATTAGGAAACCCCTGTGATAAATTTATGGCACCGTAGTCCTGTGCCATTTTTGACATGGTGGTAAAGATAGACGGTCCGCAATTAGGAAATTTACTTTTCACGTTGTAAATATACGAAGACAAAAACTTTATTTTATCACAAGATTTTCAGTATTGAACGGATTGTTATTCATATTACTTTTCAATTGTCCGTTAAAAAAGTCATACCTTTGTCCTAAGAATTTCTATTTACAAAACATTGGAAAGGTCTCTAAAAAATCTGACAGCGCTCGTATGCGGAAGCACTCAAGGAATAGGCAAAGCAACCGCGCTGAAACTTGCAGCGTTGGGTTGCCGCATCGTTATTTTGGCAAGAGACGAAAATAAGCTAAAAGAAATTTTAAACGATTTGCCCGAGGGAGAACGCAAGCATGACTTTCTTGTTGCTGATTTCAGCAATCCACGCCAATTAAAAGATGTGATTGACAAATATATTTCCGAAGGAAATACCATTAATATTTTAGTCAACAATACGGGAGGACCGCAAAGTGGACCAATTATCAAAGCGGATATTTTAGAATTCACAAATGCCTTCAATCAACACCTCATTTGTAACCATATCTTGGTGCAAGCGGTGTATCCCGGTATGATTGATAGTGGTTATGGTAGAATCATTAATGTGATTTCCACATCCGTAAAACAACCCCTCCCAAATCTAGGTGTCTCTAACACGATACGAGGCGCTGTTGCCAATTGGAGTAAAACATTAGCCAATGAATTAGGTGAATACGGAATCACCGTGAACAACGTATTGCCTGGTGCAACGAATACGCTACGGTTACAAGCTATTGCAAAGGTAAAAGCAGATAAATCGGGAGACGAGGTTTCCGACATCATTCAAGAGATGGCCGAAGAAACACCCATGAAACGTATAGCAAAGGCTGAAGAAATTGCCGATGCAATAGCCTTTCTTGCATCACCGCAAGCTGCTTACATCAACGGAATTAACCTCCCTGTTGATGGCGGAAGGACTAAAAGTTTGTAAATAAGTTAGGCATTTAGTGCTTCTGCACCTCCAACTATTTCTAAAATCTCGTTGGTAATCGCTGCTTGACGGGCCTTGTTGTAACTTAGCTTTAAATTCCGCTGTAATTCTTTTGCATTGTCCGTTGCCTTGTGCATAGCCGTCATTCTTGCTCCGTGTTCTGCAGCAAACGAGTCCCTTATCCCTTTAAAAAGTTGTAGTTTTAATGTTTTCGGAATCAAGTCTCCTACTATTTCCTGCTTTCCCGGTTCAAAAATATAATCTCCATTTGTATTTTCTGTAGAAGTGGCAGGTAAAACAGGGAGATACTGTTCTGTTTCAACAACTTGAGTTGCTGCATTGACAAAACGATTGTACACCAATAAAACTTTATCAAATTCTTTGGCTAAAAATCCCCTCATAATTTCATCAGCCAGTGATGAAACCTTTTCATAGGTTAAATCAGAGAAAACATCCTCTAGGGGTGTTAAAGTATCGTTCGTATAATAATTCTCCGTACGCTTGTAAATGTCTTTTATTTTTTTGCCGAGGCAAAGCACTTTTACATTTTTAGCAGCATAATCCTCATTCATCAGTGCCCCAACACGCTTGATAATATTATTATTAAATCCTCCACACAATCCCCTATTTGAGGTAATTCCGATAATTAATACTTTTCCCTCTCCTCTATTTTCTGCAAATGAATTTTCTGATAAATCCAAGGTGGCGCTCAAATTGGCCAGTATTTCTTTTAACTTGTTCGCATATGGACGCATCTGTATGACCGCATCTTGTGCTTTTTTAAGTTTTGCAGCAGATACCATTTTCATCGCTGAGGTTATCTGCATAGTCGACCCTACTGATTGAATTCTATTTCTTATTTCCTTTAAATTTGGCATATTGAAATAAATTAACTTTTAGTATTTGTCGGCAACTTCTTTAGCAACTTTGTCAAGAACATTCGTAATGTCATCCGAATATTTACCCGCCTTCAATGACACTAAAATATCTCCATGTTTTGCCTCTAGAACGGTTAGATAGTCTTTTTCAAATTCTTTAACCTTGTTGATAGGAACGCGCTGAATCAAGCCTTTTGTTCCAACGTAGATAATAGCAATTTGCTTTTCCACTGGAAATGGATCTCCTTCGCGCTGCTTCAGGATTTCAACATTTCGTGCACCTTTATCTAAAACAGATTTTGTTGCCGCATCCAAATCAGAGCCAAACTTTGCGAAAGCCTCGAGTTCTCTATATTGTGCCTGATCTAGTTTCAGTGTCCCTGCAACTTTTTTCATCGATTTAATTTGTGCTGATCCACCAACACGTGATACCGAAATACCAACATTAATTGCCGGACGAATTCCTGAATTAAATAAGTCGGACTCCAAAAAAATCTGTCCATCCGTAATGGAAATAACATTCGTTGGAATATATGCTGATACGTCCCCTGCCTGCGTTTCTATTATAGGTAAAGCAGTTAGAGAACCTCCTCCTTTCACCTTTTCCTTCAAAGAGATCGGCAAGTCGTTCATTTGTTTGGCAATTTCATCGTCATTAATGACCTTTGCGGCCCGCTCTAACAACCTTGAATGCAAGTAAAAGACATCTCCGGGGTATGCTTCACGACCTGGAGGACGACGGAGCAAGAGAGAAACTTCACGGTAAGCAACGGCCTGTTTAGATAAATCATCATAAACGATTAATGCCGGTTTTCCACAATCTCTGAAATATTCACCAACAGCAGCTCCGGTCATTGGAGCATAAAATTGCATTGGTGCTGGGTCGGAAGCATTCGCAGCAACAACCGTTGTGTAAGCCATAGCACCCGCATCCTCTAATTTTTTCACAATCCCGGCAACAGTAGAACCTTTTTGTCCGATGGCTACATAAATACAGTAAACAGGCTCTCCCCTGTCAAAAAATTCGCGCTGATTGATAATTGTATCTATTGCCACTGTAGTTTTTCCTGTCTGACGGTCACCAATAATCAACTCGCGTTGACCTCTTCCTATTGGGATCATCGCATCCACCGCCTTAATTCCTGTTTGAAGGGGTTCGTTAACCGGTTGGCGAAAAATAACACCCGGGGCTTTACGTTCAATGGGCATCTCATATAAATCTCCACCAATGGGACCTTTGCCGTCGATGGGATTTCCCAAAGTATCGATTACCCGACCAACCATGCCGTCACCAACTTTTACAGAGGCTATTTTACCTAATCTTCGAACCGTATGTCCCTCTTTGACATCGGAAGACCTCCCTAACAAAACTGCCCCGACATTGTCTTCTTCCAGGTTAAGCGCAATGCCTTGCATGCCGCTTTCAAACTCAATAAGTTCGCCATACTGTACGCCATTCATACCGTATATCCTTGCAATTCCGTCTCCTACTTGAAGAACGGTTCCTACTTCCTGTAGTTCTGCCTCAGATCGAAAACCTGATAATTGCTCTCTTAAAATTGCTGATACTTCTGCGGGTTTAATATCTGCCATGTTTTCTTTATTTGTAACTATTTATTTTATTAATTCTTGTTTCAAGCGCATCAATTGGCTCGCAACGGATGCATCAATTTGCTGGTCGCCCATTCTGATAATAAATCCACCTATCAAACTTTCGTCTGTTTTCTCCGTAATTTCAGGGGTTCCATGAACCATTTTTTGAATTTTCGCCAAGATTTTATTGCGCGTCGTGCTTTCCAATTGGCGCGCGCTGACAATAGTTATTGGAACAATTCCTCGGAATTCTTTCAATTGCACCACAAACGAGTTTGCAATAAACATTATAAGATTTTCACGTCCATTTTTAGTGACCATACTCAGGAAATCCAGAGTAATGGAATCAAAATCACCAAACAACTCATTTAATACTGAAATCTTCTTGTCTACTTTTATCAAAGGTGAATTCAAAAAAGCAGAAAAATCTGGAGTTTCTTGACTTGCACGAATGATGGAATTTACATTGTTTTCGACAACATCCACCTTATTCTTCTCAATAGCCAACTCTAGGAGGGCTTTGGCATATCTGACTGCAGACTTTGATGACCTCATATTAATTTAGATTAATATCCCCTGCTAATTTGTCCGCGAATGCCTTTTGCTTGTCATCCGAAGATAATTCGCCACGAACAACCTTTTCTGCTATTTCTAGCGACAGTTGTGCCACATGGGATTTTATGTCCGCCAGAGCAGCAGCCTTTTCCGACTGTATGGTTTGACGAGCGGCATCCACATGTTTTTGTGCTTCTATTTTTGCTTTATTTTTTGCCTCTTCAACCATTGCGCTGGCAAACTCTTTCGCTTCTTTGAGAATAAGATCGCGCGCCGCGTTTGCCTCTTTCATAATTTTATCATTTTCTGCTTTCAGCTCAAGCATTTCATTTTTTGTTTTATCTGCAAGTAAAAGCGCATCCTCTATTTTTTTCTCTCGCTCATTTACCATTTTTAATATGGGTTTCCATGCGAATTTTGTCAGAACAAATAAGAGCAGGCAGAAAACTAATCCCGTCCAAAACAATAAACCTAAATCCGGTGTAACTAAATCCATTTTACAATTATTATTATTTTTCTAAACAACAAAATTTTCTACCCAAACCAACCGTTTGGGTAGAAAATTACACTTACTTCGCAGCTCCTAACATCCCTATTACAACCCCAAACAACGCGATACCCTCAACAAGTGCTGCTGCGATAATCATTGTCGTAGTGATTTTTCCGGATGCTTCTGGGTTTCTTGCAATACCTTCCACTGCTTTACCACCGATTTGGCCAATACCAATTCCAGCTCCTACCACTGCCAAACCTGCTCCAATTGCTGCTATACTACCATAAATCATACTATGTATATTTAAAAGTTACAAATTTAATGATGCGCCTCTTCAACTGCTGCGCCTATGAACAAAGCAGATAGCAACGCAAATAAATATGCCTGCAACACTGCCACTAACATTTCTAAACACGAAATAAATAAGGCCATAGGAACAGAAAGTGCGCTCCAGGCAACATTTTTATTTATAAATATTATAGAAATCAAAGCTAAAATAATAATGTGCCCCGCTGTAATATTTGCAAAAAGACGAATCGTCAAAGCAAAGGGTTTGGTGAAAATACCCACAATTTCAATTGGAATCATGATAGGCATTAACGCTACTGGAACTCCCGGGGTCGCAAAAATGTGTTTCCAATAATTTTTATTTGAGGATAACAAGGTGAGCATCAGCGTGCACAATGCTAAAAAGAATGTGACTGTTATATTACCTGTTAGATTCGCCCCGCCTGGAAATATAGGAACAAGACCAAGCAGGTTGTTTATCCAAATGAAGAAGAAAATGGTTAATAAGTATGGTACGTATTTGTGGTACTTATTATGGTTAATGTTCTCTTTGGCTATATCGTCTCTAATCGTTATTACGAAAGGTTCGATAAATTTGGCGATTCCCTTTGGCGCAACAGCCCCATTTTTCTTGTAGAATTTAGCCATCGATAACATTATTATCAGTAAAAGAATGGATCCGATAATCAAAGAAACAACATTCTTTGTTATTGATAAATCCAACGGTTTGCTGTTAGTGGTATGCCCATCCTCAAAATTTAATTTCCCTTTATCGTCTAGCTTATATATTTTTTCGTGAAATAATGCATACCCTTTAGCAGGCCCTACACCAGACATGTAATGAATCTCATTTCCTTTGGCATCGCGAACATGTACTTTTGTGCCGTGGTAAAAATAATATGAGCTGAAGGATTTTAGTCCATTATCACTTAAAATTACAGGGAGATAAATACTCTTACCTTCCAATTCGTTACCCCATAGGTGCCATTCGTGCGCATCTTGAACGTGATGCATGATCATTTCACCAACATCAAATTTTTGCTCCTTTTCTAGATGGTCACCTTCAGAACTTGCAAGAGAGGGAAAGGCGAAACACAAAACTAAGGAAAGAGAAAGGAAAATAACTTTAACTAATTTATTTTCAAACATTTACTCGTGAATTTTATTTGTGTTAGCGTTAAATTTTGTGCAAATTTAATGAAACTTTCGAAAGTAATCAAGGGAAGAAAAATTTATTTTCTTAGCTTTTGGTATGCTTTTACAGCCAACATCAAGAAAATCCCCACGACAAAAAATCCTATTGTTCCGTATATCCAACTTAAATTGGATTTTAAAACCACCACAAAAATAATGGCTACTAAAAATAGCGTGGCTATCTCATTCCAAATTCTCAGTTTTATGGAACTCAAGCGATGATGACCTGAGGCTAATCTGTACATTATTAGGTGAGAACACACATGATAAATTAGCAGCAAGATAACAAATCCCAACTTCAAATGCATCCAACCAAATTTAAGCAGTGCTGGATTGAGAACAAGCATCCAAATCCCAAAAAATAAGGTCAGCACCATAGCTGGAGTTGTTATGATCCACCAAAGCCTGCGTTGCATTTTTTGATACTGATCAATAAGTATCGCTTTTTTGAATTCTTCCTCCTTCAGCGCCTCCACGTGATATATAAAGAGTCTGACCATGTAAAATAACCCCGCAAACCAACTTACGACAAAAATGAGGTGCAACGCCTTAATAACTTGATATTCCATAACACAAATATAAAATCATTGCAAGTCAAACAAACAAAGATTCGTAATTTTAGACATGTTTTTCCTTATTTTCGTTAACTCATGCATCGTATTTTATTGTTTTTAACGATATTTTTCCTCTCTCCTGTTTTCAGTCAAGAAGGCCTCCTCTCCATTCAAGGAAACTATCAAGGGAGTAATTTACTCATTTCGAACCCCACGCAACCGGATGGATTTGGATTTTGTGTAACAAAAGTTACGGTAAACGGCGATATTCTTCCAGCAACAATTCAAAACAGCGTTTTTGAGGTTGATTTTAATCTTTTTAATCTAAAAATCGGGGCTCCTTTATTTGTAATTTTAGAACATGCAAGTGGTTGTAAACCCCTTTTTTTAAACCCCGAAATTTTGCTTTCAAAAAGCACTTTTGTTTGCGAAATTATAGAGTGCTCTTCATCGGGAGCCCTTCAATGGACCACCACAAAAGAAAGTGGCGTTTTGGATTTTATCATTGAACAGTTTCGGTGGGGCAGATGGGTAGAAATAGGATATGTAAAGGGAAATGGAGGGGGAGGTAGAAATAACTACACGTTTCAAGTAAACTTACACTCAGGGATAAATAAAATACGCGTTTCCCAGCGCGATAACACCAATAAACTTAGGTCGTCAAAGTCCACTTCCGTTCTTTCTAATGTGAACAAAGTATCTAAATCTCCAGCGCGTGTTAAAGACTTTATTTACTTTAAATCTAACGGAAACCCTGTAAAAACTAAATTTGAAGTATATGATGCATACGGGAACCTCTTAAAACAAGGTTTTGGAAATGAGGTAAACTGTTCTAATTTGGTGAATGGAATTTATTTTTTAAATTTTGATAATTTCTCTGAAAAATTTTACAAGATCAATTGATATGATAAAAAAAATTGAACATATTGGAATTGCTGTTAAGGACTTAACTCACGCTATTGATATTTATGAAAAATTACTTGGTGTTGGTTCATATAAACAAGAGGTCGTAATAACGGAAGCGGTAAAAACTGCATTTTTTTTAATAGGCGACTCGAAACTTGAATTATTACAAGCCACCTCCCCCGATTCTGCAATTGCAAAGTTTTTAGAAAAGAGAGGCCAGGGATTTCATCACATTGCATTTGAAGTTGAGGACATTGAATGGGAAATCTCGCGTTTACGTAACGAGGGGTTCAACTTATTGCATCAGACAGCAAAAGAGGGGGCAGATAACAAGCAAATTGCATTTTTGCACCCAAAAAGCGGACTTGGGATGCTCATTGAACTCTGTCAAGAGAAAAATTGAAAAAATTCCGTCTGATTTTTATAACAAAAAGTATTCAAACCCGCTTGGGTTGCACCCAAAATATGTTGTGGGCTATCATCGATAAAAAGTGTTTTGGAAGGATCTACTTCCAATAAATTACAAACAGCAAGAAAGGTGTCTGCATGAGGTTTTCGCATCCCAATTTCGTGAGATAAAAATATTTTTTCAAAATAATTATTTATGGGAATATCACTCACTTTGCCCCATTCTATTTCTACTTTTTTCCAATGAAGAGAATTGGTGTTGCTTAACATGGCCAATCTTTTACCTTGTAGAACCTCTAATAATTTCACTTTTTGCAGAGGAAACAGGCCAATCATTTTATTCCAAGCATGAACAAGTTGATTTGGAGTCACTTGAGTACCTACAAAAGATTTTAATTGGTTTATAAATGCCTGTTCCGATATTTTTCCGGTTTCAAAATCATCAAAAAAAGCTTGTTGATCCGATTGTGAGTAATATTTATCAAAATTTAGAAACCCTAATTTTTTCATTTCGAAAGAAGTGGCAGAATAATCTACATCAATCAATACGCCACCTAAATCAAATATTATTATTTCAATTGATTCTAAATAAGCCTTCATTCAAAAAAAAAAAAATTATGACAATTTTATGACAATATTACTCGCAATTAAGGAGATATTTGCAGTCTAAAGTACATAATTCTTCTGTGAATAGACTTTATTCGGTTGCATTTACGCACAAGAACTTTCCGCTAGACACGCTGGGTTTGTTGCATATTGAGCAAGAGCAGTATGCGGTTCGACTCCTAGTGATAAAAGATATTTTTTCTCTGTCAGAGTTGTTCTATTTATCAACCTGTAATCGGGTTGAATTTGCATTCGTTTCTGAGTCAAACATTCCCGACTTACCTGAATTTACTCGAACACTTCTCTTGCAAATCTTTCCTGAAATATCCAAAGACAGTTTAAACTTACTAATTCAAAATGCAACGTATCACAATGGTATCAACGTTGTTGAACATCTTATCTCGGTAGCGGCCTCCATTGACTCAATGGTTGTCGGCGAACGAGAAATAATTACACAAGTGAGGAAAGCCTTTGAACTATGTCAAAAAACGGGTCTAACAGGAGATAAAATTCGCTTAGTGATGAGGCAAGTAATCGAAACTGCAAAACAAGTATATTCGAAAACTAGCATTTCTAAAAAACCCGTGTCCATTGTTTCTCTCGCCTTCAAAGAGCTGAAACGTTTTAAAATCCCCATGGATGCGCGTGTTTTGGTCATTGGTGCAGGAAGCACCAGCACCACACTTTGTCGTTTTTTAAAGAAACATGGGTTTCATCATTTTTTTGTTTTTAATAGAACCTTCTCACGCGGAGCGCAGCTTGCGAGAGAATTGAGGGGGCACGCATTCAAACTCGAAGATTTGGATAACTTTGGACTTGGTTTTGATGTTTTGGTAACTTGTACATCAGCCGACCACCACATTATCAACAAGAATTTGTACAAGTCATTATTGAGTGGGGATGAAACAAAGAAAATAATAATTGATCTAGCTATACCACAGGATATTGATCCTGACATTCTTGATGAGTTTCAAATTCAATACATTTCCATTAGGGACTTACAACATCTTTCCAATGAAAATTTAAAAACTCGGCAAGGGGAACTATCGCGAGTGCGACAAATCATTAACCAATCCATACATGATTTTGAAATTATTTACAAAGAACGCCACGTAGAAATTGTCATGCACGATGTACCCGTAGAAGTAAAAAAAATCAGAGAACAAGCCTTAAATAAGGTTTTTAAAAAAGAGCTTGAACGCATCGATACAGAGTCGAGAGAACTTCTGGAAAAAATAATGGAGTACATGGAAAAAAAATATATAAGTGGCCCAATGAAAAAAGCAAAAGCCATTTTGCTCTCGAGCGTTGACAGTGATGAAGATTAGAATAGGGACTCGAGGGAGTGATCTCGCTTTATGGCAAGCAAATCATGTGAAAAATTTACTGGAAGCGAAGGGATGTAGTGTCACCATCTCCATAATCCAAACAAAAGGAGATCAAGTTCAAGATTTAAGTTTTGATAAAATTGAAGGGAAAGGTTTTTTTACAAAAGAAATTGAGTCGAGTCTTCTCAGTAATGAAATTGATTTAGCAGTTCATTCACACAAAGATTTGGAAACATCGGAACCCGATGGGCTATACACGGCCGCTGTATCCTTTCGCGAAGACCCCCATGAATTATTACTTATCAACGAGGTTTCCTGGGATAAAGGTGAAATTTGGGAGTTAAAAAAACATGCAATTATTGGCACTTCATCTGCACGCAGAAAATCACAAGTAATCGCCTTACGTCCGGATCTTGTGTTAAAAGATTTGCGTGGAAATGTGCCAACAAGAATTGAAAAACTAAAGTCGGGCACCTACGATGCAATATTACTTGCTTATGCAGGTATTGTTCGGCTGAGTCTGGACTTGAGTGGTCTCAAGCTTGTAAAGCTCGACCCAGAAGAGTTTGTTCCTGCACCGGCGCAAGGTGTGCTCGCTTTACAAATTCGTCGTAATCACGATGAATTAGTAAATATGCTTGGGCAAATCAACAATCCCCATGTGGCCAAACAGATTGAGGTAGAAAGAAGCGTTCTGAAAAATATGAATGGAGGATGTCACTTGCCACTTGGGGTGTACAATGATGGTCAATTTGTTCATGTTTCGTATGCTCAAAAAGCTAGCGAACCCTCGAGATATTTTCGCTTCCGTTACAACGACGCCTCTGACATGACCGGACTAATTATCAGACAATTAAATAATTACGTCTAGAAAAGATGAAACGTATTTTTATTTCAAAACCCCTAATTGAAATTCCTCTGCTCAACGCATATTGTCAACAAAATAGGATTTCATTAGTTGCCGAACCCCTTATTACTTTCAATCCTATTCCGTCAAAAATTCCGTCAACATTAGACATTGTTTTTTTTACAAGTCCCCGGTCAGTATATTTTTTTTTTGACCAAGTTCCTGCTAAATTTAAGTGTAAGGCCTTCGCATGTATGGGGAAAGGCACCGAATTAGCCCTAAATAAAAAAGGGCTAACTTCCTGTTTTACAGGATTATTTTCATCGGATCCTAGAAAAGTCTTTAAGGATTTAAAATCATGGGCAGGAGATCGAATCATAACAGTCCCACATTCCTCCAACAGCCTTTTTTCAATCACAAATTATTTTCCTGAGCAACAATTAAACTTTATTGAAGTATACAAAACCTCGGCATCACAAAAGACAATTCCCCCGGTATCGCTGTATATTTTCACCAGTCCAAGCAATGTTAAATCATTTCTTACGAATAATTTTATCCATTCAAATGCAAAAGTTATTGCATGGGGGAAAAGTACCAAAAACTATCTTGATTCAAGAGAAATAAAGGTTTCGGAAATACTTAAAAGTGCACAAGAGAATGAATTGATGAAAATATTAGTTAATTATTAATTAGTTAATAATCTGCGTTCTATTTTTAGCAGTCAAAAAAAAGTTTTACTTTTGGAACTCTAATTTGAAAATTTTAATCTAAAAAACAATTTAATTTTGAAATATGAAAAGTAAAATAACCCTTCTAATGATTGTAATGTTCCTCGTTGGTATTGTCGCTGAAGTCAACTCACAAGAACAAAAGGACCCCAAGAAGAAAAATAAAGCAGAGACCACGCAACTTGCTGATGCCCCAGCTGATGCAAAGATTGCAGGCGCAACTGACACAACAAATGCAGATGGAGCCGTTTCAAGCGCAGCTAAAGAAGGTTCAGGCGACAAAGCAAAAAGTGCTGAACCAACAAAAAAACCGGAGTTGTCCTTCACTCAAGGGCTCAAACAAAAATACATTGAAGGTGATGTTCTTTGGATGACGCCAGTTTTGATTTGTTTAATAATAGGAATGGCCTTATCCATTGAACGGGTAATTTACTTAAATCTATCTACAATCAACACCTCAAAATTTCTAGGGGATGTGGAAAAAGCTCTACAGAATGGTGGCGTAGATGCCGCAAAAGAACTTTGCCGTAACACAAGGGGGCCCATAGCTTCTATTTTTTACCAAGGACTTGATCGCGCGGGAGAAGGATTAGACATGGTAGAAAAATCTGTCGTTGCTTATGGGGGAGTACAGATGGGTAATATGGAAAAAGGTTTATCCTGGTTACAGTTATTTATCGCTCTTTCACCAATGCTCGGCTTCTTAGGTACAGTCATAGGTATGATTCAGGCCTTTGATAAAATTGTTGAAGACGGACAGGTTTCTCCAACGACTGTTGCTGACGGTATTAAAGTGGCTCTTTTAACCACAGTTTTTGGTCTTATCGCAGCGATTGCGCTTCAAATTTTCTATAACTACATCACGTCAAAAATTGACGGTTTGGTTAATGAAATGGAGGATGCCTCGATTTCTCTTATCGACATTCTTTTGAAAAACAAAGCGGTTAAATAATAAAATCATTTAACCTCAAGAAATCTTACTATGAAAAATTTAAATTACATCAATCTTCTGAAATTTTCACTTGTAATTGTTGGTGTGGGCGCAAGTTTCTTTCTTTTTAATGGCCCTTCGGTTACAGAAGGTGAAGCGGCAATGGCAGAATTTAGGGAGTCCTTGGAAATGGATGTGGCAATATGGTTTACTATTGGCTTAATGATTTTTGCAATCTCCATTGTAGTTGCATTCTTTATTTGGAGCCTCATCATTCAGCCAAAAAAAACAATCCTATCAATTATTGGGTTAGCAGTATGTTTTTTAGTTTACGGTATCTTCATGGGAATAGGCACATCTGATAATGTACAATCTCTTGCATTGAAAGGGGACAAAATATCACAAGGTGTTGTTAATACCACTTCAGCAGGGATATACACAATTATTTTTTGTTTAGTTGTAGGCTTCCTTGTGATACTCATTGGACCATTTTTCGGGCGCTACAGAAATTATAAAAAATAATTGATCAATGGCTAAAAGAGAAATCCCTGAAATAAATGCTGGTTCAATGGCAGATATTGCCTTTCTTTTATTGTTGTTCTTCCTCGTAACAACAACAATGGATAAAGATCAAGCATACATAAGGAAAATCCCAGAAAAGATTGAAAAAAAGAATACAGAGAATCAAGAAATTGATACGAGAAATGTTTTTCATATTTATGCCAATGCGAACAATGAATTAATTCTTAAAGACAGAAATGGTAAGAATAAACCTGTTTTTGTAAAAGATATAGAGTCTATTTCTGAACTGCTTTACGAGTGGTATGTCACCAATAGAGAATTCTTTGATGCAGAAAAGTTAACTGCCGCTGATAAACAGAAAAAAGCCGAAAACCAATTTCCGTGGTATTCTGCTAGTTCCGCCAATGACTACAGAATCGTTAAAGAAAACTATTTCTCACAAATAGAGGATATTGAGAAATTACCCGAAGGCGAAAGAAAAAAACAAGAAGAAAATCTCACTATGATATACAATGAAATTCAAAAGGCAGAGGAAAAAAGGAAACTTTTTAAGGAATTCTTCGGCGATTTGAAAGTTCCAGAACTAAGTGATAAGGCGCACATACGCATTGAAGTACAAGAGAAAACTTCCTATGAGTTGTTTGCTAAAATTCAAAGCGAAGTAGAGGAAGCAGTATATAGAGTTCGAGATGAGGAATGTAGAGCAAAGTTTGGAGAATCTTACGAGGCAGTAAAAGGGAAAGCCATACAAGACGAAGAGAAATATGAAGATGATAAAAAAAAGTGGGACTTGATTGATTTACTATTTCCCGCTAACATCATAGAAGTTTTACCAAAAAACTAATCAATCTATGTCAAAATTTAAAAAAAATGAAAGAGGAACAGGGCCTGCCTTAAATACTGCCTCTTTACCAGACATTGTTTTCATGCTACTTTTTTTCTTCATGGTTGCTACTACCAGTAAAGAAACAGATCCTGCAGTTAAAATAAAACAACCAGAAGGCAAAAGAACTATTGATCTTACTGCCTTTAAACAACGCTCTGAAATTGATTTTTTATACATAGGAAAACCCCGTAATCCTTCGAGAGCCGAGGACTTTAAATTTGGGTTCGCATTATCACTAGACAATGTAGTTCAAGCATCCGAAGACGAACTTTATGCCGCACAAAAAGTTGCCGAATGGAAACTTTCAAAAAAAAATAAAAAACCCGCCAGAATGAAAAAAGATATCGGTGACGTCATAACGTGTATTAAAGCGGACAAGAATACTCCAGCCGGTATAATTTTTGAAATTAGAGATGAACTCGAAAAAATTAAAGCATGGACAATTGCATATGCAGTAGTAGATAAAGGAACAAAGAAAGATTAAATTTTAAAATATTGCAATTAACCCACCTTGGTGGGTTTTTTTATTCCTCACTTTTTACTGCTCAATGTTATTTGATGTACTTTTACCCCTGTAGATTAAGTTTATGGAAAATCGCAGCTATGAAAGTTATGTTTTAGGTAAATGGATTGCCGGAGAAGGTATTGAAACTCAATTATTCAATGCGATAAGTGGGGCACCTATTGGAACATGTTCCAGCAGTGGTATTCCCTTTAAAGATGTTTTAGATTACGGAAGAGAAAAAGGAAAAACCTTACGCAAAATGACCTTTCAGGAAAGAGGTCGTATGCTTAAAGCACTTGCCTTGTATTTAATTGAACGAAAAGAGTTTTACTATGAAGTTAGTGCTTGGACAGGCGCAACCAGAATAGATTCTTGGATTGACATAGAGGGGGGGATTGGAAATTTATTTGCCAATGCCAGCTTACGCAGACAATTTCCAGATTTACCATATTATGTGGATGGAGTTGCGGCTCCCCTTTCAAAAAATGGAACTTTTATAGGTCACCACATCATGGTGCCAAAAGAAGGTGTCGCGGTTCATATTAACGCCTTCAATTTTCCCATATGGGGAATGCTGGAAAAAATAGCTGTTAATCTCATGGCGGGAGTCCCTGCGGTAGTCAAACCCTCGGAATATACTTGCTATTTAACTGAAGTAATGGTCCGTGATATTATTGCGTCAAAGATTCTTCCCGAGGGTTCTCTTCAATTGGTTTGCGGATTAGGAAGAGGTATCCTTGATTCAGTAGATTCTCGCGATGTAGTGACTTTCACTGGTTCTGCAGCAACAGGTAAAATATTAAAAGCTTCACCTCTAATTACACAAGAAAGCGTTCCCTTTAACTTGGAGGCAGATTCTTTAAACGCCACAATCCTTGGCCCATCAGCGACACCTAATACCCCGGAATTTGAATTATTTATTAAAGAATGTGTTAAGGAAATCACCATAAAAACTGGGCAAAAATGTACCGCGGTGAGAAGAATTATAGTGCCTGAAAATCAAATGGAAGATGTTCAGAGGGCCATTTCATCAAAACTTTCCTCCATAAAAATTGGAGACCCTAGTATTGAAGGGGTAAGAATGGGGGCTTTGGCAACTAAACAGCAAGTGGAAAGAGTGCGAGAAAGTGCGAGAAAATTAGCAGCAAGTCAACAAATAGCTTTTGGTTCAATAGACGAGGTCGAAGTAATAGGATCACATCAAGGTGTCGGGGCCTTTATGTCGCCTATTCTCTTTTCAAATGATGCTCCTTTCAAAAACACTGATGTACATGACATAGAAGTGTTTGGTCCAGTTTCCACGATTATGCCCTACAAAACCCTGGACGAAGCCATTGAATTAGCAAAAATGGGCAAAGGGTCATTGGTTTCTTCGATAGTTACACCAAATGATGCAGAAGCCACTGAATATGTGTTGGGTGCGGCAAATATGCACGGTAGAATCCTTGTGCTTAATGCCAATTGTGCCAAAGAAAGCACGGGTCACGGTTCCCCTATGCCACTCCTTACACACGGAGGGCCAGGAAGAGCAGGAGGAGGAGAGGAGATGGGAGGGAAACGCGGTGTTTTACATTATTTACAACGAACATCCATACAAGGCCATCCCACAACAATTTCTAAAATAACACGACAATTTCAAGTTGGGGCTGAAATGACAGAAGCGAATCCTCATTTATTTCGTAAACATTTTGAAGAGCTCGTGGTGGGAGAAACTGTTTTTACACACAAACACACAGTAACAGAGGCCGATATCGTAAATTTTGCCAATGTTTCAGGCGACAATTTTTATGCCCATATGGACGCAACCTCATTGGAAGGAACTATTTTTGAACGACGCGTAGCTCATGGTTATTTTGTGTTATCCAAAGCAGCAGGGTTATTTGTTGATCCAAAAAAAGGACCTGTTCTCCTAAATTATGGAATTGAAGAAGCAAGATTCACAAAACCAGTCTATCCTGGGGCTACCATTGGGGTTCGTTGTACAGTTAAAGAAAAAATAGATCAAGAAAAACGAAGTGAAGAGGATATACCGAAAGGCATTGTGAAATTCCTTGTTGACGTGTACGATGAAACCGGAGAAACCGTTGCATTGGCTACTATACTTACCATGGTGAAAAAACTAGATACATAATGGCCTTGATAAAATCCTGCAGAGGATTTACACCTGAATTTGGAGAAAACTGCTGGTTAGCAGAAAACGCAACTGTTGTAGGCGATGTCGTTATGGGGGAGAACTGCTCGATTTGGTTTAATGCCGTGGTTAGAGGAGACGTAAATTCGATACGAATTGGAGACAACGTGAATATTCAGGATGGCGCTGTTTTGCACTGCACCTATGAAAAAACCACCGTTATGATAGGAAATAATGTGTCCGTCGGCCATAATGCCATAATCCATGGTTGCACGATTGAAGAAAATGTACTTATTGGTATGGGGGCAATCGCAATGGACAATTGTTATATTTCCTCAAATTGCATCCTTGCCGCGGGCGCGGTATTGTTAGAAGGCACGAAAATGGAATCATGGAGTATATTTGCCGGAATTCCAGCAAAAAAAGTAAAACGTTTAAGCCCCGAACTTTTTAAAGAAGAAGTTCAGCGTATTGCCCAAAACTATTCCCATTATGCCAGCTGGTTTAAAGAATAAAGAACTTTAATCGCCTCGTCTTGTTTTTTAAAAAAATTACTTATTTTTGTGTTCCTAATATGAATCTGCGTAAATTCTTTTATTTAAGTGTAGTAGTTTTTGCAAGTGTTTTCATTTTTTCGTGCAAATCGAAAAAAGCTGGATGTGATGCTTACAGTGAAGACAAAAACCTGAAAAAGACCACCCAACAAGCTAGATAATTTAATCTTTCCTTCGTTTATTGTATCTTCGTAAGCAAAAATAAATGCATATGAAATATCATGAAATTCCTGCTGATTTATTTTCTAGGAACCGCAAAAAGTTTACGTCCCAAATGGAAAATGGCTGTTTAGCTGTTTTTAATTCCAACGATATTTACCCAATTTCTGCGGATGGCACAATGCCTTTTCAACAACACAGAGACCTGTTTTATTTATCCGGTGTTGACCAAGAAGAATCAATACTCGTACTTTTTCCCCAAGCCAATAATACGGCTCACCGGGAAGTACTTTTTCTACGGGAAACCAATGAACACATCGCAATTTGGGAAGGAGAAAGACTAACCAAGCAAGCTGCATTTCACACCTCAGGAATTAAAACAGTTTATTGGCTCCAACAATTTGATGTAATATTTAAACAGTTAATGGCAGAGGCAAATGGCATCTACTTTAATACCAATGAACACTTAAGGGCTAACACTGAGGTCGAAACACGCGAAGATAGATTTATAAAAAAGATAAAGATTGAATTTCCTGCACACCAAAGTTATAAGTCTGCGCCTATTCTCCATAAAATAAGATCGGTGAAGGAAACTACAGAAATTGATTTAATGCAACAAGCCTGTAAAATTACTGAAGCCGGTTTTAGAAGACTACTTTCTTTCATTCAGCCTGGAGTTTGGGAATTCGAAATTGAAGCTGAGTTAGCGCACGAATTCTTGCGAAATCGCTCAAAAGGATTCGCTTATACCCCCATCATTGCTTCCGGGAAAAATGCATGTGTACTGCACTATATTCAGAATAATCAACAATGTAAAGATGGGGATGTTATTCTTCTCGATGTCGGTGCCGAATATGCAAACTACTCCTCAGATCTAACCCGCTGTGTTCCTGTGAACGGAAAATTCACGGCAAGGCAAAAAGCTGTATATAATGCTGTACTTCATGTAAAAAATGAAGCGCAAAAACTTTTAATACCCGGTACTATCATGGCAGAATATCACAAACAAGTTGGAGTTCTTATGGAAGAGCAGCTCGTAAAATTAGGATTGATTTCAATAAACGATATAAAAAATCAATCGACTGAATTTCCTGCATACAAAAAATATTTTATGCATGGTACCTCGCATTTTCTTGGTCTAGATACGCACGATGTAGGACTTTGGCATCTCCCGATAGAAGCAGGAATGGTCTTCACATGTGAACCTGGTATTTATATTCCGGAGGAAGGATTAGGCATTCGTTTAGAGGACGATTTAGTCGTACAAGAATCCGGGGATCCACTCAACTTAATGGGAAATATCCCAATCGAAGCGGATGATATTGAAGCATTGATGAACGCATAATGGTTCACATCATCACAAATGGTGAAGGGGCTCCGCATTGGCTTTTTTTACACGGATTTCTCGAAACTTCTACCATTTGGTCATACCTGCCTCTCGAAACACTTCCCGGAAAGAAAATTCTTATAGATTTGCCAGGGCACGGGTTGTCTCCACTCCCTAGTACCATGGATAATCCTTCAATCGCAGTCTTTGCTGAGGAAATCGAAACCCATTTAAAAGAAATTAATACACAGCCCTTGACTGTAGTAGGTCACTCCATGGGGGGCTATGTAGGATTAGAATTACTCTCACGAAAAAACTTACAAATTCAGCGACTTGTGATGATAAATTCAAACTTTTGGGGCGATACAAAAGAAAAAAAGAAAGACAGAATACGCGTTGCTGATATCGCTTACAAAGCCAAAGCAATATTTATTAATGAGGCCATTCCAAAACTTTTTTATAATCCGAAATTGTACCACAAAGAAATTGAAGCCTTAAAAACAGAGGCGCGTCTTATCAGTGCAGACGGTATTGCCTATTCCTCACTTGCGATGAGAACTCGCACTGATTTTTCGCAACTTGTAAAAGAAAATCCAGAGGATTTTATATTTATTCATGGGTCACAGGACAAGCTTATTCCAATTAAAAACATCATTGAAGTTGGAGAAAAAAGCCGGATACACATTTTGAAAAATACCGGCCATATGGCATATATTGAGGCTAGTGGCGATGTTTGTAATATTCTCTCAGAAATTGGTATTGTACCTAAAAATTAGTTTTAATACGCGTGTTCTTTCTAATTGGCACATTAATTCAAATCCCCTTCATAGCTAAGAGTCTAATTCTTACATGCTATATATAATACCTCTCCTTTCATTAAACGATAGCGATCAATTTCTGCCTCGGAGAAATGCTTGTTTAAGTCAAATTCTTTTACACTAAACCCCACTTTTTCCAACCAGCGCGGATAATCTCTTCCAAATAAACGTATGTGGTCCTTTTGCCAAAAATGTTTTTCTCTTTCCTCAGGAGATGTAATTTCCGCATTCTCATAAGTTTCTTCTCTATTGAAATCTTGAGGAACTTGCATGATTGCCCATGCTCCTTTATTCATTACACGATAAATTTCTTTCATACATTGATTCGGATCACGCACATGCTCCATTACATGGTTACAAAAAACCACATCGAATCTATTATCCTCAAGAGGAATTGCATGTAAGTCAAAGTGTATATCGGCAATTGGAGACTCTAAATCCCCCGTCAAATAAGTGAGGTTAGATTGCTTCTTAAATAAAGGTAAAAAACACTGTTCGGGCGCAATATGTAACACCTTGAGTCCTTGAGTAGAGAAAAAGTTGCTTTCTTTTTTCAAATATAACCACATCAACCGGTGGCGTTCTAGAGTTAAGTCATATGGACATAAGACATTTTCACGGTGTGCAACACTTGACCCATAGGACAAAAATTTAGAAAAAGACCGCTCACATACCGGACAAGTGACATTGTTCCCTCGGTATAACAATGGGGCAAAAATCTTAAAGACATAACTTAATCTAATCAATACAGGCCTTGGTAAGGTATTCAGAAGAAATCTGTATATTTTTTTCACATCACTAAATTACGCAATCTGCAAAAGATTATCCTTATTTTTGCTTAAATCATAACAATGAAGCGGTCTCTCAATTTTTTATTTTTCACCCTTATGACGAACTTTTCATTTGCTCAGGCACCATACGCTACAAAAAAACCTCACATACTTGAAGAACATGGCCATCAGCGCGTGGATGACTACTACTGGATGAAAGAACGCGATAGTAAGCCTGTTCTTGATCATATCGCTAAAGAAAACGAATACCAAAAAAAATATTTTGCTCCACTCACCCCACTCATTGATGGCTTACTCAAAGAATTCGACCAGCGCATAAATCCAAACGAAGTTAGCTCTCCCTATATTCTTAATGGATTGACATTTCAAACAAGAAATTTGGAGGGAAAAGACTACCAACAAGTAGTATTATTAGGAAATAAAAAAAATTCGGTTTTCATCGATGAAAACGAACGTGCAAAGGGGAAAACTTTTTACGAATTGGCAGATTGGTCTTTGTCTCCCAACAATAAACTTGTTGCACTTACAGAAGACTTTGTGGGAAGGAGAAAATATCAAATTACATTTCGTATTAATAATTCTGGTAAATTTTTGGCAGATAAAATTGAAGACGCCTCGGGATTAGTTTGGGCAAATGACAATAAAACAGTCTTCTACACCAAAAAAGATCCACAAACCTTAAGAGATTATCAAATATATAGACATGTTCTAGGAACAGACGCTAAAAAAGATGAGTTAGTATATCAAGAGGAGGACGAAAAATTCAGTGTAGGCATTGGAAAAACAACCACAAACAAGTACTTATTTATTTACTGTTACAGCTCAACAACCTCGGAACTTCATTGGATAGATGCCAATAATCCCGAAGATAAACCACAAGTATTTTTTCCTCGTCGAAGCGGACATATGTATGAAGTGGC
>Ga0194117_10002193_pt1 | contig 21166 bp, 10 predicted proteins | sample TA2MahsurfametaG_FD_160579 | JGI IMG/M metagenome (GOLD analysis project Ga0194117, IMG submission 160579) | Freshwater microbial communities from Lake Tanganyika, Tanzania - TA2015009 Mahale N1 surface | ecosystem: Environmental > Aquatic > Freshwater > Lake | place: Tanzania: Lake Tanganyika...
GGGGAAGAAGTTTATATCTATGTCGACACACCCAATAAAATCAAAACTCTGAAAACCCTTAAGTATATCATAATTGGAATACTCTTAATACTCATAGCATACGGTCTTGCATTTGATTAATTCAAATTTTAACTCGATATAAATCAAAAGGATGCAGGTACAAAAAACAAGAAAAAGAGAAGCAAAAGAAAACGTTGAATGTTCTGTAAATCAGTATCTGTTCTATTTTTTATAATAAAAATTATTTCAAATTTTAATTAAGCGGTAGTTGCAACATGCAAAAAATGTATCAAACATCACTTAGCTTGAAGAAGTTAGGCTGCTGTTGACTCTGATGGACGATAGGTTTACTTCTACCATCAATATGCTTACTTGTTTTGTAACGTTTGGCTATCTGCAATGAAATCTATGACTATCTTCTTCTTGGTTTGAAGTCTTTTATTTACTGTTTGTTACCATCAAGATAGATTTTAATAAGGTTTTATTGTTGCTTTTAGGCGTAAATGGCAGTGGGTCTTCTCTTCCGTGCTCTCAAATGGGCGTGGACAGTATTGGTGCTGTGTTCTTTGAGTTTTCTTTGATTTATCTCCTCTTGCATCTCAGTATCCAACTACTAAACTTTCAATAGATTTGTTTATTTGCTATTTTGTTTATGTGGCTTTGAAAATTTGCTTTTCTATTACTATTATGTCTTTATTTTTTATGTATAAATATCTGAAAGGGTGTTTTATGTGTGGTCAGTGGGAATTTTTTTATTTTGGTTGTTATCTGAAAAAAATCCGATGGTTTTTGTTTCCCGTTCTGAGTTAGAAGTTTTTCCTTTGCTTGATATCTCATATAACCGCGTATTTGTAGCATTGTGACATTTGCTATGTTCTAAACTTTTAGTTTGGTTTTCTTAGTTTAGTTGGTACTATGTATTCATCTCAAGCTAATTTATCGCAAAAAAGCGCACTGTTTTTTCTGCTTTTAGTCTCAAATCTTTTTTTTTAATACTTGAGTTGTTTTTATGGTCAGGAAGGAAGAAAAATTCATTTTTGCATGAGATATGGTTGATAGATTTAGATTTTACGAATTGATTTTAAGGTTCATATTTTTTATTGAAGATAGAAGAAGCAAACATGTTTTTGGTTTATTTCAGTTCATAATCACCCTCCTTTACGAAATCATTCAACTGTTACTGACTAAAATTAATTACTCCTTTAAGCTCTAACTATCGCTTTCCTTTTGTTGCATTTTTTTGATTATCTTCTCTTTAGATCATCGAAAGAAATAGAGAGGACTAGCTTGCGATTGTTGCAACTAAAATGAAGGACAAAGGTTTGTTTATAAAACTATCGAGTGCTAGAATTAATCCGTTTGCTATTAGTTTTTCTACGCTTAGATTGTTCTTAAAGTCGTTGAGAATTGTGTAAATCAAAAAAAATAGTACTGCTAATGAAGGCAGAGTAAAAAACGTATAAATTACAATTGCTGCCTTATTAGCACTCATTAATTTGCTTATCTTGTTTATATCTTCCTATTACTCCTTGTGAAATATACTTTTATAGTACTCGTATTAAACTGCTATTGAGACTAGCGATGAAAAAAATGGCAAGATTGAACTTACAGCCCAATGTATACCTAAATTGCTCATGATATAGCTCACCGCAAAACTAAAGAGTATTACTATACTATGTGCAGGTTTGCTACAAAAAAGCAGGCCGATAAGCGTATACTTCTTAAACAGAAAAACATACACTCTACAGAAATTACGAAGCCTTTATTTCTATTTTTAATCAGATTGCATTGCGATAGTTTTATCAGAAAGCATCCGAACTTTTCGTTAAGTGATTGTGATTTGATATTTGATGTTGGTTTTGAGGGCGATTAGAGAACATACAATGTGGAGGGAGTAGAACACGAGCAGTAAGATGGACAACTGCATTTATATTATTCATAACCGGCCAACGACTATTATAAACTATCCTAATGCAAAATACCAAACAAAGTAAATACATAAAAAAATGCTTATTAAAACTTATATATCATACAGCTTCAGACTCCTCTTGTTTATTCTACTCCTTTTGCTCAATCAAAACCAACTATAACTGGACAAGTATTTCACCCAAAATCTACCCTTTTTTGTTGTATATCGGCAGTTTTAATAAATCAGCAGTAGTGATCAAAACCTCTACTTCGCCTATATATTCATCTCTAATTGATTGATATTTCTTGTTGTAGATCTTGATCTTCATGTCGGTGGGTTAAGAGGGAATAGTTAGTTACTTAAACTACTGGTTCCATACACAGATGTTATTGACTGTTGGTTTGGTGAGAGTAGTAAGTTTGCGGCTGTAGGTGATAATGCTATATAGATCGGAGTACTCAACAGCCATCTCTGTAAATTACAATTGGATAACTGAGACTTTGAGCTGATAATTGAGATCTAAGGGGTAGATCAGGTTATAGTGTTAGTTAATAATGTTTTCAACAGTCTCAGTTGGCTAATTTTGTTCAGGGTGTGACAAAATGGAATCGAAATTCTGTTCAACTTCATAGGCTTGATCTTTATCGCAATTATTAGCTTCTGTGGATAAATGTTCATGTAATTTATGATTTTAACTGATTTCAGGTGTAAAAAGAACCAAAGGTTCTTATTTTTGATTGTCATCTTTCATGTTGACCTATTTGGCTTCTTCAGATAGTTTTGATTGAAGAATTGAGGAAAAATAATCATTCTAGTCTGGACTTGAGTTCAAGATACTTTTGAATTCATCCTCTTCTTAATTATCGATTTTTGCCACTTATTAAGCAATATTATACTAACTTTACGAGAGTTTGGATATCTTTAAACTACAGATATACAGATTGCCAGGCTATGGCCTAACTTCCGATGGTTTTGGAGTCGGTTGACCTTAGTCTTCAATCAATACCATACAATCTTTAGTTCTGCTCTTATTATAGCTGCCTTCATTTATAATAGTCTGTGTTTTGTTAACCTTTTGCGTAACTGCTCCGATTTCATTATTTATTTCTGAATACAATGCATTGAACTCATTGAGTTTTTATTGGAAATGATATTCCTGCAGATTTTATTATACTCTATAGGTGCATTTCAGCTTTTTTTCAATAGTTTTGTACTGTTAAGCATCATAATAGTCTTTAGGTTGCTTCTCTCCAGGGAATGCTTTTGCGTAAGAAATCGCTTTCAATGAGAAAAGTGTTTCATTTGAGGGATCAATTGAGGTAGCTTCATCAAAGGCACTATATGCTTGGACGTGCTTTCCCTGGGAGCTATAAATGAGCCCCTTCAACAAATGAGCTTCAACATTGTTGTGACTGTATTTGATGGCCTTATCGGCTTATTCCACGCTTTTTGTGAGCCTAGCTCGCATAAGATGTAGACAGGATAGGCTGCAGCAAAGTTGTTGAAAAGCTTAGTTGTCTTGTCCTAAACGATAGAGGATAGAGAACATGTTGAAGTAAGCGATGTAATTGCGTGGATTGAGTTATAAAGCTATTGCTAAATCTTTTACTGAATCTTGGTCTCTTTCGAGTTGGGATAGGAGCAAAGCTCGATTGGAATACAGATTGGAATTTAAGGGATCGTCGGATATCAGCCTATTCATTTCTTATAGTGCATTCTCGTATTCCTAATTATACACCGTATCTGTCACTCGTTTAAAACCCTGTTATAACATAAAATATGAAATTTTAGCAGCTACTCCAAACTGATCCAAAGAAATCAAGCACAAAATTATACCTTCATTAAACAAATACATCGTATTAAAGTTTATTACCAAAAGAGATAAAGAATGAAACTTATGGAGAAGCTTGATACTTTTGAATATTGCAATGATAAGTTATTAGCTATCAATTAATTCAATAGAGATACTTCCAGGTTGTAACTTCAGTAGCTCTCCCTCTTCTACCCTTCTAGTCTATGAGGCACACACCGCAGCTTCTTAGATAATTTCTAATGCGATCAGCTTCACTGAAATTCAGTTCCCTCCGAGCTTTGTTTCTTAATTCTAACAATTCTTAAATTTTTTGTGCGCCGATTCTGTAAATATCTCCCTACATCTGGCCATAATAATTCTCCTCTTCTCTTCCTTATGTGATATTATCCTCAACTGTTGAGGGTGATTGTCCAATCATTATCTTTTTGACAGTGAGTTCAGTAGCTCTTCCTTGTTTCCTCGTAAATTCATAGAATTATGAATAAATGGAGGTTAGAAGTTTCTCAACTTTTTCGCAAGCCTGAGTGTAAACATTTTAATCTTTGGCACTGACGCAGAGATGTAAATTCTCAGAAGATTATTGTTGTTATGGGCCTTATTTGTAACCTGAGCCTTTTCCTCTAAGTCTCAGTTTTAAGAGTTAGTTGACTGAGTCATTCGAGTAGCTCTTGCTGTCATTGTAGATTGATTCTTCAATGATACGTTTCATATTGCATCCTTTTGACCCAATGATTCTTCTCGCCACTTGGAATTATTTTTAATTTTACATTTGGATATCGTATCTGCAAGTAAATTTGTTTTGTTTGTTAGGATAACTATTTTGTTATTCACCACTATCAGTAGTCGCTGAGTAACGCATTGAGTTAATAAAACAGTGAAGCTGACTGGCTACTTAAGGATGATAAGCGTGGTGATGCACCCACTCTGCCCTCATCTCTGCACCTCCACGGAGAGTAGCTTGATTGATTAGTTTATAGCAAATGTAGGCGTGAACTAGAGAATTAAAGAAGACATATGCATCTCTTTTGTCAGAAGTAATAGCTACTTGGTTTATCTCACCAAATCTTTGCATAGCAGCTTCGATATCTCTCTGGTCGAGCTCTGCCTTTTCGCTATGCATGCCATAATTTTGCTGAGTGTAAAGACTGATCCGAAGAACAGGTAAGTTGTATCCTTCAATCACTCCCTAACTTCTTAATTTATTGTGTAACTTATTGACAAGTTCCTTATTGGACAGTAATAGTTCAATGCGACTTTGTTGGTCTAGTTCTGAGAAGTGACTGACATCTTGGTCGTTGTCAATCTTTGTAAAATGAAATATACCATCGAGAAAACTGAGGAATACATTCTTTTGACTGTGGAACGATTGTGATCTTAGCTTGAGCAAGCTGAGCTTTAGAGATGCTGATTGTTAGTTGTCTTTGATGGAAAAACCATATCTGTTAGACTTATAATAAATGAATAACTGATATAATTTACTTTACAAATAGTCCATCCTTCGCCATTTATAAAAAACCAACGATCATAGGAAAAGAAAGCTATCAATAATATGAGGATTCTAAAAGCTCATTCCTTTAATAAATCTAATATTTTTTTTACTATTTTTTCTTTTTGAAGTTAAGATCTCACATTTTTATTATTTCCATTTAAAGTTGATTAAATGATGAAAGAAAGGTATTCTATCGTTAGTTTATAATATAACTTAAATGAAAAAAATTGATCTTTAAGACTGGCAAATTTGCAATCCTGATCATCGAGAAGATCATCTTCCCCAGCCTTACAGACTCATCAACTAAGTACTCTCATAAACCATACTCTATCAGCTTAGTCTTAAACTTTACGAAGTCTAAGAAAAACGAAAAGATAAAAATTATGAGGGAAGTGTAAAGTAATACTACTCTCAAAATACTTTAGAGCCTGATAACATCTCAACATTATCCTCCTCTTGTAATAGTCATAATCACCTGCTTGCTGGTGATAAAGCAGGCAATCTTTATTTGCTTGACTTAGCCAAAAAGACAGTCTTCCATAAAAAATAGCTTGTGCCAGGTCGAAGAGTAATCCATATTGCTGAGTCCTACCTGACTGACGGCGATGTATCCTTTACTACAGTTGCAGCTGTTTTAAATGGGCATAACAAAATCTTTATTGCAAGGTATCGACACGATCAACCAAAATTAATAGTAACACATGAGATAAAAGTAGCAGCAAACAATGAAGATCCAAGCAAACTACCATATTATTGTCAGTTCTAAGATTACTCTCGAATACTTATTGTGTTTACTTATAGTGGAAGCATACTAGGTTTTAAAATATCTTAAATACCAATTGATTTAGATGCTATCCAAAGAGGGCTAAGTATTCCTTTAGAGTAGGAAGAACTAAAGAAAAAGTTAAGATATCCATTTAACTATGCCAATATTTAAACCTAACCTATGGCTGTTAACTAATCTTTCTTTTAGATCAAATTTCCAGGCAAAAAGAAACCATTATCTCAATAACAGATTTTATCTAAACTTAACAAAAAAGCTGAAGTCATAGTGCCAGAAGTTTAAGTTAAAAAAGATCCAAAGAAAAAGTAAGAGAAGAAATAGGAAAAAAAATAAGCACAAGCTGAAACACCTGCTTAAGAGCTTGTTTTCAATTAACCACCAGCTAATCGCGAAATAATTGTTTAACACGGTAACGATAATACTCCAAGCATTCCCAAACCATATTATAGTCCATTTTTCTTTGTCATACATAGTCGCATCTAGCTATAAAAAAAGAAATCATTTGAGAAAGGTCGTTTTGTAGACATTTGTGAACGAGTATTTTATGGATGGACTAATACTCGTTTCTTTTATACTGCTCCATTCCTCCCCAAAAAGTCTAACTTCTTTAGTAATTTTATCTACATTCAACATTTCCAACAAAAGATAACCTAACAATTTTCTAAGTAAAAACAAGAAATTTTGAACCAGAGAATATCTTTCAATAATGTTAAAACTATAAAAAATGTGAGTGATATCACTGCAACTGCTCTATCTCAAAATGACTAATACTTTGCTGCTGGACTGAGTAATGGTGTAACAACAGTGTGGACAACTAATTCTTTGAATATTTTTCTCAATACTGATAAACAGCAAGGAGCTATTACTTAAATCGCTTTCTTTGAAAAATGGAAACTTATAACTGGTACCACCAAGGGTTAAATTCAAATTGATAACCTACTAACTCTTAGTAACGAGGTAAAACGGACTATCATCTTTTAATCAAAAGTAGATTATGCGATTGTTTCGATAAAAATATCATAATTAGGAATCGCTTTTGCTTTAGATAGTAACTCCAACGTAAGAGTTTTTGATTTATGGAGAAATGAAAAGATAGCCAAACTGTATTCTTGTAATTCATTTTCTGCACAATAAAGTAAGGCAAAGAGATGGATTAGTTCTACAAGCAAAACATCTGAACTCTCACTCTATACAAATAATGGTAAATATTTCAATATTCAGATTTCACAGTGTTAATATCGACTAATTGGCCCAATTACACTCCTCGAGAAATATAAGATTCAAAATAAAAAACAACTGAAATCGCAAAACTCATTGAAAACCCTTGGAAATACTCTGGAACTAATGTCCATGTTATGAGAAATTTCTAATTTCTTATCACTCTGTTCGAAGGGTTGTAGACAATTTATAAAAAGGGATATGACAGGAAGAAAGTTTAAAATCTATTTTCAAATCTATAATTTACTCAGTTATATGACAGAAATTTCGATATTCCTGATTTCGGTGTTACTAACCAAGCCAAAAAGACTTAAAAGGGCACTGAAAAAGGATTCGGCTCTCGTACCAAAACGTTTGTCTCTTCAAAATCGAGATAAAAATTGCAAAAAGAAACAAGTTCTTTAAGCAGTAATGCGAAACCTGACCTTACAAATGTAGTCCTACATCCTGAGAAATTTTTGCTGGAGAGACGCAAAATCGGAGTAAATGAAGTGCTAACTAATGAATTACTGCAAACAAAAATAAGGTAAGGATTTAAAAGACAGGGAGCCTTAGAGAATATGCTTATGAATGATATCAGTAAAGGTTTGGTATGATGAATATAGATCTGTTATCTACAAATTTAATACAAATGAGAAATACCTCTTTTATAACTTCAGTATCTCTTTTATATGATTTTTTTTTTACTAGAATCATAATAACTCTTCAGCAATTGATATTGTTTTTGTGAAAGGCAAGTATGCTTCTTATAAAGAATATTTGTTCATAATATGTCAGAAATGATTATACAAGGTCGAATTTTCTAGAAAAGTCTATTTAGCTTAAAAAATAGATAATCGATTAAAAGGCATAATCAAAAAACATTAAAAAATGGACATTGAACATAACCAACATGCTCTAAAACTAAAGGATCAAGGTAATCAAGCCTACAAAGCTCAAGACTATAACAAAGCTATCCAACTTTACACCAGAGCCATTTAATTGGAAGAAGATCCAAACTTCTATTCTAATAGAGCTCTCTGTTACTTCAATCTCAATCGATACTAGTAGTGCATCAAGGATTGTGACAGAGCCACTCGTCTGAATCCTCAACTCTCTAAAGCTTTTAAGAAAAAAGCACAAGCCTGTATTCAGCTATTGAGGTTTGAATAAGCAGTGTAAGCTGCAAAAGCAAACGTAAGCATTTAAAAGAAAGTCACCTCTAACAACGAGTTGTAAGAAATAGAATCTCTTAAAAACAATTACGATAAATATGTTTCTGCATAGAGATCTAATAACTATCCCTAAGCTCTTTCTTTTGTGAATTATTTAGTCAACAAAATACCCAACAACAAGACCCTAAAGCTTTATAAAGTTGAGTGCCTTGACAAAACTGGATAGATCAATTAAGCTAGCAATTTGCTAAACTCTTTGCATAACTAAAATACTCCAGAGTTTTATTATCTAAAAGGTATTATAGAGCTTTATAATGTAGATAGTCATAAAGCTAAAAAGTTCTTTTCTGATGGAATAAGACTTGACCCATAAAACGTCAAGTGTTAAAGAGCTTTAAACAAAGCCAAAAAATGTGAATCCTCAAAATAGGAAGAAAATGAACTCATCAAAGCCAAGAAATACAAATAAGCTGAAGCAAAATACACTTAAGCCTGAAATTTGGATCCTTACAACAAAAAACTAAACTCAATAATCTATTCGAACAGAGCCCTTTGCTACATGAAACACGGAGATAAGATTAAAGCTCTTCAAGATTTGAATAAATCTCTATAACTCGATCCAAATTACATGAAATCTCTAATTAGAAGGGCATAATTGAATATGGAAAGAGGGGACTACACAGCTGCTTTACATGACTACAGCAAAATACAATAAATCGATCCAAATGTAAACCTTAAGGCTAAGATTGAGGAGGCAAGAAAGAAAGAAAGATAAGCAAAAAAAAAGGATTACTATGCTATTCTTGGTGTTAACAAAAATGTTTCTGAGGCAGATATCAAAAAAGCCTATAAAGCACTAGCCTTGAAATTCCATCCAGACAGAAATAGAGGAAAAAGTGACATTTAACAATAATAAGCTTCCAAAAAATTCAAAGATATCGCTGAGGCTCATGGAGTTTTGACAGACCCTGAAAAAAGAAAAAAATACGATTGCGGACAAATGGACTTCGATGGAGATGTCGGAACTGAAGGTTTTGAAAATATGGGTCAACATTTCAATATGGGTAACGCAGGAAATATGGGAAATGTCAAATTTACTTTCAACGGCACAGACATGAGTGGAATGGGCATAGACCCTTCACAAATCTTCTCCATGTTTTTAAATAAAGGAGGAGGTGCTGGAGGTTTTGAAGATTTTGAAGGATTCGGATTCGGAGGTGGAGCTCAGAAACAAGGACAAAATAAAAGAGGATCTTCGCGGCCAAAAGGTTTCCCAGGTTTCGCTGGGTTTAGTAACTTCGGAGAGAAAGGTTCCAATTTTAATTTCTCTTGATATTTTAATTTTATATTTGTAACTTATCTCTTGAATCATTGCAGTCTGAGGACAGTTTTATATTATATTTTCGATGAGTATTATTAACGCAGTCAACTCACTGCCTAAGTACAGTAATCTTAAGTAAGAACTCCGCAAGAAAGAGAGTAAATCATCAAACGAATCTAAGTTTAAATAGCTCGCTTATAAAACGATATCAAAGAAAACTTAGAAGACCAAAAACTAGTCAGATAAAACGAACAGTATATTTAAACACTTAAATTGCGATATAACCTTATCAAAAGATGCGGTGAACTGAGTTTACTCAGATTGAGCCATCTCGAAGAAGTGTTCAAACATTACTGTACACATGTGTTTCGAGTTGGGAAACATATGACTTTTGATAGACTTTAATACGATAAAGTTCATATGACTATGGAAAGGTTTTTCTTATTTCTTAGGGACTTTCATATGACAACTGCTCTAATTTAAGAAAAAAGTCGAGAAGTAGTTGATAAAAATCATATAATTTTAGCTTTTAAGAAGATATCATCTAATTGCAGAGATCTTTCTTTTTATGAGTTTGTGCAGGCGATCTAAAAATTAGCTGTGATATATTGGGACTAAAAGTAAGTTTTTTCTAAAAAGCAAGAATAAAATAGGTTAAGGCTTTAGAAAATAAAGATGATGAATGAAAAGAGAAGGAAGAAAAAACTTGGATTACAATCTTAGGGTTCTGAGAAATAAAATTCTGAGGAAAAGGAGAATAAAAAGGAATAAAGTGTTTAAAAGGACAATAGTGAAAGTAAAAATAATGCAGCTTCACAACCGAATAAAGCATAAAATAACGAAAACGATTATTTAGTGTAGGAACTTATGAAAAATTAGTAGATTGAGGATCCTAATGATTAAGTAAGAGAAGTTGCTGAAAAAGCAAAGAAATAGAATGCAGAAGTTCAATCTGTTTTAAATAAACAGATATAACAATTTCAATCTTTGTTAAGACTCTCAAATTAATAAAAAATCGAGCATTATTATCAATTAATTAATATAGATAGTGTGTAAAACTACAAAAACAAACTAACTTAACTAAATCTACAAAATTATATCAGCCATAATACAAAAAAATAAACAAAGGCCTTATCTGAATCAAAGTTGGAAGCAGCCATGCAACAGTAAGAAGAAAGTAACTTTAAATTGATGTAGGATTAATGAAATTAAAGGCGAAGATGAATGAGAAAAAAGAAAAGTTTAAAGATAGGCCTCTGCCGAAACCAAGTAATTAGCAGGCTTTGAAAGAAGAGTAAAATTCTAAGCGCAGGCGATAGATGAAAAATTAACGATAAAAAAATGTCAAATAGCACAAAGTATAGTAAATTAAGAAGATTTAAACCAAAGCCAAAAATTAGACACCAAAAATCGAATACAAAGAAGGAGAAGTAAGTTGGAAAATGCTTTAGAAATTAACTCTAGAACACTTAAAATTAAAACAATTTAATCTTGCGAAAATGTATGCTCCTGAAGAAGACGATCGATATTTTTTGTAATAATACGGAGGCATCAAACCAAAAATAACTTCGAGGCTACAAGCAAGAGAAAGACAATCTTTATCAATCGTAGAAAGTACGAAAATGAGAGCTGAGCAAATATAGAGGAGATAAAGATAAAAAGGCATTTAGTCTGTAAAGCGAAACACCAAAGGTAACAATACTTCTTTTTCTCGAAACAAAATCTGATTTTTCTTTATTTTTTAGTGTCAAACCCAATATTGGCATTTATTTGCAGGCTATGTGTTATTAATAAAATATGAAAAGACTTAAAGCAAATAAAAAAAAACTAACTCCCCTTTTCAATCCGCCCGATACCAAATCACGAGATTTCATAATCAGTATTTTCAATCAATAAAACTAAAGCGACAAGTTGTAATACACAAGAAGTAGATGGAAAATATCCAAAACGGAAGAAACATCAAAAGTTGGACCCAGAATAGACTATAATTTGCATCAGCCATTAAAAACTATCTTCCCAGTCATCCAGTTTATTGCTAACAAAGTTTACGTCAATATTAGTAACTTCATTTTTGTTGACGGTCCAAATTTACACATAGCCTATAGATAGGAAACATATAAATTTGTAAAAGTTAAGTTTTAATCCAACAAGTTGAAGTATTGGCTTAGCCATCTCTATTTCTTTAGGCTGAGGCAGAAATTAGCACATGATTTATTGTAAAAAAACCAAAATACTAATAGATAAACTGTCCACATCTTTGAAGAAAAAGAGTATCTCCCAGGACATCTAAGTGGACATACCAATAATTCTTAGCCTTTAGTTAGAAAGCTTAAGGTGAGTCCTGAGAAACATTATAGAAGGCAGGGCTAGGCTTAAAAAAAACCCTTTTGTGTGATAAACGGTAAAAATGGTCGACAAGAGATGTTAAATTTTTCTGAAGCTTTGACTTTCGCTGATTATAAATTGAATTTGCAGGACTTAGTTTATATCAAAATCCTGAATAATGGTGATGCTTTTGCTGATTCTTCACAAATTTTGATATCCTATGTGCAAAAAGAAGAGAAAGAATAATAGAAATAGATCGTTGAAAAATATAAGTGTATTTTGAACTATTTGGAAGGTTGGGAATATCATAAAAAACAAGTCTAACAACTGAAAATCAATAAAATGCAAGAAAAAGATTACTATAGTTATGCGAAACTGTTGACTCTTTAGCTAGTTGCTTTTCTTGAAACTCGCCAGTTTATGTTAATCAAAAAGATTTAGGTTTAGTGGACCTTGATTAAAGAAAAAGATATGTAACTCTCCAATATCTGGGTATTTTAGGTTATTTAAAATCAATCCTTCAATCAGAAGTCAGGCTTGGTAACACTTTATCAGAAGCTCTATCCTGAACAAGCTTCAACAACTATTTTGAGAAAATAGAAGCCAACGCTTTATAAAGTATTTAAGTCTGAATAGAAGTATAGAAATAGTACTGATTTATCATAGATACCTGTTTAAAGTGCAACCAAACCTTATTTGAATCCTTACCGTTCCAAATACAACTCAATGTCAAAACTAAGAAACAAAGAAAAAAGTTGCATCCTGCCAAAATGCTGACAAAAACAGATGATTTCTAACTTTGTTCAATATTAAAATTAATAATTATTAACCATCTTTTTAGTTGTATAAAGTTCTTTTTGAGTTAGCAAGGTATAAGTTTAGTTAAGAATTACTTATCACTTTAGTTTCTATGGTTTGAGTTAGGATTGTTAAGTTTAATACTATTTTTTATTAATGATCCGAATAAATATAAAAATAATGATCATTTACAGTTTCTTTTGGCCTTAGGCCCTTCGCTTGCCTTTTTAATCATTTTCTTTTTCCCACGAGAAGGGGCTTTCTACTAATCTTTATTTTTAGCATTATCTGGCGCGATGTTTTAAATTGAACCTAATACTTTTACAGAGCTCTCTTTTTGCTAAACAACGACAGATGGCTGCAAGAGTATTTCTGGATTTTTATTACTATGAAGCAATTATTAGTAATAGTTGATCATATCTTTTTGGTCTTTTTGGTTGATAGCCTTCTTTTATTACTAGGAGAGTTTGTTCCACAGCTCAACAATGTTTTCTGAGGTTCTTTGGCTTTACCTCAAAATGGACATCATAAATTGCCTAAAACGAAAATAGCCGTGAAGGGGCTTGCAAGGACGGGCTTAGGCGAGTTGTGGATTGGAAAAAGATTGGATTTCCATGGAATTGGAGAGATGTTCGAATATATTATAACAGAGTGTTTTGGAAATAAAATTAAACAACAAAATAGTTTTTGGCAGTAAATGCTGTGCTAAGCTGGGAAAGTTCTTTGATTGGAGGAGGGAATGATGTATCTGGGATTATTTCTAGAGGAATGCATTTTTAAGATTTTCTCCTATTCTCAAATATATCTAAAAAGGTCACAGCAAATGCAAATTTATGATGACTGATATTTGTATAATGAAAGTTGGTGACTATATTTTTAGTTCCATAGGATTATAGGAGAGAAAATTCCAGCATTAAAATTAATGAAATTAAACATGATATAAAATCTTGCTGTTCTCTGTCATAGAGTATAAAAATAGCCAAAAAAACGTTTGGAAGTGTTTGCGAAGATATATATCAACTCTAAATATTTATATTTATTTTTAAACTCTATCTAACTTTGGGTCATTCATCGCAGAAACGGTGTAATTGACATATCTGAGGGTCGGTAGGCCAATCCTTTACCTGATAAAATAATCAAATCAAGAAAACAAGTTGATTTCTTCTTTTTGTAGAATATAACGTTAACAACATTATAAATCTATCGAAAATTAATATAAGTAAACTATTCAACGACAAAAATTAAATATAAAATCATTTGTCTGTTTTGAACTTATTTATCAACTTCTTGCTTTTGTTTATTGCGCTCTTTACACGATTTTATAGTTATGCTATCCCAGACTTATCTCTAATCGTCTCACCTCTTGAACTGTCGTAACGAACCATCTCTTGTTAACTATTCATTATGCTTCTCTATTCTGCTTTCACCCCAGATTTCCCTATATCTGTCGGCTGCCTTGGATATTCTAGTTGATGTGAGGAATTGAAAGTTGGAGGAGATGTTTCAAGAGCTAAAACTTTTGGTTTGTCCTAAAGTACCTGAAAGAAATCTTTGAAATATCCATCATCTGATTTTTTCATTTGTTAATATTACTTGGCTTTCAAAGTCTAGTTTTTTTTCAGAGGCGCAACCCTCGTCAATTGTTTGGCAAGATTTTTCTAAAATTTTTAAAAAATACTTTCTTATTGCTGTATTTATCTAAAGATATTATTGCAAAACGCTTGAGACTACAAAGCATCTTGCCTTGGATTGACTGAATGGGTGTATAGTTTTTAAGTTGAGTCCCAGTTAAAAGCTATAGAATTGGATCCTTTTTAGATGCTTCTCTATTAATGTCGTAGATATAAAGGCTCAGGGGAATAGATGCCTCTGAGCTTATTTTTGATCTAGTCTATCCTTCTTCCTAGACGATTTATTTTAATGTTTGAAACCGATGAGAGTATCGACTGTTTCCTACTTTTTTATGAAGGCATTAAATCCCAATTGTTTCCCTTTACACTTATACTTTAATTTTTTCTCTACTTCTGTAGAGCAACAGCTTTTTATCTCAATCTGACGGTACTACTTGATGAGGTATCGTTTTTAGATGGTCTTGGTAAGGCTAGTGCTCGTGAGCTGCTAGTTTCGTTTTTAAAGTCTAAATCTTCTCTAGATTTTATAGTTTTGGGTACAATTTTCGATTAGACATAGGGCCTGAATAGAGAGAGTACTTGGCTGTGATAGCTATTTTTTAATATCTGCTTATCAAGAGATTCATTGACTTGGAAGTCAAAATCCAGAAAATACTTGGGTTTATAATTTTCATCCATTCCAACATTTTCAAGAGTAAGTTGTACATTAATGTAACATTTTGCCAAGTACTCTCCCAGCTATATCAACTGTCTACAGAAACCTTCTATAAATTTCTAATTTATGTTGGAAATCCAGGTCTGCATGCGGATTGGGACGTATTAATACAGAAGGTGTAGGCATTACTTTTCTTATTGAATTTGCTAAATCCTTATGATACAATTTTGGTTGAGTCGTCTAAAAAAGTTGGCTTTCTCGATAATAATTTCGGGTTCGGTTTTCTATTGAACTTTTCTTCTGACTAATACTCGAACTGTTTGATCATCTGCTTCTTCACATTCGCCAAAAGGATATTTTTCTTCCATATTTATGATCACCTGTCTTGGCATTTATTTTATATAAAGACGATATTTGACCTATTAACTGAACAAATATGATAAAATCACTTTAAAAATTAAATTAATCAAAATGTTGTAACTTCCCATCGAATTATAAAGATCAACGGCTCTGACGGTCGAAGTATTGGTAGTCAGGGCACTACTCACCAAAAAGATCCTTTAGAATTGTCTTGGCTAAAGACAGATATTATCTTTACTGCTACTTTTGGCCCAATTATTTGTATACTAGGCCCAGATTACCTATTGCAACTGCTGTGTTTTAGTTGTGATCGTTACCGTAGGCTTTTCTAAACACTTCAATCGCTTAATCGTAGTGCTTAATGGCTTTTTCAAATTCTTTAAGACATTTCTAAGAATTTGCGACATAAGTCAAGCATTAGCCAACTTATATATTTTATCTTTTCCCTGTTGTGTGCTGCTTTATGATAAGTGACCTATTTTAGAGTAAATATACTTTTCGTAAGTCTTTTTGGCTTTTTCAAAATCTCGTCTGTCAAAGTAAATATTTCCCAAAGCCATCATAATACTTCCAACCAAAGGACTTATATTGCCTTCATGTGCCTCAGCAATTTGTAGAGCATCTAAAAGATGTTATTATCCTTTTTTTCGATAACTTTAAGCCTTTTATCTTCTTTCAAGAGCCTTCATTCTATAATTAGTGCCTAAGGCCTATAAAATTCTAGCTTTAATACGATTATTTTCTATGCTTTCCTCTCTTTGCTTATCCATTATTTTTATTCCTGCTTTAAGCATATTTTCAGCTTGCTTAAATTATTGGAACTATGACTCGATATTGGCTGAGTCAATTAGCATCTCAGCATATTGAGAAGTACAAGTTCCATAAACCCTACTTCAAAAAAAATTTACTTTGATATAATGTCTAAGCATTACTATTGAAAAGCTCTTGCAATTTCGTAATCTCCCTTTTTGTGATAAGCCAATGCAAGTTTATTCAATAGATATGCCAGCTAATGGTTTGGTTGTCCTTGCTGTCCTTTTCTGTTACAATCTATTCCTTTTTCGAGATATTTGATGCCTTCTTCGACTTTATTTTCATCAATACATTCATTACTAATCAGAAGATAAGTACTACATGCCTTCCCATAATACTATCTCATAACTATATAAGCACATTTTTACGGTCAGTTTGATCATGTTAAAAGTAAATGTCTGCAATCTGTTTGTAAACATCTCCTAGTTGCATATAATTTTTATTCATTTAATAGTAGTTTACTACTTCATTGATTTATTACACCCATTGATCATACATGAACATACTGTAGTAACTCTATGATATCATCTTTTTGCGACCAACAAACTAGTTATCTTGAGGCTTCATCCTGAAACGCATTGATTCAATAGTTGATTTTTACTATATAAATGGTTCGCATGTTCCTATAGCACTCAAAACATCCTCTAGTTTTGGAGGATTTTCTCCGACCATTTCTTTCACCCATCTCAAAAAACTCCATTTAGTGAAGTATTTTTTAAGAGAATCTGCTAAAATTTGAGGAGAAGTGAACTGATCTAAGAAGAGGCAGTTCAGTAAGGTCACTCCTAAAGCATAAATATCGCATTTATAAGGGTCGTAATTATAGTATTCTGAAAAATCTTACCTCTTGCCAATATCTATCAGTTTAGGAGGTAAATAATAGGGTACTCCACAGAGATTGTATCCGATCTTTGGATCGTTTTAGATAAGAACTGAATGTTACAATCCTCCTAACAGAAATCCTTTTTTAGTTGTGCTGTACACAAAATTAAAGGGACGAATATCTCTGTGAGCTATTTTTTGTCGATGAAGTTCCAGCACGTTTTTAACTAGAATATAACATAGTGAAGCATATTGTGATTAAGTCCAGGGGCATTTTCCCATTTTTCGATAGTTGATAATTTATGAAAGAGAAGCAGAGGCTGCTTCTCCAAAGATTATGAGGCATTTATCCTGATGATCTTTTTAGAGACCAGATTAGACAATAAATGCATCTGAATATACGTAACCGTATCGATTATTTTCCTCAGTCAGAATCCGCTGCATCATAGTTACTTCATACAGTGCACTTTTGAACTTTTACTATTCGTATTTGTTGAAGGAAACGTACTTAATTATCATATCGTTTGGACGTCCTTGCATTCGCCCTACCAAAAACTGCATACCAAAGTTGTTAGGATCTGCAACAGGAGTCTAGATTTTGAGTTTATTTCCTTTTTAAAGAAGAAAATCTTGTGCCGATTCATATATTTTGAAGGAGTGATTTACCACTCTTGATCCTCGGTTGTTATAGAAAGTTTGTAATACGAACTAATTTTTACTCCCCTTTTTGTATAGCAGATCTCCATAGAGTTTGACATTAGAGTTTTTAAAGAAATAATCTTCGGATGAGTACCTTGGGCCAACTGAGTCTCTAAATAATCTTTAGTCGAGTGAAAGTTTCATTCCGTTGTCGTAACCTTCACAACTCTCCAATATACCCATTTGACTTTATTATTATTAACTGAAGGAATATAAGCAACAATCAAAATTATATATGGATAAAATAATATAGTTGACTTATCATCATTTTGCAGGAGTTAACTCGAATGGACGATCGCATTTTACTGATAAGATAAAGGCACCTTGAACTTTGCTTTCGTATGTACTCGGCATGATTAAATATCCACCCTTCAATAGGGGTTTATCTCCTCCTAAAGTTGTTTAGAGGGTTATTTTCTTAACTGGCAAGAAACTAGTTTGTGATACTACTATCTCAGGGGAGTATTGAATTTTACCTTCTTTCTTCTACAGTAAGTAGAGACCAATCATACCACTAACTGTGTTTGGATTAAGTTTCTTCCAGTTTTTCTAAGCTATAGCTAAAGTGATTTTAAGTTGAATGGGGTCTTCCCATCCCATTTCTTCTTCCTTGAAAGTCAGCAAATATTTTGGATTCATAGACCAGGTTCTCTGTATAAGCTAAAAATTACGTGACTAGCTTCCTTTTATTTCTCATTAAGATGGCAGCCTCCAGCCGAGATATCTTTTTCCCAGCGTCCAATAGCAACTTGATTTTTTACATCATTCAATCTTAACATCTCTACAGGAGAGTTACTATAGATTGTGAGCTTATATCCGAAAACCCTCTCTTCTCCATCTGAAGAAGGAATCAAAATAAAAGGTCCTTCCATAGGATTCCATTTGAAGAACAAAGCTGAAACTTCTTCACTGTAGTATCCAGACTCTTTGAATTTTTAATGATTTTCAATTTGAAGCTTTCTTTCTACATCTCCGAGTACTGGAGGTTTCAAAAATTAGCTTGTTTGTTGAATCAATCTTTGGAGATTATGGCCTGCATTTTTCTTCTCTCTTCTAGGTTACTTCTATACTTTGCGCTCTTCAGGTGCTTCGTATCTACTTACAGTGAGACCTATTTTCCAACCTTTGTATTTTTTCGCGCCTGCCTTTCTGAGAATGACTTTGGCAAGAGTAGGCTGTTTAACTACAACAAAATATTGTGGATTTTTGCACCATCCAGGATTATCTATCATCTAACCTTTCTTCTTTCCATTAGAATCTTCTTTTACTTATATTTTTCTGGAGCCTCCTGCCAAATTTTAAGTCCAATTTCCATCTACACTTAATTAGATAGTTTCTGGCAGTTACACAACATCGATTGAATCAGGAGTGAAAATTCTAAGATAAAACTTTCTTGTTTAGTCTTTTCTGAATGGCTCTTTGATGTCATTATTGATGTTTGGTACAATAATATATATACCTGGAGATTTTTAACCTTTCTTTAACACGAAAGATTGAGTTATTTATCTTTGTAGGGGAAGATTGCTATGATAGTTAACCTCAGCGATAATATCACTTTCAGGTGGACGTTACCAAAAACGTTCGTTTCTTGATCTTGCTGCAGCTAGCATAAATCCACAGGAAACATAAGGCGATCCACTGATATTTTCATCCTAAAGCATCAAACTGATGTATATTTTTGTATCTTTGTTGATTTTGATACGAAACTGGGGATTGTTGAACCATCTATCATCACTCTAAGGATGTAAGTACTCATGTTTAAATCCTTATTTTGTTTCAGTAGCTTTTTCATGAGTTAAAATTGGGCAACGTCCTCCATTAGTTTTTGCTGTCCACTGGCTTTAAATTGAATATATCTACCAATTTTAAGAAAAAATTTTATTTACCTAAACACGATCGAATTGAATTAAAAAGTCTGTGAATGACATCCACCAAGATCCATCTGATTTTTTAGTCTTAGGTGCATTTTTAACATCTTCTTTTACAGCTTTGTATTTTTACCAATCATCTGCCTATTCGCAGAAGGGACCAGTCCAAACACCCTCATTACCCCAAGGATTTCTTAATCTTATTAATTTTAAGTTATCTTTTGGGAAATCTCTCATATCAATGATTGAGTAGTGATGATTCTCGAGAATTCCCTGTTGACCTTGTTCAGCATCTCTAAGTCCTCTTTCTTCAACTTTATTTAGAGCAGAAAGAAGAAACTTTTGTTGAAGGTATCCATAAAGAAGATGCCACAATCCATTAGCATCTTTTTTATCTCCTTTATTTTGTAGTTACACTTCTTCAGAGATTCCACCTGTCAAATCTACCAAAATGTCAAGAGCATTAACCGCAGCGGAACTTTCATAGTTCTTATGCAATTTTGCATAGGCTTTTTCCATTAATTGTATCCAGAATTATTGAGGGTTGTTACATGAACTGTATATGCATGTTCGATTATTTTGCTATTTCTCATAAGGTAGCAATGTATCAACGATAATCTGCACCCATTTTCCATTTTTGAAAAATTGGAATGAGATAAATCCTTTATCAAAGTACTACTTTTCAATGATTAGTTTTTAAATTAAGTAAGATTTTGTTCCAACAGTTGTGAGTGCGTTGATAAACTAGCTGGCACCAAATAGTCCATGTTTAGCATCAATTTCTATAGTTTTTACTCCTTTCTATTATTCTAGGATCATGAACTTGGGATCTTTGATTATTTACTCTGGTCTACGCCATTCTAAATTCTTAAACAATAATCCCCATAGAGGGAGATTGGCTGTGTCATCATAGAATTGCGAATTTCCTGTAGGGAATTCTTTGTCAACCCATTTTTGTCCAGGATTTTGAGCCAGCCATTGTAGAATTGCACTTTATTTTTAGTAGTATTCATGCATGGGATCATCTTCTTCTTATTATTTCTTGGTTCCACTGAGGTCGGCCATTTCTTGGGATGGATCTTGTACTTGCAATTCTGAGTCTGATGATGCCACATCTCCTTAATTATCTTCCATAAGATTGTCTTCGTCGTCATCGTCAGCGTCAAAGATGTCTTCACCTTCTTCTGGTTCTGAATGAGGCCTATGTAGTTCTTAGGGATCGTGTTCCATAAAGTTTCAAAATCTTAATATTATATCAATCGTTTAAATCATTTAGTTTTCGAATGAAAGCAGCCTAAACTCCACCCTTTGGTCTTGTCATTCTACTCGGAGTAGCAAGTAATGGTGAGGGCATGTATTTTGGTCATTATATCACCAAGTGAAGAATACACAAGTTGATGCTGTTTGACTTTTGGAAGATCCTTGAACTGTTATGAGATTATTAAAACGTTGAAATGAGTCTAAGTACCTCTGGTATGTAGATGGCTTTCGTTGTTGATGATTAGTT
>Ga0194117_10002200_pt1 | contig 21132 bp, 18 predicted proteins | sample TA2MahsurfametaG_FD_160579 | JGI IMG/M metagenome (GOLD analysis project Ga0194117, IMG submission 160579) | Freshwater microbial communities from Lake Tanganyika, Tanzania - TA2015009 Mahale N1 surface | ecosystem: Environmental > Aquatic > Freshwater > Lake | place: Tanzania: Lake Tanganyika...
GGGTTAAAATTAACGGAGTTTTGTTTGATAGTGTGGGAGTGAAATACAAAGGTAATAGTTCATACAACGCTAATAATGATAAGAATCCGCTCCATATTGAGCTCAATCATTTCAAGTCTCAGAATTAATGGATTGGTATTTTCTCAAATACACTTGTTCCTTATTTGCCATTGATAAGGCAAGTCGTTCAATCACCCTACCATTTTTAGCATTCACCAAATGACTGGCTACCATCGGAATTTCAGATCCAAGATAAATTTTAGTTAAAACGGAATCTTTGAGTTTGTTTTCCTTTCCGTAGGTTAAAACAATCTCCTTTAAAAACTTGGCTTCTTCAACTGTGAACCGAACTCCATTGGATCGTTCATCCACAATAAAAAACCGATTGAACTCATCTCGTTGTAAGTCAAAACCACATTCCCTAATCAAATCAAAATACCGATAAACCGTTCTTTCGGTTGAATCCAGTAATTCAGCAAGGTGTGAAATGGTTTTTGAAGGACTTTGTTCCAAATAAGAAATCAGTTGCAACACCCTTAAAATCTTATGTTGATTTAGCATACAATTTCAATTTGGGCGACAAAATAGAACATTTTACAAACTTGGGCAAACGATTGACCTCAGTTGTCTGAAAACTTTTACATTTTTTTATTTATTGACTTGCGTTTGTCACTCGGATAGGTTATTTTTGTCGAAAAATTAAACGATATGAAAAAACTGATTTGTATACTTGCTTTTTTGCCCTTCTTAAAAGTTAACTGTCAAGAAGTGATGAAGTTTTCATTGTATTACAATGGAAATATTCCCACAACTCCATATGGTTGTGGCTTTGCTCTAGTAGGAAAGAAAACAGGTTTCTTCGCAAATTTATCTTTTGGAGATAAATCCCAAGGAGAAAATTATACTGCTGAATCAAATTCAGGAATATATCAAATAGGTAGTTTTGGTAATGTAGCAACTGGTGTTACTCAAAAATATATTAATGACAATTATACACCGGTTAATGCTGGTTTTGTGTTTAAGGCCTATGAGTTCAAAAATTCTGTAATTCTTGAGCCATATATTGGTTCAGGACTTACATTCAAAACGCATACAGAAAAAACATTTGTTCAAGCGGAAGATATTTCAACAGGTTATAATGTCCTAGGTTATTACTGGGTCATTGGATCTAATAAGGAAACTACATCAAGCAATTTAAATTTTTGTTTTGGGACATTCTTGAAATATAAATATTTGATTGTTGGTGCAGGATATCATTTTAACCCAAATTGTTTTCAATTATCACTTGGAATGAATTTGAATTAATGTCTTAAGATAATTCCTTTATTGATAATTGTTTTTCGTGTGATTTTACCTCATCAATAGTACCCTCAAAATTTAAAAGATTCAATAGCAATAAGTCTATTTCATCTTTTAATACACCAACAAACCTCATCCAAAACCTATTTTCCTTGCATCTGGCAAATGATTTTATCCCCTGATATGGAATTATAAAGCCAATACTGAGATCATTTGCCCAGTCCAAAATCCCAAAATAAGGGTGGTAGGTAATTTAACTTCTTCAGATTCTTAATATGTAATAAAATCCGCTAATGCCCGTTGCTTGGTTGTTTGCGAAAAAGACACTTCTATATTGACTATTTACGATTTGGGTAATAGGTCAAGTGCATTTCTTATCATGGTTTCTTGTGGGGTATTTGCTCCATTTGTGCAGATTGCTTTATGTAATTTCCATGCTGTGTGAGGGATTTTATATTTTACTATGTTTTCATTATTATTTTCTTGAATAAATTGTAGGCGTAATTCATTTAATTCCTGACAATTTGTTCTATTTTTTATATTCATAAAAAAATCTATAATCCCAGACGCTGTTTTTGGTGGCATCATTAATGCTACTTTTGTGTTTTTATTGAATTTTGCATTTGTTTCTTTTAAAAATTTTTCAAAAGCTATCTCTAAAAAAATAATACTTCTAGGTCTTCCTTCTACATTATAATCTTGGTCAAATCCCCACTTGTATCGTAAATCAGTAGTTAATTCTGGTAAGGGAATAGGGGCTAAATCTAAGAATGCAACTCCCTTTTCGACATAAAGATTGATTAAATCACAAGCTGTAGGGTCTGTCTTTTCTCCACCCAATGCATTATAAGGTTCATCTCGATAAAACCCAACCTTATCATTTGTTTCATCAAAAATATAACTACAATGTAGTTTATCCTCATTTTTTTTAATAGTTAGTTTTGGAGCTTCAGAAATGATTAAATAGTTTATTTCTTTATCCTTCATTTGCTCGAGATAATTATTATAATAGTAATGAATCTCTTCAACTATGTCCAACCATTCTTTTTTAATTTTATCCTTACCACTTTTTTTAACTGAATTTTTCAATTTTTCTAAAAATGATTCCTGCTCTTCCTTTTGTGTACTTAATTCAGCTTGTAAAGCGTCATTAACTGTTTTTAGTTTACCTTCTAACTCTTCGATTTTTTTTGTTGCCTCCTTTTTAGTTATATAACTGAAACCATTTTCTTCATGTTTCCCATCCGTTTTATCATATAGAAAATTAAATATTCTAAATCTATTTCCCCTATCTGACTTATTCCAAAAAAAATCGTTAATTTCCTCCTTTATAACCTTTCCCATAAAATATTTTTTATTAGTCCAATAAAGATAACAGTTTTAAAAAAACTATAAACTTCTTCAGATTCTTAATATGTAATAAATTCCGCTAATGCCCGTTGCTAGGGCGTTATGGGTAAAAGATGCTTTCATTTAGATTATTTCCGACTAAGGTATTTGTATAGGTTGTATATCCAAGATTTGGAATTCACACTATCGGAAATCAACGAATACTCAATCCTCATGGAGTTTTTGGAAAGAAACCTTCCAACCAATCATTTTGATATTAAAACGGATTATAAGAAGTATTCATTTATCCGATATTGCAGAACAAATAATAGATACAGAGAAATCCCTTTTGATATGGTAGTTAGTTTTATCAATATCCAAGAGAATTTGAATTAAAACCTAGAAATTATGAGTTTATACAATAGTTTTGAATTATATGAAATGAATAAATCATTATTCAATTCCTTTGAAAAGATTAAAATTGAATTAGACAGAGGAGAGAATTCAAATTTTCAGGAGTATTTAGATTACTACAATGAAATTAATATTGATCATTCTGATCCTGTGGAGGAAATAAAAAGGTCATTTTATGAAATGGCATTTTGTATCGAAGTAAGAAGAACAACCAAATATTTTTACTTGGAAAGGGAAGAATTGGGTCATTTTTTCGATAAATTTTGGAGATCCCAATGTTAAAATGTTTTACAGATTGTTTTACAGATGGGTTTTTTGGACATAAAAAAACCCTTGTAAGTCATTGATTTACAAGGGTTTAACACTTTTAACTGTGCGGTCTGGACGGGACTCGAACCCGCGACCCCATGCGTGACAGGCATGTATTCTAACCAACTGAACTACCAAACCAATTTTTTAACTTTCTTTCGAAAATCTCCAGAAACATCTGGATTCAAAATCGTGTGAACTTTTCGTAAAAAGTGAGAACAAAACTAAAGATTTTTTTACAATAAACAATAGTAAATTCAATTTTTTGGAAACTTTAAAATTAAATCGAAAATACAGGGACACATTCGATTGCTGCTTTAACTAGTCAATATGAATCAACATCAATTGAAAGGCGCGTTGATTTATTCGATGGTTCTGAAAAAAATAAATCAATAATTTCCTGTAGGGTTTTCTTAACTTTTTTTTCAGGGGCATCCTTCTCTATTTTAATCTTAATTTCTTTAATGTAAAAATTTTGAATGCGCTTAATGATTGGAAACTCAGGTCCAATAACTCGCTCCTTGAAAACAGGACGTAACTTATCCACCAAATTTTGCGCTGCTCTATTTAATTTTTCCTCGTTCGAATGACGTAAAGTCAGGTCTATGATTTTATAAAATGGCGGATAGAAAAATAATTTACGCTCTTGTATCTCCGTTTCGTAAAACCCATTGTAATCATGCTCTTTAACGCGTTCTAACACCCAATGTTCGGGATTAGCTGTCTGTACGATGACCTTGCCTTTCTTATTTTTACGCCCTGCTCTACCCGCTACTTGGACCATTAATTGAAATGCTCGTTCAAAGGCCCTATAATCTGGTCTATTCAAAAGCATATCTGCATCCAAAATACCGACCAAACCGACGTTATCAAAATCTAATCCTTTCGTAATCATTTGAGTACCTACCAAAATATTAATGTGGCGATTTTCAAAATCATTCAAAATTGTCTCGTACGCATTTTTTGATCGAGTCGAATCCAAATCTAATCGTTGTATCAACACATTTGGCAGTAGTAAACTCAATTCGTCCTCAATCTTTTCTGTTCCAAAACCTACCATTTTTATTCGATTACTCCCACATGCTCCGCAACTTCCAACTGGTGGAGAAATATGACCGCAATAATGACATTTTAGAGTATTTGAGTGTTTGTGATAGGTCAAGGAGACATCGCAATTTGTACATCGTGGAGTCCATGCACAAACTTCACACGACCACATGGGCGTATATCCGCGCCTATTTTGAAATAAAATCACTTGCTCACCTCTTTCCAACGTTTCTCGGATATTCTCCATCAGCAAGCCACTAAAATGTGATTGCATGCTTTGATTCTTTTTTTCTGATCGGAGGTTGGCAAATATTACTTCGGGCATTTGTAATCCTAAGTAGCGTTCCGTTAAACTAACAAACCCATATTTTCCATTTTGTGCATTATAAAAACTTTCAATAGATGGTGTCGCTGTCCCCAATAATACCTTGGCATTATGCAGGTGAGCTAAAATAATGGCAGCATCTCGAGCATTGTATCTTGGGGAGGGGTCGATTTGCTTAAAGGTATTTTCGTGCTCCTCATCAACTATGATTAATCCTAAGTTACTAAATGGAAGAAAAATGGACGATCTCGCGCCTATAATCAAGCGAAATTTCGTTGGGTTATTAGTTAATACTGTATTCCAAATTTCAACGCGCTCATTTTGATTAAACTTGGAATGATAAACGCCTATCTGATCGCCAAAATAAGCTGATAAACGGTCGATAAGTTGCGTAGTTAATGCGATTTCTGGTATTAAAAAGAGAACCTGCTTTCCAACCGCAAGCTGTTCTTCTATTAACTCTACATACAACTCAGTTTTGCCTGAACCTGTTACACCATGCAAAAGCGTCACAATGTTCTTTTCCTGACTATCTTTTACTTTTTGCAACGCATCTTTTTGCGCTTGAGTTAATTCTTTTTTTACCTTAATATCTTGCCCAAAACTTTTTAATCTACTAACCTCTAATCGGATATGCTGAATGATGCCATTTTTTTCTAATGTCTGAAGAGCAGATAAACTTGCTCCTTGATCTACTAAGGTTTTTTTCAAAACAGGTTGAATCATATTGCGGCGGAAATTCCCCTCTTTCAAGAGCAATAACAAAGCCTCAACTTGTTTATTAGCATTGGCTTTTTGTTCCAAATCCGCTATAAGACTCATGAGCAAAGATTCATCAAGAAAAGAATCTGTGAGTGTGTAGCACATTACTGTTTTTGGAGAAAAACGTTCGTTCAAGGATTCAAATGACAATACAATTTGCTTATCAATTAATTTTTTAATCAGTGGCTGAATGGTTTTTATTGTAAGAAGATTTGCCAATTCTTTAAGGTCCATTTGTTCATTCGTATACAGAGAGTCTACGATCATTTGTTCTTTTTCATCTAAAACCTGATTATTTTCGAAATCTGGGTGTAAAACGATTTTAGTTTCGCTTGATAACTTAAAATTAGCAGGTAAGGCAGCATTCATTACATCTCCCAATGGAGCCATGTAGTATTGTGAGATCCACGTCCAAAATTGAAATTGTTTTTTGGTAATAATCGGATTTTCATCCAAGACATATTCGATATATTTCGCCTGATAGGCCTCAGGAATTCGCTCGTGAACTTCTGTCACAATTCCGGTCAAGAACTTAGATTTGCCAAAAGGGACAATCACCCGAAATCCGAAAGACAATGACTCGTTTAGTTCTAGTGGAATGCGGTAGGTAAAAACCTGATGAATGGGAACAGGAAGTAAAACGTCAGCAAAAAAAGTCTTTCTCTCGCACATTGATAATTATTGACAAGCGAAAGATTCCTCTTGGTTATTTACATTGTCACCAGGGTGATCAGAGCAGAACAAATTTCCAAGGTTTATCGGTCCAGTGCAAAGTTCTCTTGTACTTTTTTTATCTATAGCGCGAATGTAGGCTTGGGCTGCACCAACTGAAAATGATTTGTAAAATCGAACGGTTTGTCTTGATGAAAAGATTCCGATTACCTTTCCCCCGTTGTTAATCTCTAGATTGGTGTATGAAGGTTTTGACTGCGCCAAGGAAGAAGACGGTTTATTAACCAACATGTAATTGTATAATTCCTCCGCACCACCGGTAAAAGTAATCCACATTCCTTTGAAAGTCCTTCTTGTGATGGAAGGATCATTGGTACAGTTTTGATCAATCAATTCATAAAATGTCTTTCCAAGTACTTGATATGAGCGTGAATCATTTGGGTTTACCTCAGATTCACCTATTTTCCAATTGAATGATTTAACTGATGTCCCTGAAGGTTTTATCTCATTAAATTCCACATCCATTTGTGCGTTCATTACAAAAGAGTTACCTGTGTTGGAGACAGGCAACGGCGCACCGAGATATTCGGCAGGATCATCAACAAATTTAAAGGTGAAATTCTGACCAGAGGCGAGAGATGTAATTCCATTAACCAATTGCGTTTCAGCTTTTACGGTGTATTTCCCTCCGTTTATTACGACATTTAGTTTGTATGTTGCGGCCGGATTCAATGAGGACAATTGTGGATCAGAAGAAATTTGAGGTGTTCCAAAAACAGGCGTACTTTTGGTTGGAAGTGTTTTAAAATAGTATACTTTTTGTTCAGGCGCAAAAAACAATCCATTCGTATCTTTATTCATCAACAAAGTATCTTGCAGGGTCCATGATCTTATAAGATTACCGTTAAGGTATTCAGATACTGTTGCGTCCACTTCAGAGAAATAATTTGAGTCCGGAATTTGGGCAATATCCAAAGCATTTCCCGGACCAATAAATGCCCGATTTATTTTTATGTAATGAAGAGAATCTGCGTGATCCAAAAGACCATAAACTACCGCTGTTTCTTTAAATTCACCGACATAATTAATTTTTTGGTTGCACGAAAAAAATAAAAATAACACCAAAGAAAAAATAAGAAAATACAGTCGGGAAAATACCATTTATATTAGTTTAAGAATTCAAATATACAGACTACTTTTGGGTAAACCTATCAGTAAACGAAAAAATAGCCGAAAGTGTTTTGATAAAAAATTCTTCTACTTCAACGAACTATTTGAGTTTCCTATCAGTTATTCATCAACAAATTGTAATTTTGCACAAACAATCATCAATTGGCGAAGCGTCAGAAAAATAACGAGGAAGATGGAACTAAAAAGGGAAAAATTTCTTCTTTTTTAGGAATTTTCTCTTTTTTAAAACCGTATTGGTTTCAATACTCCGTAGGTTGGTTTTTTTTAATTCTGTCGAGCGCTATTGGCCTATTATTTCCTTATCTTTTAGGAAAACTTTTAGGATCAACTGGACCATCCTCAAGTTCATCTGAATCACTGAAATTGCTCAAATTAGAAGATATAAATTCCATCGCACTTGCTTTGTTTATCATTTTTGGCCTTCAAGCATTTTTTTCCTTCGTGCGCGTACTTACTTTTACAAACGTAACGGAAAATACACTTCGCGACATTCGAAACCGTGCTTTTGAGCAATTGGTTTTTATGCCAATGGATTACTTCAACAAGAATAAAGTTGGAGAACTAACTAGTCGTCTGTCAAATGACATCTCTCAGATTCAAGAGACCATGAGAACAATAGTTGCAGAATTTTTCAGGCAAATTGTTATTGTATTTGGGGGTACTATCTTTTTATTTTTCATCTCGTGGAAATTGGCATTAATCATGTTTGCTACGGTTCCTGTTATGGCAATCTTTGCTGTATTTTTTGGAAGATTTATTCGCAAATTAAGCAAACAAGCGCAAGATTTCACGGCAACATCAAATTCAATTGTAGAAGAGGCGCTAATGGGAATTGCAAATGTCAAATCCTTTACGCAAGAATGGATTACTCTTGGAAAATACAAGAAATCATCACAGCAAATTCGGGATTTGAATGTAAAAAGTGGATTATGGAAAGGGCTATTCGTATCTTTCATCATATTTTGTCTTTTCGGAGCAATCGTATTTATTATATGGCAAGGTCTTTTAATGACACAAGGAGTAAACCCAGAATTATCCTCCGAAGGATTTTACCAATTTGTGTTGTTTACGATCATGATGGGTGCTTCTGTCGGCTCCTTGCCCGAACTATATGCAGCAATTCAAAAAGCAGCCGGAGCAACCGAGAATTTGGTTGAAATACTTCGCGAAAAAACAGAACAACGTATAGCATTCGGGAAAGAAAAACCCGAACTTTCTGGGCAAATTTCATTCAAAAAAGTACATTTTTCCTATCCACAACGAAATGATATTGAAGTATTGAAGGGAATATCTTTTGAAATTTTACCAAATCAAACGCTGGCGTTGGTTGGCTCATCGGGTTCAGGAAAAACGACCATCTCTAATTTATTATTCCACTTTTACAACAATTTCACAGGTGAAATTTTATACGATAGTTATCCTCTTCAGTCCATTGAAATTGAATATTTGAGAGAAAACCTAGCCATTGTGCCTCAAGAAGTTTTACTATTCGCAGGTTCAATTCGGGAAAATTTACTGTTTGCAAAACCCGACGCAAGTGATGAGGAAATACAGCAAGCAGCAAAAGGCGCCAACGCTTTCGATTTCATTCAGTCGTTTCCACAAGGATTTGAAACGCAAGTAGGAGATCGAGGCATTCAACTTTCTGGCGGACAAAAACAGCGAATTGCCATAGCCCGAGCCATTCTTAAAAATCCAAAAGTTCTCATATTAGATGAAGCCACCTCATCTCTTGATTCTGAATCTGAACGACTTGTACAAGAGGCACTCACAAATTTGATGCAAGGAAGAACTTCCATTGTCATTGCGCATCGACTTTCAACAATTAAGTTGGCGGATAAAATTTTAGTATTGAAAGAAGGGGAAATCGTTGAACAAGGCACACACGAATCTTTGTTCGCGGAAAATGGTTTCTATGCTCATTTAGTGAATCTCCAAAAAATGAATTCGATTTCAGAATAGCCATTATGGCTCAACAAAATACCTGTCCGTTCCATCGAATTTTGGCGACTGAATAGAGTAAACACGAAGCGGTTTTCTCGAAATTACTCTAATTATTTCATGGATAGTTCCTTTCGGAATAGTGATTTGATCTCCTTTTTGAATTTTAAGGGTATCTGATCCGAGTTTCATGAGAGCTTTCCCACTAAGAACAACAATATTTTCAGTATGAATTTTATGATAATGCAAGAGCACTTTATGGGGAATAGTAATTAAAAAAGTTGAATGCAGGGAATCTTCTGTTATTTTCTCAACCTTATTTTCGTGCACAGAAACAAGCTTTCTTGACGGTCTAAACTGTTGACTAAAAATTGGACGAATTAAAACTAAAGAAAATAAAACCAATGTTAATTTCATTTGTTTTGGTTATTGTACAACTAAAATACAAGAAAATTCGTCACTATTTATTAAAAATTTAAATGAAACAACTACTTCTTTTGCTTACACTATTTCTGCTACTTAACCGATTACAAATTTCATTTGCTCAGCAGGGAGAAGACAGTTTATTACAAAAGGAATTTGTTGAAGAAACTGATGATTTGATGCCCAAAGCATTTTTTTCAACCCGAATTATTAATGGCCATAGCATCGAAACCTTACCCAAAGGATACATGGAAATGCGCATTGAACATCGTTTTGGAGATATTGCGGGAACAAACGGTGGGGTTCAAAATATGTTTGGGTTTGATAATTTGTCCGACATGAGAATTGCATTAGAATATGGAATAACTAGAAATCTAATGGTTGGATTTGGTAGGTGCAAGGGAACTGGGGCACCATACCGTTCACTTCTAGACGGGTTTTTGAAATACAGGGCCTTGCGACAAAGTTCAAAAATGCCTATTTCACTGGCTGCAATTGGTGGTTCTTCATTTACTTACATGAAAGCCTCTCCTATTGAATCTCAAGTAAATCATTTTCCGAAAGCGTCACACAGGCTGGCATATTTTGCCCAAGCAAATATAACGCGGCGCTTTGGTGATTTGCTTTCACTTGCGGTAATGCCAACCTTTGTGCATAGAAATTATGTTGCTTCTGACGATATGAATTCATTATTAGCATTGGGAAGTGCGGTACGTGTAAAATTAACAAACCAATTCGCATTAATATGCGAATATTATCATGCTTTTGCTTCGAAAAATGTGAGACAATCCGAAACATACAAACAAAGTATGGCTATTGCTTTAGAATGGCAAACTTTTGGACATAATTTTACCATTAATTTTACGAATTCAGGGGGTCTTGGTGAAACACAATTTATTCCCTATACTTATGAAAATATTGCCAAAGGACAATTTCGGTTTGGATTTTGTGTAGCTCGAAAATTTATTATCAATGAATAAGAATTTAATTATATCTGCTTATTTTGTTGTGCTGCTTATTTCTACAGCAATAACCTTTTCAGTTTTTGATCATTACGAAATCACAAATGGTCATAAAATTGCGTTTAAAAGTACTGATCCAACGGGAACATTCACAAAGATTTCTGGAACTATCGATTTTGATGAAAATAATTTGGATAGTTGTAAATTCAAAATAACAATACCTGTTAAGTCAATTGATACTGGAAATGCGTTACGGGATAAAAAAGCTCAAACATCCGAATGGTTTGATGCAACAAATTATCCAAACATCAAGTTCACTTCAAAGGCTGTAACAAAAGAAGGAGAAAAATACAAGGTTAAAGGTGATTTAACCATTCGAGGCGTAAAAAAAGAAGTTACTATTCCTTTAACCTATGTTAAAAATGACACCAAAATAACTTTCAAGGGTACATTTAATATCAATCGAATTTCTTTTGGTGTTGGAAAAAAAAGCGAGGTAGTTCCTGATATAATGGCAATGAGTGTAACAGTTCCCGCGGTATTAAAATAAAAAATGGCAATTCAAACTATCACTTTAGGTTTTATCGTTGCTCTTCTATCCTCACTAGTGGGGATAATTTACGTCTATTTTTATTATCAATTGTTCGATTTTTCGTCGTATTTACCAATTTGGAAAATTCCTGCAATATTTACATTTTTTTCCTTTCTTATTGTGGCATTATCCCTCACTAACAATACGTTATTTAAGAAAAGAGGAAATATAATTACTTCACTTTTCGTAGCGATTTCTTCCATTTTAAGTATAAGTGCTCCTTTGCTTTTTCCGCCTAAATTTTCAGATGAAATAGAAGTTCCGGAGCTGTTTCCTGCGCTTGTTTTTCCGCTACACTTTTTCGTTCCCCTCTTTTGGTTGTTCCTATCTCCCTATTTTTTAATTTCCAAACAATGAAACTCATTTACCTTTCCATATTTTTGATCCCTTTTATTTGGGGTTGCAAAAAAGATAAAATTCAAAATTATCCAAACGCAAACTGTTCTGATACCGTTTCGTTCAACAATGAAATTCTTCCGTTGATTCTAAACAATTGCACGGGTTGTCATACTAACCAAAATGGTTACACACTAACCAATCATTCCAATATTTCCTCAAATTCTACAGCGATAGTGGGTGCGATGAGAAATAGTGGATATCAACTCATGCCTAAAGGAGGCCCTGCCCTTCCAGATAGCATAATTGAACGGGTCGAATGTTGGGTAAACCAAGGAAAATTAAATAATTGAGTAATTAATCTAAACTTTATATCTATGAAAAAAATATTATTTTTAGTCGGGTCCTGTGGCATAATAAGCCTATTGATTTCAATTCAACATGTAAACAATGGGTCTTTTGAAACTTTCCATAAAAAGCCAACAAATTCAGGTGGAAGTACACCCGGGAAAACTGGAGCTCCAGGAGAACAAAATTGTACACAATGTCATTCAGGAACAACGCAAGACGGGGCCCTAGAGAATAAATTAATGGTAATGGATGGCACTACGCCAATCACGAATTATGTACCCGGACAACAATATACTGTAACCTTGCAAATGACGTCTAATCCGGCAAAGAAAGGTTTTCAAGCCACCGCTTTAACTGGCACAACTGCAATGGCAGGAACCTTTACTGGGCAGTCCGGTAATACAAACATAAATGGTACTATAAAAAAATATGCGAATCACACCAGCACAAGCAATACCTCAACTACAGCTCCGATATGGACTTGGACTTGGACGGCACCTGAGGCTGGTACGGGCAATGTTACTTTTTATGTGGCATCAAATAAAACAAACAACAACGGAATGACATCCGGCGATCAAATTTATTTATCACAACACATTTTCTCAGAGGCAAGCTCTGCAGGAATTGAAGAAAACTCTCCTGAGTCAGTAAGTGTTTCATTTAATGAAAATTCAAATTCAATCATTGCCAATTTCGTGTCATTATCTGAAAGTAACACTTCATTGAAATTGATTGATATTTCTGGTAAAATTACTTTCGATACAATACTCGGGGTTTCAGAAATTGGAAAAAATACGAAAGAAATACAACTAAATAAAACCTTGAAATCAGGTACTTATATTGTAACATTAGAGATTGGGCGTAAAGTGTACAGCAAAAAAATTGTAATCTAATTTTAAAATGCTTTTATCAAGTAGAAATTGGTGGCTTTTTACGTCGTCTTTTGTATGATTTATCTTGATTTCTTTCGTTCTTTAAGGGCTTCGTAAAGCACTCTCTGAATGTCTGTTCGAATACCCAAATCTATAATTTTTCGATTCTCTTGGTCGGGATAAACACGATTTGATAGAAAAACAAAGTTCAATTGATTTTCAGGATCCGCCCATGCCAAAGTGCCTGTAAAACCGCTGTGTCCAAAACTTTTCGAGGATGCCAACTTGCTACAAGTTCCTCCACCTTCGAATTTTGGTTTATCGAATCCTATACCTCGATGGTTGGTTTTAAAAGGATTTGTTGTATATAAATCAACAACTTCCGGTTTCAGGTATTGAATTCCCCCATAATATCCCCTATTCAAAAATAGCTGCATTAACGATGCTAAATCAGTAGCATTGCCAAAAAGTCCGGCATGACCACAAACTCCACCGAGCATTGCCGCACCCGGATCGTGAACATACCCTTGCACAACTTGCTTTCTAAATTTCGTATCATTTTCAGTAGGTGCAATTCTATTTTTATCAAAACAATTCAGTGGATTATATCCCAAGGTTCGCAAACCCATTGGCTCATACAATTGTGTTCTTAGGAAATGATTGAGCTCTTGTTTGGATTGTTTTTCAATAACTTTCATCAAATAATAATAGCCTAAATCAGAGTACTTAAATTCTTTTGTGCCCAACGGTTGAGATGAAATCTGCGTATACATGGAATCAACGTAATCCTCTCGCATCCACAAATTATCGGCAACGTTGCGCGTAAACCTTGCTGACTCTTTTGAGCTAAAAAGAGCTGAATCAGGTGAATTATTTTTCAAAACATTCAAATAAAACGGAATCCAAGATTTTAATCCGGCTTGATGTGTAAGCATATCCTTCAACTCGAGATTTTCCATTTTTGTTCCGTTGACCCATTCAGGAATATAGGTATTTAACCTTTTTGACACATCAAACTTTCCGTTAGACTCAAGAAACATCAATCCTGTTGTAGAGGCTCCAATTTTAGTTATGGAAGCTAAATCATAGATATCATCAATCCTCACGGGACTTGATTTTTCGTAACGCTGGTTTCCAAACGTTTTTCTGTAGAAGATTTTACCGTCAACTGCTGCTACAATCTGGCAACCAGGATAGGCTCCACTCGAAATTCCTTTTTGGGCAATATTATCAATTTCCTCTAATTTTTTTGAATCTATCCCTACCTCTTCAGGGTCTGTAAATTTCAAACGCCCTCCCCACCTCAAATCTAAGCCATCTCCCTCAGTATGGAATTTTGTTAAATCATTTTTTAATTTCCCTTGAGCGGGAATTGCACCAAACAATACTTGAGCCGTACGATCCAAAATAAAAGGATGATTTTCATAGGACATTATCAATGCATCGTGAGGTGGAATTTTAAAATTTCTCATTACATTCGAAGGAACAAAAAGAACTACCGTTCGCATACCTTGACAACGGATTTTCTGTAAATAATTCAGCGCTTGTTCATTGTATCTTTGGCTATCAGAAATATGGATGGACAAAATAAAATGGTCGGCATGTCGTATAAGCTTTAATTTATCATCCTCGATTTCCTCAAAAAAATTGATATTAATTTCCGTAAAATCAGTAAATAATTCAATGGTTTTTGTGAATTCCTGATAGCCCTCACCGACCGTGAGAATGACAAATTTTTTATCTAAAACACTAAAAGGAAGAAGGTCTTTAGAATTTTTAAGCACCGTAATTTGTTTTTCTGCTTCCATCTTTTGTTGACTAACAGAAAGACTATTTAATTGAATAAACTCAGGGGATTTCCACAGAATTTGATTTTGCGCAAAAATATCTTGTGTAAATGCAACAAGTAGGGCCAAAAAAATTAATCGCGATATGACTACTCTAAGATACATGAAAAGATTATTTTCTTACATATCAAAAATAGTGCACATTCATTAAGGTGGTATAAAGTAGATAGCTTGTTATACACAGAAAATAGTTAATGAGAAATTATTTAAATTTCATCGCAAATTTGCTGCATACAGTAGCCCGATAGCAATGACGGAACAAACCAGACCTAGAAGTTTTTGTTTGGATAAATTCTCTTTAAAAGCCAAGAAACCAAGAATTGCAGATGTTATAACAATACTAACATTTACCACAGCTAGTACCGTTGAGTCGCTCCATCCCGTTGAAGAATAAGCGGTAATCAGTAAATAAATTGAAAAGAAATTTGGGACTCCCAAACAAATTCCGGCAAAAATATTCTTACCTAAAAGGCAAATTTTCTTTTTAACAAGCCTTCCAAGCAGTATTATAATACCAAAAAGACCTGCAAGACCAAAGCTAATGGCTGAAAAGAGTGCTGGATCTAGATTAATTAATAGTTCTTTCTGAACAAAGTTGAGCAGAAAATCAAGCAATCCACTGCCAAAAAACAAAACCAATAACATCCATACAATGGGTTTTTTCTTACTAGTTGAGCGGTCAAATGATACCAACACTACCCCAACAACTGCCAACACAATTCCTGTAATTTTTAGTACCCCAAAGGATTCTCCAAAGCCAATAAAAATGGCACTGACCGCCATACTCATTTTAACTGCCACAGAAGTTATTGCCACCCCATTAATCTGTGAACTTTTCCCCATCAAAATAAAAAGAGAGATAAACAATATCCCACAAAGTAAGGCAGCATACATCCAACCTGAATCAGATAAAGCTATATCTGACCACAGATGACCGTAAAATGCAAAACCACAAATAAAAGCGGTAAAATAATTGAATACGATGGCTTGAAAGGTATCAATACCGAACTTGGGAAAAAGTTTAAACAGGATAAAAATGAGACTTGAAAAAACGATAGAACCACAAAGAGCAATCATTTACGATAGAAATAATGAAGTAGGTCATCACCAAATTGTTGAGAAAAGGTCGGAATTTTATTAATCACAGGAGCTTTAATACCATTATGAAATTGTTGCTTTCCAACTATTATTCGAGCCTCATCCCAGACATTATCAACAATGAAATATTGTAATGTTCTGCTTCCCCCCTCCACAAAAATAGATTGAATTCCGCGTTGATGAAGTTCAAAAAGAATATTTGATGTGCTTGTTTCTGAAATTTTTACCCACTCAACATTATTATTTCTGTGATTTTTTATCCTATTAAAAATAATTGTGGGTGCGTCTTTCGAGAAAACATTCATATCATTCTTCAATTGCAATTGGCTATCTACAATAATACGAATAGGATTTTTACCGTGAAAATCTCTAACCGTTAATGATGGATTGTCATAAAGAATGGTATTTCTACCCACTAGTATTGCGTGTTCCTCAGCCCTCCATTTATGAACCAAAGCTTTCGTTTCTGGAGCTGAAATCCAATTAATCCCATGTTCCTCATTTTGCCTCACACGATCAAGAAAACCATCAATTGTTTGAGCCCATTTCAAAATTACATAGGGTCTTTGCTTCTCATGAAAAGTAAAAAATCGTTTATTTAACTGCTTGCACTCTTCCTCTAAAATCCCGATAACTACATTAATTCCCGAGCGCTGAAGTTTTTCTATTCCTTTACCTGCTACTTTTGGATTGATATCTAAACAACCAATCACTACCTCTTTCACTTTTAGGTAAATTAATAGGTCGGTACAAGGTGGCGTTTTTCCAAAATGAGAACAGGGCTCTAAAGAAACGTATACGGTTGCATTTGCAATTTCTGACTTATCCTCAACTGATTCCACAGCATTCACCTCAGCATGCGCCTCACCAATTAATTTATGGTAGCCCTCTCCAATAATTTTATTGTTCTTTACAATTACACACCCCACAAGTGGGTTGGGAAAGACATAACTTCCACCCAACCTGGCAAGATAGATACATCTTCTCATATAGGTTTCGTGGTTCAACATCGGATCATTATTCAAATTCGATTAAAACTGCTCCTTTATCCACAACATCTCCTATCTCAAACTGAATTTTCTTCACGATTCCAATGCCATCAGATTTTAGGACATTTTCCATTTTCATTGCCTCTAAAGATAGAATTGAATCGCCTACACCAACATCTTGTCCAGCCACTACAAATAATTGAAGAATACGCCCGGGCATTGGGGCTTGGAGCTCCTTGATTCTCTTGACCTTTGGTTTATCCATTCCAAGCGAGGCAATTAAATCATCTAAATTTCCTTTTTTACGAACTTCGTATATTGCGTGATTCAACTTCAATTTGATCATGTTACTTTCTATGTTATTTTCAAGAATTTCTCCATGATAGATTTTTCCTTGGTATTCAAGGGTAAAAAACTGGTGATTTTCCCACGCAATAGCCGCTCCTTTGGACGTATCAATAGATTTACCGTTTATAGACCACATGCCTTAAAAATTACTTCGCAAAATACACAAATCAAAGGAAATAAAATTGAATTTTTGGAAATCTAATTAAAAATCTTTTAATTCTTTACCGTTAAACAGATAAAATAATACATTCGCATAAATATTTAAATTCAATGAGATTTTTCTTCGCAATTATTTTTCTGATTTTTTCTTCGCATTTTTCATCACAAGTTGAATATTTTAAATCAAGTTCAATCGAAAATGGAGTTATAAACATCCAAACAAACAAGGGAAACTATTCAATTCGCTATTTTAACGAAAAAGCTGTCGAAACGTCTTTCTCTCTTCCCTCGAGTTCAGATACATCCTCTTCTCATGCAATTCTTGCAAAAACTCAATTTTTTGAATTAAATGAAAAAAGAGGTCAAAATCATTCAGTCTTGTTTTCAATAAAATTTAAAAAACAAGTAAACTCAATTTCAATAGCTATCGATTCTGTTCCCTTTAATATTACCTATTATTTTGGGAATGAAAAATTATTCAGCCAAGTTGAAAATTCGAGTGAGTCAAAAAAGTTCAAACTCGGTTTGGCAGTTTCATCTGAAGAAGTTTTTTATGGTGGTGGAGCAAGGGCCCTAGGAATGAATCGGAGGGGAAATAAATTAGAGTTGTACAATCAAGCTCACTATGGTTACGAAACCAATGCTCCACTCATGAATTATTGTATTCCTATGGTTTTATCTTCGAATAAATACGCCATACATTTTGATTCTCCTGGAGCCGGTTTCATAGATTTAGACAGTAAAAATATTAATGAAATTCAAATTGAAATTGAGGGATCTAGAAAAACCTATCAAATTGTTGCAAGTGAATCTTGGGATAGTTTAATGAGACAATGGACTGAACTTTCGGGACGACAACCTAAATTACCCCTTTGGACTTTCGGAAATTTCGCAAGTCGATTTGGCTATCACTCTCAACGCGAAGTTGAAGATATCGTTGACCGTTTTAAAAACGATAAGATTCCTCTTGATGCTGTAATCATTGATTTGTATTGGTTTGGAAAAACAATTCAAGGTACATTGGGCAATTTAGAATTTGACCGAGATTCATTCCCAGAACCGGAAAAAATGATGAGGTCCCTAAAATCAAAAAATATCCAAACAATCTTAGTAACAGAACCTTTCGTTTTAACGACCTCAAATCGTTGGAATGATGCAGTAAAAAATGATATCATAGCAAAAGATACTTCGGGAAAAATTTTGACATACGATTTCTACTTCGGTAATACGGGGTTAATCGATATTTTTGAAGAAAAGGGAAGAAAGTGGTTCTGGAAAAGATACGATGAATTAAAAAAAATGTCAGTTGCGGGATTTTGGGGCGATTTAGGGGAGCCGGAAGTACATCCAAATCACATGATGCACAAATCTTTTAAAGCACGAGAAGTTCACAATATTTACGGGCATCGGTGGGCTGAAATGTTATTCTCAGGTCTAAAATTGAATTACCCGAATGAGCGTCCATTCATTTTGATGAGGGCTGGATATTCTGGGTCACAGCGTTTTGGAATGATCCCTTGGTCAGGTGATGTAAATCGAACGTGGGGTGGAATGCGCTCACAACCAGAAATTTCAATTCAAATGGGAATGCAAGGTATTCCATACATGCATTCAGACCTCGGGGGCTTTGCAGGTGCTAATGATGACCCTGAGTTATATTTACGGTGGCTACAATACGGAGTTTTTCAACCTGTTTTTAGACCACATGCCCAAGAAGAAGTTCCGGCTGAACCAGTATTTAAAGATAATGAGACGAAAGAACTTGCTAAACAAGCAATTGAATTAAGATATCGGCTGTTGCCATACAACTACACTCTCATGTACAAGGCCGCAGAATTTGGGCAACCTTTGATGCGCCCTATATTTTTCGAAGATAAACGTCCAGAAATGTTATACGTTGATTCCATTTACTTTTGGGGTAATGAATTTTTAGTAGCTCCAATTTTTATTAAAAATCAAAGGATAAAAGAGATTCATTTTCCAAATTCAGCGAATTGGTTCGATTTTAATAATCTTGATTATTACAAAGGCGGCACATCGGCAAAAATAAGTCTGACCAAAAACCATATTCCGATTTTTGTCAAGGGCGGAGCATTCATTCCACTGATACAGAATTTACAAAATACTTCTGAACTTGAAAATGATAAGGTTAAAATTCACTTCTTCTTTGACCCTGAAACATTAGCGAGTACAGGGTTTTTGTACCAAGATGACTATCACAAAGGAAATGAAATCGTGACTGAAAATATTCAAAGATATACCTATACAAACAGCACAAAAAACTTTGAAATTTTGATTGAATCAATGAAAAAAAAATCAATTGAAACCAATTTCATTCTCTATTCTCCATTGGCGAAAATCACTAAAATTTCCGTTAATGGGAAAAAAATTTCTTTTGATACTGATAATTTTACTTATTCCTTATCCAATGTGAAAATACAAAATACGAAGGCAAAAATTAAAGTTTGGTACGAATATTAAAAGAGTTTGTGTCATTATGACATTTATAAACTATTTATTTATATTTGTAATCAATAATTAAATTCAAATTATGAAATTTAAGCTGAGTATATTTTTCTTCTTTCTTTTTATTTTGATGACTGGAAGTGTTATCTCTCAAAAAGCAAGTATTAAAGGGAAGATAACCGATCAAAAATCAGAATCAGTCTATAATGCCTTGATTTCTGTCTCCCAAAGTACCCTCAAGACAAAATCAGATCCTGATGGAAAATACGAACTAATTGGAATACCCGTCGGACCGTCAAAAACCACTGTTGAAGTTACGATAAAAGCAATGGGATATGATGATTTCACTTTTACAGTTGAATTAGAACCAAATCAAGTTTTAGAGAAAAACATTGAACTTACGGATGGAGTTAAGTCCTTTGAGGAAGCGATTGTAATCGGATACGGAACAACAAGAACAAAAGATTTAACTGGCTCCGCTACTGTTATCAACGAAAAGAATTTTACACAGGGATCAATGTCGACTCCCGAACAACTCATCATGGGTAAAGTTTCTGGATTGAAAATAAACACCAATGACGGTGCGCCAGGTTCGGGAAGTACTCTGAGACTCCGCGGAGGGACATCGATAAATGCTAGTAATGATCCTCTAATAGTTGTTGACGGAGTTCCTCTGGACAACGGTGGAATTGCAGGTGCTGCAAATCCGCTGTCATTAATAAATCCAAATGACATTGCTTCATTTGTGGTGTTAAAAGACGCTTCGGCCACAGCTATTTATGGTTCTAGAGCAGCGAATGGGGTAATATTAATTACAACAAAAAAAGGAAGTTCAGGAGAGAGCCCTTTAAAGGTAGTTTTTGATACCAAACACTCAATTTCTACAGTTGCGAAATATGCCGATGTTTTGAGTGGGGACAGTTTGAGAGCGCTAATAAATCGTATTGGTACTCCAGCTCAGCAAAATTTATTGGGAGATGCAAATACAGATTGGCAACGTTTAGTTTTTAGACCGGCCTACGTAACTGATAATAATGTTTCATTAACAGGGGGCATAAAAAATTTTCCCTACCGTTTGTCTTTTGGAAATCGCATTGAAAACGGGCTCTTGTTACGTGATCAGTTCATGAGAAATTCGGTTACACTGAATTTAACCCCATCATTTTTCGATAATAAATTACAGGTTGAAGTAAATAATAAACTCGTTAATACGCGCTCCTTTTTTGCTAATCGAGGCGCTTTGGGTGCTGCTTATTTTGATCCTACTCAACCTGTATACTCAGACACTTCTCTTTACGGAGGCTATTATGAATGGGTAGGCGCCAATGGAAACCCTAATACGTTAGCAGCAAAAAATCCGCTTGGACTTATTAGGCAGCGTGAGGATCAAAGTGATGTTT
>Ga0194117_10002204_pt1 | contig 21113 bp, 10 predicted proteins | sample TA2MahsurfametaG_FD_160579 | JGI IMG/M metagenome (GOLD analysis project Ga0194117, IMG submission 160579) | Freshwater microbial communities from Lake Tanganyika, Tanzania - TA2015009 Mahale N1 surface | ecosystem: Environmental > Aquatic > Freshwater > Lake | place: Tanzania: Lake Tanganyika...
CCCCTTATAAAATGACTGATAAAATCCAGTCTAAAGTTGAACTTTGTATGTGTCATGTTCTCTATTACTTTTAGTCGACAATAGGATTGACATCCAGACATTAACCTCAAAGAATGCTAGTAAGGTACTAGCGTATCTTTCGAACCGTGGATTATCAAAAGAGGGGAATTTATCTTTTTACAGCTCTATTCATTGTCAAATGCTTATTTTATCAGCGCTCCTGCACAATTTCCATAAAGATCTCTAGCAATTTGTTTTAGTGAAGTGAAAGGACTCAACAAAACAGTGCTATGAACAGCAAATTTTTGTGTGATTGACAAAGCAACAGCACACCCTATAGATCTTCCAAACAGTATAATTTGATCACTAGCAAATTTGTTTGCGTGTAAAAATTGTAAAACTCTGATTGCATCAGTTTCTATATTTTTAGCATTAGTCTACCCTTCATAAAAACTGTATCCTCTATACTACATGGCAAGTATTGGGTATTTGGTTTATAAATTCACCATTTTCAAAAAATCGAAAGCAGAGCTTAGGTCTTCTCCATTTGCGTGAAAAAAAACTACGATTTTTTATTTCAGACCTTGTAAAAACATACAAGGGATATAGTCTTCACTTGATATTTTCTCCTTGAGATTCAGATTTCCTTATAGAGTACCAGTGTTGTCGTTTTCTGTTTAACTTTTAGTCAATTCAAGGACTTTTTCTCTTCTGGGTTGCCTCATATCTTCAAGAGAGGAGAGATAATCTGCAAAGTCATCTTAATGGTGGAATGAGTTTGAGGTACAGTAAGGATTGTAAAGATGGTGACGGTTATTATCTGAGTGTCGAGGTATTAAAATGACGTTTTTCTTGATAACAAAGCAAATACCTGAATAGAGGTTAATTAGTAATGTTTTGGAGATGGAAAAATAAAACAGTTGGCTTACATTCTGACTATAATATAAAGGTATAGAATGAATAAATTTAAAGATAGTAGAGTTACAAACTGATCATTTTAATATAAACTTAAATTCCCAACCTAAGATCAATCACTTAATGATATCAAATAAACCACTTTTTTTTGATTCTTTCAATTTGTATTTTACAATCATTTTTTTATACAAATGCAAAACTTACAAACACTTGAAAGTAGACTGAAAATGTTCGAGTAAGAACTTGTGAAAAGTAAAACCGAGAGAGAACAAGCCAAAATCAAAAGGAATGAAGTTTTAACATAACTTCAAGAAGATTATTAGTAAAGAAGTAATTCCATGATTTCAAAAATGGAAGAACTCAAACGTAAATAAACCTTACTAATAACTCTAAAGAAATTCTAACCTGAAATTCCTGAAGATTTCCCTAAAAATTATTTTTGCCAGCTAGTTTACTAGGATACACTTTTAACAGGCACTCAAAAATTTACAGATTTTGATTAAAATGTAGTTGAAGAGAAGTTTGTTGTTCCGTTGCTTTTTTCAAGTGTTGTAAAAGTTTAAATCTGGAGTGCCTAGTAAGATCCTGTCCTCTGGACAAGAGCTGAAATAAACCTCTAAAAAGATATATAAGCTGCCTTGATTAGTGAGGCATGTGAAGCTATTCTCCCACTAAACAAAGGTGACCTTACATTGAGTTATAAGTTACAGCTGCAAGGAATAGGGTTCTCTACTTGGCTGAGAAATATTGTCGAGATGAAAGAGTTATAGGCTTAAAAAGCCTATTCTCGCTAGCAAGGAGCGATGAAAAAATAGCAGATGAGAGCTCGTTTGCAATAGAAAAAGAAAAAATTCAAGTAAAAATTCTAGCGTGAAGAAAAGCAAGCAACAAATGAGTACACATCTGAAAATATCTAAAAAATATTGGAAGAACTTAGGGTTGATTGATTTTTAGTATTTGATATATTTTTTATCAAATTAGATCCTGAAGGCTAACATCAACAATATTATAAATATCACTAAAAACCTAATTTATATTTTGCTATGAAAGAAACTCGTATTCTTTCCAAAGCTTGTTGATCAATATCTGGAGGATTACTTTTTTTGAGAGAATTTAATCCAGCTAAGAAAAGATAAGAAATTCCTTCTCGAAAAAAAGCCGTCAAAAAATAAGTATACTCTTCTTTACTCTTGAAAATCAGTTGGAAGAACCCAATAATGCATTAACTATAGAACCATTATCCTAAAGATTGATTATTCATTTAGTTTCTTAGTATCCACTCCTCAAAAACCTCAGGTGCTTAAACCATTACATAATGATAAAATACATCAATTATTCTTCTTCCTTGCTTTTAGAACTGTGCATAACCAGAAACTTTGTGAAGGTATAGACTTAGAAGTGGATGTAATTAAGGAGGAAAAGTAGTTTGTAAAAAGAGTGGATCTGCTATGTAAGAATATGGCGAGTCTAGTATAAGAGGATAAAGGAGCATTGCTCTATATGGATCATTTAGAGCACTTACGAATTATTTAGCAAGACTGAGTGCTTAGGCATCTAGTGATTGAAGAGAAGGTGAAAGTGACACTGAAGGAGTTTGATGTTCTTTCAGCAATAACGAAAGAGATTAAATATTAGTTCTTAGTAAATCGTTGAGCCCAATACTTTTTCTTTGATGCCGGATACTCGAATAGACCTTCATTTTATTATTAAAATTTAACAATCATATAGGGAGATATTATCAAGTCTCTTGTCCAAAAAGCACAAAATAAATGGAATCATTCAAGCCTTCCCATTTTTCTGAGTGTCATTTATTTGAGAGCAAGTACTTTCTGTATGAGACCTCCATTTAATTACTCTAAGGCCTCGAAAAATTCCTTATAACATCGTAGCCAATCTTCTACTTCCATATTTTAATCTAATCTTTCTCTGAACTTTACTTAGAACTCTTTCAATCCTCCTTAATTATTTTCGAGCTCATTCAAAATTCTATCGATAGCCCAAACAGTGCCTTCGTAGTAAAGAACTTTATCATTAAAGCCGTTTTCAGTTTCGAAGAGGCGAACTCGCTCACGAAGTAATTTGATTTCTCTTTCTTTCAATTTGAGTTGATCACTGAGTTGTCCTTTATCTTTTAGCACTTAAATTTTAACAGGAACTCTGCTTTTTTGTGCACTCTTGGCTACTCTAAGCTCCTTTTTAAGCCTATGAATTTGTTTTTTGGTGAGTAGATCATCATATCCTAATTCTGCTTGCTTCTTAAGCTTGCTTATTTAATTTTAATAGAACTGTTTTTGTTTTTGCAGTGCCCTTTACTATTTACTGAGATAGATTTTATTCATTTCCAAAAGAACTTCTTCTATACAGTCTTCACTTAAGTAATCATATTTCATTTTAAGTTCTAAGAGAATTTTATAACACTGAGTGGGAGACCATAAAATCTTTTAAGGGATTATCTTAGACTGAATACAACTACACATTTTTTTATCAATGGGCTTTATTAAAAGTTGATTATTTTTGAACCTTTTAAGTACATTTTTCAAGTAATGCATATTTTTGGGATCCTAAAGAAGAGTACCCAAAGATTTATACTCTTAGGTTCTTCTTAGCAGTTCTGCGAGTCTATTGATAGTTTAAAGGGCTTCTTAGAGTTCAAGTAGCTGTTATCCTCTACTTTCGAAGGCATTCTGTTTGTTTTAACTTTAAATTTTGGCAACATAGATTTGATTGAGTTCTAATAGTCTATTATTCTATAATTCTTGATTTCTCTTCTCCATCTCCAAAGATTTGATTTTGAGATTAAGTCTGTCGATTTCTTTAGTTAAAGACTAAACCTTGTTAATTTATGACTGTGTATTCACATTTTATTTCTAACTTGTTTTCATTTTTCGCAAATGATTTTTTAACCTACTCTAAAATTATCTTTTCAAATTGTTACTTTATTCACTGTGATTGACCCTCAGCATTTCTATTTAATTTTGTAAACTTTAGTTTTCATCTTACAGTTGATGAACCTTTTTAAGAAGATGTGCCAAGTTTTGTTTATATTGCCCCTAAGTTTCAGGTGACGATTCGTCCTTTCTTTACCTCTGGCGGCCACGATGATAGCCCATACTGACTTTTTCTAAATTGCTTCCTAAGTTTTTAGTCTATTGGATACTTTTCCAAATATTCGTTAACCTTGAATCCTGTCTGTCCGCATCAAAAGAGCTTTAGTCACTCTCTGAACTCATTATATTTTAACGTCAATATATAAACATAATGCTTTGTACAAAATACGAAACATAAAATTAAAGATTCAATAAATATTATAAATCATGCAGGTGGATTATGATTAAGTCTTCGCAGCTTTTTTACCAAAATCTAGTTTAGACTATGACTCCAGCTGTCATCATTGATGTCTGTTTGAGATAGTTACGAATTTTCGCTGGCCAATTCTGATTATTGGTCATTTTAAATCTATTAGATCGATTCTGCACTTTTAAATCTTAGGCCGCTCAATTTAAGCTAGATGTCAGCGCTTTTATAGCTATTTGCTTCTTTACCCAGATGATGGACAGAAGCTTGATTTTGATTTTCCTCAATTATAAAACTATTATTTTGAAAATTACTATTCATTCTCATGTTGTTTATTGAAAAAGATTTACTTCTGGGTAGACATTTTGCATCAATTACCCCCTTTTATTAAATAATAGAAATGGAAGTATTATAGAGAAACTTAGAACTAATTTTCGCTGGTCCTAACTAAATACTATTTTTTGCTTGAGTTAGATTGCTTAATTGTAATTGAGTTGATTGTTAAGTAAAAGGTTTTTCATATCTTTATATGTTATTATCTATTTTGATCTACTGAAGTCCTTATCTTGGATACATCTGCTTTGCTAAAATGTATGCTGGCCTTTACTTCATGTTTTTTTAAATAAATTAAGTTTGCTAATAAGGACTACCAACTACAGGCTATCCTATTTTGAAGGCTAAATTTGTCTATAATTCCATCTTAAATTTAGGTTTAAAACCAAATTCGGTTACTGGAGTTGAAATCTAAGTACTGTCATGTTTCTTTTACTTTCCTCTTAGACTTAGTTTTATTTATTTTTCTTTTTTAAAGCCAGTCACTTTAGACCTGTTTACTTGTATGTTGCCTGTTGAGGACTATGTTTAAGGTCTTGTTAAAAACTTCTCTCCTTTTTGTGACTTAGCTATGCAATTGGCAGTGAGACTGCAACTACAGAATTAGGGAGATGACTCTTGATTTTTCCTAAAAATGTGAGTTATCATTACAGGTATTCCGAACAATTATTATAAAAAATAATTCGTTGAGTTTAGTAGCAAAATTTAAATAAGAATACAATGGTTCACAAATCGAAAAATGTAAACTCAAAGATTCCGATATGCTAGATAATATCTCTACGAATCCTTTAAATAAGCGGATAATCAGAAGGTTTTATTATTATGGGTTCGAAAGTATATAACATAAGAACTTAAGAAGGGAAATAGTAATCAAAAATTATCTCTCTTTGCAAACAATAAATGATAAATAGCCTGTATTACAGGTTAGTTTTTGAGAAACAGCTGCAACAGCAAATAGTAGTCCATTTTTTTGAACTACACTAGATCTGTAGGTCCACTTAGCTTGAAGTAGTTCAAACCTAGCACGCCGTTCCTGCGTAACACTTATTTTCTGACCTCCTAAACACATGCAATAAAAATAGTTTAGTACTGATTTCTGTCCGCAAAATGTTTAGATTGAAAAACTTCTAGTTCTTTTTCTAGATGTTTGGTAGTATATCTTATTTTTTTGATCATCTTTTATCTCAGATTAAATCTATCCTTCTTGTCACCTTCATGCTATGATTTTATTTTGCGTTAAAAGTGCTATAATTTTGAGAGATTATAGTTTTTTATATTGCTGTTTGAGTTTTTGCTTTTGTTTTACTCGATTTAAACTGCTGGCTAGCGATTATTGAAAGATTTATTAACAGAGTGCACCTCTCTTATTTTATTTTTGAGCTAAGTTGTAAAAGGTCTTTCACTATTCTTGAGGGTCTATCTCTTTGTTATATTACTCATCACTTCTAACGTGTTATTCAGAGAAACAAAGTGCGATTTTTGAAATTCTTTGCTTTCTTTATCGATCTGATTTTTTTCATATTGGAAAAGGAGAGTCTGCATTTGTTTATTTCTATGAGTTAACTCCATTACTTTATTTTCTTCTTTTTGCTTCTAACTCTTTAATAACTTTATTTCGTGATTCATTTTTTCTATCTTCTCAGCTTGCCACAGATTTTTTTCAGAAAGCTTGAGACTTTATTCTCTGAAAAGACTAAGCTGTTTTTCGAGAGTTTAAATGTGTTACAAATAATGCTTATGTTGATTTATACTCTATAAACTCCTCTGCTTTAGCTCCTACATCTCACTTTTTACAAGTTTCAGATGACTGCGATAAGCTAACAGAAATTATGCTTAGTGATTTTTAACAATTTTCTTTACTTATTCATCTATCCTGTCAACATATTCCAGTAGTTGTTGCTGTGATTATATTATAAGTTCTTCATTAGTTTTAGTAGATATGTTCATCTTGTTTTTCCTTCGTCTTGGGATGAGACAGGGTGAGGGAGGTGGCCCTTGAGCGATTATTGATGAGTTTTATTAACGCTTATTTTGAATGATGATTGACGAAGGTCGATTTTAGTCCATTAACTAAAAAATAAAAATTTAACTTACTATTACTTAATCATTTTGATTGTTTTGTATGTGTAGATTATGCTTGAAGTAATGAATGAGTATATGTAATATTAAGCTCATAAAAATCATGAATTGAGAACTGGAGTGGTTTCACTTTAGTTTCCTTAAAGTAATTACCACATATTTACTTAGTCTGAATAACCATTCACATGATAAGCAAAATTTTCTTATTTATAAAGTTTTTTCTTAGGAAAAATACGGTCTAAAGTTATCTTGAAAGCATCATCTAACATACGTGGGATAATAGTAGCTAGCCATTTATTACTCAGCTAAATACATGGGTTAGTATTCACTTATATAAGCCAGACATGGTTGGAACAGTCTACCATAAAGTCATAGCCAAAAATTTAGAAATACTTAGTTTTTAAAGGTGCTTGTTTGGCTTGAGAATTTCCAACCGAAATGCTATGGTTTTTATCAGAAGGAATATACAGTTTTGCACCTGCTGCTCTTATCGATAAATTGATAATTCTTTTTATCTGGCTGTAGAGTTTTTCTTTTTCTATAAAACCTTAGTCCGATAGATAAGAAATAGGTAGAATATTTCCTTCTTAGAATTGTCCATAGTTAGTAGCATGTTTCTGCACAGCATTATTTGTAAGATGTGTAAACAAACTTGAAGAATCAAGAGTGAAATTTTAACTGCTAAGCCGGAGGTATCCTTACTGGAAAAAATAAATCTATTTTTGCTGAGTTATCATTGCCCAAACTCTAATGTCGAATTTTCTACCTCCGAGCAAAAGTGGGCGTTATAAATATTTCTGTACTATGAAACTCCCTTTCTAATGTCTTTGCAGTTAAGTTTTTAACATTTAGCCAAGTTCTTAAATATTTCGAAATAACTTGATTCCCCTTCCTCTGTTTAAATCACTTGGTTTGAGCAACCATAGAGAACTCTAGCCGTAAATATCAGCATATTAGGGAGTAACGCACACACTTTCCTTTTTGGGAGCAGACATATCCTGAAAATTATGAAACTGTCTCAGCATTGTAATCAAGTTTTTGTATAAACTTTTCAATTCTTATTTCCGTTTCATTTGATCATTTTCACTCTTATTTTTTAATACTTTGACTGTTGAATTTTTTATAGGTCCTTTTCCGGCCTTTTTGGGGGAATTTAGATGAACAAAAATTTAATTTTGAGTAGTTCTTCGTTTAGATGCACTTCTTTAACGTTTATTTTAATCTTTACCTTTCTCTTCCTCAGGATTGATCACTTACTGAGGACTTAAGCACTCCAGATAGAAATTCATAAATCTTTTCAGCTATTCTTAGATTTCCTAGGATGCAAAGTCTAATATAAATGAAACCGGAATAATTTTATGCAAATTTTACTAGTTTTTCTAGCAATAATTTTTCAGACAAAAAAATAGATTTCCCTTGTCACTTATGACTTAATGTCCTGGTAAGTGATTTATTACTTGTTTGTGAGGTGCATTTAAATTCTGAAACTTTGGTCTTGCCTGCTACCATCGAAAATGAAAAATTGAACTATCTGAATATTGGAATCTTTACTTGTTGGATACCATCCTTCTCTTCTAGATAAAATCTATTCAATCAGCTCTTTATTATTGCCTGAGCCCAAAATATAAAAGTTCCCTCCCTCAACAGGTGGATTACTGACTGTTAGCATTTTAAGTATTTGGCGGGATTGTGAATGTGAGAATTCGTTTTAGGTTTTCGCTTACCCTGTGGTAAAAGTCGACAATGCTTCTTTCTTAAGTAAATACTCTCCCATTTCTTGTCTAGTTTTTTTCATAGTACCAGTTCTCACATGCCTAATTTATACTTCCTTTGGCATACCTACAATGCATACTGGCTTTTTTTCGTTTCGTAATTGAACACGTTAATAAAGACTCATAATTGGTTTTTTGAGAATACTAAGAAATGGTTGGTCTCGATTTTGATGAAAAGCATGAGTGTCTGAAATTTGTGGGAAAAGGTTGCGACCTTCTAGACTGAGCTTGGGAGTAAAAAAAATTTGTTTCGATTCTTGATAGTAGTTTCGATTGTAGTGATATTTGAAGGACATGGGCGATAATATTATTATTGCGACTCTCCAATATGTTAAGATTGATATGTAAAACACTAAAAGTACAAAAAAGAATAAAGATAAAAGCTTTCTGAAAGTTTTGCATTCATAGGTAGAAAATATGGCTTAAAAGGATCGAATCTCTTTTAAGTGAATATAAATCAATCTAAAAACTTGTTTATAAACACATTCTCAGAGATTTCTCATGAATTTCAACTTTTATTCATACTAAATTCTCATCTTCTTGTTTATATCTCTTTCTTTTTAGAGCTTACTTTTCATAAGTTTCAATAGTTGGCTCTGAGACTAAATTTTTGCCTTTAATGCAACTATTTCCTTTTCATTTTTATTCTCTACTTAAGTCTTATCAACTGAAAATTATTTAGTGATTTACTTTGTACTTCTTTACACAAGATTAAATTTCTAAACATTAAGAGTTCTATTCTACTTTTTGGACATAGAGAGAGGAGAATAACTTTTGATTGTTGATGATTAGACTTTAGGAATAGCCTTTTTAAGTTGTATTTGTATCTTACTTCGTCTAGTAGGATACATTCTGTTTGATTTAGGTAAAATCACTGTGCTTTTTGATATTTTACTTCTGTTTAATGCTCCCTCATCTTTCGGAGCATGAATTATAAACTATACTTCATGTTCGTATTTCGCGTGACACTTTTCTCCACAGGTCTTGCAAAATTTACCCTTTCTACACTTCGTTAAGGCTGGTTTATATTGACAACTATCGCAATTTTTAATCATTTAAATATTAACTGATAAAGTTAGGATATCATACAATCACTCTTTCACATAAGAAACACATTATTTGACTAACTGTTTGATCACTGAAGAATCTGGTTCAAATGGTGGTAATAACTTAAGAGAGGCGTGTGGGATTTAAGTTATTAAAGGTTTAGTGGGTTTATATACTCTCATTTCATAGTTAATTTTGATGTCGTTTGCATTTGTTTTCTATTCAACTATATTGTTTCTAATAAAGCAGCCAGTTAGGAAACATTCTTCCATCAATTTCCAGTTGCCAAAAAATGTTTTCTAAAAAAATCTAACAATAATTAAAGGTTTATCTCCTTTCATCAAATCAAACATTTACTTCGGAGGTAATTTGATAATAGTTTTGGCTGAACTTTGTGGCCCATTTTTTATTTTAACCCAAAATCTTTCGTTTTGCTCAGCGCCAACAAATATTTTTAGATATGTTTATCCTCTCATTCCATCTACATAGGTGATATTAATCTAAAGTTAGTTTTGCTATAAGTGAGTATTTATATCCAAATTGTATCTTTAAACCTTTTACTGAGTAACTATAGGGAGAGGAACAAGTTGCTTCCCTGGCCAAGACTTCAAGCTTGCGATATTTTACTAACATTTAGCTATCTACTTAGCTGTATTTTGCAGATTTTGGGGGTTTGTGGCTTTTTTAATTTTGGTTGTGTACTCTTTCAGTGCAGCTATTTCTTGAACAAAGAGCGGAATATAAGACTAAGTCTCTTCATAAGATCAAAGTTACGCTTTTTCAAAGCTGGTAATTTACCGCTATAAAAGACTTCTGCATTAATGATAGGAAATAACTGTTCGACAAGGTTGAAAATATCGAAATCTTTGTCTTTCTTGAGGAGGGAAATCCCTTGGAAAATCTGTTTTTTGTTTTTCTTCTGGTAGTCAACAATATAAGGATTATCGTTTATGTTCAACTTGTTATTGTTATAGTAAACAATTAAACTCTAATAAGGAGCCATTCTTTTAGCAATATATTAGATTTTTTATTCAATAGGTAAAGCGTTCACTTTCTTCATCATTGGATTTTCCTAAATAACAAACTTGCTACTGTTAGTTTAAGTTAGGGTGGTGGTTGTAACAAACCTTTCTTAAGGCTTTAGAACCAAGTTTATTAATTATTCTGATATTTTGAAGAGAGATTTGTCAGTTATTCGTTTATAACATTTTTTAGAAAAGAACTTTGATAATTTCAAAAATACTTCTCTGTTTTGGCTGCTGCTGCTTTGTTAATGTCTTTGTATTTGTTCGGTATCAATCTACCCTGGCTTACTAACTATATTAGTTTCTCTCTCTTGTTGCAAAGTTACTTATAGTACACAATATCTGAAGTTTTGATTGTAAACTCAAATAGTTTGGAAAGTGCTGTAAAACATACAACTTCAGCAATATTAGGCTTCTAATTTAACTTCTATACTTTTTGACTATGAGAAGTAATTTGAGTGGCAGGTGCCCCACCTTTGCCTTTCATCTTCTCATACTTTTCTTGTTGTTCTTCATAATTGAAGCCAGTATCATTTATCAGATTTTAAAACCATTAATTAACATTTCCTTCACACATATCCTTTAGATCAAAGAGATCCATTTCAATACATTACTTTAGTTTTGCACTAAATTACTTCTAAAATACTTATCGGTGGATTTGAATGACTTCTATTGTAAAGTTTTGTATTTTTCTGCATTGATCTATCCTCTTTGCATCATTCCGAAAATAGCTTGCTTTCTCTAAAAACATTTGTAAAATATGTCTGGATTGCTTTAGTTTTCACTCATAAATTCATCCAAAGCTTTTAAACTGAAAAATTCAGAAAACTCGTTATTTTTTTGATTACCTTTTGGAGATTCTGACATCGACTATTTCTTTGTAGTGGAAGCAGTAACTTACTTTTTAGGTTTTGGCTTTTAAACTTGAGGCTTTATATCTAAGTCTACAAGCTAATCATCATCATTAGGCATTTAAAAATCGTCATCATCATTTAAAAACTTCATATCGATTTCTTAATCACTTTCCTCCTTCTTTTTTATTTTTTTGCCCTGTTCAAGCAACTTCATTCCTTCTTATTGTTACTATAAAGAAAGCTATGCATTTGAAATTACATCTTTGAACCACTAATTTAAATTGTTGTTGTGGAAATCAGCTATTTAAGAAAGTTAAAATTCCATCGACTATTTGATTTCTTGGCTAAATTAAGGAAAAATTACTTTCTAACTTATGATATACATTTAAGCAGTAGTGCTCTATATTTTTCAGCATTAAGACCTCCTTTCTTTACCAACTATAAGACCTTTTTCTTTTTCTCTAAAATCTCTTTGTAAATATTCTTGTTTTAGCTCTGCTGTTCTAAACATTCATCAAAAACTTTAAAACAGTTTATTTCAGAAATATTGAAAGAAGAGCCACTGGTTTTATTCTTTTAGTCAACCAAAGTCTTTCGAGCTGAAGATTCTGCTCGTTTTAGACTATTTCTTTATATTTTTTTGGGCTGTGAACCTTTAGATAAAGAGTTGAGCTTATCTGTTTGTGTTTCCAAATTATCTTTCGTTTATTTTATAATCTACTTGAACCATTCTACAACATTTCCATCATGAAAGTCTTCTATTACATCTAATTCAAAACGATAATCAGAGGCCATTTCGGACCCTTTGAGTTTATTGCAGTATGTTTCCAGAGTAAACTTATACTTTTCCGCAGTAAGCTCCTTCTTTACAACATAGTCCCATAGTTTTTTTTTTCTATCGTACAATTTTTTGTAGTTTTAAAGTTTATCTTCAATATCCATTGCCGAATCAAGATACTTGAAACTCACTATATCCTATACATTTGGACCTGCTTATTTCCCCTTTTGCTCTACTTCTTTGGGCTTTTAGACTTTCGGCAAAGTTTAAGATGGTTTTTGTGGAACAACTGGCTGTGGCTGTAATTGAGTTTGGTAATGTTTATATAATTTTTGTTGCTTCTCATAATTGGCTCCTGTGTTTTATATCATGAGTCTAAACCATTAATCTATGGCTTTAGGGTCTTTAGGATTTGCCAGCTTCTGTACATCTTCTTAGGCGCAAGCTTTGATCAATCCCGATTATTATTTATAAGCAGTGGCAACTATCTTCTTATATTTACTGGCATCAATTTTGCCAGTTTGAAGTAATTGTAGTATGGTTTATTTTTGTTCAAAGATGGCTGAAAAAAGTGCAGGATTTGCCTTATGCTATGAAATAAGTTTATCGAGAGCACTCAAAACAAATATGTTTTTAGGATTGAGGTTGGTCATATCCAGATTAATAAGTAAAGCTAATTGTTATAATACTCTAAAGCAATGCTTTCTTGTGAAAAATAGTTTTGAGATAAAAACACATCTATTTTTCTTAATAATTTCCTAACAATATGCAATTTACACTATATTTATTTTCAACATGATCAGTTCTATAGAATAAGCCGCATCCAACATACCTCTCCTCACCGTACACGCAGGCCCGAAAGACGAAAAATGGAGAGATAGACTCAAATAAGAACTTAAAGCCATCATCACATATGTCAAAGCAAACAAACAGCAAGACAATGATTGGTTTAAGATAGAGCCATCTAAAGATGGAACTAAGTGGCAAGGAATTTGTTCATATACACATAATCTAGTCAGATACGAGTTCAGACTTCAATTTTAGATCCCAGCCACATACCCAAGTGCACCCATAGAATTGGAATTACCTTAATTGTAAGGCAAAACGATTAAGATGTATAGAGGTGGTAAAATATGTCAAGATATTCATTTCGCACCACTATGGGCCAAACACTCGCCTAAGTTAGGAATTGCACATGCTTTAGCTATGGCTTTAGGTCCTTGGTTGGCAGCATAGGTCCCTAATATGGTCAAAGAAGGTAAACTGATACCAAAATGATAGTTATATCCCTTTAAATAAATTATTAAAAAGTATTAATAAGTATTAGATGATAAGATACACAAGATACAATCAAAAATTTCTATTTAGGAGGCTCAAGTTTATGTAATTCATGGATGTTTGATAATGCTTTTGTAGTTTCTATTCCTTCATTCCTTCAATCATTTTTTCGATGGTCTCTTTTAATAAATGGAATTCTGTAAATTTAAGTTTTTGTAGTTATTATTTAATTTAGTTGAAGAACCATTAGAGTAAACTCATTTTATGAGAAGATGGAGGCAGATAAAGCATATGTAATTTGAGCTTCTTTAAATCTCCTTTTGTTTTGAGCATAACTTAACCGTAATGTAGTTAATTATCTAAATCTAATACCAAGATTTTAGGATTTTATGGTGTTGACTCAAAATATTCTTTCATTTCTCTCAGAATTCTGGTAAATCTGATCTAATCTATAGCAAACGGAGTTAATTCATACTTAATGATTCCTTTTTTAGAAGCAAAAACGATAAGGTGAATCTATTTTTATGCTTCATCTTAAATCTAGATTCCTTAGCTCATATGTTACTATTTTTAGAATTCAAAAACAAATTCATCAAGATAGTATACTTCTGAATTATCTTGATTATTAATGGTTTGAAAAGCAGATGCATATGCCTCTCTCATCAACTTTATTTCTTTTTGTTATTTCTTATTGTTAATTAAATTTTTGATTGAGTTGCCCATCTATAGCAAATTTCTTGAAATAGTTGATCGTGAGTAATTTTGGTTGTACTTCTCTTTGATGTACTATTTGATTTAAATAGCTGAAAAGAAGGCTCTTTCTTAAAGGCAAGTGCGTAACAGATCTTGCAAAACAGTTGATTTTTTATAATTACGTTTTTAAAAAATTGAGTAAATGAGGGCACTTGGTTTCACTTAATTCGTAGCCTTGAATTATTTGAATTTATTTAACACTGTTGAGTAACTTAGATCCAAGATCTTGGAGATATCTTTTAAGGTTTAGATCCCAACAGAAATATATTGCCTTTATTAGTCAGAATTTTACAAGCGATTCGGTTTGGATTGCTAAATCAAAAATAAATTACTTCTAAAAATTCTTTGAATAATTAGTTCATCAATTTTAATTTCTCGACCGTAATAGTTGTTCTACTCTTTCGACTACCTTTATGTTATAGTTTTTATTTGCTCTTTTTATTGCTATTGGACTTTTGTTATGTATTTTTCAGTTAGATAAACTTTTTGATTTGAATCTCCAGAGGATTTTCTTCTTTCTACGTTTATTGATCATTTTAAGCTGGCTCATTTGATATTTTATAGTGTTTTAAATCTATATTTTTGAGACATTATTGTAAGTGGATGGGCATTGAAGATACCCTCTTCTCATGATCAACGAGTTGGTTCTGTAGGTCTTTTTCTATCAATCTTTTGTAATCTAAGAGTAAGTCTGGTTTCATGAAGGCAAGCATCTCTATTCAAAAGTCTTTTTATTATGGCAATATGATAAATTAGAAAGCATTAATGTTATATTCGTTAAATTGCCCGCCTTCGAATTTTATCTTTTCTCTTCATGACTTTTAAGTTTAGCACAAAGACTTGAGCTGACTATCTTTTCATGTATTAAATTCTTCTTTAGTTTATATAAACCTGCTTTGCGATAAATTAAAAAAGAAACTGCTTTTTTTTTCAAATAAGATGACAGCCCTTCGAGTCTTTACTTCGTTTTTGTAGCTTGGGCAGTAATATTAAATATTAAAAAATGATCCACGAAATACGATATATTGAATATAAATGAGTGTTAAAGTGGGAGTACGTGTGCGTCCGTTCAACCAGAGAGAAACAGATCTCAACTGCAAATTATGTGTCGATATGATTGGCAACATGACACGACTCTTTGATGCTGAAGATCCCGAAGAAGGCAAACACAGAGATTATACTTTCGACTACTCATTTTGGTCACACGACTAGTTTGAAGTAGATTAAAGTGGATATTTTGTGTAAACTTACAACTATTTAGTCCGACCTCCAATAAATATGCTGATCAACGACACGTTTTTGACCAAGTCGGTATCTAGATATTGAAGAATGCATGGTAAGGATATCATTGTTGCTTGTTTGCCTATGGGCAGACAGGTGCAGGCAAATCGTACTCTATGGTAGGTTACGGGGCCAACAAGGTATAATTAATTTTAGTTAGGGTATCGTACCCATTTCGTGTGAATAAATTTTCAATCGAATTGCTGCTAACGAAGATAAAAACAAAGAGTACTAAGTCATGGTTTCTATGATGGAGATTTATAACGAAAAAGTACAAGATCTACTCATTCCCATTGCAAAGAGACCTCCTGAAGGACATAAAATCAGATAGCATAAAACTTTAGGTATTTACGTTGAAGGTATGAGCAAGCACTTTGTTGACACTTATGAAAGTATCTAAAAGAAAATGGAGGAAGGCGGCAGAAACAGATCAGTTGCTGCAACTGCTATGAATGCCTCTTCCTCAAGAGCGCATACTATCATCTCTATCGAATTTAAACAGACTGTACTTTAAAATGGTAAAAAAAGATAGAAGCTTTCAGTTATTCATTTGGTCGATTTGGCTGGCTCGTAAAAAGTTGGAAAAACAGGTGCTACAGGAGATAGATTAAAGGAAGCTGCAGGTATAAATAAAAGTTTATCTGTATTGGGTTTGGTCATTTCAGCTCTAGCAGATAAGGCGATGGGTAAAGGAAAAAATGTGATTGTTCCATACAGAGATTCATGTTTAACTCGTATTTTGCAAAACGCTTTGGGAGGTAACTCTAAAACTTTAATGATTTGTGCTATATCACCTGCAACTGATAACTATGACTAAACCCTTTCCACATTGAGATATGCTGACCAAGCCAAGAAAATTCAAAATAAGGCCGTTGTAAACGAGAGCTAAACTGATAAGCTTATCAGAACTTTAACATAAGAAAGATAATAGTTGAGACTTAAAGTCTTAAAAATGTAAGAAATGTTGTCGAAATTCACTATGGGAAGTATCAGTCCTGAAATGCTTTAGCAGTTGAAGGAAGCAAAAGAACAACAAAGATATGTTAATTAAACAATAGCTGATAGAGAAGCAACTAAAGAAGACAAGAAAAAGCATGAATAAATAGAATAAAGCAGATACGCAGCAAAAGTTGACTTTACACAGCCACATATGTCCAACCTCAATTAAGATCCTCAACTCAGCAGAAAAATAAACTTTCCTTTGAAATAGTAAGTCAATAAGATTGGACGTAGAAATGTAGAACCACCAAACCATATTGAAATTGGAGGTATGGGAATAAGACAACTACATGCTGTTATTCATAAATCAGAAGTGGAAGGATAAGAAAAAACTGTGTACACAATATCTCCACAAGGTAACTATGGGGAAGAAAGCAATTGCTATTTGAATGGAGATCAAATTGTCAAGCCAGAAAAGCTTTACCATTTGGATAGACTCAGCTTTGGAACGAATAACATGTTCTTAGTATTGTTACCAGGATATCCAGTAAGAGAAGAAGTTGAAGAAAAGAAGATAGATTGGTAATACGCTCAAAACTAATTATATCTAAAAAAGAATGAGTTGGAAAGACAGGCGCAGGAGGAGAGATAAAAGAAAATGAGATAGTAAGCAGAGGCTATGTTACTTTAAAAAGAAAAACTACTAAGATAACTTTAAAATTCATTAAAGGAGAGCTAGTAACAAAAAAAGAAGACTGCTTAACTATTTGAAAAAGAAAAATTATAGATTGAGAGAAGGATAAGGTAGGAGAAGTAACAGTAAGCCAAGAAGCTAAAAGAATAGATTTAAAAGAAAAAATAAAGACTAAGATAAGGCCTTAAAACAGACTCTCAAAACAAATAAAAGTACTATTTTGAACGAAAATTGCTTAAAACATTACCAAAGTGTATATAGCTTAATCTTATTGCTAAAGAGTTCAAGAAAAATGTGACGATGTCAGTCAAAATGATGCTTTCTGATGCTGATGAGGAGTAAGAAGAAAATATTGAACTCAAAAAGAGATCCATAATGATAAAAGTTGTTAATAAAGATTCAGGATACTGCTATTGGTGGGACCCCGATACTTTATCCAATCGTTACTATATCATCAAAGACATGAGTGAGCAATATTTCGAGACAGGAGTTATTCCCAGCTTGACATAAAAGGAGGATCCATTCTGGGATCCCCCTGCGCCTGCTCTCATTGGAAGATGTTTCCTCACAACAAAAGCATTAACGTATATGTTCGATAATCCTGCTACGCTGCCTATGATTGGTGAAGATGAACAATGTGGCTAACTTATAGTAAATTTAGTGCCAACTGATGAGACAGGTACAAGAAATCTTTGCGAAGAAATGGATTAATAGTAAGTTGAATTTTAACCCGAATAGTTATTAGATAAACCATTCCATTTCTTGATCTTCATTTAACGTGGTGTGATTCCCTTACATTACAAAGATATCTATGTGGAGTATAATTTCAAGATAAACGAGTTTAACAAAGAAACCTTCAAAACTAAAATAGTATTTAATAATCTATGTAGATTGAGTAAAGCACAACAGTTCCTTTATTTGACTACAAGAAGATACATAGTTTTGCAAAAATTACTGAACCTTTACTTAAGTATCTTTCTCAAACCAAGGTAAAATATACTCTATTTAGTTGATTTTCAAAGTCTACGGAATAGAACTGGTGGAAATCGATAAGAAAAAAGAATCACCAAAATCAAAGGAACTTGAACCTGCAAAACTCGAACAATAAGTCAAAATATCTACACCTAAAACTGATAAACCCAAAGCAGAAAAGAAGACTCCTACAAATGCAGAGGAAAATGTGAATACTCCTAAGCCTCCTCGAAATAACCCTGTTGGAACTGCGGGTGTGTAAAAACCAAAATAACCAAAAGATAATACTATGAAATATGCAGGTTCTAAAGTAAACAATAAGATTAACGAACGGGATTTAAAGAAGGATAAAGACTGCGAAATTTATTGATAAATTATCAGATTTACTTAATGAATAAATCAAATAGATGATTAATCAAATGCATCTCTGCTTGTAATAAATAATATATAGTTGTAAGAAATACATACTTGTTAGTTTTATTAACATTGTGATTGTTAGGAAAAATCTATTTTGAGAAACCAGATTAATACTGAACCTTTATCATTCAGTTTTCTGCCTGTTACTCATAACCCTTGTCTACCAGTAAAGTTATGAACGTGACAGCCAATTCCAACTTGCTAGCTGTAGCCTCCATCGCGAAATCCATAGCATCCACATTTCTCTGAGCGAGTTCAATGTGCATGTGATTGAATGTTTACTCTGAAAATAAAAATGGCGACTTTGTTATAAGCTTCAAATAGCCTCGCTCCGCTGTTGAAATTTGTTGTAACTAAATACTTTTTGAATTACTAGCTTTGTATAGCTAATGTATTAGTGTATGTAACCATTATAGAATTGATAGTAGTGTAAGATACGGCGGCCCTCTTAATCACCTATAACTTTGAGCTCGTTGATGAATCTATCAAGAGTTCCTCTCAATTTGGACCCTAATTGTAACTACAAAAATTTTAGACCCTGTATTTAAAATTACCATTCCTAGATAAACAAACATTTACGGATGCCAAAACAATTTCTTCTTAGGTCAGAGCTTTCTTTGTTTTAAATGTTTCCAAGAGAGGTTCAAAATCAACAAACTTGCTAAAAGTACGTTTCAGTTGTTAAATACATTTTAAGTTCACTAGTTGCAACTCAACCTCTTATTCTTTCAAAGTTCTTACAGATTATATTTTACGAATGAGCTCACAACTGACAGCTTTTTTATCTGCAAGCGATAAGGCATTTTTGAATTTCTTCAACAGAATGACCTCTTATTAGACTTAACATGTAAATAAACCCCCTAGCTATTATGCTGCTTTTTATTATTAGGCAGCTTGAAGATTTTAGCATTTTCTGACCGTTTAAAAACTCTTGTAGGAAGTAGCTTACAAGTTTGATTTAGGAAGGTATTTAGATTCGTAATCATCCTGCTACGATACCAAGCCAGTAGTCAGAGCGAGACAAGATAAACTCTGATAATAACTTAATATCAATAAAGCTTCTAACTTATACCTTCTATCTATATTTTAAACCCCATGAGACTTTTAAAAAGGGTTTGTTAACAAAATTCCTCTTAAATTGTAAGCCAGGAGGCCACTATAAATAGACATCTCTTGTAAAATAGGAGGCGCAGATTTAACACCTTTAGTCAACCATTAAATGTTACCACCACAGTTTATGAAAGACTTTACGGCTCGATTCCAAATGTATCTGCAGCCGTAAGTAGCTGAGGCCTATTTATAAAAGACTTACTAAAATGGCGAGATAGTAGTGATGATCTAGAGGTACTCTACTTTAGTTGCTTTTGATTGCTTCTTCAAATTTTTATTTTTGTTCGAGGAGATGCCCAAAGCTGGAGAATAGCAGTTATAAGTGAGGAATTCTTCGATGTTTTTGGTATAAAGTGTCTGTAAACTATCTTAGGGTTGTTTAAGTTATGCCGTAGACTTTTAATATGGGGTTTTCTAATTGATTTATTACTTACATAATCCCAATTGCTAAGACCATCGTGATATTCTAGTTAATTTTCTCCCCACTGCCAAATTTTTCAGTAATCCTTTGCATTTACTGATTTACGCTAAAACCCGTACCATCAGCTATTTCCTTGGACAATGCGTAAAAAGACTATTGAGCAGAGGTATGATTTGCAAGATAACTTTTTCTGTGATTGATGTATCTCCCCACGTGTCAGTCATCGTATCAAAACGTCTGATTACTTCGAAAAGTGGTTCAAACTTGATTGAAAAGTGTGTACTTTCGAAAGAAAGATAGTATCGTTGCAGCCTGAGGGGTATTTGGGATAAAGTAGATCTTTGATTTCGCTGAGCAATTATCGATCTTCTGTACCTGATTCGTGGTCCATTATGTAGGGAGTATAAAATTTAAATTTATATAAACTTTAATCCCTTTCTCTCTAACTTTTGATTATTGCCTCAATGCAGATCTATAATATTTAATGAAAATAGTCAAAAGAGTATCTCTCCTCAAAAGTTTGGATCGACTTAACGAACCCAACCAGGCTTCATTTAAGATAGATAGGATTCACTGGAACAAATATAAACCATACCGTCTCACCACAGAACAATAACTCTTCAGATTCGGCTACAAGAATTACAAAAACAAAATCATTTTTGTGGCAGCCAGTGTTCTCGCATATTGCTTCGGTGTATACTTTGAACTCTTTCAACGATCACTACTCGATGTACTATTTCTATGATGAAGAATGAAAGATAGACAATCTATAAATATAAAATAAAAGAAAGATAGCATTCAGGAATACTATTGGGAATAAGATTATTGGCGTATAAAGTAATCCATTAAATGTTTTCCGCCAATATCTTCCCCAGTCATGAGTATTTCTTGTTGAAGGGACTTGATTACAAAGTAGATGAAAAACATGTGAGGTATCAACAGTATCGTCATTTCATGGACAGAAGAGATAACAAATACGATTTTTTAGAATTAGGGGTTCTTTAAAAATTTCCCTATCCTGTCACAGTTTTAGCCGCAGAAGCCATGCCTTAGTGATATAATATAGCAGTAACTTTACTTGGATTTTTCGATATAAATGTTTGTGAACATACATTCTGTTTCAAATAGGTCGAATTTGTTCGTCTTTTTAA
>Ga0194117_10002211_pt1 | contig 21069 bp, 21 predicted proteins | sample TA2MahsurfametaG_FD_160579 | JGI IMG/M metagenome (GOLD analysis project Ga0194117, IMG submission 160579) | Freshwater microbial communities from Lake Tanganyika, Tanzania - TA2015009 Mahale N1 surface | ecosystem: Environmental > Aquatic > Freshwater > Lake | place: Tanzania: Lake Tanganyika...
TTAGTCGGCGATCCAGTTGCCGTGAAAGCCGTTGGGCACGCGCGCGGGCAACGAAACGACCGCGACGGGCTCGCCGCAAAAATCTTGGGCGTCAAGCACGACCAGATCTGAAAGATCGGTCTCGGTGTTGTGACGCAACGCCATGACGAAACCGTCGTCTTCGGCTTTCGCGTTCTCTCGCGCGACGAAGACCGGCTCGCCGTAACCGAAATTCTTTCCGTCGTGACGCACCTCGGTTGCATGTTTGCCAAGATCTTGTTTGATCAGGTTCGATTGTTTGAACACATCCTCGATGCCGGCGAGATAGCCGAACCGGTGTTTTTGACCGATCAACGCTTCGTTCATCCGCGGAAACTCTTGCGGGCGGTCGTCTAGTCGCTGTTCGGTGGCTTTGCCCGTTTGCGGATTCAAAATCCACCGATCAAAAGTCGGCGGCCCCTCGTTGGGGCCGAGTTGATCGATGTCGAACATCTTTTCGTGGCGTGCCGCGTCCAAAACGACGGTGCCATCGGGCGCGTCGTATGCGTTGAGCGGGTGAAAGATGTAGCAACTGTTGATTTCGACCCACTTGATGTCGGCGGCCTCGCCTTCTCGCGGCAACAGACCGATGCGCGGCGTGTAATTTTTGTCCCATATGTAAGGGAACGAACCGCCCGACATCGCCGTCTTCATGTCGAACAAACACGGCAGGTCGAATACCAGCACATACTTGTCGGTGATCGCGCAGTCGTGCAGCATCGGGCCACCCGGCAACGCGATGTCGACCGTGCGCCGCACTTTGCCGTCGACGCCAACCACGAGATATTGCACTTGGTTGCCCCAACCCCACCAATAGGTCATCACATGCAGTTCGCCGGTGCGCGGGTCGCGCTTCGGGTGCGCCGAAAACGCCTGTGGCAGCGTGCCGCCGAGATTCGACACACGAACCGTTTCAAGTTCGTAGTTCATTTCGATCGGCGGCGACCCGCCCTCGACCAACGCCCATGTCGCGCCGGCATGACCGATCACATTCGTGTTCGACGCGAACTGCTGATGCTTGTCAGGCCAATCAGTAGGCGGCGCCTGCTCGCCCAAACTTTTTGCGACATTGCGATCACGCACCCAGCGGTTGCGATACCACTCGGCTCGACCGCCTTTGATTCGAACTCCGTGCACCATTCCCGATCCCAAAAACCAGTGGTACTTTTCAGGATCAACCTCGCCGATCGGATTCGGGCCGTTGCGCAAATACCTACCGCTCAATTCGGCGGGCAACTCGCCGACGACCTTCAGGTCGAACGCGGTGGTCTCGACATCCACCGGCGCCAAATTGCCCGACAAATACGGATTGCTCGACTTGCGCAACTCGGAGGTGTTGCTCATACGCAGAACCTAGCGCTTGGGGCGTAGCGTGTTCAAGCGTGTGGGGCACAGCCGATATGGTCTCGAAACTCGAGCATGTCCTTGTGCGCACGCCGACCGTGGTCGGCAATTTTGTCGCCGATGCCCAGTGGCGCGAACCTGATCGCACCGCCCTCGTGCGTGAGCACGAACAATTCGTGCTGTTGCTCGAGAAACTCGGTTGCACAGTGCACATCGCCGGCGCCGTCGACGGCTTGGTCGACGCGGTGTACATGCACGACCCGATGATCATGACGCCCCACGGCGCGATTCTTTTGCAGATGGGCAAGCGTGTTCGTCGACCAGAACCGGCGCAGATTCGCCGAGATCTCGAACGACTCGGCGTACCGATTTTGGGCGAACTCACGGGCTCGGCGATCGCCGACGGTGGCGACAAAGTCTGGCTCGATGCAAAAACACTGCTGATCGGCCACGGCTATCGCACGAACAGCGAGGGCATCGAACAGATCAAAAATCTGCTCGCACCGTTCGGAGTCGATGTGTTCTCGTTCGATCTGCCCCACTTTCAAGGCCCCGACGCGGTTCTGCACCTGATGTCGGTCTTGTCGCCGATCAGCCTGTCGCGAGCGGTGGTTTATGAGCCGCTCGCACCGGTTCGCCTGCTCGAGTTCCTCAAGTCGCGCAAAATAAGTTGGCTGACTGTCAACGACGAAGAGGTTCACACCCAGGGTGCGAATATTTTGACCGTCGCGCCAGATGTCGTCGTGCTCGCCGCGGGCAACCCTGAAATCGAAGGCAAACTGCGCGAGTCGGGCGTCAGCGTAAACATTTTCGACGGCGCCAATGTCGCGGTCAAAGGTGACGGCGGGCCGACATGTTTGACCGCACCGCTGCTACGCCGATAATCATCGGCTTTTGGGCCGCTTGCGGTCTGCGGGTGGCTCGACACTCACGCGCCAGTGGCGCGAACTATTCGCGCAGATGCGCTGTTTCGTTCAGTGCCAAGATTGACCGCAACCCGTTGCGCGCCGCGACGACACGATGAATCGACGTGTATTGCGGATAAAAAAAGCCCCGCTCGGTCGTGATCCCCAGAATGTGCGCCAAATACTGGTTGATCACGCCGCCATGACACGAGACGACGATTCGTTGCGAAGCGTGGCGGCCGATCAGCTCTTCGATGCTCGACACGACGCGGTGGCGAAAACTGTCGAGGGTGTCGGAGTCTGACTCCCAGTCGCCCGCCAAAAGTTTCTGCCATCGATCGTCGTTGGCCTTGCGCAACTCTTCGATCGGAATATATTCGTTCGACAACCGGTCGTATTCGGCAACGTTATCGACAATCGAGATCGGCAGACCGGTCGCCTGCGCCAGCGGCTGTGCCGTCTGCACCGCGCGTTTCATCGGGCTCGAATAGATCGCGGCGATCCCCTCGCCCTTGAGGTAACTCGCCAACCGCCTCGACTGGTCGTTGCCCTCGGGCGACAAATCCGGGTCAGCAGGACCTTCGACAACTTCTCGGCGCAGCGGCAAACCGTGCCGAACAAGTATCAACTCCATTTGTCAGATCAATTTAGCAAGGTCCAATTCGTGAAATGCCCGCTCGAAGCGAGAGTTCATCGTCTCCACGAGCGCGCGCGATCGCGGTTCGTTCAGATCCATGCCGCGACTCGCGACCACTGGGTAAACCAGGCAGAACAACGCGGTGCCTCGATACTGCAACCACAGCCGATCGCGGTCAAGGTCGGTGACGCCGTGCTTTCGCAGACCCTCGAGCCATCGCTCGAAAAGTTCTCCCTCGTATTTGCTCGCATCCTCGGGCTTCAGGCTCTGCGTCACGAAGTATGCGAGGTCGTACGCACCCGAGCCGGTGCCGATCAACTGAAAGTCGTACAACACGAACTCGTTGTTCTTCGTGAACATCATGTTGTCGGCCCGAAAATCGCCGTGTGCCAGCGTCGTGACGCCGTCCATCAACGACGTCATCAGATTTCCGATTTGCGGCGCGAACTTTTCGCCGACTTTCAAGATCGAGTCCGAGAGGTTCAATTCGCGTTTGACCTTCTCCCAACCCTCGGCGAACACCACCGGCAGCACCGCCGGATAAATCGGGTCACTGAACGGAATCGTCGTGCCGTCGGCGGCCAGCGCATCGGCTCGACCCCACCACTTGGCGTGAATTTTCGCCAACGCATCAACCGCCAGGCGCGCATCGTCGATCGTGATGCCGATCGTCTGGTCGATGATTCGGTGGCCCGCCAGATCTTCGAGCACCATCGCGAACTGGCTCGTCTCCTCGTTCACCGCGCCGAAATAAGAACGCGGCGTCAACACGGGGCACTCTTTGGCCAACGATTTGAAGAAACGAACCTCGCGAATGTACATCCGCAAAATTGTCGAAGTGAACACGGCCGCCTCGTCGAGTGCGGGCAGTTTCACGATCACGCTCGCGGGACAGTCGTCGCCGGTGAGCTTCGCCCGGTAAACAGCGCTGGCCACGCCGACACCCACGCCGATGATGCCGATGTCGGCAGTTTTGATCTTCAGTCCCGTGGCTTCGGCAAGCCACCGCGCATCGACATCTTTGATCGACCCAGGTATTGCAACACTCATTTCGACCCCCATCGAATCAAGTTCACCCAAACTTAACCCGATGCGTCGGTCGACGCTAATTGCTGAGTGGTGGCGGTTATTTGTCGGCGACGATCACCGCGGTGACCATGTAGCGCATGCCGGTCGGGGTTTCGGCGTGCGTCAAAATGTGGCAGTGCCAAGCCCAGACTCCGGCGTCGTTTGGCAAGTCTGGGATCTCGTCAGTCGCACCTTACGAAATCACGGGCAATAAATTTTGCCTTTTGATTTGAATTTCTTTGCCTTGCCAACCTGTGAGTCGGTCGTACCAATCAACGCCTTCAAATCAACATCACAGAGAATCGCGTCGGTCAAGTTCGCCCCTTCGAGGTTCGCCCCGGTCATCACCGCCGCCGTGAAATCGACACCGCTCAAGTTCGCCCCTTTGAAGTTCACGTTCGACAAGTCGGCACGAATGAAAAGCGACTTGGCCAGGTTCGTGCCCGCGAAACTCGCCCCCGCCAGCGAGGCGACGCTGAAGTTCTGAAAATCCAATTGCAACCGCGAGAAGTCGACCCCGACCAAATTGGCATATTGACATTGGGTCAAACGAATGCACAGCGTGTCCAGCACCGTGGTCGTCGTCGGCGGCAAAGTCGTAGTCGTCGTCGAAGTCGTGGTGCTGGTCGTCGTCGAAGTCGTGGTGCTCGTCGATATCTCGGTCGTGTCGGTCGAGTCGATCGAATCGGCCGTATTTACCGGTGCGGTCGTCTCGCCATCGATCGATGTCTCGGTCGCATACTGCGATGCCGATTGCGCACCGCATGCCGTCAACCAGGCGCACGCACCCAATACGAGAACTCTGCTTAGTTTCACGCTTTAACCCTAGTTGCGCGTGACGCGCCAAAAAGTGAGGCAGACTAGACGAACATGTTTTCAATGCTTCAACAACTGCTCGTCGCCGCAAAACAAACCGAAGAAGAATCAGGGTTCTCACGGTTCTTGACCAAGCCCGTCATCGCCGGTCTCGTCGTCGTCGGCTGTTTCATCTTCACGCGAATCTCATACGCGATACTGCTCGCGATCGTCAAGCGCATCGCCGATCGAACCGCGACCAATGCCGCTCGATGGTGGCGCAACAGCGTGCGTCGAATCGGCGCCGAAACCGTCGAGGGCAGCGAGCACCGTCGTCGACAAAGAATCGACGCCGCCACACGAATGCTTCATCACCTGATCAGCCTCGTCGCATGGATCATCACCTTGATCGCCGTGTTCAACATTCTCGACTTGAACGCCGCATTCTTCCTGTCGAGCGCGGGCTTTCTCGGCGCTGGTCTGGCAGTCGGCGGTCAGCACCGTGTGAACGACTATCTCACGGGTTTGGCCGTGTTGCTCGAAGATCGTTACGGCGTGGGCGACGAGATCGAGGCCGAACTCGGCTGGCAAAAGCCCGTGCACGGCTTCGTCGAACATATCGGTATCGTCACCACCCGCCTGCGCGACGGCGTGAGCACGGTTCACATACCCCACAGTTCGCTAGACAGCGTGCGCAATCTGAGTCAAGAGCCGGTGATCACCAAACTTGAGTTGAACATCGCCACGGGCAACGCCGGTGCCAACACCGTCTCGAACGCGATGCGCGACCTGGCGGGCACGAAAGGCTTGACCACGGTGCTGTTCGTCGACGACATTCAGGCGGCCGGCGAGGGCGACAGGGTTGAACTGAATGTGCGAACCTCCAGACCGCTCTCCGACCAAGAGCGCGAACTGCTGGTGCAACGCGCTTCAGAAGTCTTGTCGAAAGACAAATAGCAAGCCGAAATGATCCGCCGACTGACTCTGTTGGTCGTCGCAAGTTTCTCGTTTTGTGTTTCAACGGTCGAAGCCACCGCCGACGACCCGCGACCCAAAGGTGAACTCAAATATGTATTCCCTTTCTCAAAGGTTCCCGTCACCTATTCGCGCGACCATCTGCGCTACCCGGCCACCGATGTGCACGGCTGCTATGCGCATGTGCTCGCACCGACGTCGGGGGTCGTCTTCGACGTAAAGACGCGCGATTCGTGGGTAGAAGAAATCGATGCACCCGGCACTCGGGGCGGGCTGACGATCACGATTCATGGCGACGACCGCGTGCGATATTTTTTCGCCCATTTGGGGCGCGTGAAAGTCAAACAAGGCGATCGTGTCGAACCGGGTCAATGGATCGGCGTGATGGGCTCGTCGGGCAACGCGCGTATCACGAAGTGTCACACCCACCTCGGCATGTCGCGCATCTGTCCGCAAAATGAACACAAAGTTCTGCAGGGTGAAATCTGGCCGTGGAGATTTTTAGACGCGTGGCGCAAGGGCATCAACAAGTCTCCGACCGCAGCAAAGAATCGGGTCATCAAGGCGTCGCCCGCGGCTTGCGAGACCGCCGCCGAACAAGACTGACTTTTCTGGCGGTAGTAATCTGCCTGAAGTGAAACCGAACGTTCTGCTGATCACGCTCGATCAGTTTCGCGGCGATTGCCTTTCGGGTGCCGGACACCCGGTCGTGCGCACGCCGCACCTCGACGAACTCGCCAGATGCGGCGTGCGACTTGCGAATCATTACAGCCAGGCGGCTCCTTGTTCGCCGGGTCGCGCCAGCCTCTATACGGGCATGTACCAAATGAACCATCGGGTTTGCGCCAATGGCACGCCGCTTGATGACCGCTTCGACAATGTCGCCCGCCTCGCGTTGCGGGCAGGCTACAAACCGACAATCTTCGGATACACCGACCAGGGCGTCGACCCTCGCGTCACGAAAGATCGCGACGATTCACGGCTGTCGACATATCAAGAGGTTTTGCCCGGATTCGAACGCGTCTTGAATCTCTCCGAGCCTTATCCACCTTGGTTGGCGAATCTGAAGAAGCACGGATTCGATATGCGCGACGACTACAACCAGGCGCTGATCACCGAACCCGACCGTCACGAAAACTTGAGCATCTCGACATTTTTGACCGACGAGTTTTTCAAGTGGCTGGAAACTCGCGACCACGATGAGCCGTGGTTCACCCACCTCAGTTATCTGCGACCACATCCGCCCTACGCGGCGGCAGGCAAATGGGCGCGCGAATATTCGCCTGAAAGTGTCGACCTGCCGATCACACCCGCCGACGACCGACATCCACTGCACGAGGCGGCGATGCAAATCGCGGGCTCGGCGGCGCCGAAGTCAGAAACCGGTCTGCGCGAAATGCGTGCACAGTACTACGGCATGATCGGCGAGGTTGATTTTCATATGGGTCGAATCTGGGCGAAACTTCGTGAACGCGACGAGTGGAACAACACGGTGATCATCATCACCGCGGATCACGGCGACCAATTGGGCGACCACGGCCTCAAAGAGAAGCTCGGTTTTTTCGAGAGCAGTTACCACATCGTCGGCATCATTCGCGACCCGAAATTTCCGCAAACTCACGGCACGATCGTCGATGCGTTCACCGAGAATGTCGACATCATGCCTACCGTCGCCGAGGCGATCGGTCAGCCGGTGCCGTTGCAATGCGACGGACTCCCCCTCGCAGATTTTTTGAAAGGCGAGAAACCCGCACGATGGCGCACGGGTGCGAGCTATGAATACGACTGGCGACACATATATATAGACGACGATCTCGGTGGCGCGGCGCTCAATTGGCCGCGCGATGGTCGGCTTGAACGACAGCACCTGGCGGTGCGTCGCACCCGCGACTCGGCCTACGTGCAGTTCGGCGACGGCAGTTGGTTGGCCTTCGATCTCGCCGCAGATCCGACATGGCGAACGACATTCACCGAACCGCGAAGGGTTTTGCCGTTGGCCCAAGAGATGCTCCTTTGGCGTTCACACCACACCGAGCGCACGCTCACGGGCATGCTGTTGCAAGACGGCGGCATCGGGCGCTGGCCGCACGGGGTCGAGTGGCGCGACGAAAAATGAACCGAGTCGTGTTGGCGACTTTGCCGACACCGTTAGAAAACGGTGGCAAACTGCCTGGTGGCTCGAATCTTTGGGTCAAACGCGACGACTTGACCGGCCTCGGTGTCGGTGGCAACAAGGCGCGCAAACTCGAGTTTCTCTGCGCCGATGCCCTCGGCGCCGGCGCCAAATCTCTCGTCACCGTCGGCGCCGCACAGTCCAACCACTGCCGAATGACCGCGGCGGCCGGTGCGCGTCTGGGTCTGCCGACGCATCTCGTCTTGTCGGGCGACGAACCACGGCAACTCACAGGCAATCAACTCTTGTCGGCGATGTTCGGCGCGACCCTGCATCACACCGGCCTGAAAGACACTGATTGGTCGGGTCTCGAGAAGTTTCGCCAACAACTCACCGACCAACTCTCACGAGGCGGCTCCGAACCTTATTCGATACCGATCGGTGGAAGCACAGCGATCGGTGCGGTGGGTTACGCGCTCGCCTTCGATGAAATCAACGAACAGTGCGCGACAAAAGGTTTCAGTCCCGAATCGATCGTGTTCACGACCTCGAGCGGCGGCACGCACGCCGGGCTCATCGCGGGTCTGGTGCGGGCGCGCGCCGAAAATCCTAATAAAAATTGGCCAAGGATCATCGGCATCGCCGTGGCCAAAGGTGCGGCGATGAGCGTCGAGCGAATCTCAGAATTGACCTCACAAACTTTGCGGTTGCTCGACTGCACCGCGACGGTCGAAACCACCGACGTGATCATCGAGACCGAATACATGGGTGCGCAATATGCGGTGCCAACAAAGGAAGCGAGCGAGGCGGCGACCTGGGCAGCACGGCGCGGTGCTTGGGCGCTCGACCCCGTTTACAGCGCCAAAGGTTTCTCGGGTTTGCTCGGTCTCGACGCCAAAAACTGTTTCAGCGCCGATTCAAACACCGTCTTCATCCACACTGGCGGACTTCCCTCGCTTTTTGTCGCCCACTAGTTTGGCGAGGTGGCAGTTCAGCGATTCGCCGAGCATCTGCAGGCACCTTGGCCGAACGGTCGCGGCACAAGTTACGAGATCGCCAGCCAAACACCCGGTCAGCCGGGGTGGACATGGCGGGTCGCGATCGCTCCCGTGATCGAAGACTGCGATTTTTCGCATTTCGAAAATGTGCACCGCCAGTTGTTGATCATCTCGGGCGGTGAAATGATCCTGGATGTCGGCGGCCAAGCCGTGATTTGCCGACCCGGCGAGGTCGCGCAATTCGCCGGCGATGTGCCGACCACGGCGAAACTCGTCGACGGCCCGATCGTCGACCTCAACTTGATGACCGTGCGCGGTGAGGCTTCAGGACAAATGACGCACATCACGAAACCTGGTCGGTTGGCGCCATGCGCGATGCTGGTCGCGGTTTCCGCGGATGCCGAAATCACGGTCGACAACGAGTCGGTTTCACTTCGGCACCAAGATGCGTTTCTCGACGCGCACGACCGCACGATTCACCTCGTCAGCGGCACCGTCGCCCACATCACCCTCAACCCGTGAATTGATCGCGCGTAGTTGTCGGTGGCGGTTGGTTTTTGCGAGACTAGATAAATGAGTAGCCCCCGAGTCGTGAGGTCGCCGCGCGGCACGCAACTTCACTGTGCGAACTGGCAAATTGAGGCGCCCTATCGCATGTTGCAGAACAATCTCGACCCCGAGGTCGCCGAGCGACCCGACGACCTCGTCGTCTACGGCGGCACCGGCCGAGCCGCGCGAAGTTGGCAGGCATTCGACTCGATGATCCGCACGATGAAAAATCTCAAGCCCGACGAGACGATGCTCGTGCAATCGGGCAAACCTGTCGGAGTATTTCGCACGCACGAGTGGGCACCGCGCGTGTTGTTGGCGAATTCAAACCTCGTCGGCGACTGGGCGTCATGGGACGAGTTCCGTCGGCTCGAGAATCTCGGTCTCACGATGTACGGCCAGATGACGGCGGGCTCGTGGATATACATCGGCACGCAGGGCATCTTGCAGGGCACCTATGAGTGTTTCGCCGAAATCGCCCGCAGAAAGTTCAAGGGCACGCTCGCCGGCACGATCACCCTCACCGCGGGTTTGGGCGGCATGGGTGGCGCGCAACCCCTGGCAATCACGATGAATGACGGCGTGGCGTTGTGCATCGATGTCGACCCGACCCGCGTGCGGCGCCGCGTCGAAACCCGCTACCTCGACGAGATCGCCGATTCGCTCGAAGATGCGGTCGCCCGTTGCGAGGCGGCGAAGAAAGCGCGCAAAAAACTCTCGGTCGGCGTCGTCGGCAACGCGGCCGACATGTTCCCGAAACTGTTGGCCCAGGGCTTCGCCGCCGACATCGTCACCGATCAAACGAGCGCGCACGACCCGATGAGTTATCTGCCCAACGACCTCACGGTCGAGGCGGCAGAAAAACTGCGAACCACGAATCCCGAGCACTACATCGAAAGGTCGCGCGCGGCGATGGCGGCACACTGCAGGGCGATGGTCGGTTTTCTCGACGCGGGCGCCGAGGTTTTCGACTACGGCAACTCGCTACGTCGCGAGGCGCAACTCGGCGGCTACGACAGGGCGTTCGACTACCCCGGTTTCCTGCCCGCATATATACGTCCGTTGTTTTGTGAGGGCAAAGGTCCGTTTCGTTGGGTCGCGCTCTCGGGTGACCCGCGAGACATCGCCGCAACCGACCGTGCGGTGCTCGAGGAGTTTCCTGACGACCAAGATCTCGCAAAGTGGATGCGGCTCGCCGGTGAGCGTGTCGCGTTTCAAGGTCTGCCCGCGCGAATTTGTTGGCTCGGTTACGGCGAGCGGCACCGGCTCGGCCTGCGATTCAACGAAATGGTCAGACGCGGAGAACTGAGCGCGCCGATCGTCATTGGTCGCGACCATCTCGATTCTGGGTCCGTCGCGTCGCCTTATCGCGAGACCGAATCGATGCTCGACGGGTCGGATGCGATCGCCGACTGGCCATTATTGAACGCGCTCGTGAACACGGCGAGCGGCGCAACCTGGGTCAGCATTCATCACGGCGGCGGCGTGGGCATCGGTCGCAGCATCCACGCGGGCATGGTCTGCGTCGCCGACGGCACCGATCTCGCAAACGAGAAACTCTCGCGCGTCCTGTTGAGCGACCCGGGCATGGGCGTAATTCGTCATGCCGATGCTGGCTACGAATTGGCGGTCGATGTCGCCGACAAGCGCGGCGTGCGCCTGCCGATGCGCGAACAATGAAATCGTTCGTCGCACAATTTGCGTGGCTGGGTGGCGAGAGTTGCATCGCCGATGTGCGCATCACGATCGAAAACTCTTTGATCAAGTCGATCGAAACCGGCGTCAAGCCGACCAGAAAAGATTCGCGCATCGAAGGCGTGGTGATCCCCGGATTCGTCAACAGCCACAGCCACGCATTTCATCGCGCGTTGCGCGGACGAACGCATGGCGGCTCGGGCTTGGGCGACTTTTGGGCCTGGCGCACATTGATGTACCAGGTTGCCAACCGCTTGACTCCTGAAAATTATCTGGCCCTCGCCACCGCGACTTTCGCCGAAATGACCATGGCCGGCATCACGACAGTCGGCGAGTTTCACTATGTGCACCATCAACCCAACGGCACGCGATATCAAGACAGCAACGAGATGGGCAAGGTGATCGTCGAGTCGGCGAAAACGGCGGGGCTTCGCCTGGCGTTGCTCGATGTGGCGTATCTGCACGCAGGCCTCAACGGTCAAGAACTTGGCGCCGAGCAACGACGCTTCAGCGACTCTTCGATCGAAAGTTGGCTCGAGCGGGTCGAAGCACTCGGGGCTCCGACACCGAAGTGTTCGATAGGGCTGGCGCCCCACAGCGTGCGCGCCGTGCACGAGACCGAACTTTCGTACATCGCGAAAAACCGCGGCAATCGTGTCGTGCACATCCATGTCTCCGAACAACCGGCTGAGAATGAATCTTGTCGAGCCGCCACGGGTCGAACCCCGACGCAACTTTTGCACGACGCCAACCTGCTCGGTTCTTTCACAACCGCGGTGCACGCGACCCACCTCGACAAGAACGACATCGATTTGCTCGGTCAATCGCGATCGTTCGCCTGCTTCTGCCCCACCACCGAGCGCGACCTGGCCGATGGCATCGGCAAGTCAGACCAACTGGCCAGCGCGGGTTCACCGCTGTGTCTCGGCACCGATTCTCACGCGATCATCGACATGTTTGAAGAGGCGCGAGCGGTCGAATCTCACCAGCGCCTCGTGTCGAACAAACGCGGCGTGCATCGCAGCGGCGACCTGCTCGCCGCGGCGACCCTGCACGGCGCCAGCGCGCTCGGTAGCAAAAATCACGGTCTCGTCGCCGGTGCCAACGCCGACTTCATCGCCGTCGATCTCGATTCGGTTCGGCTGGCGAGTTTCGACCCGACAAATGGCGCGGCTCATCTGGTGCACGGCGCGTCGGCCAGTGATGTCAGAGATGTTTGGGTCGGGGGCGAGCAAATCGTCAAAGCGCGCGAGCACAAATCGCTGAAACGAGTCAACGACGCCCTGCGCAACGCGATCGAAGCGGTGCTCTAATTACACTTGACTTCTGATGGCAATTCTTCCAATCGCGACAATCGGGCATCCTGAACTGCGAATTCGCGCCAGCGAGGTCGACCCGAAAGAAATCAAGTCGCCCGAAATACAAACTTTCATCGACGACCTGGTCGAAACGATGCGCAACGCCAACGGCGCCGGCCTGGCCGCGACGCAGGTGTTGCGCCATCAGCGCATCTGCGCGGTCGAGGTCAACAAAAACCCGCGATACCCCTACAAGCCGCAGGTGCCGCTGACGATTCTGATCAATCCCGTGCTCACCCCGCTCGACGACGACATGTTCGAAAACAATGAAGGCTGCCTTTCGGTGCCGGGCTTTCGCGGCAATGTCTGGCGCCACACCTCGATTCGTGTGCAAGCCTTTGATCGAAACGGCGTTCAGATCGACGAAGTGATTCGCGGCATGACCGCCTGCACCTACCAACACGAGGTCGACCATCTCGACGGCCTGTTGTTCATGGACAAGGTGGAAGACTCGCGCACATTCACGACATGGGAGTCTTTCGACAAGTTCCACCACCACGACTTCGTGATCAGAGTTAAGGACCTCGTCGCAAAGTTCGGCTCGTGATGCTGGCGTTCACCGGCATCGGTTCGCTCGTCACCAACGATGTCGCCCTCGAGCGGGGCAGACTAGGCATTATCGACGACGCGGCACTCGTTGTCGGCGACGACGACAAAATTGTTTTCGTCGGCGAGGCTTCCCAACTTCCGCGCGATTTTCGCGGCAACACGATCGACCTCGCGGGTCGCGCGGTCATACCCGGCTTCGTCGACAGCCACACGCATCTGGTTTTCGGCGGCGACCGCGCAGAAGAGTTTGAAGCGCGAATGTCGGGCAGACCATATTCGGCAGGCGGCATTCGCACGACGATGGCGGCCACGCGCAACAGCACCAACGACGAACTCGTTGCCAACGCCCGCCGGCTCGCCCGCGAGGCGTTGCACACGGGCACGACGACCCTTGAAACAAAAACTGGTTACGGCCTTTCGGTGGTCGACGAGGCGCGCTCGTTGCAGGTCGCGACGACGATCACGTCTGAAACCACGTTTCTCGGCGCCCATGTGGTGCCCCCAGAGTCGCAAATCGACGATTATGTCGCCCTGGTCTGTGGCGAAATGTTGCGGCAATGCGCGCACAACGCGAAATGGATCGATGTTTTCTGCGACCGCGGCGCGTTCGAGGTCGAACACGCGCGGGCGATTCTCGTGGCGGGGGCAAAGTCAGGTCTGGGCATGCGTATTCACGCCAACCAACTGCAACATGGTGGCGGCGTGCAATTGGGTGTCGAACTCGGTGCGGCGTCGTGCGATCACTGCTCGCACCTGAGCCAAGACGACATCACTGCGCTCGCCGACAGCCAGGGTGCGACCGTCGCCACGCTTCTGCCGACCGCAGAACTCTGCACGCGCTCAAAATTTCCTGATGCTCGTCGACTCATCGATGCAGGCGTGACGGTCGCCCTCGCCTCCGATTGCAACCCGGGTTCGTCCTATACGACCTCGATGCCGCTCGTCGTCTCGTTGGCGGTGCTGAACATGAACATGACCTGTGACGAGGCTGTCTGGTCGGCCACCGCCGGTGGCGCGGCGGCGCTTCGACGCACCGACATTGGGCACCTAAAGGTCGGTGCCCAAGCCGACTTTTCAGTCCTTGGTGCACGAAGTCACATTCACCTCGCCTACCGACCGGGGGTCAAAATTATCGACGCCGTTTTCAAAGAAGGCAAACTGGTCGCTGGGTCGTTGCGATAAAATTTCGAATCATGTCGAACGACGCCAAGAGTGCAATCCGCGGCGACATCGCCCCGACTCGCACTGTTTTGAAGTCGCGCGGCGATTGGCGCACTTTGATCGTCGCCCTTCTCGTCTACGCCGGGTGGTTAGCGACGGTTTTCACGCACAAGCAGATGCCTTGGTGGGCGACCTTCGCACTTCTGGTTTGGTTCGGCGCATGGCATCTGAGCCTGCAGCACGAACTTGTGCACGGCCACCCGTTTCGTCGGGCGGGTCTGAACACGGCGCTGGGTTTTCTGTCGGTGACGATGTGGGTGCCTTTCTTGTCGTTCAAGCGCGACCACATCAGCCACCACAACACGACCCTCACCCACCCGCAACTCGATACCGAGAGTTACTACACGACCCCCGAACATTGGCAAACCTCGGGTCGTCTACTGCGCGCGATCGCTTGGGCGAACCGCACGCTCATCTTTCGCCTGACCGTCTGGTCGGTCTACAGCGCCGTGCAATACTTCGTCCTCGATGCCTGGCGGGCGATTCGCAATGTCGACAACGCGCGTCGCGCCTGGTTATTGCATGTTCCTGCGCTCGTCGCCGTGACGGTCATCGTCAGCAATTTTGCCGGCATGTCGATGCTCGAATACACGATCGGCGGCGTCTTTGGTTCTCACTCGCTCAACATGATGCGTTCATTCGCCGAACACAAGACCCTGGCCGACCAAACCAACCGCACGGCGATGATCAACGCCGGTCGCACAATGAGTTTGCTGATGCTGAACAATAATCTGCACATCGCCCACCACGACGAGCCGTCCGCGCCGTGGTATGAAGTGCCTAGAGTCGCCGAGCGCACCGACGCATTCGCCAGGGCCGAAAAAATTGACGCGCTCTACGGCGGGTATGGCGAGGTGATTCGAAGGTTTACTTTCAAGCCTTACGATCAGCCCGTCTACGGCAAATCGATTTAGTTTTTACGAAATTCCCGCGAGAACTAGAGTCTTGTCGTGTCGTCGTCACCGATTGCCATCAACACTTTCGGGCTCGACCCTGAATCGGTTGTCAAAGTTGCCCGAGACAAGGCCATGGTTTCGATCGCCCAATCTTCGATCGAGGCCATGACCAAATCGAGCAAGATCGTCGAAGACCTCGCCAGTTCGAATCAACCCGTTTACGGCATCTCCACGGGTTTCGGCGCACTGTCGACGAAGAATATCGCGCCCGAAGACAGGGTCGCCCTGCAGATCTCGTTGATCAGATCCCATGCCGCCGGCATGGGCGCGATCGTCGAAACAGAGGTTGTTCGCGCGATGCAACTGTTGCGCCTGCGCACACTTTGCAGCGGTGCGACGGGTGTCAGACCTGTCGTGGCCGAAACTATCGCGGCTCTGCTCAACGCTTCGATCACACCCGTCGTCTACGAATATGGCTCGCTGGGTTGCAGCGGAGACCTGGCACCACTATCGCATTGCGCGCTGGCGCTGATCGGCGAAGGTGAAGTCTTCGACAAATCGGGTCGCCGCCGACCGGCGCTCGAAGTGTTGACCGAGCACAACATCAAGCCGATCGTGTTGCGCGAAAAAGAGGGCCTTGCCCTGATCAACGGCACCGACGGAATGCTCGGAATGTTGGTCTTGGCGATCACCGACATCCTCGAACTTTGCACGACAGCCGACATCGCCACCGCGCTCAGCGTCGAGGCGCTGCTCGGCACCGACCAAGTCTTCACCGCCGAGTTGCACGAGCCTTTGCGAAATCACTCGGGTCAAGTTGCGAGCGCGGCGAATATCTTCAACTTGCTCAAGAACTCGCCATTGGTCGCCTCGCATCGGTTCGACGACACGCGCACCCAAGACGCATACTCGCTGCGCTGCGCACCCCAGGTCAACGGCGCCGTGCGCGACACGGTTTCGCACGCGCTAGATGTCGCTCATCGCGAACTTGCCGCGAAAATCGACAACCCTGTCGTCACCGCCTCAGGCGAGATTCGCTCGAACGGCAACTTTCACGGCGCCCCCCTGGCATACGTGCTCGACTTTCTTGCCATCGCGGTCTGCGATCTGGGTTCGATCAGCGAGCGTCGCACCGACCGCATGCTCGACACGAGTCGCTCGATGGGGCTCCCCGCATTTTTGGCGCACAACGCGGGTGTCGACTCTGGGTTGATGATCGCGCAATACACCCAGGCGAGCATGGTCTCCGAGAACAAACGCCTCGCGGTACCCGCCAGCGTCGATTCGATCCCATCCAGCGCGATGCAAGAAGATCATGTATCGATGGGATGGAACGCAGCCCGAAAACTTCGTCTCGCGATCGACAATTTGCGTCGCATTTTGTCCATTGAAATTCTCGCTGCGACTCGGGCGATCGACTTTCGTGCCCCGCTCGCGGCGTCACCTGCTCTGATGCGCGTTCACGCTGAAATTCGCAGGTCGGTCGCCGCACCCGGGCCCGACAACGTTCTCGCCGATGAAATGCAGGTGGTCGAAGACATCGTCAAATCTGGCGCGCTTCGACGCGCCGCCGAAGCGGTCGCAGGCCGACTGAATTAGATCGCGAACCGCACTCGCGCGAGGGTTCTGCGGCGATTATTTGACGATGTAGGTCAATTTCTCGATCATCTGGTCGAACTTGGCCGAACCGTCGCTGAAGAGCGTTAATTGGCAATTGCCCGCCTTGAGAAACTTGATCGTCGAATTCGTCGTGCCACTGACCGCACAAATCGAACGGGTCTCGAACGACGAAACGAAGACTTTTTGGCCCTTCGAACTCACGAGTTTTGACGCGCTGATCACGACACTCTGACCAACTTTGTAGGTGGCACCGTCTTTTTTGAGGCCCAGTTTCGCCGGGGTGATTTTTTGCCTCGGCAAGAAATTGAGCGGCACGATCGCGTCCAGCGAAGTGTCGGTTATGCCTCGGTGGTCCCGATAAACGAAGAGTGCACAATTCGAAACTCCGCAATCGTAGGTTTTGCTGACGTTGTTCGCGTCGGTTTTGGTGAATCGTGAACGCATCATCAAAGACAGCGCGCCGCTCGCCGATTGAGAGCCGCGTGAATTGTCGGTGGTCGCCCAAATCATGGTGCCCGTCTCGGTCACGCTGCCATTGCAAATCAGACCCGTCGCCGCGCGCTGGCCCAGACTTGGCTTGAAACATTGCGAAACATATACGCCTTGCCCGGCCGGAATGCCCGCCAAGCTGATCGTTACGACCTCGAGGTCGGCGAGCTTTTCAGTCTTGCTCACGCCCACCGTGGCTGCGGCCGAGACCTGCGACGGCGTCAACGAAACCAACAAACCACACACGGCCATGGCGGCGACGCTTCTCGAAAACAATCGCGACTTGAACACTGAGATTCCTCTTTTCTGGCTGAAAATCACTAATTCGAAAATGTGATCGGCACAAAAACATCTTGTGATCGATCCGTGTATCGCAAATGATCTGAACGCGTAACCACACCACATTTCACGACGGTGCAGTCGAGCGCTCCGCTTTTTGCGACGACAACGATTTCCACGATAAACGAGCCGTCGGGCGAAAATGGTGTCGTGAGACCAACGCCATATCCCGGCGGATTCGACGAGACCCATACCGAACTCGACGACGAGCCGTCAATATTTACCCCACCTACACAAGTCGCCTGTGGCCCTGGTGCCGCTTGGGTGCAGACGATCACATACACGCCTTTTGAAATGTCATAGCCGGTGCCGCGAACTGTGACTGAAGTCCCATTCGGGTTCAGGTTTGTGGTTTGACTCACCGACAACTTTGGTCGAATCAAATTCGCCACGGTCGTCGTCACCGCCTTGCCAGCAGTCGTGCTGGTCGCACTCACGCTGGTGCTGGTCGCGCCGCTCGTGCCGCTCGTCGTTTCCGCGCCGGGAATTGTCGAGGTCGTGGCGACGCCGGCTGTGTCGCCGGTCATGTCGTCAGTTGAACCGCCGGCAATCGTCGTCGCAACTTCAAGCGAAGAATCGGCCGGCTCAACCGACTCGATCGACATAGTCGACATGGTCGACATAGTCGACAAATTGGCTGTCGTGTCGGAGCAAGCAACAATCAACATCGTCGCGATGATCGCGATGCGAAATTTCACCTCGCGAATTCTAACGACAGAACACCCACTAGTAGATTGAAATGACCATGGTCACCGAGAACGCGAGGCATTTCAAACTCGGTGCATCGGCTTTGTTTTTGGCGACAATCGCGCTTGTTGCAAGTTGCTCGAACTCGACTTCGCCAAGCCCCGACCCGACCCGACCGATTGTCGTCTCGGCAGTCGACTTCGAACTGCCCGTCGTCGGCGATGGCGCGTCGAAACTTCCGACGACCGTAATGTCGGCCGACGATATTGAGGTCACCGTAACCGACACCTCGCGAATCATCGTGCTCAACGAGGCGATCGCCGAAATCGTCATTTCATTGGGCTTCATCGACAAGATCATCGGGCGCGACGCGACCACCACGATCGAGTCATTGACCACGGTTCCAAAGGTCAGCAGCGGGCACGACATCAGCGCCGAAAGCGTCCTCGAACTCAGACCCACGCTCGTTATCGGCGACACGCGATCCGGCCCACCCGAGGCGATTCAACAATTGCGCGGGGCGGGTCTGGCGATCGTGCTTGCCCCCGAGGTTTGGCGGCTCGCAGACATTCAACCGCGCATCGATTTGATTTCTAAAGCACTCGGCGCAGAGGACTTCGGCAAAAAATTGACCGACAAAACAAATTCTGACATCGACCAGGCACTGTCGACGCTCGCTGACGGCGAGATCGCGCCGCGTGTCGCGTTCGTCTATGTGCGTGGCACCGCCTCGGTATTTCTGCTGGGCGGTGAAGAATCCGGCGCAGACGAGATGATTCGCAGCGCGGGCGGTGTCGACGTCGGCACCGACATGGGTCTTGCCGCGTTCACGCCGTTGACCAGCGAGGCGATCGTCAAGGCCAACCCCGACATCATCGTCGTCACCACGCGAGGTTTGGCCTCGGTCGGCGGTCTGACCGGGTTGCTCGATCTACCCGGGGTCGCCCAAACACCCGCCGCAAAAAACAACGCGGTCGTGTCGGTCGACGACGACCTTCTGTTCTCTTTCGGTCCTCGCACGGGCGAACTGATCGTGCGCATGGCGAACGCATTTAATATGTTGGCGACCAAAAACTGAGCCGACCAATGACCACGAACCCAACCAGCGACCTGCGTCGACTCAATACGAGAATCGTCGCGACCGTTTTGCTCGTCGCTTTCGTGATCGTAGTTTTCAACGCTCTCTCGACGGGCGCCTACACGATTCGACTCGGCGAACTGATCCAGGTTTTGTTTCAAGGTCCCGCCAGAAGTTCCGGTGAAGCCGATGGCAGCAGCGTCGCACACGCCGTTTTTTGGAATGTGCGTCTGCCACGCGTCACCCTGGCGATCGTTGTCGGCGCTTCGCTCGCCGTGGCGGGCGTTGTGATGCAGGGAATCTTTCGCAACCCGCTCGCCGAACCCGCCACCGTCGGCGTTTCCGGCGGCGCGGCGGTTGGTGCCGTGATCGCGATAACCCTCGGGCTCAGCAAGATCACTCTCGGCGTGCAGATCTTCGCGTTCATCGGTGGCACGCTCGCAACTGCAATTGTTTACGGCCTATCTCGAGTCGACGGCAAGACAGACATCGTCACGCTGATCTTGACCGGCATCGCGATCAACGCGCTCTCGGGCGCGCTGATCGGTCTCGCGGTTTTCGTCGCCGACGACGACCAGATTCGAACCGTCACCTTCTGGAGTCTGGGCTCGCTCGGCCTGGCGACCTGGCGCGCAGTGGCGATGGTTCTGCCGCTGGCGATCATCGGGGTCGCGCTGAGCACGAAGTTCTCGCGCACCCTAGATCTGATGTCGCTGGGTGACCGACCGGCAGAACATGTCGGTGTGCCAGTCGAGAGGGTGCGCCTTCAGACGATCGCGATCATCGGTTTGCTCGCGTCGAGCGCCGTCGCCGCCACGGGCATCATCGCCTTCGTCGGTTTGATCGTGCCCCACATCCTGCGTCTCGTGCTCGGGCCGAAGCATCGCGACTTGTTGTGGTCTTCGGCCCTGCTCGGTGCGATCGTCACCCTGCTGGCCGATCTCGCCGCGCGAACATTGCTTTCGCCGGCAGAACTTCCACTCGGGGTTCTCACCGCGCTGATCGGCGCGCCGTTTTTCTTGTGGCTGTTGCGAAAGATGCGCACCGGTGAAAGCACCTGGTCGTAGGCCAACATGTCGACGGTGATCAAGTGCGAAAATGTCTCGGTTATCCGCACGAAAAAACAGATTCTGCACGACATCTCGCTTGAAGCAAATGCCGGCGAATTGATCGCGATTCTCGGGCCGAACGGTGCGGGCAAGTCGACGCTGCTCGGCGTTCTCGCCGGCGACCTCAGCCCCGAGACGGGCAATGTCTATTTCGGCGAAAAAGACCTTTCAGAGTTCTCGCAGAGCGAACTGGCGAGAATTCGAGCGGTGCTCCCGCAACGGGTCGCGGTCTCGTTCCCTTACAGCGTCGAAGAAGTCGTCGAGATGGGTCGTGGCCCGCGCGTCGGCGAAGGCGACGAAAGTCTGGTCGAATCGGCGATGCGACGCCTCGAGATCATCGACATGCGCAAGCGCCTGTATCGAACCCTGTCTGTCGGCGAGCAAGCCAGAGTTTCAATGGCGCGAATCTTGGCGCAAGATACGCAACTGATGTTGCTCGATGAACCCACCGCCGTTCTCGACATCGGTCAGCAAGAAAAACTCATGGGCATTATCCGCGGGCTGGTCAACGAGGGCCGCACGGTGATCGGCGTGTTCCACGACCTGAATGTGGCGATGTCGTTCGCCGATCGGGTGATTCTGCTGCAGAACGGCAAACAAATCTGTTCGGGCAAACCCCGCGAAAC
>Ga0194117_10002213_pt1 | contig 21067 bp, 8 predicted proteins | sample TA2MahsurfametaG_FD_160579 | JGI IMG/M metagenome (GOLD analysis project Ga0194117, IMG submission 160579) | Freshwater microbial communities from Lake Tanganyika, Tanzania - TA2015009 Mahale N1 surface | ecosystem: Environmental > Aquatic > Freshwater > Lake | place: Tanzania: Lake Tanganyika...
ATCTAATGTATAGAAGATCCTATATATTTGCACACTTCTATGAGATTGATTCAATCTTACTACCCAATTATAAAGAATAATAATGTTTTTAAGCTCCAAACTAGTAGGTTTGCTCGTCACTGCTTTCCGAGAAGTTCAGAAAACAGACACCGTCAAGCACGGAGAATAACTACTCAAATAGCTCAGGAAAGATTAAAATTACTAACTTGGACTCACCACTTTCATATCTGTATCCAAAGACTGTAACTAAAAAATATTGGCGATTCTCTAACTCAAAAAACTACTTTAGCTAAAATACTAACAAACATTCTGGTCACTCAAACTTATCTACTACCAAGATGTATAGAAAATTAGTGCGAATATACGCAAGATTATCTCTCATTACAAGAATATCAAATGGGCGGGAATGTTTCTGCAAATCGATTTCGAGCAAGTAGGTTTTTTATAATCAATTCGATATCTAGAGTTAGTTTTCAGCTTATTGAAAAAGCCAGAAAGAGTGCAATAAACATTGAAATTTCACTTTTAAACACTTTTGGAAGGATTAGTCCAAATGATAGAAGTAGTTTAATAGAGTGAGTAATGTTTATAAATGAACCTTGTTTGCATAGCTACTCTATTTTCAGCCTGTCTTGAACTCGATCCTCACCTATATCAGTAGAGACTTAAATATTGTTGGGAAAAGATAAGTCAGAAATGCAGATTTTATATGAACGATAGTATCTGTGTTATTAGTAGTATTATTGAGAGTATGTTGGGCTTTGAAATATCTAATTTGGAAGTTAACAACCTAGAAACAGTTTTGGTTTGCATTTTCAAAAATCTAGCCATTAAGGAAAACTCAATGACAAAATACCACGCAAAATTGTTGAATTTGATGACAAAATATCTGCATATTTTTGCAGCAGTCCCTGCAATTCTCATCTTCATCTCCATATTCAACGAGTACAATAGTTCTAAAATCGATACTCTTCTAAGTTTCAGCTAGCTCAACATCGAGATCGACTTAAATAATTTTGTTTAATAGTAATTGTAGAGTTTTGAATAAATCCAAATAAGATAGTCTTTATGTTACTTTGTCTAGTAAATTTTTGATAAACATTACTCATCTATTGCCAGATAATACTGTAGGACTGAAAATACCACTCATCCACTGTTCTACTTTCTGCTACCTTTAGTGAACTTCTACAATTCAAATAATCAGCCATCCATACAATAATGGATCTCTGCTCATTTATAACCTATAATTGATCTCTTAGGCAAAAACATCACTCTCCTAAACAATTCCAACTTTACTAAACAAATCATCAAAGATTGTATAGTATTCATCGAATTTCTCATCAAATACAAATCATGTATCCCCATCTCTCTGCTCATACACGTCAGCAATATCATCCAAGAAGTATCAGCTGCCAACTCTAATTTATCTCCTTTTTGCTACAACTTCATCTAACACGTCTGGAGAGATTTTACGTATTTGGACTACCTACAACTTACAGATTTTTTGTTACAACATATCACAAAGCTGAACTAAAATTAATGGGAACATAAACTTCAATACTTCTCATGCTTTCTTCATCTTAGCAACTATCTATAAGAGCAACACCAATTTTACTCTAACTTCATCATTACAGATCCATTCGTTCAGTAATCTATAAAATCGCATGGGATAATAGTGTCTCTAATCTAACAGACCCCAAAAAACCAGATAAATCATTAATTAATCATCCTCCTGCTGTAGCTAACAAGTTCCTTTATAAAAGGACTCCAGGTATGCAATTTCGGCTAATTTCACAAAGCTTTAAATATCGATACTTTGAAAACTATAATTTAATCTTTAAGACTGTATTCGCAATAGAGTGCAGATTTGATAGTATTTGATCTATTTGTCAAAAATCAACTGCCTGTTTCATCTATTTCTTTGGAATAGCTATATTCAAATGGTGTAAGAGAGAGTTAATTTAAATTGTATATACTTGTGAAGCAACTCGATTACCTTAAAATACCAAACAGTAACACTTTGACACATAATGTAAGATTTTAAAATGAAGTTCTTATATTTTTATATACTTTAGACAAAACAGAAATCGCTCAGCTCAAATAATCGAAATTGTGGTTTAAAATCCAATAAATTAGTAGATAATCTAACTATCCCCTTCATTTTCAGTGACTAATCTGATTTTTATAACTTTACTATCTTTTCAATCACTTGACACTCATAAGAAATTGAATAATTTATCTATTGAGCAAAAATCAAAAAAATATTTTAAATAAGATATGGAGATCAATGATCAATTAAGTTTGAAGTTTCTTGTTTTTATAATGCCTCCTTTTGAATTAGTATTTTCCCAATCATAATTTCCATTTCCTAAGAATTTTCCTTTAGAATAAACAAAAACATGGCCTTGATTGTCTTTATCACGAACTTGGTAAACGAGATAAACATCTTGATCGTTTCGCTAGGCTACCTCAGGATAATTGCTTGCCCATTTTCCCAAATCATGAGCTCTAATAGGATGTTTACAGCTGAAGCAATTCGCTGTACCTTTGTTCCTAAGATCGTATCCTAACTCTAAAAGTGCACGGGATGCTTCGTGCGCACAGTCCATCCAACTAGGTTGATCACAAACAGTCATTTTTCTGTGAATTCAAGTATTATAATTATAAGTATTCTTTTTATATTTTAGAATTTGAAGTCAATGCACTACAGAAATCACTGATCACTCTTCCAACACCATTTTGTAATTTTTTGATATAACGATCTGCTACATCAAGTGGGCAGCGAATGATTAGAGATGATAGATTGCCTTAGACCCACACATCAATGTTTTCTAATGTTCAGCTGCCAAATGAACCATTTCCTTTATCATCTATTGTCTAGAAATATCTTTCTTCAACATTTCCTACAGTAATTATTTGATTATGGTTTGTCCATCAATACAGTTCACCAGTAAATCGTAAAATTTGTCGCGGATAGATTTCAACATGTTAGGACTCTGTTCCTTGTGAATCATTTCTGAGATTACTTTGATTTCTTTTTTATATGGGGCAAGCATGCCTTCAGTATTTTTAGAATGGCGTGAAGCTTGAAGTTGAATAAGTGCTAAACGCAGATTTCGATTTGAAGTGCTTGCAATTTTGTTGATAACTTCTGGAGTAAAAACATAGTTGTTAAGGTTAGTAGATTCTAGTCTGCCAACCTCAGTTAAAACCTCCTGGATTTCATTTTTTTCTGGAGCAGGTACTCGTATGTTGAGGCATCTTGATCTGATAGGGTTGATTAGTTTGTGGATGTTGTTTGATATAAGTATCATTCTACAATTTTTCATATATTTCTCCATAGTTCTTCTCAAACCACCCTGAGCATCTTTGGTTAATTTATCTGCTTCATTAATCACAAGAACTTTAAATGATTTTCTACTTTTGGATTAAACATTTGTGTTTGAAGCTATTTATTTTACTACATTTTGAACAATATGCCTGTCATTATGCTAGTTATCAGATGGTGTCATCTAAATGTGATAGTTGCTCGTGAAAATACTATATTAAATTGTAGTTGAAGTGCCTTCAGGCTTCAAGACTCTTTCTTCCTCTTTTATTTTATAGACATTATCGCCGAAAACTTTCGCCAAGAATGCATATACTCGTGTCTTTTTACCTGCACCCTATGGTCCATAAAAAATAATATGCTGTATTATGGTAATGTTACTGGAAAATCTTATGTCTAAGCGAGTTGAGATAAAGCTTAAGTGATTTGTGGATGAAAAGTAAGTCTTTCGAGTGATTTAGGTCTATGTTTGTCAACCCAGAGAGGATCCATATTAACCGCGAAATTATAAAATAAATAAGAAAGTTTGTTTTATATCTTAGTAATGAAATGAACACTCCAAATAATCTTCAATGTTTCATGCCCGAGTTTTAGCCATTGTGTAACATGTTCTCGAGATTGGCGATTTCAACATCCTGCTATTTAATCTCTTTAACAAGGTTCTCAACTAAACACTTCCTCCTTTGATAAAGATCATAGTAGTAACAAAAGCGCACTCCGAAACATATTTCTAAACAATCTCTTTATTCATCAACAAAGCGTTGATTTTCTATTTCTTCGTTGTATATCAACTTGCTGTAACCCCAGCATTCCTTAATCGTGAATTTTGTTTGATGCTCCTTTATTACAGTTTTTTTGCTTTCGGTAGGATGAACTAATTCAATTAAGTACTCAAAGTGATTGATATTGTCTGGATTTTTTATCAACTCGACAAATACAGAGAGATAGTTCTTATTGTTTAAGTTACCTTGCAAGTAAACTGTCAAACGCCAAAGACTACCCTCGTATTCCATGGGTTTACTATAAAGCGGCTTTTCATCTAGCTTTCTACTTTTGTAGTTATGAATCATAAAAGTGAATTTTTTGTATGCAGGAATAACCTCTTAAAGAGCACTTACATTCTTATTAACAGCTAACATTTCTTTGCAACGAGCAAGACTTTTTTATAATCTGCCTTTTAACTATTGGTCCGTTTTGTAGCAGTGTACCCTTTTAGCCTGTTGTACTTTAGTCTAAATTTACTCCTTTAATGAATCAAGTTACTGCACCATCTTAAAAAGAGTTTAACTAACTTCATTCTGTCCTTTACTATCAGCAGATTATTCCAAAATCATCTTGTCCTTATACTTTTCCGTAAAAATATCGATTTATGCTACTTGGGTCTCCACTGCTGTCTTGATTTGGATTAAATCGTTTTATATTTGCAGAATATCCTACTACTTGTGAATAATATTGGCCTTGAGCTTTGTTAGTAAATCTCTAATCCTCTTATACTTTTCCTAGTATATTAAAGAGATAGGTTTAAAAGTGTGAAGCTGATGCTCCCCGAACATTTTACATTCACAACAAGCCGATTTCTTACAATCCTCACAAAAATAATTTAGGTTTATTCCATGCTATTGACATTTCTCCATTTACTCTCCAAACTCCACCAGATTGTTTACTATCTGTATTAGTTCATTAACAAATCTACTGCAATTTGTCAGTTGTCCCTTAATAGTTTTACGACAATTTGGGCATTCTGGCTTTAGTTTTAAACTCTTAGAGATACAGCTTTCACAATAAAGTTTAGAACAATGAGGACACATTGCAGGTTGTACGACTTTACAATAACATATCTGGCAGTTAAGCAGCTCTTAAAATATATTTTTTTGATCGTTTATTTGCGAAAAGTGAGTCTTCATTATTTCCCTTTATTTCATAAAAAAACGTTAATAAGATGGAAATAGTCAATCTTTAAAAGTTATTCGATTTTAGCGAAAGTTATAAATAATTACTTTAATACTAAGAATGAGCCAGTATCAACATACATTTTCACACTATGTTAACCATATACTCAATAAATCGCCTTCCAAAACTACATTCTCCTTTTCAAAGGCCGATAGATTTCCCAAAGATAAATTAGAGCAACCCCCACTACTTCCGACTAACTGTACTTCTCACTAATTTCACGAGATACACCATAATACTAATCGAAGCCCCACACGAAGATCACCTGAAAAATCTCCTAAAAAACAGCGACAACAGATAGATGAACCGGTTTTCACCCAGTCAGGCTACATTTCTATTCGAAACCACTAAAAAATACCGTCCGTTGAAAGTGAGGTAGATCATCTTTTGAAAAAAATCTAGAGAAAGTAAAAACCTAGATCTCCCAGCGGATCTCCTTACAGGAAGCATTATAAGGAGTATCGAACATCTCCGACAAAAGCATCTATCTAAATTAATAGAAGAAGCGGTGGTTCACCTTTAAAATAAAGAAAAATGTCCCCTCAAAAATCATTCTATACGGAAATGGTGTAAAGTAATCATCCATCTAAAAATATCACCATAACTGGGTACTATCCAGTAGGAATCGAAATAAACGCAGAGGGTAGATATCCCTCCTCAAAAATAAGGTATGTATCTTGCTAGAAAGAAACGTAACAGGTACAAAATTTTTGCCTTCGCCTTCAGGAAGGATGAGCCGAGAAAAATATGAAGAAAAAGTTGGACCAGACTTTTACATTCCTTTTTCTGAATTCGGACCGCGATGAAGATTGATGGGCTGTAAAGCATTATTTAAAGAGTGCAAGACTCATATTATATTTGATACAATATATAACAAAAAGATGAATTTTGCATTCTGGAATGTCATGATTGATATAGGCTTTTGGACGAGACTAGCCAAAAATAAGATTGAAATTTACCAACTAGACGACAAACCGCAGCCTTTGATTGCTAAATTTAGAATCAGCAATCGACCATAAAAACTATCTCTACTTAACATCGATGCTTTTAGTTTCGGTTTGAATGAGGAGGACAGGTCTGGTCCCATCGAATTCAAAGTAGAGGGTGTTTTCTGTAATACCAATACGATTGAGGACTATAAAAAAATTGACCCCGCTTAAAAAGAGAGTATTTCGCGCATTATTTAGAATAGCTAATGGCTAAACAGATTCAAAATTTTGAAAGATATTTTTCAGGGGAGAGTATCAACCATTTTTATGAAATATTTTTGATAATTTTCGCAGATCTCAAAAAACATTTGTTCACCTATCAGTTCTTTTCTACAGCACTCTCTGTCAAAAACTACACTGTTAATCAATGGTGCAAGTTCGACTAATTGTTTGGAGAACATGAGAAGCAACAATTGAGTAATTTTATTAAATCTGCGGCAAATTAAAAAGTATTCCCTCAATTTAGTATTTTCAATAGTAAAATGGAACCAGCGACTATTAAAGCATACTTGGAAAGCAAATAAGAACAATTTTTCTTTTTGCTGACTGATATCACCAATTTATAAAACACTACAGGTTATCACACTTCTACTGTTTTGGCTTTCTTCGCTTGGCTCCGTGAAAAAAAATTAATCGAAGATTAAAAACTAAAACAACTCAATATTATACTACTCAAAGATTTTGTAATTCATAAAAAAGAAGGAAACTATGCGTTCAAAAATAGCAGAATACTCAAAATAGATGCAAGACAGATCTAAATAAATCATTAATTTTAAAGCAGACTTAAACATAAGAAAGAAAAACAGGAAATCGATTTGAAAAGTTTTATGGATTAAAAAACTTTAGCTAAGTAAGCCATAGACTTAAATATTAAACTCATGAAATGGAGACTACTTCCTTAACTTGACATTCCGAAAATTCAGTCTTCGAAATGTTTACTCTTTGGAGCTGGTACTCTAGGTTGCCAGCTTGCACGAAATTTGATTGGATGGGGAGTCAAAAATATTACTTTCATAGATTACTCCAAGGTTAGCTATTCCAATCCAGTTAGACAGAGTCTTTACGATTATGAAGATACAATAAAAGGTGGACGTCCAAAAGCAGAAACAGCAGCTTAAAAACTTCAAAAGATTTATCCTTAAATAAAAGCTTAGGGATACAGTTTTCAAATTCCTATGCCTGGACATTATGTAGTAGGATAGTAGCAGATAAATTAAACCATCAAAAACATACAAACACTAGAAAGACTAGTTTCCGAGCATGATGTTCTCTTTCTTTTACTTGACTCTAGATAAGCAAGATGGCTTCCAACTGTTCTTGCTAATAAGTATGACAAGGCATGTATAACTGTTGGATTAGGTTTCGATAGTTATGTGATTGTACGACATGGAGTTCCTCCTCAACTTTACAACGAATGTAAATATATTTTAACTTAGAAAAACATGGCTAAAGGCTTTGTTGTTATTTTTGTAATGATATAGTTACTCCTCAAAATACTATGAAAGATAGGACTCTTGACCAAATGTGTACCGTTACAAAACCTGGCCTTTCATTCATCGCAACAGCATATGCTGCCTAACTTTTTATCTCACTTTTACATCATCCATTAGGACATCACGCACCAGCCAACTAAGATCCAAAGAAACTTTAAGTGACCTGTTTGGGTAAGTTACCTCATCATCTCAGAGGTAATTTAGGTGATTATTAAACTTCAATTTTTTATGGTAGAGCTTTTGACCAATGTGTAGCTTGTTCTAAGTACATCCACGATGAATATGTAAACGATACAGCATAATTTATGCTTAATGTGCTCAATGACCCTCAGTTTATTCATAAGGTTACCAAATTACAAGATGAGCTTGATAAATATGCATAAATGGAAGAAGGAATATTTTAGATAATGGAAGATGACCTCCTCTAGATGACGAAGGCTGAATAAGAAAGTAAAAATAAAAAAGAGGAGTTATTGGAGAATGGAAAAAAGAATGATTGAGAAATTCAATTGTTTTAAATTCATAATAGACTAAAATGTTTTGATTTTCGTAGGGAGAGAATCAAAATATAAATGAAATTCAACTGCATCAATGCGTATTATTTCCCATTATATTTTACAACTCATAGATTCTTGACTCAATTTAATCCATCTTTGATTTAATTTACTTCTGATTTTTATAAAGACTCCCCATAATCTGATTTAAAGACTAATATTTCAAAAGGTCAGAACGATTTCCAATTGTTACTCGTTTTTTTAGCTACTTTACGGAATTTGCCAGTTAATTTTATAATTCATTCATTCTACGGACATGGTATTCCTCGCGTAAAAAAGTCAACTCCAAACTCAATTCCTATATAAACAGAAATTTATACCTTATTATTGGCATTCATTACTTCAATCTGATTTTGCATTTCTTGTAATTGATTAAGACATGAATTGAGTTTCCCTCTTGCATTATAAACCACAGAAGTATCTTTTTGATTTGGATTGGATCTCTTAAAAATCGAATTGGACCTGCTATAGCTTGCAGTAATCGTATTTTGTTATTGAAAAGGCTGACTATACAAGCTATAAGAAGATTTTTGATATTTCATAGAATTAAGAGTATTATAGAATAGAAATTTTAGAGCAATCTTCAAAAAGAAAGATAGATAAGATAATCTAATAATCAAGGTTGAGCAAATATCAGCTATTTTCACTTATTATGACTTCCTTTCTCTCTCCATCTCTCGCCCTCAATCAATCTGAACATTCTTGCTGGAAAATACCCGAATTTTTGTTCGAAACGTACCTAAACATAGTCTCCAATAGCATATCTAATGTTTACGATATCTCCAGCTTTGAGATAAAAATAGTCTCCCTTAACTGAAAAAGCGTCTTCTAATAATTCTCCCTGTTTCTGTACCACAACTTCATCTTTATGAAAGTCAACTCCATTGATGATGAACTGCTTGGTCCTCCCTATTTCTTGTACTTTTTATTTTTTACGAATTTTATCTTCTTTCGGTTCCCAAAATGGACGCTCAGAAGGTTTGGATTTTACACTAAAATTATCAATATACGTAGTTGGCTCAATATTTTTGCCCCTATTTTCAGTGGTAGAGGCTTTACGATAGTCCATTGTAGTTAAAATAATAACTTAAATATAATGACGAGTAATTTAATCCGGTAGCCCGATAAATACGAGCTTGCAAGTGTAGTAACTAAAAATAGCAGAAGTAACATCAACTTTATTCAGCAGGAATAACTTCCAACAGAAGATTATTGATCATTAAAGGAGGCAAACTCTACTACTATTCCACAGTTCCTAAAAACTTCACTGGGGATACGAAAGTACTGGAGATATCACATCAACTACCCAAGTGTTCTATAGACATAATGAACATAAAGAGAGTTAATGGGTTTGATGTGTCATCGCCTTTCTTTTCGATAGAGTTCAACGCTGGAAATATGATGGAGAAATAAGATATAAGAAACAGTTCTATGAATGAAAATTATAACTTTTCTCCAAAAGACACAAGATAATAAATAACTTGGCAGTTCACTTGTGACAATCAGTTCATCAAACAGAGATGGGTTACTTCACTCAACCACCTTATTTAGTACTACAAACAGGAAAATCTGGAAATGCAAAATTTCATGCAAAATATTCAAAATAACTCCAGTCAGCCCTAGGAATTTAAAAACAGCAGTAATGGCAGTTTCAGTAGTAGGAGTAGCATTCGCATGCCCATTCCTTGGAGAGAAAGTGCCATCAGTAGGCGCAGTTATAACCCTGATAAAGGTTTTGAGTTCAAAGATACTTCAAATTCACCTTTAAATCTACAAAAAATTGAAGATTTGTCCTTTCTAAAAAAAAATCCCAGTGACAACAACATCATCAATAAAAGTATTGATGATCATTAGTTTTAGATGATCATTCAGGAAGAGACAACCAGAAGTTTATACAAAAGCCGCAGTGAAGATGTTAAAATATAGAGAAGCTAAGATCCTTTAAAGAAATCTGCAGTATAACCTGGATCTGTATCAATTCCTTTGTTTATGATCGAACAACCAAATACCACAAAATCTACGCAACTATCTTTAAGTTCCATAGTCTCTACTTCGAAACCAGCTCCTTTATCATCAATTCTTGTACCAATAACGAATCCTAGTTTACCAATCACAATATAGTAACTTCTAGAATAATCTATTCCACAGACTCCTATAAAGTAACATAGCTTAAGTTATCATGAGGAGTAAAATTATAGTATTGATCGTGGGACAGTTGAGAAAACACTGGCGGATTTAATTATTTTCAAATAGTTTTAATAGTAGAAAATGAAGTTTATTTAACATTCCGAAATGAAGTTACAATAACAACAAAAATCTCCATCCAAAATAATATAAAAAGATTAAATAATATTACAAAAATCATCAGCTTCATGGAAATAACCTGATCTACAGAAAAATTCTGTCCAAGAAAAGGTTCATTACACTTAGAAATAATATCCTATTAAATAGAAATAAAATCCTGTACAAAGAGAGATTTCTTTACCAAAAAATTAATCCGTCTAGCTCCAGTTTGGATCTTCAACTTCGCTAGAACCTCTTTAAATTAACGAAGCTAAATCAGTAGAAGCTACAAAATAGATTGCGTATCATGAGCAGTTTTACCCTTTCCATTATCTTTGGGCAGAAGGCCTGAGAATAGAAACAAAGTTTAATCAAAGAATAGACTGTCAAAAACAAATGCTCCATTAAATACTCAATTTTAAACAAAGAGCAATTTAAAGTTTAGCCGACTGGATCGAAAGCAAAGCACTCGGTTAGAATAGGTATCCGATTGTTGAGGAAAACAGTAGATTTATTGTACTATAAATTGGAAATATCCTACTCAAAGTAGCCTCGATTACAACTCAAAAAATAAATATCAACGGAGCCCAAAAGATCTTCTACAATGAAGATAGTATTAAAAACTTGAAGAGATAGTTCAAAATCCATCAAAATTTGTTCAAAACTATATCCAAAAGACTGAGGATATAGCCATCACTTAAAATACGTATTCCACTCAGCATATTCATCTAGTACAGAGGTGTAGTATGCATAGCAACCAGACAGTACGCGAATGAGTAGCAAATGCACAGCTTTGAAGATGATGAGTGGACTAATGAAAAGAACCTCTTACTGGAGGAAGGATATAAATTATAATCATTTACTTACAAAAGAGTTGGTAAATACTTGCAAATTTCATTAAAAACAAAGGGTAAAAATGTAGACAAAGATTAATAGAATTTCAGGTAGTATTTGAAAAAAATAGTATTGATTGGCCGCAAAGAAAAACATCATAATATCATATTTGATCCGCCTATTGACCGCAAATTTTTGGAAATAGCTGCCAAATAAAATGCATCCACAAGCATTGAGTCACTTTAAAGATATGTGAAAGGTCTCAAACTAGCGAAAAACCTGCAAGGATCTTGTCCTAAAGAATAGTTAATATAGACACTCTAAAACTGCATATTTTGTAAAAAGCTAAGGAAAATTTATCGCTCAGCGCAAGGATAAATAAATGAAACCCATTTCTTCAATCTCATCTTCAAAAAATAGCCAGCTATCATAAATCTACTAACTCAATCCGATTGTTAGGTTCCTTCAAAAATAAGAGGACAACTATTTAGTTTTATCGAACATTACTTTGGCATCATCCTAGATATCGATTAGAAAGTCAACCAACAACACATATAGGAGAAAGAGAAGGATAGTAAGAAAACTAAAGATATTTTCATTTCATCGACTGCTCGGCCTATAGTGAGATAATACCCTTTATAAGGTTTTTAGATCATTGAATCTTGGAGTAAACTTACCTCTTACCTCGAGAATAAACATCCTTTAGGCAAATCAGCTCTTTAAACCAAACGTGAAATATTCAGAATGAGCGAATATCTAGCTCTGGATCAGCATCATGAGCTCATCTATGACTAAGCTTGTTTATACTATTACGAAGCAGACTATATAAGTTGCATTAAGAAGTGCAAATAGTATTAGAAATCTTGTCCGAACAAATCTACAAAATTATTCCTTATTTACTTGTTAATGATGAAATCTTATTCATAATTTTCTGAAACTGATTTTTCAATCACTTTAAAAAAAGCGAATGATTTAATTTAATTCAATTACGGTCCTCAGAATTCAAGTCTTGTGAGCCTCTACTCACTTGCTGCATTTTACTACCAAAAACTAAGTCAGAAACCAAATACCAAGAGAGAACCAAGCCTCTCATAGATATCTCTGAGATTAATTAAGCAGGCTCAACAACTTTGTAGCATCTGCTTCGGAAACACTTCCAAACAATACCTCGATATTTTACTTGACGCATCCAGACTCTACCAGAGTACAGACATCAATATTTCAATATTATACTTTGAGGAAGTAAAAAAATTATGCCAAGACAATGCCAGTTTATGCATAACCTAAACAATAATTACTGTTCTCTCTTATGAAATTGAATTGGATATCAAAAGATGCTTAATTGCTGAAGCTGAGGCCACTCTTACTCATGCGCTTACATTTTTAGATTCAAAAATCTCATTGAAATCAAAAATACATCTTTATAAACTACAATATGAAGTAGGTTTTTGTGGAGAAAAGTTCAACCATTGTGAAGCAGCTATCTAAAGACTTTGGTCGTTAGGGACATACGAAAAGCTTCAAGCTCTATAACTAGCCTACAAAGCAGCATTTAAAGAGAGTGGAATATCAGAGTGCTAAAACCTGATAGACTAATAAGATTCCGTTAGATTTTAGAGCCAATAACGTGCTCTTGTGACAATCTAGCAATAAAAATACAAAAACAAGAGTTTGATAGATACTCTAATGAATGCTATCGAAAACAAAGATACACATTTCTTGACCCTAGTTTATTATCTGATTCGCAAGTATTGAAGCTTTTGATTTATAATATCTTAGACAGTCACTTTATTCAGTTATTCATTTGAATTGTCAAACTATAATATTTAAAATGCAAGCAGCACGAGGACCCAACACTCTCAATATGATGAATTACATGCACGGAGAAGATGACGACCAGGAATACGAAGAAGAACCAGTCTCATCAAGACCCAACATTGATCCTAAAGCTATTGAGGATCAGTTTGATAACTTTGTCAAAGAAATGCAGAAATATGATCAAATACTAAGTGAAGTAGCTAAAAACATTGAAGAAGTCGATGGTTAAGGAGAGTTCATTACCGATTTCTATCCCAAATTCATCTGGGAGTCAACTTATGAAGAAGATCAATAAAAGAAAATAATAACAAATACAGACCCAGAACTATCAAAAATCATTCTTAATCTATAAAGAAGCAATAAGATCTTAAAAGACGATATGAGAGCTTGGGTTCTCTAATTTGCAAAGACAGCTAAAAATACTGAAATTCTAATCAAAGAAAACAAAGTCTTAAGACAATCTATTGTTTTGAAGAACAAGGAGATAGTGAAGTTGATAGAAGGAATTGGACAAGCAGAAAATTAGTAAATTACTTAGCTGACTGAAAATTTGTAGTTATTAAAGTAGTAAAACGGAGTACTTAAAGAACATCTACTTAAACTTAAAGAAGAAGTCACTGAAAAAAAGTAAGAAGAATAAAGGATTGAAAATGCATTGTAAAAACTGCAGACTTAATACAATAATCTCTAAAAAACAAAGAATTAAGTTGAAGATGAGGAGTAACACCTCTCAAAAACTTATGAATTGACTGAGCAATGGAGAAACGAAACTGAGAAAAGAAAACGAAGATTATAAAAAGAAAAATAGAACCTATTACAAAAAAAAATTGAATACGAAGATGAGAAGGGGAGAATAGAGAGATAACTTTAGCTTTGCTCCAAGTATTTTTTTAATGTATCTAGATAGAAGAATTAACTTGAGAGAGGACTTAAAAAGTAATGTCTTGATCAATAAGCTGAAAAATATAGACTCATACATGAGATCACCGATTTGGGAGATATGATTTCTAAACAGAAATAAGAATCACGATACTTTTAAGAGTAAGCAAATAGAAATATGAGTAAAAAATCATAGTACTAAAAGATTACAAAATAATATGTTAAAAAAGTATAATAGGGTGAATAAAAATTGAAAACCTTACAAAATTAACTGTAAAAGAGTCAATAAATGTAAGTTGCACTTTAATGCCAAATCTAACTATAAAAGTATGATGTTGATATCCTTAAAAAATAGTTGGCTTAGCTTGAGGAAAAGGAAAAAAATATACATGAAGAATGGAAGAGAACAAACAAAAGAAATGAAGAATCCAGAAATAAGGAGATTACCGAATGGCAAAGCAAAGTAATCCAAAATCAAAGAGATTTGGCTATGAAAATACTTCAAGAAAAATCTGAGTTGAGTTCAAAACAAAAAGAATTATAAAGATGGTAGCAGAAAGTCTATGACAAAAAGGAAGAATTGACAGATCTCAAGGCTCAGATGAAAGAAATAAAGGATAACCAAATCCGTTTGACCTAATTAAAGACCAAATTAGCGAATCAAGACAGCAAATGATATAGTTTTATGCTAATAAATAAAGATTTCAGATATGACAACACCTCAACTTACGAGAATAATCAAATTCAGCCCGATTGTACTTTACACAAAAAGTTTTGGCACCCTTTTACTCATCATCCACTTCTTCACAAATAATTCTTTAGCTAGTTTTTATCTCCTACATATCCAGCTTTTAAATCATCGATTCAAAAATAACATCTATATTTAATCCAGTTTTCGCTGAGACTTAAATCAACAAGAGCTGTTCTTCAATCTTAAAAGTGTTGACTTCATCCATATACTAAGAGTTTGATAATTAAAGTAAATCAGCTTTATTCGCTACTAAAATGACCATAGTATTTGAAGGAGCGTGATCTCTCAATAATGAAAGCCAGCCTCTCAGATTTTGGAATGTTTATTTTCGGTTAGTTTCAAAAACCAAAATACCACAATTTGCGTCTTTCAAATAAGCTGGCACCAAACTTTTATATTTTTATTGTCCTGCAGTATCCCATAACTGTAACTTGTATGTTTTTCCTAAATAGGACAATAAGTACCACGAATTACAATATTTCTGCTCAAAAAGTCAATACCAACAGTGGGCTATATTACGAGATGTGTACTTGATTTTGACAGTCAATTTCTCCCTTTACGAACCTATCGATAATTGAACTCTTGCCCACTCCACTGTCCCCGAGAAATACCACTTTGTATTTCTGCTGTGCCATACTGCTGCTGTTTAACTATGAAGGGTTCATTATTATTATAATTATACAGATGGAGGATGAGTCTTTCTCAATTGAGGCTCTCATTTTCATACTTATACTCGTTATATACATTCTCGCATCCTACTACATCAACAAATTGCAAATCAGCTTCCTGCACGAATCAACAGTTGCCATATTTCTGGGCTTTTTAACTGCATTATTTCTCAAACTAGTAATTCATAGACGAAATAGATCATGGAAAAGTAAATCGCATTTTCGAACTAGCTATTTTTCTCATTACTCGTGCCACCCATCGTATTTTCAGTAGGATATGGCATGAAAAAGCCTGAATTTTTCCAAAATTTTTTATCAATCAGTTTTTTAGGAATCTTTTCAACTATCTTCTCAATATGCATTCAAACTTTCATCCTAACATTGATATCAGGAAGCTTAATTGCTGATCTTTCATAGAAAGAAATAATGTTGTTGGCTATAATATTGTCTTCAAGCGACCCTATAGCTACCTTACCTGTTTTGAAGGTAATTAAACTGCAATTTAGTCTAACACTGACCGTTTGAATGCTATAATTACGGGAGAAAGCGTATTAAATTGTTCCATTATAATTATTCTCTTTGGCACTGTACAAAAGCTAAGCGACTCTGAAAACATGCTGGAGTAAAACCTCATATAAAATTAGGTTAGAAACATTAGGACAGATTTTAGGCAGCTTCGCATACTTATTTATCTTTAGTTTACTCTTAGGCATGTTCTTTGGCTTTGGGTTGAGCTACCTCTTCAAAAGATTCATATCTTTTAGTGAGTATCATATAAAGTAAACAAGTTTGATCTTACTGACAGGGTATATCGTCTATCTATCTGGATAGTTTACGGGGCTTTCGGGAATCATTGCTCTTTTTACGACTTCAGTAGTATTTTCTCAGTATGGATTTAAAAATTTATCACATGAATCTCAACATGGTACTCTTTTAGCCTTTGAATCAATAAGATACATCTTTCAAGCCTTTATCTTTACTTATTTGGGAGCTTCCCTCCTAACTACCCAAAACAAATGGAATGCTTTTGGGGCGGCAGTGATATTGATATCTTTCAACCCAATCATCAGATTTACAATGATATATTTTCTCTCCTTGATTCTAAAATTGCTCAAAAAATCATTTCCTTTATCAAAAGCTGAAACCAAGATGTTATGGTATTCTGGAATAGTTAGAGGGATAATTGCTTTTGCTTTATCTTTGCAAATAAAATCTACAAACTAAGCCTATATACATACTACTACACTTTTAGTTGTTATGTGTACCACCATTTTTAGTGCCACATTTTTCAATAAATTTTGCGAGATTATTGGTTTGGGTGAAGTGGAATTGATAAAAGTTGGGCATTTTAAAGACGAAGAAAGATAAATATAACTTGTTCCATCTACCAAATATGGTATTATTGGATTTGAGCAAAAAGAGATAGTTACAGTTTCAAATTAATAGAAATTCAAATCATTTGAAGAAAAGTATTTAAGACCCCTCTTTACACGGGAAGATGGAGAAATAAAACAATAAAATACTCCGAATCTTATCCGTTGACAAAAACATGTTATATCAATTTATTTTTAAGAATAAAATTGAATCTAAAATCATTACACTCAAAAAAACTGAGGAATTTTATTGTTTTTAAATTTTTATTTCGATTTAGATTTATAAATCTCATTAAATTTTATCGAAAAAGCATAAGATTGATCACATAATAAATTCACAGCTTATATGAGCCGCACTAAGCCTTCCCAACAACCTTCCGCAAAACCCAAATTCGATACTAAACCCTACGAACGTCCAGGCCTGACCTCTGCAGAAATACTCGAAATCAAAGAGTCTTTTGATATTTTCGATCGTGAACACATTGGACTTATCAATCCAAAAGGTAGAAGATCTTTAACCTAGAGTTGAGAAGTGCTCTTTCTGCTCTTGGGCCTGAAGCACGAAACTAACCCATTTATCAAGTCATCCTAGACTTCGATGCTGAAGGAGCTGGATATATAACCTTCTAACAATTCATCCATTTACTCACTCCCAGATTACTTCAGGATGATACTCAATAAAACGTCAACAGAATTTTTGCCCTGTTTGATATAGAAAAAACTGGCTTCATTACAATCAAAGATCTCCATAGAGTAGCTCACTAACTTGGAGAAGACCTAACCACCGAAGATCTTTTGGCAATGATAGGAAGAGCTGATGCCGACAAGGATGGAGTGGTTTCTCGTTAGGAGTTTTACAATTTGCTAAATGGGCCATCCAGATAGTGATTCAGAGATTTAATTGTACAATTTTTAATAACAACTTAATTGAAACTTCTATTTTCAAACGATTGAATCTTAGTTATTTATGAATTTAAAAGCAAAGTATTGTGCTGTTTCAGTTTAGTTATTACTTAAATGTAAAAATATAAAATATTGAAAGTACTTGGAGATGGAGCCTTCGGCACAGTTTTCAAAGCAATTAATACAAAGAATAACTAAGTCGTCGCTATCAAAAAAATGAAACAGAAATATAAGAATTGGTAGTAATGTCTGCAACTTCGATAAATCAAATCTCTCAGAAAAATAAACCATCACAATATCATCAAACTTAAATAGGTTCTACTTGTCTCAGAAGAGCTAAACTTAGTATTTTAGTATTTATCGACTAACATTTATGAAGAGTATAGCAATCGCAAGAAAGAAGGAAAAGATTTGAGCTAAAAGGAGATCAAGTAGAATTTTTATTATTTAGAAGTATTTTGTTTCAACTTGCTCGATCTCTTGCACATTTACATAAAAATGGATTTTTTCATCGGGATTTGAAACCAGAAAATATACTTATAGACAACAAGCATGTCAGCCTTTGTGATTTTGGGCTTGCAAGATAAATAAGATCACGTCCACCATTTACTGATTACGTTTCAACAAGATGGTATAGAGCTCCTTAGCTTTTACTAAGATCAACTCACTATAACTCCCCTGTTGATGTGTTTGCTTTTGGATGCATCGCAGCTGAATTATACAATTTATCACCACTTTTCCCTGGAAATAACGATAATGATCAATTAAATAGAATTGTAAAAGTTCTGGGGACACCTAATCAATCTTAATGGCCAGAAGGCTACAAACTTGCTAAATCTTTAGGTAATAGTTTAAAGACGAAGGTTATTTCTTTCCAACTGAAGGCGGCATGAGCCTTTCGGATTTAATTCCCAGAGCTAGTTCCTCAGCGATAAACTTGATATAGAGTTGTTTAAAATACTCATCTCGTCATCGCTTGTCAATGCTTGAGTACTTATAAATCTACGAAGAGTCATAAAGCATGAGTATTTTCAAGGTCACTAATAACCAATTTAAGAGACAAAACAAGTAGAGATAAAATTTGATGAAAGCCCTAGAGGAGAGTTTATTGTTGGTGCAAAATAGGAAAAGAAGCTAATTGACGAATTTAGAATGACAAAATAGAAATTTAGGAAAACAAGGATTTAACAAGCGTTTTATTCAGACCCTCTAAGAAATGCGGAAAAGGCAAATCTAAAGGAAAAATAAAATAATCAAGATCTAGATTAAATACTTAAAGAGTTATAAGAGAAGAAAGCTAAGCAAAAGAATAACATAAAATAAATAAAACTTACTCACTTACCTATGAAAGCCACGAAGGAAAGATTTTACACTGAATTCGAAAAACATTATTCCGTTGAACAAAAACCCAAAATGTATCACAGATAAAAAACTTTGATGTCTGAAATACATAATTAGACATATCTTAAGAAATAAGAGTAGAAAAGTAATAATGATCAAATCCATGGTAAAAATAATATTTTTGGATTCAAATTTCAGCCTGCAAGTTTACCGTATCTTTCAAATCCTCCGCAATAAAAACACTCTTCACCTCTTCTTCAGCAGCGTAAAATCGGAATTTTTTCAATAAAAAGCAATAGTTATAAATAAACATAAAAATCTCTCAAAAGGGTATAGCTCACGCCTCTGATATTACCGTTTCATTATTGATTTATATTATCTTTCTTAATCTTTAAGATTATTATAAATCATCATTTCAAATAAAGATGTAGTAGAGTTTGATTGAGACTAAAAAAGTAGTTCGAAAAGTAATTGCTTAAGTAAATAATTCTTGATACAGGGTAAACTACTTAACCAATACTTAAAAATAAAGAAAATTGGCGAAGGACCATATTCAAAGATCAAACTAATGAAAAATATCGACAATAACAAATTTTACGCAATGAAAAAGTATAATTTATTCATTTTGAAAAAGAAAAACAAGCTACTCAAACGTTAGAACAATCAAGGTAACCATTCATTTAAGAAGCAATATACACCACTGCAGCAGCTTAGGTCCTCAATGAAGTCAAGATACTCAAAATGGTTCATCATCCGAATATTGCCAAACTCATTTAAATTCTAGAAGATCAAGAGGAGGAAAAGCTATATTTGTGTAAAATTGTGAATATGAAGTTCTAGAATACTGTTATAACGGAGATATTGCATAATGGTCTCCCAAAAATGAAAAGTTTACGTTAAATAAGAAAATCACCAACACATAGTCTATAACTAAGCTATTCCTATAGATAGCGAAAGGTGTATAGTACCGTAACTTTACCTTTATTAAGTTCATTCCAATAACATCGTCCATCGAGATATAAAACCACAAAACATATTGTTAGACAAGGGTCTCAACATCAAAATTATTGACTTTGGCCGGGCAGTGAAACTAGAAAATCCATAACAAAGATTGAAAGGCAGTGAAGGTACTTATCATTTTATGGCACCTGAAATGTTAAGTGAAAAATTTAAGGAAGGTTACGAAGGTAAAAAATGTGATATGTGGTCTTTAGGAGTTACTTTTTTCGCAATCTTATTTTAAAGTTTGCCGTTTTACCACGAACTTTTAATCAAGTTGTTTGAACAAATAGAAAATGGCATTTATAAGATCCCCTAAAAGCGCAAAAAGGAATATGACATTTTTATACCCATAATTGAAAACCTTTTGAAAGTAGAACCTTCCCAAAGGTGGGATATTGGCCGATTAAAGATGAGCATCTAAAAATTATTATTGTGAAATATGATAATGTTGAGTTCTTAGAATAAGTTTATCTAATAAATCAAAAAAGTAATGTTCATCTTTTTTAAGGTGAAAAATTCCTTTCTTTTCTTTTTAATTTCAGGATTATACCTGCTATGCTAGCAATCGTTCCGAAAAAACCCACTGTCCCTTTGTTGACCTTAGTGCGGACAATAATCTCAGGCATATTTGTTCTAGCAAGTGCAGGTACAAAATCCCCAACCAAATTGATAAATTAAATTGCAACTATCTTCCTATCTTAGTCTATCTCATCAAGTCTCTAAAGAAACTGTACTGGAGTCAGCTCTTAAAGCTGTTTCTTTAAATCTGACTCCTCTTTAAAACTTTACCGAAGTTTGATTACCATTGAGACTATTTGCCATACAATTCCAAACAAAAATATTGCATAGGATACCCTCCGAACTATACGATATGAAGATTTGCCGATCATCATCATGATTA
>Ga0194117_10002220_pt1 | contig 21024 bp, 17 predicted proteins | sample TA2MahsurfametaG_FD_160579 | JGI IMG/M metagenome (GOLD analysis project Ga0194117, IMG submission 160579) | Freshwater microbial communities from Lake Tanganyika, Tanzania - TA2015009 Mahale N1 surface | ecosystem: Environmental > Aquatic > Freshwater > Lake | place: Tanzania: Lake Tanganyika...
AAATGCTATCTTTCGCTTGGCCTGTTTTGATCTGACACTGACTTTACTCCACTGAATACGAATAAAGCGAACAGTAAGTATTGAAGCTGACTACTCTGTAAAATAGAGTTCGTGTTTATGAGATTTGCCTTGTAGTTTTGTTCGAAAACTTTGATTGCCATCTCATTTATACAGCTTTGAAAGTGACAGTTTATGGCTGGATGTTTGGAGAGACATCAGTGAAATAAAGGTCGCTAATCCCTTTATCGAACGATATAGATCTTACATCTTTGACGATTGCGAAATCGTCGTTATGAACAGTTACTGCTAAAGAAATAGGTTGTTTGATGGATGAGGTGCAGAGATAAAGAGCGAGTAGGCAAGCGAATACTAAATGCCTGAGCAGCATGGTTGTAAGTTTAAAAGATTATAAAATAAAAGTGCAAATTATTAGTCTATAACCTATTAATTGTATACTTTATAAAATCCGTATTGAAAAAATTATTCACTACTACATATCTCTAGTTCAGTTTGATCCTTGTGGATTACAGAGCATAATCAAAACACTAACTTTTTATCTATAATAGCATATTTTCTTTTCATTTTTACTTTGATTTCAATTGCTATAACTCCTTCCCTAATTTTATCCTTATTTGCTCTATAAAAGAAATTTCAATTATATCAAAAGTTACAGTCCTTTATAATCTCAGCATTTAATTTATACATGAAGTCACTGATCAGGAAAATAGTAGCCGGACCTAAAAAAAAGACACCCTACAACGGACAAGAACTAGATCTAACCTACATAACCGACAGAATTATCGCAATGGCCTACCCAGCATCCAACTTCCTTGAACAAACCTACAGAAACTCAATCTAAGATGTTGCCAACTACTTCAACTAGTACCACAATGGGTAATATCTTATCCTCAACGTCAGCTCAAGACCTTACGACTATAGTAAGTTTAACAACCAAGTTATCGAGTACAAATGGCCCGATCATCAGGCACCTCCTCTCACTACCCTCTTCGAAATTGCCAGCAAGGCCTACAATTACCTGCAAAGTAATAGTTAAAATAAATAGACAATCAAGAGGGTGTAATTGCAGTGCATTGTAACCATGGAAAAGGCAGAACAGGCACTGCCATCATCAATATTCTTCTTTACTTGGGCCTTTTTAAAACTGCCCCAGAAGCTTTGAATTTCTATAATGGCCGCAGATTCAGTTGTGAAACATATGGAGTCGACCAACCATGTCAAACTCGCTATCTAAACTTTGTTCAGAACATCTTATCAAAGAATAAAATCCAAAATAAATTAATTGCTTATAGACTCTGCAAAGTCTCTAGTACTGGGCTGCATTAGAAACATTGTATTTCTGTTGAGCAAGTGAGAGATGGAAAAGTTCTAGTGCAAAAATTTAATTTTTTTAACGACTCAACCACTAATCACCTTCCCATAATTGGAGATTTCTTTATCCAGATTTTTGAGGAATGTTGGCCCAAAGATAAGCAAGCTGCCAGAATAAACTATAACACATACTTCTTAGTGAAAGATACAGAATAAAAGAAGTAGTTTTAGAACAAAGAAACTATTACACTTGTATTTAGAGGGCAAGAAATCGCTTGTAAAAAATCAGCTTAATAAAGAAACTTTACCTTGACTCTGGAATTCGACTATTATTGTTTCTGCCACATCCAAGGTAAAGAAATAATAAACTGTAAATGTATGCCAACACGTGAAATTGAAGAAACATGCTGGAAAACAATGATCTAACAAAAAAATGAAGCTAAGTTCATCTCTAAAAAGGACAGAGTGAAGTTTTTATCAGTACCATTACAGCAACTCGAAAAGCAGCTCGAAAAAGAAGAAGACGGTGAGGAATTTTAGAATGTGTATGAGCTCAGCAAAAATATGAGCAACTTAAACGAATAAATAAAAATTTTGGGCAAAATAAACGAGATTAGGATTTCTAAGTATGCAATGGACAATAATTTCGATACAAATGAACTTGACGAAAAAAATAGATATAGTTCAGGAAGTGATTCTTCACCCTTGCATAGGAAAAGGCAAAAAGCGGTTAAGCACTTATCTTTTTTTAACTAAATCTGATCTACTGTCATTTTTTAAAGCTTAACTAATACAAACTGCCTCGTTAATTTATTTATGGGAATATATCTGAGCCAGGTTAATAGGTAGAAATGTACTTTTTGAGTATGGCTTATCCAGAGGGTTTGAAATGTTGGTAAGATATTTTTCACCTATAATAAAGATATTTTGATTTCAAAAAAAACTGTTAAGTCTGATATTTTTTTATTAAGCCTTTGTATTTGAGTTGTTTTTGTTTGTTTGTAATAAGGATAGTTTGATTAGCATTTTTGAATTTTAACTCTTATAATTATTGTGTGATGAGAAGCGGACCAGTCTACATAGTAAAGCCCAAGTATATTTTCAAACATCCCTTCAACAAGTACGACCTCGCCAACCCTTCCAATCGCTAAACTCAAAATTAAGAACTCACTGATTACTTCAACTATGGCTTCAACGAGGACACTATGAACATTTATGGCAAACTAGTCAAACGCTTCATCTAAGTGCTCGATCACCATAAAAATCTTTTATACTTCAACGAACCTTCCGAACTGATGCGTCTTAATGATGAGATTCCAATGGATTTTGGAGGTTTCTGTAAATTCCATGATCCTTGGATAGTTGATAATGAAACCCCTGAAAATTTTCATGATGGGGAAACTCTTATGAGGTATTTTGTAATGATGATTTATGCTAATGCATCTCGAAAAGTTTAATACCCCCTTATTTAATACATCAAGAACATGTACAAAAAAGAGGATGTGGATGAGCAGGATCAGGACAATCCTCTCTACGACATTATTGAACAGATTGGCAAAAATTTATAACAGAAATATCAGGAAACTATGAAGAAACTTGAAGAGAAAGCCAATTAAGCTAAAATACCACCCAAAAAGAACGTGGGTAAAGATGGGCAACAATTTGGACAAAAAGAACAGAACAAACAGAATTATCAAGAGAGAGATTACGAAACAAAAAATTAAAATTTCTATGAAAAAAAGACTGAAAAAGAAAGAGAAAAAAGTCCTAAAAAAGATAAGAAGTCGAAAAATTAATCTTCTGATGAAAGTGACTCTGAAGATTCTTCAGACTCATCTGGTAGCTCTATTTAATCTAAAAGGAGAAAATCCAAAGGCGATCGTTCAGCTAGCAACAGAAAGGACAAGAAAAAAGATAAAAAAAAATCTCGAGACAGATAAAGAGATAGAGATAGAAAGAAAAAAGAAAAGAAAGACAAGAACAAATCTAAAAAAGTGAAAAAGGAAAAGAGCCATAAACGCAGTAAGAGCAGAGACAGAAAGAAAAAGAACTATTGATGATAAAATTTGATTTAAATCAACCTATCTCAAAAAAATCTTTAATTCTTCTTTCAACATTTTATGTTACCTATACTTAATAAAACTTATTTACTATTTATATTTTAAGTTTAGCACAATTCAAAATGTCAGGCACAGATTAAATGATGTAGCTTAGGTAGGGAAGACCAAAGTATCCTGCAATTAATATCTACTCCTCACCCAGAGTCTTCCAACAGAAGGTAGATCACAGAAGCCGTCCTTTATGTATTTATACTGGACCCATCGAAACAACTAATGTGACCAAGTTTTACGATCAGAGAACACCTGAGGATTCCTTTCTTAGACAGATAGACAGAACTGACGGGTTGATCTATCAATTTAGTTAGATGAACAATCGCAAAATGCCAGTTCCCAATTCAAATAGATAATAACCTTTAGGTATAAAAGTGTTAATATGCGTATGTATGTACAATTAGAGTAAAAATGCAATAAACCTCACTTTAAACGGTATCTATGATAACCTCCCTCACCTTGAGGAACAAGGAATTTCAGCCTAGGAAGTTGGAGTTGTACTTTTGCAAGATGGTATCCTCAAATTAGTACAAGATCAACGTACAAGAAGATACGCCAAAGGAAAGAACTCTATGGTCGAGTTCTATCGAGAATTGGATAGACACGATGGAAAACCCAAATGTGACCTTGAATAAAGGATCAATATCATCTTGGATTAGATTGATAACTTCAACAAAAGATAACTTGGAGGATTAGTCAGTAAAAACATTAATTTTCCCCCCACTATCGAGAAAAACATTTCTTTACTCTACCAGAATCTCTGGAACCCGACTATGACTGATTAAAACAAACGTATAGAAGCAGAACTAGATCCTAAACTTAGAGCCAAGTACTCTAAATATAATCTCAAACTGTTTTCTTGTTTCAAACATTTGAATGGTACTAAACTATCATCTCATCTTTGGTTTTTCTAAGGCTTCTGCAGATTTTTACAACCCAAATTTATAGTTCTTTTGGACGTAGGAACTCAACCTGACAAAAAAGGAGTTGTCAATCTTTTAAGAGGTTTCTATAAACGGTTCGGAGGCTAAGACGAATATGTAGGAGGAGTTACTGGTCTCATGAGTATTGATAGTTAATTTCCCTCAGAAGAAGGAGGCTAAGGCATCTAGGAATAACAAGGCTTTATTAAAAGAACCTTTTTCTCAATCTAAAGAGCTCAATAATATGAATACGTGATTTCTCACTTCATTGACAAAAATGCTGAAAGCATTCTTGGATTCCTACATGTTTTACCAGGTGCTTGGTCAGCTTACAGGTACAAAGCGCTTATAAAATCAGATGACTATGAACCAAATCTTTTAGAGCATAGCTATTTCAAAATGACTCTAAATCCTGATATGTAGTGTAGTGGCTACCAGGAGGCCAACATGTATTTGGCAGAAGATAGAATTTTGAGTTTGGGTATCTACTGTCAACCAAATTAAGAATTTTACTTAAAATACGTGCCTGATGCAGGTGCAAGAACAGATCCTATGAAAAGTCACTAGGATTTGATGAAGCAGAGAAGAAGATGGATTAATAGTAGTATGTTTGCCTTCTTATACGTCTTCAAAAATTACTACTTCAATGCTATTTAATCAAAACATGGCATTTTCGACCGATTTGTAAAGCTCAATCTTTCCATGATACTTTCACTCCTTTCTTTTGCAACAAGCTACTTCACTCCCAGTCTTTATTTCTATGTCATCTATGCAACTATAGCTCAAATCAGTACCACCAGCGATGCCACTTCTTACAGTGCAAGAATACTTTCTTTAATTTTTGTGTTAGTATATATGGTGGCAATAGCGGGAGGCCTTTCGGGCAGTGTTTGGACCAAACATGCAGAAGCAGTTTCTATAGTCTTTTCCTTTATAACTTTTGCTATGTTAGGTCTGGTCACTTACAATATAGTCGCAGTATACTTGGATTTAACTGCTAAAGGTATCAATTTCCAGAGCTTTAATCAAGTCAGCGTTCTGGTGATGTGTGCTATAAACATCGGTGGCTATTTTCTGATCATTCTTCTCCACATTTTTACCCATCCCAAACTCGTTTGGAGATTATTTATCGACACGTTCAGTTACTGGTTTTATCAAGGCGCTTACTCCCAAACTATGGTGGCTCATGCTTTTTGTAATGTTGATGATGTCTCATGGGGTACTAAAGGCTCAACTTCTCAACACGGAGGTAAGCAATACGAAAGTGATAAAGTATTTTTCGTCTCTGCTTGGTAGTTTCTTTTTTATATAGGCTTTTCTGGAATGCGATCGTAGCTTATGTCTGCATCTACGTAGATGTTGTAATCAGCCAACCTGACACTGGTCCCCAAAACAATCGTAAGTATGTGCTGATTGCTATCGCTATTTATGGCACAGCGCAAATGTTTATAAAACTTTTCCTGGCAATTATGCATCACTTATGGTGGATGTTGACTCGTTACTCATCCTGTTGCCGAAAAAAACTTTAATAAGGGCGTAAGTAGAGAGTGGACAGTTTATGGCGAACACTAAACTAATAATATAAAAACATTGAAAATGACATAATCTTGAGAAAAGTGCCGCACTCAACGATGATAAGAGATTTGAGAAACAGAAGATGATAATGATGTCTGGTATCTATGATTATTAATTATTCTTTTATTAATAAGGTCTTCTCAATTTTAAATACTTGAGTTGAGTTTATATTATTAACTATAAAATACGATTGATTATAAAACAAAAACGAATAAACATATTTGTGGACAAGTAATATAAAGCAATTATTTACGGAGTGGAGCTATAAGACACTCTAAAAAATATGTTTTACTTGAATTTAAGATGTTTTGATAACATTTAGGTGGTTGGTGTAGACCTGTTTGGGAATGAAATTTTATTAAAGCCCAATCCATCAAAAATTTTTTAAAAATATTGTTACATTTGCATCTCTAACCCAAGATAGAGAAAAAATCTTCGGTATTGAATAGCGTGATTTGCCGAACAAAAGCTTTAAACTTGACTAATAGACGGATAAGTTTCCTAGTGATAGCAAACTTTCTTTGAATGGTACTGCAGTTTGTCGTTGTCAAAGTGTTCACCACTTTGCTAATGTACATCATATATCCCAACGAGCAGAATGCTGTACACGATTAGAACTATGTATAAGCAGATCACAGCACTTATCTTTTTGTTTCATCGTGTGTGAGTTGGATAGTCGCAACTTCTGCTTCTTATTCTCTCTACTATCTCGTACTTTTCTACCATGCCTTGCATCAACCTTTGAGTCCTTACTCTGCTCTTTTGAAATTCCTTACCATCAAAATCACGATTTTCTTTACTTTTTGGCAGAAAATAGTTATTATTATGTTCGAGTAGGATATGATGAAGTGTTTTGACCATAACGCTCCCTCTTTCAACTAAAGATAGATCGCCTCTTCACTATAAGTACCCATATGTCGATAAAGAACACTCTGATTTGTTTTGAAATGCTACTGATGGCGATTGCAGGTGGTATAGCCTACGACTACCAAAACTATGTTTCTCTGTTGGCTGCAAACCGAGGAAATTTTATGTACGTGATAAGCGATACAATAAGGGCTTTCAAAAATGACTTTCGACTGATAAAACCTAAAAAATTTGGATTCACAGCCCATAAAAATTTAGAGTAGATCGAGATGAAGGACATCAAAAATGAACGTAGGGAGAGTTTGTTAGTTGCGATTCGGAATGGGATTTCAATTGCGGACTGTATGGTGCCAGATTACTTATGATTTAATATTGCTAGTTTCCCACATGTAGCAACCAAATATCGATAATGAAACTATCAATCTTTATAAGAATAGCAATTATCGTGTGATATCTCATATCATTTGCTTAACAACCATAAGCTATTTAGTCAAAATATATGGCTAGTTTACTTATATTTAATATTGTTAGTTTTCATCAATTAAAACTGCATCACTGTTTTATGTTGCTCACAGCGACGATAGTCTGTTTTTCTATCGCATCAGTAATGCTTCCTTCACCATGTTCCTAATTCTACTAATCTCGTTTGATAATGATTCATTTTCGGTATTCAGGTGCTATATTTATGATTTCTTGTTCTTCAAACAACTTATGTGTTTACGTTCTGTCTGATAGTGTTCATACAACTCCTGCAACTTGTTCCTCAACTTAGTAATTCTCTCCTCATTCTATATGTACTCCTTATCCTCCTGAACACACTGCAAATTCATTAAGTTCTGATAGTTGATTTCCTGGAGAGGCTCTTTCTTACTTTTAGGTGCCTACCAACACACAGGTATATGATTATCCTCATTATTGTTTCTCCTCGGCAGATTTTACTTCATATGATCTTATTCATCAGCATCATCGAGGAAGCACTTCCTGTAACTCTTTTTCTCCCTTAACGATAAATGTTTGAGTTAGGTAGGTAGGTTATAGACTAGTTGTTTTCTTTCCATCTAACGACTATCCAATAAACTATAAATATTTAGTAATTGCTTTATTATAAATAAATTTTCTAAGCTGAGCCATGAGCTTTGGGGAGGAATCACGTATGAGCCACCTTAAAGACCACAATATCTACCTACAAACTGATCAACTCTATGAGCCTCTAAGAAATGCACTCAGAAAATCGTCAGTTTCACTCTCTGCTGTCTCCAATGAGTTGACCAACTCCCGTGTTGGTCGTAACATGCGTTCGCTGAGCCCTACATAGGCCGAACTGATTGTAATTCTGTTTTAAGTCAGAAGAGAAGTTTGTACATCCCAATAAATAAAGAGTTAGTACCTACGCGTAATGTAAACAAAATTATGGGTAAATCTTTTACAGCGGTTGATTTTAGTGAAACTGTCAAATAGCCGTTAACTGCTGAATAATTTATTAGAGTAAAGTTGGATACTACAGAGGAGATTATCTATGAAGTTAAGAATGGTAATTGCGAAAACAGTAATATCTATACTTGTAGAGAAAATATACCGTTACTGAGTTCACGTCTAAGCACTAGCAGAATAGTAGGCTAATCTAAAATAACGCCAGAGACAATCAACAGAAGGACTCCCATTAAATTCGTTTCCCCAACTACTCAACCAGTCAGACCAAATCCATCGAATCAAAGTACTCCGATTAATGCAACTAATTTATATACGCAAAATTTAGTAAAAAACCAAGGTTATTCCTTTAGGATAAAACCGATGGATAGCAATCAGCATACTCCGGCAAAGAACCCACTTAGAATGGACAGACTCTAATATAAAAATACACCTCAACTTATCTTATAAAGATAGAACAGCGAATCAAGTATAAATAAATCGATGACCAGTATAAAAGCACTCAGAAACGATACCAAAACCAAATAAGATGTCTCTTCCTAAACCAGAACTATCAGAAACAACAAATCACAAATCTATGAATTCAGAACCAAAAACAGTGATCGCGCCTCCAATCGTAGTCACAGCAGAGATAAATACAGATACAATCTATCTCACAAAGATTAACAAGGAAATGGTGGATGCAATCGGCTTGGTTGTTGCACCAACATCCAATTATTCTCATCCAAAGCATCCTCCAATCCATGGCAGTGAAAACCTTCTTTAATGAAGTTTGTTTGATAGTGTATAGTAAAGATGGTTCAATTATCGAGATTAAGAATCAGTTTTATTTGTTACTCATATGGCATTTTGGTTTTACCATGGCCAGTAGTACCTTGAATGTTCATGTGGCTCATTCTCAGCATCCGCCGATATTTTGCACCTTTATCCTTCTAATAGTGTTATGGATTTGTGGAAATTCTGTTTCGGAAGGCCAAAACTCTATTTGTACACAATGATTACACAGGATTCTTCACTTCTTTCTAAAAATCAAACTCAAATTATTCTTCTTTGTATTTTGAACGGTTTATAAACACCAAACCTCCTGTCACCTCTTCATCACTCTTTTTGTTTTATGATGTAGGATTTATAGTTAACATTCGCGAATGGTTGGAAAAGATCAGGGCTTTTTTGACTGAAAACATCTTGGAACCTTAGAGATTTTGTTTGTCTTCGCTTGTTATATACTTAGGTTGATGAGTTATGGATCGGCCTAAGAGCAGTGGATTTTTGGCTGATTTCCTTTAACTGATAGTATGATGTTTCGTTTATTTATTATTAAAGATTAATCTTTGACTTGCTCTCTCGTTTTGCGAGCTACTTTTTACAATCAAATCTTTCCTGCTGGCATAGTAATGTCTCTTGTTTTTGCTGGCAAAAACTGAGTAACTCTCCATAAAAACGTTGTAGCTCTTTCTGATCACTGCGTTACGATAATAGCTCTCTTTACATAACCGTTCAAGATACATCTCATAAAGATACTAAAGCCCACAATCAAGCAGCTACTTCTCTGACCGGGAGATCTTAATCTTGGGATGTTCTTCCAGATCTGATATGCAATCTTAAATATTTTTGATGGATGTATTGAGGTTGTCTGAGAAGTGGGAGAGGAGGATGAGATAGTTGCGATGGTTGAATTCTGTTTCTTCTGGGTAGTTGAAGTATGATTTGCGTTGAAACAAGACAGGTTTTTGCCTGGATGGTGTGTCTATGTACATAGGGTTGCAATATAATATTAAGATGGTAATCAAATTTCAAGCAACAAGATCATCCTTGGTTATTAATTGAATTATTGGTGAGTAGTTAATTTAAAATGGATAGGACCAAAGGGGTGTATATCTAGTGATCAAGCATGATAAAAACAATAGAGCACTTCTTTGATCTTCTTTGGGAGTATAATAAGAGTGATACTGATTCTGATTAGTTTGTTTTGTTTAATTCTATTACATAATTAAATGTTGTAATATAATAAGATGGTAAAGGTTGGTTTAGGAGATAAGATATTGATTGAGTGATATAAATCAAGCCTGCTAAAGTTTGAATTTTTTCTGAATTTGTTCGATGATCTATTTTTCTGTCAGATGTATTTCTTCGTTTATAAATGCTTTCAGCCGTGAAGATTTACTTGATATTGTAAACTTACCATAAATTTTCTATAACTTCTCCATAATCACATCAACTTTCTGTGACTGCGCTGCCTAATACTCAATCATAGATTTATTAGCCAATAGATCCTTCTGGGATTGAAATATATAATTATTTTTATTTGATAGCTTGAAAGAATTTTTTTCTCTTGAAGTTCTAGCACTAAGATCAACTTCATCGTTATTTCTGTAAGTTTAATAAGGCATTTTGTAAGGACCCATACTTGCTCTCATTGGGTTAGGCTTTAAATATGGCATTTTTAAGGCCTAAAACTTTTAATTAGGCTCAGTCTTCATCTTTTCAGAAGCAGGCTTTAAATATGGCATTTTTAAGGCCTAAAACTTTTAATTAGGCTCAGTCTTCATCTTTTCAGAAGCTTTCTAAATTTTTATTGAAGCTACCTAGTATTTATATCCTTTTTACTCTATTTTAGCATCGAAAAATATATTGTTTTTTTTTTGAAATAGATTTTGGGTGATTTATACATTATTGTTAACAGGTAACGACAACTTTTTGTCAAAAATCTTCTTTTCTTACTTCACTTATGGCTTTTTTATAACTTCATCTTTGTTGACATTTTTATACTCAATCTTCATTTGCTTTAAAGATTCATTAATAGTGAGGAGGTTATTATTAATTTTTGCATTCTCAGTCTCCAAATTCTTGATTGATTTCAACAATAAATCCTTGGATTCTTTATTTTTCTAGTTCTCTTAGGGTTTAAATGGCTGTTGCAGTTTTTTAATGATGTTTGTTTGCTCTTCCAGTTGTTTTTCTAGTGTTTTCTGGTTCTTCTTCGTTTCGAGTTCACTCGCCGATATCTTCTGATTGACACGCTAGCCATGTTCCTAGAATTTACTATTAAGCATTTTAGTTTATTTCTGCATTTAAGCCAAAGCCTTAAATACATTTTCTTCCATTTTCTATCGCTATTTTTTGAATTATTTAGTGAGCTCTTTGATAATTTTATCATTTTGAGCTGAATTGGAGATGTTTTATCTTTTTTGATTGATCTGTATCAGCCACTCATTCTTCTACCTCTCCTTTTCCAACAACTTCTCTAACTAATTAATCCTATTAATTTTGTCTATCTTTTCCGAATCATATGATATTTTCTACTTCCTCAACACACTCTTCATTGTTTTCAACTAAAATTTCGTTTCTATTATTTCTTTGAAGTGCCTAAAAGGCTGTATATTTCTAAGTTGTATTTTTCCGCACCGAAAAGGGCAATCAATCTATTCCTACTTCCTCTTATTTCTGAACATCTTCGAAACACACTCATTACAGGATGTATGCTGTGATATGCATAGTATCATGGGTCGGTGTGTGGTTTAGTCGAATTAATTGCCACAATAGGGGCACTGGAATATATTTTATTAACTCTACATCAATACACTTATATATTATACTTTTTATTGTTATTTTAGTTTTACATGAATTTAAATAATAAAGCTTTCTTACAAAAACTAAATACTTATTTTCTTTCAATAAATCAATTGTATTCCTATATAAATATCATTTTTCTTTCTCTATAAATCTTATGCCTCCATTATAAAACCTATAATTTATCATATATATTTGATTCCAATGATAAAATAAGTAGGTGTACTCGAAGACAATATCCTCTAACGCAACAATAACAACTATGAAGCACTTGCAATCAAATGCCTACATCTCACACAATAAAACGCAAAACTCCATCAGTCAATTCATTACCTATAAACTCAACTCTGCTCGTTCAGAACCATCAATCAACAACTCATCAATAACAGCCCCAAAACCGTACAGATAATCCTCGAAGAACTGACCAGACAAAATGCTAATCTTGAAAAGTCACTGTTCAAAATCATCAAAAACAATTAATAGCTCTCCAGTGATGTACTCATGAAGAGTCAACTCATCACTGAAAATTAGAATGAGTTTCGAGAAATGGTGGCCAGCTATGAAAACAAAATATTTGAACTGAGATCTAACTTGCAAGCCAAGTAAGCTTACATGACTAACATCGAATAAAAAAAGATGACAGAAAAAGGAGAGAGCTTTAATTTCCCATCCCGAAGCAATCTCATGTATTTCAATGAACTTAGCGAGCTGCGGAACTTGAGATAACGATACCACATATAAAACACCAGTTTGCAACTATTGGTAACATCCAAGGATTAATAAATTTAATAGTTGAAAATCAAACTCCATTTATGTTAAAAATCATTAAAAAACGGATAGAATTGGTCCTCGTACCACAACAAATTACAAAATACCACTCAGGTATAAAAAACGAAGTAGAAATCATCGTTTAAGCTGAGGCTGGAGTAGTAACTAACAAGGTATGACAACAAGTACAAACAGTTTACTCTCCATCAAAGTAAAAGCAGTAACGCATCATCACAAATCAGCAACTTGAAACTACTTATCTCCGAACTTTACAACTGCATACAGAGTTTGCAGTAGTAGAAAGTCAAACTGCAAAGAACCATCAATTATAAAGATAGAGATCTGCATTAACTCAAAATCGCATACAGACAGCTAGAAATAGAAATGAAACAACAAAAGATCTAAGTAGATTTTTATCGACACAACTTCCACGAATTGACTAAAGTCACCACTTAACGGAAGATTAAGTACTACAATTAAAATTATCATGAAGAGTTACCTCTAATCAAACAAAATTTCAATAATTTGACTTAAATGGTGGCATACTGGAAAGAAGAAGACAAATCGAATGCAAACTACAACAGGGCACTTGCCAACGAAAGACGTTTGCTATCCAGATATGTCAAAAAATCAAAGTTGAAGAGTTAAAAAAGAAGTCTTTCCTGCGTTACCAAATACAATCCATTCGCCTAATCTTCTAAAAAAGTATGCACAGACCTAAAAATGCAAAACTCAATCATCAGTTTCATCAACTAGACACACAATGTTCCTTCCGTCATGGGCTACACGGTATCATAGAAGGAGTAGGTAGTCAAGAAAAAGGAAGATTAAAATATTTTATTTGGAGAAATATCAGTCATAGAAAAACCAACTAAAGCTGTCTCTAATAAGGCGGATAGAAAGTAAATCATTTTATAAGAAGAACTATGATTTTTAAGATTTATGTTTTTGCTTTTTCTTTGTTTTAAATTATAAACTAAAACCAAAGACTTTACAATGACTGATCTCAACACGTAATTGGAACATGAAGGCAATCTTAGTGCTGATCCACCTAGCAGACTAGAAATATAAGATGATATCAAAAAGCAATTAGAAGACAGTCAAAAAATATAACTCAACATCCAGTTTTGCTTACTCGCAGTCCTCCTAAAATTACTCCCAATATTGTTGTAAACTATAAGCAAATTTAGATTTTTCGTTGGCACAAAAAACAAGATCCTAGGATTCACACTAGTCCTTCTTGCAGCCTCTGTTGATTTCTGGACATTTAAAAATATAACTGGAAAAGAATTGGTGGGCATGATTTGGTGGATGAAAATTCATGCAGAAACAGATCAAGAGGAATGGATTTTCCACTCAAATGAAGGAGTGATTTTAGATAACATCAACTAAACTATATTTTGGAGTACTTTACTAATCGGGAACATATTCTGGGGCATCAGTACAATACTATCATTGATTCTGAGCAGTTTATTCTGGATTTCACTGTGTGCATTCTGCTTGCTACTAAACATCCTTAATTTTGCATGTTTTATCAAATGCAAGGGTAAACACACCTAAAAAGTGAAAGATTTGGCGTAGTAGATGGGCCTCAACAGCGCACGTAGATTTGTCGATTACTGATAATGTGTATCGAAAGGAATAACTTAGTTTCTGTATTAATGTTAAATTTATTTGGGTAATCTTACATAAATCAATCTTATCAATCAGCACATTACAAAGTTATTATGAACCTTATCAAGCAATAAACTCAATATACTTTCGAACAAACCTACTATCAACCTTTCGATATGCTCGCTAAATCCACTACACTCTTTGTGCCTTTTGTTAAGGAGAGAGATTCGATGGGGAGACTCATCAAGAAATAAAATACTTCTCAGAAAATACTCAGGAGAAGCTAAAATCAACAAAAAACAGCAGAAAAAAACAAAGAAAGAATATAGGAAGCTGATGAAAGATTGGAGTATAAGATGTAGAAATATTTCAAACATGCCAATGTTGCTAATTTGATTAATCCACCCAAACCAAAGAAGTCCAAAAGAACTATAATTCAGTTGGTTCAAATGCTTTCCTTACCCTTTGAAACAACAAAAACCATTAAAAGACCATCAACTACAACTTCCAAACAACAACAAACTTCTGGAAGGCCGTTTACTCATAGTGAAATTCTTCATAAAACTCAATCTGTATCGTTGTCAAGCCCAAAAAAAGATAACTTGTTTATAAAAAGAGCCAACAGCACAGCCCTCCCTTTCAGGAAAGCAGTCTAAAAATAAAGAAGATCTATATCCCCTTAATCAAGTTCAAAAAGAAACACGTACAATTAGCCAAGAATAAAATTAATAGAAGGCTAAAATAAGTATCCTTAGCTAAGTAGGGTGCGAAAGATGCAGTAATTATAAATCAAACTGCATACTGACTTCGAGTAAAGACATGGCCATTTTTTAGATAAAATAATCAAGACGAAACAGTTGGCGTTTTAGGTAAGAGTCGGGTTGGATAAGATCGATGAACTCTGCTGAGATATGATATTTTATAGATATATTTATGAGGTAAGACATGAATTATAAGGTTCTTTCAGATTGTTATATAAAGTTTTTATAAATAACTTCGAAGTAAAATGATTGAGATATCTGCGTTTGCAGAATAATTACTACAAATAGTATTGAAGCCTACGAAATTTTTTCTTCATTTTTAGAGTGCTGTAATTTAAAATCATCAAAAAGCATGTAAGCTTCACCTTCTATAATCAAAGATCTTACCCTCTTTTCGTACTGAGCAACTTAAAAAAAAACTTCTTTATAAAAAGTGTTTTTAGCTCAATGCTCCCACTGAAAAAAATAGCCGAAAAATAATGTTTAAAGCTTAATTTATTGCACTGCATTCAATAGAGAAATATTGATTAATTCCACTTAATTACTATAATATAATCACCACAAAATGGGAAGAGGTACTCCTTCATTCGGTAAAAGACATCAAAAGACCCACACTCTCTGCAGAAGATGCGGACGCATGAGCTATCACAAACAAAAAGGTATCTGCTCTGCCTGCGGATATCCAGCTGCCAGACTCAGAAAGTGTAATTCTTGATTAATTCAGACGGATGGTCCCTCAAAGTGCAAAACAGAAAAGGCACTGGAACTGGACGTACTAGATACCTCAAAACTGTAAGTCGCGTTTACAAAAACCAAATCAAAGGCAGAAACTGATTTATCTGTATTCATAAACGCCTATATTTCTTATCCATCCACAACCCAAACAACAATCAATCTCATTTATCGATAGCCAAAATCTTCTTCTTAACTACCATAAAAGGGTAGTACAAAATAAACTTAGTGCATTCGCTTCTATATATTATGAAACAAATTTTATCAATCAATAGTGAATTTTTTAGTAAAGTTGATGAGTAGGTATATATGCCAAGTAAAAATCAATTCACCCGAATATAATATTAGATCTTCCTCCAGGAGGGTTGCGCACTTTAACTGCATCACTCTGCTGGTTGCTCTCCTTCAAAGGCACAATTGGATTGCTGCTAGTCACAGGCTTAGTGTTCTTGGTAGGAGGAGGGGTAGTGGTATCCCAAGCAAGTGAGAAGTTACTCTTTCCTCCGGGTCCATGATGAACTTTGACTGAAGTTGTACCATTGACATGTTTTGAAAAATCCATTTCTAACGACTAATTGTATTATGAATAATTAAAAAGATCTGGGTATTTATATTTTATTTTGAAAAAAACAGAAAGAAATTTATCCTTCATTAGAATAGTTTTTTTCCTTTATATTTTGTTGGGTTATGTATTAAATAGTAAAATTGCTGCTTATAGGCTAAAAATAATTATTTGCCAAACACATATGCAAAAACTTAAAAGCGGTGCAGAAATGTTAAGGGTCTCTCTAACATGCATGCATTTACAATTTCATTGAGTTCTAACCACTAAACAATCTAATCTCTCTAATCAAGTTAGACGGGTACACATTATCCTTATCATATTCATATTGGGAGTTTCTGCTTTAGCAACTGCAATGTTCTCAAATATATTTATAGCTTTGTTGGATACGATCTACTCTACCTTTATGGCTTTCAAAGTAAATCTGAAATGAATTAGTCCATGAAAAATGATCTAAGCAACATCGCAACGCTAAATAAACTGAAACAACTTTGCAAACGAACTGGCATATAGCTTGATTTTCACATTTATATCAGCATAAAAGGACATATATCATGTGAAGGTGATTGTTGTGCACTTACTTTAGCACATGTGTCAACAAAGCACCTCTGCTCACCAAAAACAAAATTATGTAACTCAACACTACGTTATTTGAGTAGACACTCGCTACTTTTTCCAAACTCTAAGCTACAAACGCTTAATTAGCTTAGCTTGAGTTGCTAATCTCATTATCAGCAGTACGGCGAATTTTGATGTGGCCGTTAAAAATCTAGGACTGACAGTCAGTTGGAAGCAATTTTTTGCCATCTCCAATTATATAATTAAACACGTTATTGATAGTTTCCTCTCCTCTTAATCGATGACTCATCCTCAAATGATGCTGATAGTATACCTCTACATCTCTGCCAAGATCAGATCCAACATGGACTTCCATTTGCAGTGCAGCGTCAATAGACGGCAGTTGCCGAGGTTTACAGACAGCCTTGTGATAGAGTTTACCCTTTATCTCACATGCCTCTGAGCAAAAATGTACATTTTAACAGCTGTTACAAAATCTGTATGGAGGCATATATCGACCACACTCACTGCACTGAGCTAATACTGTATTTTCGTCTTTATTAAGGAAAATTTTATACTGTTTGAGTGCTGCAGGTGCATTGTGCCTGTCATGATCCAAAACAACCTGCAAGTCCTAAACAAAAGTTTATTATCCCTTGTACAGTTTTTGACTATTTCTTTTGAAACAACCATCCACAAGTGCCTTAGTCAATAACTCCGGGCTAATGGGAGGTAATGAATGCAGAAGTTTGAGGTTATGTCGCAGAGAGTATTGGGTGAAAGGATTAGTTTTATTATCGCTATCCATTAGTTAATAAAATATGACTGCTAAGGCACTCGGCTCCAAAATATTCGAAGATCGCAACTCCCTCAAAGAGCTCATGTCAGCAAACAACCCACTCTTTAATGAACGTATGAAGCGGATCGTCAATAAAAATTTTGAAAGAATCCGCGAACTGGGTATCTTTCAAAGACGAAATGAACCCACTCCAAATTTATTCTTCTTCAATGCTGCTCTTTATCAATCGAATCAAAGGTAGTAGCTCTAGGAGTTCATGTTACAAGAAGTTTAACATTTTTATAGCAACTTCGAGGGTACATTTGCACTTGTTTATGTGCATTCATCTTTCTTTGATTTTCTAGCGTTCAGAAGGATAGTCGAGAGATGGCCTGAACACTTCTTTTATAGACTTAGGAGAGTTTACATTCTCTCTCCCTCTGTAATGGTAAAAATTATCGAGGTTTTTTCAGTGGGGAGCTTCTATAGACTTTGTGATGAACTTTTTCTTAATGTTGATTCGGAGGAGGAATTGAGAGTCAATGACATGGAATTACTTAGAGGTCTTGGCGAAAATACAATACCCACCAAATCACCATCCTACAAAAATAGTATATTGATCATTGAAAACTCTATCTACGGAAAACTAATAGATTAGTACGTACTCCAAAGGTTATTCAGGATCTCAGTTCAGGGAGGTATCCAGTCATTCTGTTAGAACTTCTTGCTCGCATGCTAAGAGATCCAAATTAGCTCAAACTTGAAGGCATCTTCCGAAAAAGTTGTGACAGCGAGTAGTTGTAGCGTTTGGAGAATCAGATCATAAATAAGAAGGAGAGGGCCATTTGGAACGAATCTGACATTCTGGTGGTGTGTGGTATTAGTATTTTTATTGAGGATGTCTGAAAAAAATAATGAACAACCTACGCCTCCCCCTTTTCAACTACTCCATTTATCAAAAAGTCATAGATTTCCAATCTGGCGATGAGATTGAATTCATAAAAAGCATACTCTCTGCAATGGAGTACGTAAACCATAAAGTTTTTATATTGTTAGTGGTATTTCTAAATGACTGCATAATAGCTCAAAAATAAGACAATAAAATGAATGCATACAATTTGGCAGTGGTTCTAGGGCCATGCTTCTTTAGACCAAAGGAATATGACCTCAAAGATCTAATTTATTCTGGCAAATTTGCAAAAGTATTAGTAACTAGTTTTGAATATTACAACTTGTTAATTGATCTTAGTTAGATAAACTTGGCCAGAGGTACTTTATAAGGCTTAAGGACAGACCCACTCAAATGGTGATTACTTGCTTTATTATCATTGTTTAATTTGCACTATTGCATAAGTCGAATTATTTACTGGCTTAGAAATATAGTAGTAAATTGGCATAATATATTAGACTTATAATGTTATTCTTCATTTTGGAGTAAGGTTGAGTTTGATGGTACATGTTATAAAACTTGTTGACTTATGGCCATATTTGAATAAAAATTAAATAAACAACTAAATCTTAGCCATGGACTAATTTTTCACAGATTCAGACTACTATACCCCTCAAATCACAGAATACCAACCTCCCCAGCATGAGTACAACCAAGAGCAAACACTCCCCACCAATCCAACTCACACATGTATATGAAAAATTATCAAAGAGTCAAACCAAACCAATACTTTCGATTTCGGAGGATATTACTAATTACAACCAGCAACTACATTCACCTACAAACCGCCAGCTTAAAATGAATTCAATCACTTTGAATAAGACTAAACCACCAGACGCATCCGAGAAGAAGAGGAAAGAGTTCAGAATATCCTCAGATAAAAAAGCGTAAATATCTTAACATGCAGCAAAAAGAGTGGAACGACAAAAACGAAAGACAAACAAAAGCCAGAGCACAACTCGAGTAATTCAGAACAAGAAAAGAACAGTAGAAGCAATAACGAGCCAGATAGAACATCGAAAAACAAGACAAACTGAGGCAACAAAACAATAAACTCAAAGGTTAGTAGGGATGGCACAAAGTGATCTCAAGTATCAATGTAAGACAAGGCGAACACAAGGGCAAAAAAGATATCAACAGGATGAGAGAAGCCATCCTCCATCGCCGTGAGGATGAAGCTGGCAAATGATATTGCATCCATTCTTGTATAGTGTCTGCAGCTAATCGGGATAGTAAAATACTATCATCTTTTTTAAATCCATAAATACAGGTCAGTAAACTACTCTTTTTCATTATTATGTGATCACAAATGCAAATAAACTACTATCAAGAAATCAACTCCTCTTATAACTATGATTTCTGATCCAATAAATTGTCCTTAAGTTTTGACTACTTACCATACTCCTCAATTGGATAGCTAAGCACAATTAATGAACTCAGTAAACATGCTGCTCCAGGAATGAGCACCATCGTTAGACGAATAAAAGAACGGTCATCTTCTGTAATATATTACGATTCTTTAGAATAGGCGTCTGCATTGCCTACTAGAAAGATAGCGATTCCTGATGAAAATTTATCTAACAAACTATAGATACCGAAGACGAATGCTCCCTTTGCACCTTTTGAACCAACTACATCTGAAATCAGATTGATTCCAGTTGAAAGCACTAAAGACTGAGATGCTCCTACATAAATTTAATTTTACCAATAAGAAAAGGCAGGATGTACATCAACCAGTTACTTCTTTAATCGATAAACCCCATCGCACCTAAACACACCACACAGATAGCAGTGCCCACAAAGAGTGCTTTTTTGCGGCCAAAATGCTAGTAAAATTTGTTAAGTTGAGTACTAACAAGTACTGAGGAGGCATAGGCTAACATAGGAACGAGAGCCAAATTGTAAGAAACTACGTTGGGATCATCTGTTCCCATCTCGACGACATCTATCAAGTAAAAAGGAAGAAGAGTACCAAAAAGATTAGTATATAGTCTAACACACATGTAACATACTCCAAACAGATAAAATTTTGGCAACTTGAACCAATCTAGATTGGAATCTCTCTTTTTTATCGGAACATCTAGATCACCTGTTTCTTCCTCTCCCAAACTGATCTATGATATATTTTTTACTAAACTTCTATCAAAAGCTTTTTCTTCTGCAACCAGGGCTCTCAAGTATTCTTGCTTTTCATGGCAAGCTTTGACAAGTTAAGGTTCATCAATATCTTTCAAGAAGAAGATGGAAGCTATAAATCCGATTCCCATTGAGACATAAGTGATCAATTTGTATTCAAGTTATTTATCTGACATTGCAGAGAATATTACAAGTCCAATGCCCAAAACTGTGAAGTTACTGATAAATGTAAACAGATTACGAAGATTGTTCAGCTTGTCCTAAATCACCAAAAATTTACCCTTCGCTTACGAGAACAAGTCAGAGATGGTACCAGGCTCATATGGCTGATTTGTAAAGCAGCCCATCCAATGTTGAACAGAC